>Ga0265297_10007282_pt1 | contig 15441 bp, 16 predicted proteins | sample Munlanlwell13791_FD_192502 | JGI IMG/M metagenome (GOLD analysis project Ga0265297, IMG submission 192502) | Leachate microbial communities from a municipal landfill in Southern Ontario, Canada - Leachate well 137-91 | ecosystem: Engineered > Solid waste > Landfill > Unclassified | place... | reverse complement strand
GAGTGCCTATTTCACCTCTTTATGCGTTTTATCGCCATGCTTGCCGGCGTTTTTATCAATGGTTTGGCTTTTGGCATGAAAGTAAAAGGACGGAAAAACCTTCGCCGAGTTAAGTCGGCTATCATCACCTGCAATCACGTTAATAACTTTGATAACCTTATGGTGCGAAACGCCCTTTTTGGTCATCGCCTCTATATTGTCGTCGGCGAATTCAATAACAAAAAAGGCTTTTTTGGCAAGTGTTTAAAAGCCGGTGGCACTCTCCCTTTAAGCGCTAATCTCAGAGCGATGGTCAATCTTCGCAAGGCGATTGAAAGATTGCTCAAAAAGCGCAACTATGTCCTATTTTATCCCGAGGAATCAGAGTGGTGGATGTATGAAAAACCCCGTCCTTTTCGCAACGGTGCCTTTCATTTCGCCGCGACGGCAAACGTGCCGATCATTCCAATCTTTTTAACCTTCTCTGATCCGAAAGGACTGCGCGCAAAAATCGTTAAGAGTAAAGTCGTCACCGTCCACATCATGCCCCCTATCTACCCGCAAGAACATCTGAGCGTCAAAGACAATGTCGATTATATGAGGGACGCCAACTACCAATTGTGCGTCAATAAATACGAAGAATTCTACCAGAAAACCTTAGTTTATGACATCGTCGATTCTCGCGACGAAAATAGCGAAGACCAAGCCTCTGCCCGAGGATAAAATGTTATAATAACGTGGTGAAAATTACGATGTCGGATAAAACCGCGACCATTATCAAAGTATTAGCTTTCGTCATCGTTTTCGGTACGTTACTTGGCCTCTTTATCGCCTATTTTGACTTTTTCTATTCCCTTCTAAATGTCGCCAATAGACAAGCCCTTCGCGATTCGATGTTAGACATGGGGCTATGGGGCTATGGCCTAGCCTTTTTGATTCAATTCGCCCAAGTTGTCATCTCCTTTTTGCCGGGCGAGGTTGTTGAACTCTTTCTTGGTATGGCCTACGGTCCATTTATCGGTTTGATCATCGCCATCATCGGAGTGCTGACCGGCACGACGGTCGCCTATTATCTTGCGAAGTGGGTGGGCATACCCTTTGTTAAGTTATTTATTAAAAAGAACTACTTCGCGAAATACGCTTTTTTACAAGATGAGAAGAAAGTCGCTCTCGGCGTTTTTATCGTCTATTTGATCGTCGGTCTTCCGGTCGATACCGCCACCTATCTGGCGCCGAGCCTAAAAATCAAATTTTGGAAATTTCTTCTTCTTTCAACACTCGCCCGCATTCCTAAAATCATCTCCTCGACCATCGTTGGCCATTATCTGGTGGAAGATAATATCTGGGTATCCGCCAGCGTCTTTTTTGGGACCGCGCTATTAAGCCTGATCGCCGTGCTAATTTTTCACCTCGTCAATAAACATAAGCAACAAAAAGCATCGAATAACAAAGCGTAATCATTGTCTCTACTTGAGAAACCAGCTTGCTTTTGGTATGGTATTTGTTGTTGATATCCATCATTAATGATGGCGAGGTAAGATCATGAGTAAATTGATAATCCTATCCGGAATACCCGGATCGGGCAAAACCACATATGCTTTAGGTATTAAAAATATTTTGCCTCGCGTGGCGATAATTTCAAGTGATGAAGTTCGCAAAGATGTGACCGGAAACGCGTCAGATGGCTCGCAAGAGACACATGTTTGGCAAGAGTTTGAAAAGCGCGTCGTCGAAGCTAGCGTCGAACATGACATTGTCATCGCCGACTCGACCGCCCTCACTAATCTGTTGCGCATGAAATGGTATCGCGCCTTTCGCGAGGCTTTCGAAAAAATAGAACTAGTCTATCTCGACTTACCGTTTGCCGTGTGTTGGGAGCGCAACATCGCTCGCGAACGGAAAGTGCCGCTCAATCCGATGGCTGGCATGTTTAAACTCCTTGAAGAGCCCAATGAAGAAGTTAATAATAGTTTTGATTCGATTATCGTGATTAAAGAAGAAGATAAGGATACATGGAAAAGAAGCTGATTGTTCTCTCAGGAATTCCCGGTTCGGGCAAGAGTACTTACGCCGCGAATTACGCAAGTAAAAACCCTGAGACATTTATCGTCGCAAGCGACGCGATTCGCCACGAACTTTTCGGACGCGTCGATGATTTCAGCCAAGAAGAAATCGTCTGGGCAAAATTTGAGAACTTGGTGCGTGAAAAAGCCAAGACTCACAAGACGATCATCGCTGATTCATCAGCGACTACGAATGTTCGCCGCCTGCGGTGGGCGCAGATTTTTCGCGATCTTTTCGATAAAATCGAACTAGTGTATTTCGATATTCCTTTTGACATTTGCTTGGAGCGAAACGAAAAGCGCCATCTGACGATTCCGTATTCCGACATGGTGGTGATGCGCGACTCATTTGAAAAGCCTTCTCAAGAAGTCACATCGGCATACGACGAAATTACTAGAATCAAAGAATGAGGTAGCCCTCATTTTTTTTATAATAAGACGATAAAAAGACCGAATAGAGCGGCTCCCAAGGCGATGAGCGAAGGAAGGACGCCCAGCTTGAGAAAGCGCAAAAAAGTAAATTTTACTTCATGACTTTTTAATAAACCCATCCACATCATGCCTGCCAGGGCGCCGATCGGAGTTAAAAAAGCTCCGAGATTGCTGCCGATGATTGAAGCATATACGGCCGGAAGCGCGATTGTGTCAGACGCATACGAAGTCACAGACGAGAAGAGGACACTCATCGGTATATTATTGATGAAGTTCGACATCAAAAACGAGGAGAGGCCGTATTTTAAAATAGGCAGCGAGTCAGAGAAGACAGCTCCTAGATATTGAGTGACACCATGCTTATCAAGAGCCAAGACGATGACAAACATCGAAATGATAAACGGAATCAAATCCCACGGCAGGCGCCGAAGAGTTGTTTGTAACTCAGACGGCCGCGCCCTTTTTAGGGCTTTGTAAACGAGTACGACGACAATAAGCGCCAGCGCAAAGACGAGAGTAATCAAATACATTTCCAACCCGATATAATTTGATATCGCCAGAAGAATCGTACACCCGCCAAGCGCTATTAAACCAGTGATTAGCAGGAATTTATCCTTGATTTGCGCGGATTCTACCTCTTCGCCAAGGGGCGCCGATAACTTCTTGCGAAAGATTAAAAAGAGGATCCCAAATGAAGCGAATCCGGCTAAGATTGTGGGCAGGTACATGACTTGTACATAGTCGATGAAATTAATTCCGTGGCTCGAAGCCAAGTAGATATTAGTCGGATTGCCGATGATAAACATCATGCTCCACGTATTGGCGGCGACAAAGCTGGCGAACAAATACGGGATGGGATCGATCTTGGCTCGTTTGGCGAAATAGCATATAAACGGCGTAAACGTCAAAATGATGATGTCGTTGCTCGTAAACATCGTCAAAAAGGACACGAGAGCATAGAGGATGACAAACATCGTGATTTGATTCGTCTTTGCCTTTTTTAATGCGATTGACGCCAGAAAGCGAAAGAGGCCCACCTCATCAAGAAATATCGACATCAGCGTCATCGATAAAAAGAGAGCTAGAATCTTTAGAGGATTAATTGGGGTATCGGCGCTTAGACCCGCCAGCACCTCAGGGAATGCGATGAGGCCGGCCGCCAATAAAACAAGAGCTCCCGCAAGAGGAACAATCCAGTAAGTATTAATACTTAATTTCTTTATTTTTAAATCGGGCTTAAAGAGAGAAGCGCCAATCATGGTCAAGATTGTAAGAAGCGATAAGGCAATCGTCCATGCCATCATAAGCACCTTCTTTTTTATACCGATTTCATTCTCGGTAAGATAAATCTTAATCTTTTTTAAATCTTTTTCAATATCTTTAATACGGATCGGTTTTTACCGCGCAAACATGCTAAAATAAGGGCACATTTCGCCGCGTCTAATCAAAGAGGAATTTATGGCACTTATCGTATCCGAATCCTGGAAGAAGAAATATCAAATTTCCGAAGAACTAAAAGACTATGCTCGCTTGATTACTTTAGGTTCGATAAAAATCACGCCTGCCAAAATAGCCTTGAGCAATACGGGAGCTGCGATTACGACGCGAGCTCCAGTCATTGACTTGCGCGTCAAAGTGATCAAAAAGCGCATTCGCACTTACGATGGAAAAAGTATTGGCTTAACAATCTATGAGCCGAAAAATATCAAAGAGCAAAAGGCGCCTGCCATCTTATATTTACATGGTGGCGGTTTCATGATTCGCGAGGCTAGCCATCATCACAAGGTGAGTCGCGACTACGCGGTTGGGGCTAAGGCCAAACTCGTCTTTGTCCATTATCGCCTCGCCCCTCGCTATTCTTTTCCCTATCCGGTCGAAGATTGCTATTCGGGATTGCTGTGGCTCTATCGAAACGCCAGCAGACTCGGCATCGATAAAAATCGGATTGCAGTTGCCGGCGATAGTGCGGGAGGCGGTCTTTCGGCAGCCCTCACCCACATGAGTCGCGATCGCGGGGGACCCAAAATCTGTTTTCAAATGTTGATATATCCCGCTCTTGACCATCGCCAGAAAACAACCTCGATCAAAGAGTATTACGACGCGCCTGGATGGAATTCGCTACTTAATAAGCAAATGTGGAAGATTTACTTGAAGAACGGGCACTTTGGCATGCTCTCATATGCTTCGCCGAGCGTCTCGACATGCTTTGAACAGATACCTCCTGCCTACATCGAGGTCGGTCAGTACGATTGCCTGCGCGATGAGGGAATCGAATATTCCCAAAAACTTGAGGAGCACGGCATCGAGGCCGAACTCAATTACATCGAAGGCGCCTTTCACGCCTATGATATTATGCAGAGTAAAAATATTGTGAAAAAAGCGATGGCGAGGCGTATCGCCGCCCTTAACCGCGCTTTGCACGCATCAAAATGATTTACGAAATTACGACAATCACGTATAGTATGAGCAAGTCGTGTTAACACGACTAATTATTTAAAAGATGAAAAAGAAAATAAATGGTATCAATCAAGATTGGTATCGCCTTGATAACGCCGCCAAAATTTATCCGGCTATGGTCAGCCGCCGCAACAGCTGCGTCTTTCGCTTTGCCATCAATCTAAAAGAAGAAGTCGACCCTTATGTTTTGCAAAGAGCTTTGCTTGATATGAGGAGTCGTTTTCCCGCGATGTTCGTCCGCGTTCGCCACGGCGTCTTTTGGTATTATCTTGAAGAAAATAAGAAAATGCCTCGTGTTCGCCCCGAGGATAGCCGCATTAATAAAGCAATTGATTATTATAGTAATAATTATTTTCGCTTCACTGTTTTTTATTACGAAAACCGCATCAGCCTCGAAGTGTTTCACAGCTTGACCGACGGGACGGGCGCTGTCACCTTTTTAAAAGCCCTCGCCTATCGCTATCTTGAGCTTAAAGGCTATCAGCTAAAGAGCGAAGGATTAGTGCTGACGGTCGATCAAGAGCCATCGATTGAAGAGCTCGAAGATAGCTTCTTTAAATATGCGACGATGAATCCGCACAAGCGCTATGTCGTCCCCAAACCCTTCAATATAAACGACGAACGCTTTCCAAGCGGTCAGGGGCGAGGCGTCATCAACGCGCGCCTCGATTCGCAAGCCTTATACGCTTTGGCCAAGGAACACGACGCCACAATCACCGAATATTTATCGGCTCTTTTAACGCAAGCCGTCTACCAAGTATACGGTGAAAGAATGATTAAAAATGATCGCGTCAACATATGTATTCCTATCAATCTCCGCCGTCTTTTTCCATCTGAATCACTGAGAAACTTCACCCTCTTTTTCCACACGACCGTCAAAGATAAAAAACATATTGAAATCAAAGATATCTTGCCGCAGGTGAAGAAGAGCTTCGCTGAAGGCTTAACCAAAGATAGCATCATCGAAAACATCAATGTCAACATGCAGGCTGAACGGAATATGGCGATGCGCCTCACCCCGTTATTCCTCAAGAAGCCGGCCATGACGATTGCCGGAACGATGTACGGTGGCAGGCTTAACACTTTGACTATGTCAAACATCGGTATTATTCAGCTGCCGCAAAGCATGGCCGAACATGTCCAAGACTTTGAATTCAATCTTTCAAATGACATTAATTGCGCTTATGGTATCGGCGTCATCACATTTAATAACATCATGACCATCAGCATCCTTCGCGAAGTGCGCGACACTTTGCTTCCGATGCAATTCCTGCGCAATTTAGTGAGTCTAGGACTCAAAATAGAAGTAGAAAGTAATTATTGGGAGGAGGTTGCCTAACATGGATTATTGTCCATCTTGTAAAGTTCATGTCGTTTCAAGAGGCGAAAAGTGCCCTCTTTGCCAAGGTGAGCTCGAGCGCGGAGAAGTCGCCGCCGCCAAAAAGCCTTTCCCTTCATACATTAAGTTTATTAACTTGCGCAAAAGGTGGGCTCGCGGCATTTCGATTGCCGCGCCGGTCATCATCGGCCTCTGCGTATTGATAAACCTTTTGACGTGGAACGGATTTTTATGGTCGCTAATTGCCGGAGTGGCAATATTATACGCTTGGCTGGTCGGCCTTTATACGGTGCGTAGAACTGACCACCTCGGCCAAAAATTACTCCTGCACGCTATCGGCATCTCGACTCTTTTAATCGTCATCAATTTTGTGACCGCTTCGCCATCGATGACTTCCTCGCTCTTTCTTAAAAACTTTTCCGAAATCGCCAGGTGGTCGCTCGATTATGCGATGCCGGCGACTTTGATGGCCTTCATCTTGGCGATTAATATCGCCACACTTTCGCAAAGGCATCGCTTTCGCGACTATATCATCGCTCAGTTTTCCCTTTCATTTATTGGCTTTATCCCTTTCGTTTTGATTATGATTGATGTCTTTTCGGGCATTGATATCTTAGGCTCTTTATTCATGTCGATTGCGGCCTCGTCCTTTTCTTTACTAACGCTTATCGTCTTCATCGTTTTCGCTCCGAAGCTCGTCTTAAAGGAATTTGGAAGAAGATTCCATATCTAGTAAAATAGAAATATGAAATACCATCATCCCGAAACCGCACTGGTGACGATCATCGGCCCCGATCAGACGACTTGGATTGGCGATATCAAAGTCGAAATATTTTTCGAAGGCGAGCTCGTCGGCGTCATCAAGGGTCAAAAATCCGTTCAGTTCGAAATTAATGAAGATAGCCGTTTTGTGGTTCGCACGGCTAATGAAGATCTTCCGAGATCAGAAGTGACGGTCGCCGGCTTGTTGCGCTGCCCGACAACCATTAAATTGTTTTTGATTGGCGGCGCGATAGATAGCGCCAAGTTAGTTGCCAAAACAACATACGGAGAAAACTATTCCAGCAGGAGAAATAAATGAAAAAATCGATTTTGTTCTTACCTCTTTTAGCCCTCGCTTTAGCGGGTTGTGATAATACAAACACTTCCACTTCGAGCGGCGATCCTCTTCCGGCCCCCTCGCTCGTCGATCCAAATCAAGAAGAAATAACTCATGCCCCTATGGATGGTGAGATTATCAAAGTGCTGCATCTTAATGATACGCACGGCTCGATTGAATATCTGCCGGAAAACAATGAACCGGGCATGGCTCGCATCGCTGGATATGTGAATGGAAGGCGCTACGGAGCCAATACCAATGTCGTCCTTCTATCTTCTGGCGACATGTTTCAAGGCAGTCTAGATTCCAATATCAACAAAGGCCGATTGATGATCGACATCATGAAAGAGATGCGCTTTGATGCCATGACGATTGGCAATCACGAATTTGACTGGGGCGTCAATGTTCTTTCGGATAACGCTTTGTATGCGATGAATGAAGAACAAGGAGATTGGTCCTTCCCCTTTCTCTCCGGAAATATTCTTAATCCTGGAAACGAATATGATTTTGGCTATCTTTCTACGACTTTTAATCGCGGTCCAGCCCGTGTCAGCATTATCGGTTCGACCGATAGTGGGGTCTACAACTCGATTGATGCGACAATTGTCGAAGGCTATGATTTCGTCGGTGCGACCAACATGGTTATTGCCGAAGCGCAGAGGCTTCGCGCTGCTGGCTCCGACATTATCATCTACTCGACTCACGACGGAGATAAAACCGTCGATGTGGCAATCGCCGACTATGTCGATGCCGTCTTCACTGGTCACAATCACCATAATTCCGTTTTGACGATGACATCTTCAAGTTCAAAAGTCGTACCCATCATCGAATCTTCATCTAATGGTCGCGCTATCGGCGAAGTCGATTTTATCTACGATGCCGAAAGCGGCGATTATCAACTTAGCAATTACAAAAACTCCTATCCTTTGGATGCCACACCGTTAACCGAGGAAGTCGGAGTGAAGGCCATCTATGATGCCTACCTTGATGCTCCCGCGCAAGATGGACCGGTCTCGGCATCGAGTCTTCGCGCTTTGAAAACCGAGCCAGTCGGCGAGATCACGAATGATTCCACTTTTGCTTCATATGGTTCAATCAGCAAGAGCGGTGTTCGCAGAATGTTTCTTCTTGCCCAACTTGAATCATATTCGTCGTATGACATCATCGCTTCTTCTTATAATGATGCTCGCTCAGAATGGAGCGTCGGGGAAATAACCTATTCCGACATTTATAAAGCTTTTCCCTTTGATAACGCCACTGTTATCGTCGAAGCGACAGGAGCTCAACTGCGCAACTGGAGCACGGCCACAGAGTACGCGGAAGGATATTCGAAATACACATTAAGCAATACGACGACATACCGCATCGTGACATCGACATACATTATTAATAATAATGAAACCTACAACTATACGAGTGTTTATCACACTGATGAAGATATTTTCCAACGCCATGTCCTGTATCAAGAATTTCTAAAAGCCACCGAACCGAATCCTTGGGGCTAGTGTTATAAAATCATAATTTCTTGTTCATTTACTTGATTTGTGCCACGATAATTGGCAAGAGGTTTTGGTATGGTTAAACGCATCTTTGGAATCATTTTTGCCCTTGTAGGTCTCGCCGCGATAATCGTCGCCGTAATATTCGGCATTCAAGCCGTTCAAGATTTATTGGCATATGTTGCCGGCGGTATCGATCCCTTAGCCCCAATTGCGTTTGTGATTTTTATTGTCATGGTCGCGGTGTGGGTCGCCCTTTTCATCATCGGCGTCGTCATTTTTATCCCGAGCCTCATCGTTGCGATCAAAGGTCCGAAAAAGAAAAAGTCAACCACAGCATAGAGTTCGTGGTTTGGCTAATTAAACCCATTCGGCTATAATTGAGTTAATGATTGACAAAAACGAGAATAATCTCAAAGAAACGCAAGTTGATAGCGATCAAATACAAGATATAAATAGCAAGAAAAAAGGGCGGTTGATTTCTTATCTGCCAGCCCTTTTTATCGCTTTGATAACGATTAGCCTGCTCCTTTTGATTATTCTTGGAACGATTTTTGGCGGAGGCGCGAATCCAGAAAATCAGGAGCGGGCCTTACACAGCATTGAATTCACTGGAGAAATCGCCGCTTTTGATGAGAATTACACTTATGTCGCGACCGTCGATGAAGAACCCGTTTTTGTCATCGAACAAGGCTTTCGTTGGGATAGTTTGAAATCAGAAGTACATATTAATATACCATCCTATGAAGAGAGTGTGAGCGTCGATATTGATTTTGGATTGTTCAATCTCAAAACATATGGCGATTCGGAATCCAATGGCGAGAACTATGTTTTTAAAGCCTATGATTCCACGAATAGCCTTTTGAACTCCAAGGCGTTAACGAATGCTCAAAACGACAGCCAAGGCCAAGTGGTATTTGAATACGAAAATATCAATTACATTTCAATTGTCTTCAATGAGCCGATCACGACAATCGGCGAAGACACGACAAGCGGATACTTGTACTTAAAGAGTATATCTGTTCACGAAATTTTGAATTATTCAAAGTAGATTGAAAAATATAGTTTTTGAAATGGCGAATACTCGCTGATGTAATAGACGGTATCGCCGGTATCGGGATCGGTTGTTTCGCCGATATCGGGATTGTCGACATAAGAGGACACGCCTTCATTTCCGACGATCATGAGATAGAGGTTATTAAACCAAGTCGCTAAATCGTCGAGAAAATTATATTGTTTCCAGTAGTTGCGAGAATACTGGTAATCGCCTTTGATCTCAGGACGTAGCGAATTCGATAATTCAGCGTATTTATCGTCATCTCCAACATAGTTGGCCAATGAGATGAGGCTATAAAAAGTCGTGAAGTAGCCCGAATAGCGAAGATAAGGGTTTTCACTGTTTAGAAGCACGCAAGCGGCAACCAAATTTGCATCTTGTTCGCGCATCGCACCCTTGGAGTGGGCAATTTCGTGTGCCATCGTCGAGACGAGTTGCGAGTCCGGTGTGAGATAGTTGATGTTTGGCTCCGTCGTCGGAGCAAACGAAATACCTGTAATGTTAAATTCGCGAAATAAGAAAGAGAGAAACATCGGTTTGACATTTGGTGTGAAGTCCGTGAAGTAATCGGATTCCAGGCGGTCGAATTCAATCTTAAGCAGAACGCTCAATTCACGAATTGTATAAGGTTTTATAACACTTCCGCTCTCATTGAATTCAAGTTCGTCCGCACACGAATTAAAGTCGTTTAGAAAGTGCTCGATAATAGGGACGTAATCGGTATTTTCAACATCTTCTTGATACTGGGGAATGTCAACCGGATAACGGCCATAAGCAACACCGGCCGTTGAAAAATAATAAGCAAATGTCGAAGCGACAACAAGGATTAGAACAAGTGCTTTATTTAGTCCTAACAAACCTCTTTTTTTGCTTAAATCGATAATTATAAAAACGATGAGAACTATTATCGTGACGCCGAAAAGAATAAAGAAAGCCTCGGCAATAGAAAACGGAATGAGGCTGATAAGAGGACCAATAGCTGATTGGATAAATCGATAGTAGGTCCGCGTCCAAAATTCAGAAGAAGAGGGAAACAAGCGAATAATAATCAGCGCAATAAACGCCAAAATAATGGCGATTAGAGCATAAATCTTCGCAAAAATGGCTTTTTTTAGCTGATCTTTTTCTATCATGTGCTTATTATATAATGACTTAGATAGATTATCTATTTTCTCTTTTTCCCATCGCTTTTTGCCGTTTTTTCTTTTCTAGACATCAAATCGCGAACGGTGTCTTCAATCGTATTATAAAAAGGTCGGACTCGAAATCCCAATTCTCGAACGGCTAAAGCGTTTGAAAAGTTTGAATTAGACACCAGCGTATCCATCGAGTAGGCGGTGAAAATAGGCGGCTGCCTTTTAATTTTCGACCATAGAGCGGCGAGGGGCGCAAACATTTTGACAAACCAGATTGGAAGAACGCTGCGAATTTTTCTTCGCCGCGATACGCGGCTGGCAATCTCGATAATCTCGTAAACCGTGTGATATTGTCCGGATAAGAGATAGCATCTTCCTTCAACGCCACGGTCAGCTGCTTTTATTATTCCATCTGCGACATCGCGGACATCGACGATGTTATAGCCTCCTTTAACAACTGAAGTCAAAGAGCCGTCAAGATAATTATTTAAGACAGCCGTGAAGTGTCCATTCATCTCATCGTTGGGGCCAATGATTCCCGAAGGATGGACGATAATCCCTCTGAGACCTTCTTTGACCGCATCCAATACATATTGGCTCGCTTCGGCTTTTGTCTTTGCGTAAAAGCCATTGACTTCTTCGGGACTAAAATGGTCCTGTTCGGTAATCACTTTTTTCTTTGATAATTCCTTAAGGGCGTGGACGCTGGAGACATAGATAAATTTCTCAACATTGCGCTTTTTTGCAATGTCGGTGATGTTTTTCGTACCGGTGACATTAACATCATAGACGAGTTGATTAAACGAGCTTTCGACCGTGATGATTCCCGCGCAATGAATGACTATTTGCGTCGCCTCTTCAGATTTAAAAGATAAGAAATTTTCGACATCCTCGTATTTGCGGATATCTCCTTCGACAAAGTATATTTCGCCTTGTTTTTGGTTTTCAAACTCACGTTTTTTATCGTGAGGTAAAATGAAGGCGACGATCGTTTTCTTAAGCCCCAGCAAAAGGTTGACGATCGTGCGGCCGAGGTGCCCGGTCGCACCGGTGATATAGTAAATAATATTTTTCATAAATACACCTCCTTCTTTATTATGGAATAAAAAAGAAATAATATGCAAATAATCGAAGTTGCGCGCCAAGAAAAAATAGTATTGTTATTAACTAACAACTGTCGAGTATGTTAATATATTGATATGATTAAAAAAGCAATTTATCCTGGTTCGTTTGACCCCGTGTCTAACGGCCACATCGATATTATCGAGCGCATCTCGCGGCTTTTTGAGCGCGTGTTCGTGGTCGTGGCAGTCAATCCCAATAAGAACTATATATTTACGGCCGATGAACGCGTAGAAATGCTGCAAAAAGCGACGCGCCACCTCTTAAATGTGAGCGTTGAAAAAAGCGATCAGATCCTCGTCGATTATGTTCGTCAAAAAGGCGAAGGCGTCATTATTCGCGGCGTGCGCAACGTCAACGACTATCAAAACGAAATTACGATGTATCAATTCAATCACACGAGCGATCCAAATATCGAGACGCTGATCATGTTCCCTTCTAGTCACAATCTCTTTATCTCCGCTTCTTACATAAAAGAATTAGCTCTTTTTAATGCCGATATTTCGCCATATGTCCCAAAGGGACTCGCTGATTTTATCTCTCAAAAAATTCGCGAAAGAAAATAAGAATAAACTTGAGCTCTAATCATTTTTTTAGCATTTTTAATAATTCGATTTATAAATAGGAAAAGGGGGTGTTGATATGTTCATCTTTCGACCATCGCTAAAAATCTTTAAGCGCAGTCTTGACTTATACGAATATAAACGGATACGCAAGACCAAACCTTTTGCCGAAATAAGCGGATGGAAAGACATTCCTTATATCGCCGATAATAATGTCGAACACCTCCTCGATATTTATCATCCTGTCGGCCCGCGAAACAATCACCTCATCCTCGATATTCACGGAGGCTCTTATGCCTTTGGCTTCAAAGGTCTAAATTACATCTTCAATTCGTATTTCGTCGCCAAAGGCTTCTCTGTTGTCGCAATCAATTACACCCTCGTCAAAAAAGGTACGAGCATCTACGAGCAAGTTCTCGACATTTTCGCGGCTCTTAATTTTCTTGAAGCGAACAAGGAAAAATACGACTTGCCCTTAGATAACTTTATCCTCTTGGGCGATTCGGCGGGTGGTCATCTAGCTCTCTTGACTGATTTGATATTTAAATCAAAAGAAGCGCAGGATTACTACGGCATCAAACGCCTTCCCGACATTAAAATCAAATGTGTTGCCACTAATTGTGGAGTCTATGATTTTGAGGAAGTCGTCGAATATGCCAAGCGCGTTATTCACAAGTCGGCTATGCCGTATTTATTCTCAAATAGATACCTCGAAAGAGACTTTTTGAAAATGAACAATCCGGCTTATTACATAAGAAAAGTTAAACCTGATCCCGTTTTTGTCTCTTCTTGCCATTACGACTTTCTTAAGAAGCACAGCTTTATGCTTCGCGATGAGCTTCTGAGGCAGGCGTTGACCCACCATTATGAATTTGAACCTTCTCTCGATATCAAAATCGGCCATGTTTACAATCTCGTCTTGCCGGATAGCAAACAAGGCAAGCGCACCAACGATGCGATGGCCGAATTCTTCCTTCGCGATTTCTCGAAATAATTACGTTTTATAATTTTCATTGAAAATTACTTTTGGTTGCGCGCATAGCGAAGATAATATAAGATTTATGTGCTATGAAATTAAACCAAAACCAAACGCCGTTTCTCGATGCCTTAGTCAAATACGTCAATGAAAATATATCCCCTTTTGATGTTCCCGGACACCATATGGGCAATGTCGAAAATCGCTTAAAAGATTTTTTAGGCACGAAAACTTTTCGTAGCGACGTCAATGCCCCTATCGGTCTCGATTCCCTTCAACATCCGACTGGGGTCATCGCTCAAGCCCAAGAGTTGATGGCTGATTTTGCAGGCGCTGACCACAGTTACTTTTTAGTTAATGGCACGACCAGCGGCATCATCGCGATGATTATGTCGGTTTGCAAAGCCGACGACAAAATTATCTTACCGCGCAATGTCCACAAATCGATTATCAGCGCTTTGGTGTTATCGGGTTCGATTCCGATTTATGTAATGCCAAAAATTGATCGGCAATTAGAAATCGCCAACCAGCCGAGTCTCGAGGACTACAAGCGAGCGATTCTCCGCTATCCGAGCGCCAAGGCCATATTGGTAATCAACCCCACTTATTTTGGTGCGGTGAGCGATCTTCGCGAAATAACCGCTTTTGCCCACGCCCACAACGTGACTGTCTTAGTTGACGAAGCTCACGGGGCGCATTATTACTTTAGTAAAAACGGACCACTCTCGGCGATGGCCTGCGGTGCCGATCTCGCCAGCGTCTCCTTTCACAAAACGGGCGGATCCTTGACTCAATCAAGCGTTCTTCTTTTAAAAGGCGATCGCGTTTCGCCCAGCGAAGTTCAAAAATCATTGAGTATCATCAACACGACATCGCCATCGAATATTCTAATCGCCAGCATCGATGCCGCTCGCCACTTCGCCGCGACCAAAGGCCAAGAAGCGATGGATCAAGTTCTTGAATTAGCGCAACATGCCCGCGAGCAAATTTCGAAAATTAAAGGATTTATTCCTCGCGGCCGTGAGCACTTTTTACAAAAAGGCTGTTTTGATTATGACGAGACCAAGTTGGTAATTGAACTTGATCATCTCGATTTGAGCGGCTTTGACCTCTACTATCTCCTTAAGGAGAAGTATCAGATTCAAGTCGAATTGGCCGAGACATATGTCGTTCTTGGAATTTTGGCCATCGGCACCAAAAAAGAACACCTCAAGCATTTATTCTCCGCTCTAAAAGATATTAGTCGCGAGCATTATAATCGCAAAATTACTTATCCTCGCCACTCTTTTAGCGTCGGGTTCCCCTATCTTCTCGTTCGCCCTCGCTCGGCGTTTTACGCACCGAGCAAGCGAATCCCAATTATTGATGCCGCCAACGAAATATCAAAGGAATCAATCATGATTTATCCACCCGGAATCCCCTTAATTATTCCCGGTGAGATTTTTACCAACGACCTGATTGAGAGAATCAAAACATATAAGCAGACAGGAATCACGATGATCAGCGATTATAGCGACGGCACCGTAAATGTGATTGATAAAGAGCATTGGAATCGCTTCTCTTCTTATCAGAAAGCATATCAAGACTATTCCACAAAACGCATCACGACACCACATAACGACGGCTATTCCATGCCTTTTGAGGGCGATGCCCATCAGGCGACATTCGTCCTTCTTCCTTTCCGCAAAGATACATGGCGCGAGGGAGCCAAACCTGCTC
>Ga0265297_10007281_pt1 | contig 15441 bp, 14 predicted proteins | sample Munlanlwell13791_FD_192502 | JGI IMG/M metagenome (GOLD analysis project Ga0265297, IMG submission 192502) | Leachate microbial communities from a municipal landfill in Southern Ontario, Canada - Leachate well 137-91 | ecosystem: Engineered > Solid waste > Landfill > Unclassified | place... | reverse complement strand
TCCAGCTTCCTTTCGGGTATTTCGCGTTCAGGGATTTCTTCAACAAGACGTCGGAAAGGGCAGGCACGGAATTCACCACTCTCATGAGGCGTACGGAAAACACAGGCGAGGTATTTTTAGGGACAGAATTCAACAAGCTGGCCAATGAAGTCGCCTTTGGCCATTTTTCCAGGCATTTTAACGCTCTGGATCTTAATAATTACAATTATACCGAAGACGTCGGCACAGACACCTTATACTACCAGCTCTTCCCCAAGACAAAAGCCCTGGTGGAATACAATTACGCCGTCATCGATTATACAAAAGATAACTCCCGCGACGGGCATTTTAACCAGATAAGGGCAGGTTTTAAAGGCGACCTCACGGGCAAGACGATCGGTGTTGCGAAATTCGGCTACCAGAACAGGGAATATAATGACGCCGGAGAACAGGGTTTTGACCATTTTGTGGCCGAGATCGGCACATATACCAAGTTCAGCGACCGCACGCAGTTGAGATTGACGTTTTGGGATACGGCCATTGAATCCATCTTTGAGAATAATAATTACTACAACAATAATTCCCTGCAGATGGAATTGGAACAGCGCCTGGCTCGTAATTATACCCTGATCTGTAACTTTGGCATCGACAGGAACCTTTATCCGGAAGTCAGCCCCACAGCCCTCAAAAAGCGTCGCGATACGATCCTCAATGCCGGCCTGGCCCTGGAATACCAGGCTAAAGAGTGGATCAAGGCAAGGGTGGGCTACGGCTTTGCCAAAGACTTCTCAAACATAGATACTCAGGATTATACGGACAATCAAGTGACGGTAAGCGTTACCTTGATGATATAGTCCCGCCATTACGTTTCCTATGCCCAAGCACCCTATATTAAAAACGGCGATAGCTTTTTTGTTTGTTTTGTCGATGTCCTGCGGGCTTTTTGCCGAAGAGGAAAAGGCTTATCGCATCGGCCCGGAGAACCTTCTGCAGATCGACGTGCATTACGGCAAGGACAGCCTGATCTCCCAGAAGGTACGCGTTTCTTCCAAAAACCTTATCACATTCCCTCTTGTTGGAGAAGTCGATGTGGAGGGCCTTACCGTATCGGAGCTTGAGAACAAGCTCTATACTCTCCTTGAAAAAGACTATCTTGTCAATCCGCAGGTGAGCGTCGTCATCGAGGAATACAGCACAGTGACGGTGATCGGGGAAGTAAAAAAACCGGGCGCGTATCCCATCAAGGGCAAGTTGACGGTCGTCGAGGCGATTTCTCTCGCAGAAGGTTTTACCAAGATCGCCTCTCCCAATCGCGCCAAGATCGTGCGCACCAACGATGACGGCACAAAGAAGGAAATTCCGGTCAGGTTGAGCGACATCATCAACGGCAAAAAGCAGAAAAATAATATCTACCTTCAGGCAGGCGACGTGGTCGTCGTGCCGGAAAGCTTGTTCTAAACATGCCCGATCAAGCCCCTATCCTTCAGCCGTTCCACCAGGAAGACGCCATCATCGAGATCGACCTTCATGAGGTGGTCTCCAAGCTGAAAAAACATTACAGGCTGGTCCTCAATTTTGTTTATGTTTGCGTCGGCGTCGCATTCTTGTATTCCTTGATCGCGCGGCCTGTCTATAGATCCACAGCCCGCATCCTCGTCGAAAACAAGGCCCCGCGCATCACCAAGGTGGATGACCAGGTTTTTACCGACTACGAAGACCGCGCCAACTATTACAATTCACAGATCGAAGTTTTGAAGAGTCGGTCTGTCGGACAGTTGGCTTATGATGCGCTTGGCGGATATCAGCCGTGGGGCAGTTTGCGCGGCAGGGGCAGGGATTCGGGCAAGCTGACTGAAGATGAGCGCATTGGCCTGCTTTTGAAGCATATCAAGGTGAGCCCTGTGCGTATGACCCAGATCGTTGAGGTCAGCGCCGAAGACGTTGACCCTGTGCTGGCGGCAGAGATCGTCAACAATTGGGTTAATGCCTACATCGTATTCTCTTCGATGGACCAGCTCATCCAGCGCAAGAGCGAACTGGAAACAGAGATCGACCAGAATTTGAAGTATGTGAAGGAAAAGCATCCCATCATCCAGGGCCTGCGCTCGGAGATCGAAGCCATTGATGCCAAGATCAAAGGCGAGAGACAGAAGAGCTTCAATGCGAGCGTCAAGGTGTTGGATTCCGGGCAGGTGGCAAAATCTCCGGTCCGGCCAAAGCTTTTGTTTAACCTGATCATGGCGTTGTTTTTGGGCGGTTTTTCAGGAGTGGCTTTCGTCTTCCTTCTGGAGAACATTGACCAGAGCATCAAGAACCCGTCGGATATCGAAAATTTCCTGCATATGCCGTGCCTGGCGGCTGTGCCGCCTTATCAGCCGGAGAAGGACGCGAAAGATTCGTTTCCGTGCGCGCTTGTGTCCGCCCAAGACAGCCGTTCGATCCTGACCGAGAGGTTCAGGAGTTTGAGGACAGGGATTATTTACAGCAACCCCGATCTGAGCAAGAAAGTCCTTTTGGTGACCAGCGCCGGGCCGTCAGAAGGCAAGACAACGTCTGCCGTCAACCTGGCCACTGCTTTTGCCAAATTCGAAGGCAGGGTCATCCTTGTCGAAGGCGATCTGCGCAAGCCGGCCCTGCATACGGTTTTCAACAAGCCCTGTGAGAATGGCCTGACAGAACTTTTGGCAAGCGAACACATGGATTTCAGGAAGTACGTCAAGGATACAGGCATTGCCAACCTTGATTTTATCTCCTGCGGGGCCATTGCCTTGAACCCGGCGGAGCTCTTGGGGTCAAAGAAGCTGGGGCTGTTGATCGAAGAACTTTTGAAACATTACGACAGGATCATTTTTGACGCTCCGCCTGTTCTGGCGGCGACAGATGCGGTCGTCCTTTCCACAAAGGTCGATGCCGTCATCCTTGTCTGCAAGTCCGGCCTGACGCACAGGCAGGCCGCCATCAGGTCCGCGAAGCTCATCCATTCCGTGCATGCCAGGGTCCTCGGCAGCGTCTTGAACATGGTCAAGCTTGAGGATTCCAAAGAATACGCGTATTACAATTATTACCTGCAGAATGCTCAGAAGGTATAGCGATGTTTTGTTTATCGCGTTATTGATATTCCTGCCTTTGGCGCTGGGCGCGGTGCATCCATGGTCCATCACGCTGTTCTCGATCGTCGCCGTCATCTTATTCAACTCCGCAGTTTTCCATCCGGATTTCAGCCTTAAAAGACTTTTCACGTTTCCCGTCGTAGTCATGAGCGTTGTCTTTGCGGGATACGTGATCTTCCAACTTGTCCCTTTGCCGCCGGTCATCCTTAAAATACTTTCCCCTCATACGTATAAATTCTACTCGGAGTATTCCCTCACATATCCGTGGATAAATTCCTGGCGCTCTATTAGCGTCTATCCGTGGTTGACCATATCGGAGTTCATCAAGATCATCGCCTGCGGGCTTATATTTTTGTTCATTCTTTTCAGGGCATCACAGGGCGACGGCCGCAAGACCACCGACCTGGAACATAACACGCTCGTCTATTTGAAGCTTGGTTGCTTGACAGGGGTCCTGGCGATCCTCCTGCACAGCCTGGTCGATTTTAACCTGCACATTACAGCTAATGCGCTTTATTTTACGGTCTTATTAGGGTTGGCAGTTGCGATGGATAGAGAAGAGGGGGTTGATTTTGTTTTTATCCAAAAGGTGGCCAATGCCATTATCTATATCGGTTTTGCCATTGCCTTGTTCGGCATTGCGCATAAATTAAGCGGTAGTTCAAAGATCTACTGGCTGATAGAAAAAGACGGCTCTCATTTCGGGCCTTATGTCAATTACGACCATTATGCCGGTTTTATGGGCATGTGTTCAAGCCTGGCTTTGGCGTCTTTTATGGCCAAGGTGCGGTATTCGTCGTTTTTCAGGATCAAGGGCATAAAAGAAAAGCTGATGTGGTTTTCCACACAGGAGGCGAGCAGCGCCATGCGCCAGTTCTTCTGCGCGGCGGTGATGATCGGCTCTATATTCTATTCTTCAAGCCGCGGCGGGATCCTCAGCTTCGTCATGGCGGCCTCTGTTTTTTATTTCCTTATTATTATCCGCACGAGGAAAAGCCGCAGAGGAAGATTGCTTTTCTTTTTTGTGCTTATTGTGCTTTTGAGCGGGGTTTTCATCTTCTGGATCGGCCCTGACGAAACTTTCGAGAGATTCCATGAATTGAATCGCGTCGCTCGTTCTGTCATCCATGAATCTTCGGTTTTGAGCGAGATGAGGCCTGAAATGTGGCAGGATACCAAGAACATCGTCAGGGACTTTCCTGTAACCGGCACGGGCTTTGGGACGTTCCAGAGTATCTTTCCTAAATACCGTACCCATGAATGGGGAGGAAAAACTTTGCTCTATGCGCACTGCGATTATCTCCAGCTTGTGTCTGAAACAGGCATTGCGGGCATGTTCTTTATTACGGCTTTTTTGGTATATTTTGCGCGCCTGTATGTATCGGCCCTGCGTAGATTAAGGTAAGCTTATGAAGACCAAGATCGTCATATTTGTTTTAAGCATGATTTACTGCGGTTATCTTCTGCTCCTTTTGGCGGCGGGCCACTATGAGTCGAACATCCTCAATCCTCTGAATTCTGAGTATTCTTTTAAGAAGGGGCTTTATGAGAAAGCCATAGAGACTGAACCCTCAAAGGCGGAATATCATATGGGTTATGCCCTGGACCTTGCCAGAAAAAACCCGACTCCCGATTATTTTACTCTTCGTCTCGTTCTCTCCCAGATTAAACAGGCGGTTGAGCTTAAGTCTTTCAGCAAGGCGTATCAAGAGGTTTACGCTACCTACGCGCCGTTATCGGCAGCCTTCACGAGTCATACTTATTAAAACTATTTTAAAACCCAAACCTTGACGTTTGAAGAAGATATGTTATACTTTTTTTCCTTGTTTTGTATGGTAATAAACTATGTTAAACAGCATTTACCCAGTTAGAAAGCTCGCTTTCTAACTGGGCCAGCCCCCACAAAATATGGAAAAGAAACTGCTTTTGACAAAAGAAGCCGCCAAGATTCTGCGGGTCAGCGAAGAATATCTGCGTTCTCTGATCAGGGGCAAGAGGATCGCCGCTTATAAAGAGGGCCGCCGAGGCGGTTATCGTATCCCTGCGCAGGAGATAGACAGGTATATCCGCCGACGCTATAAAGGCCGATAGGAATTGGACTGATCGGTTCTCTGTCTATGAGAGAGAGGATTGGAATGATAAATCCAGGCAAAAAAGTCTATGTATTGACAAACGGTTGTCCGGAGAATCGGATTGATTCTTCAAGGATGCAGGAATTTTTCAGGCAAAATGGTTATGAGATCAATGCTAAAATTCAGCATGCTGATCTTATCATTTTCAATACGTGTGCCTTAACACAGAGTTCTGAAGATTCATCAATAAGGATGATAGCAGAGATAAAAAAATCAATGGCACCGTCGGCCAGATTGATTGTATGTGGGTGTCTTACAAAGATCAATCCGGAACGCCTGAGGCAAATCTACTCAGGGCCTATTTTTGGTTCGGATGAGTTGATGAAGTTGGAAGAAATCTTTACGGCGAGGATAACATCTGACCAGATACATGCAAATTCTTTGATCAATCCGACTAGTTGTCTTGATAAATATTGCTGGCTCATGAGAAATTTAAAAGGAATAGGAATAGAGATTGCTATAAGAATATTGGAAAAGATGCGTAATCAACAGAACATGGCGATTAGTATTTGTAAACCTAACATGTTCTGTATAAAGGTATGTTCCGGGTGTTTGGGGAATTGTTCTTTTTGTGCTGTTCGGCTTTCACGAGGAAAGTTAAAAAGCAAGCCGTTGAGGGCGGTTATTAAAGAGTTTGATGAAGGATTAGCCAAAGGATACAAGGATTTTGCTTTGTTAGGAACGGAAGTCGGCGCATACGGAAAAGATCTGGGCATTGATTTAGTTGCCTTGCTTAAAGAACTAACCAGCAGGATAGGAGATTATAGGATTAGCCTGAGGAATTTTCATCCAAAAAATTTGATTGAGATATTGCCAGAGTTACGCAAGATATTCGCAAGTGGAAAAATTCCTTACATTGGCTGTTCTCCGGAATCCGGGAATAACCGTATTCTTGAGTTAATGAATCGGGGTTATAAAATAGAAGATTTCAAGGCGGTCATCAGTACCTTGAATAGAGAGTTCCCGTGGATAAAAATTCGCACTCAGCTTATCGTCGGCTTCCCTACGGAAACGGAGAAGGAATTTCAAGACAGTATGCAGTTGGTGGATGATCTGCATTTCGATTTTGTTGAGGTGTATAAATTCGAGGCGCGTAAGGGAACAAGAGCGGCTGCCATCAGTGGTCATATTCCAGAAAAAGAAAAGCAGAAGAGACATTTAAGATTGCTTCTAAAATTAATTTCAAAACGATGTTGTAGAGATAGGAATGGATTGGAATGACAAATAATTTTGTTGCTGACAAAAAACGACTCATTTCTAATTTTTTTAGTCTTTCATCGGTTGAGATGGCTAATTATATCTTCCCATTGATTACTTTACCCTATTTAGTGCGAATCCTTGGGCCTGAAAAATATGGGCTTATTGCGTTCGCACAGGCTTTTGCGCAGTATTTTGTTTTGTTAACTGACTACGGTTTTAATTTATCAGCGACCAGAAATATCTCAATCCACAAAAATAACATTGATAGGATTTCAGCGACTTTTAATTCTGTCATGATAATAAAATTCATTCTTTTAATCATTAGCTTCATCATCATATCGGCGCTGATATTTTTAATACCAAAATTTAGGCCTAACTGGTTGTTGTATTATTTTGCCTTCGGCATGGCCGTTGGCAACGTCCTTTTTCCTGTTTGGTTTTTCCAGGGTATGGAACGGATGAAATTCATCGCGCTGTTAAATTTACTAGCCAAATTCATCTTCGTGGCAGCCATATTTCTGTTCATAAGAACCCAAAGTGACTATATTTATGTGCCTCTTATTACATCTTTAGGAAATATTTTAGCTGGGATTTTGAGTTTATACATAGCTTTCAAGCGTTTTCATATACGTTTCACGGCTCCTGCTTTGAACAATATTTGGCATGAACTAAGAGAGGGATGGCATATATTTGTTTCTACGACAGCCGTTAGTTTTTATACTACAAGTAACACTTTTATTCTGGGTTTACTTACCAACAATTTGACAGTCGGTTATTACAGTGCTGCTGAAAAATTGATAATCAGCGGTCAGAGATTGCTTAATCCCGTTGCGCAGTCCATATATCCGTATATAAGCAAGCTTGTTTCAGATTCGAAAGACCGGGCGCTACTTTTTATTAAAAAAATAATTATTTTATTTGGAGGTGGAAGCTTTATTCTATCCATGGTTATTTTTGTTTTATCTGGATCTATTGTCGAAATAATTCTTGGTTCTCAATTCCATGAATCCATAGCGGTGCTGAGGATACTTGCCTTTTTGCCATTTGTGATTTTCTTAAGCAATATCTTCGCGATACAAGGTTTAGTAAATTTCAATTTTTCTAATGTTGTTTCGAAAATTGCAATTCGTGGGGGCGTTCTGAATCTGATCCTAGCTCCTATTTTTATTTATTTATTTAAACAGATTGGGTTGGCCATTAGCGTACTTATTGTCGAGTCTTTTATCACCTTGCAAGGGGCGTATTATTTTAATAAGCTTATTGTTAAGGAGGAGAGTATATGATACTAAGATTAATATGTGCCTATTTTTCATTTAATATGAAAGAATTCCTTAAGTTTTTAGTTATAGATACCATCCCTGATTTTAAACTGAAAAGTATGTTGATAAGAAAGCTTTTTTTGAAAAACCTGGGAAAGAATGCAATTATTTTTCCTGGCGTGCGATGGTTTAGCGGGAAGAATCTTGTTATCGAAGACAACGTCGGTATGAATATAGATTGTTATCTTGACGATAAAGCTACAATTAAAATTGGCTTTGGAACTGGATTCGGCGCATTTTGTAAATTAATTACAGCTACTCATGACAAAGAGACAATGGAGGAAATAGAGAAGCCCATTGTTATCGGTAAGTTCTGTTGGATTGGCGCCAATGTAACAATTCTGCCAGGAGTAAAAATTGGAGATTTTTCAATCATAGGTGCCGGGAGTGTTGTCGTGAAAGATATCCCTGAATATTCCATAGCTGTGGGAAATCCGGCAAGAGTTATTAAGAGGCGGATTATAAAGACGCCATACATAATTCCAGTTTCAGGAACAATTATTCACAACTTCGATACGTTATCATGAATAGATATGATTATATAATTGTTGGCTGTGGTCTATATGGCGCTGTTATTGCTGAACGGCTGCGCGCTAAAGATAAGTCAGTTTTGATTATTGAAAAACGGAGACATATAGGCGGCAACTGCTATTCTTATGAGTATAAAGACACCAATATAACAGTGCATAAATATGGCACGCATATTTTTCACACTGGTAACAGCAAGGTTTGGGAGTATGTCAGTCGTTTTACTGAGTTCAATCGTTATCAGCACCGGGTATTGACGACTTATAAGAATAAAGTTTATGCAATGCCGATGAACCTGGGAACCATTAACGCCTTTTATGGTCTTAATCTTAAACCAAAGGAGGTAGCTGGTTTTATTGCCCAAAAGAGAGGGGCCATCAGATATCCTAAAAACTTAGAAGAGAAGGCCATAGGCCTTATTGGTGAAGAGTTATATGAAGCATTTATAAAAGGATATACAACAAAACAGTGGGACTGCGATCCCAAAGAGCTCCCTCCGGGAATCATTACCCGCCTGCCCGTTAGAACCTCGTATTTCGATTCTTATTATGACGATTACTATCAAGGTTTACCCCTACATGGCTATACGCTGATTTTTAAGAATATGTTAAAAGGCATTCCGATAGAGTTAGAGACTGATTTTTTTATTGACCGCAAGTATTGGGAAAACCGTTGCAAGTATATTATCTATACAGGTCCGATCGATAGATATTTTGATTATGTCTTAGGAAAACTTAATTGGCGTTCTGTCCGTTTTGAATATGAAGATGTCCCTCTGGATGATTATCAAGGAACCAGCGTAATGAATTATGCCGATTTAGAAATTCCTTTTACGAGAATTCATGAGCCTAAACATTTGCACCGCGAGAAAAAACATAAACCTAACACAACGGTAATTATTCGTGAATTTCCTTGTCTCGATAATCAGGAACCATCTTATCCGGTCAATTCTATCGTCGATCAAGCACTCCTGAAAAAATATCAAAGTTTAGCCAAGAAAGAAAAACGAGCCTTTTTTGGCGGCCGGTTGGCAGAGTACAAATATTACGATATGCACCATACCATTGAAGCCGCTTTAGCAAAATTTGAGAAGATAGTAAAACAAAGATGAATATTTTGGCCAGAGAGAAAGAAACGGTTTGCGTAGTTGTCGTTACCTATAACCGGAAGCAGCTGCTACTGGAGTGTTTGGGTTCTCTTCAGAGACAATCATATCCGCTTGATGCCATATATCTTATTGATAATGCCTCTACAGACGGTACAGACAGGTTACTCGGCGAAATAGGTTATATTAAAATTCTCCCTCCCGAGAATTTGACACAACCATGGGAGGAGAAAAATGAAATAAAGAATTTGAGCAATGGTGAGAATATTAAAATTCACTATATTAGAATGCACAAAAATACTGGCGGCGCTGGTGGATTTTATGAAGGCACCAAGCGTGGCCATGAAGCGGGGTTTGATAACATATGGTTGATGGATGATGACGTCCTGTGTGATGTTGACGCCTTAAGACAATTGATGACCGCTAAAACTGAGTCTGCTATTTGTGCCTGCGCCAGGTATGAAAAGCTTACAGGTAAATTAGCGAATGGGGGAGAGTGCATCAAAGTTAATTTCTCTAATCCGTTTAAGCCGTTGCATTATCGAAAGATCCAATCTTTGGACCTAATCGATCGTAAGGAACCCCTAGAGATCGAAAGCGCGACCTTCGAAGCTGTTTTAATTCATCGATCTATCATAGATAGGATTGGTTATCCCGATCCCAATTATTTTATTTATGGCGATGATACGGACTACACCTATCGAGCGAGTCTTGCAGGTATTCATATCTTGATGTTTCCTAAGGCAAAAATAGTCCGTTTAAATGCGAATATGTCTGTAAGTAGAATGACACATTATTTTATGGTGAGAAATATGATCCTGTTGGATTTAAAATATGGCAATTTTTTGGTTAAGATGTTGAGACCGCTTCGACTATATTGGACACCTATCAGAATATTGTTACGATATGGTGATCTGCGTTATGCTTTTTCCATGATGAGCGCTATTTTTGACGGGTACTTGACCTATTTAAAACATTGGCTTTAACATGAAGATTCATTTAGATATAATAAAAATTTTTCTAATAGCTTGCGTTGGTATCGTTTTGCCATGGGGAAGAAATTTCCCAATTCCTCATGTATATCCTCCGCTGTTTTTTGTAATTTTTACCTTTATTTTGATTGGTTATTTACCTCAGACAGGCATTAGAATCCCCTTTCCTTTTAGATTGTTTTTTCTTTATATACTTCTGCATATTGCTTTGACTGCAGTATTGTTGGGCAGCAATTATTTGAGTTTAGTTCATGTTGAAGGACAACTCGTTGGAGGGGTGAGATCCTATTATGTGTCCACGGCAGTTTTTGCCAATATTGCGCAGCTGTTGTTTTTCATCTTTTTTTTCATCATCATGACATCTGTCTTGCAAAACAGAACGGAATGGATTGTCTTTGTTTGTTCCTTTATTTGCGGGCTGGCATTAGCTTGTCTTTGGACGTTAAAGACTCAAGGCATTGCCAATGTAAGATTTACAGGAGGATACAATAATGCGAATGGAATTGGTATGTCAGCTACCATCGCCTTGTTTTTGTCTATGGCGATGTTGGGGATGCTTGGGAACAAGTTATTAAAGATCTTTGCCATAGGATTGTCTATTTTTTTCTTAATTATACTCCTGCTGTCACAATCTCGAGGAGCCTTGGTTGCATTATTAATGGGCGGCCTCATCATAATAAAGAACAATAAAATGCAATGGTATAAAATTTTTATTGTCGGCATATTTATTTTAATACTGCTTATCTTAATCCGGCCTCTCGTCCCAGACCGTTTCTTATTTATAGATTCATGGTTTGAGGATAGAGGAACAAAAAGATTGGATATATGGAGTATATATCTTTCCCATTTTTGGGAATTCTTTTTTACCGGCGTTGGGTATACGCGATCAACAGATGTAATCACTACAGGGCTTTTAGGTAATGCCTACGCAACTCATAACGTCTTTTTGGAGTTACTGGTTGAATTTGGCATAGGTGGTCTTTTATTATTTTCCTTTGTACTAAGAAATATCTGGTCTTCATTACAACGATTATCTAGCCAATTCACATATACTGCCGCAATAAAGGCCGCATTCTTAAGCTGGATATTGGGAGCATGTTTTACTAGTTCCTTCGTCCAACGGGAAACGTGGCTGATTTTTTCTTTGATGGCGACCTTCCCAGCGATAATCGGCACGTCAAATAAGCATGTGGGTGCTAATGGTTAAGATTACCGTTGTTATTCCTTTATATAATAAAGCACGGTATATCATGCGTGCGGTTTCTTCTGTCTTAAGACAGTCTGTGCAGGACTTTGAAATTATTGTCATTGATGATGGCTCGACCGATAATGGAGCACAGATCGTTGAAATGATTGGGGATCATAGGATCAGAGTGATCCATCAGCCAAACCAGGGAGTTTCTGCTGCAAGGAATATTGGTATACAGGAGGCAAAAGCAGACATCATTGCTTTTCTCGATGCAGACGATGAATGGACTAGTAAATTTCTGGAAATCATATTGCGTTTGCGTAATAAATATCCCAGAGCAGGTCTTTATGCGACAGCATATGAAATCGTAGGTCTTGATGGCAGGGTCAGCCTGCCGCGTTACAGGGGAATTCCCGGATCGCCTTGGGAAGGTGTTATTCCAAGTTATTTTGAATCTGCGATAGGCGATTACCAGCCAATAAATTCGAGCGTGGCTGTAGTGCCTCGTAGGATATTTGAAAAGTTGGGTGGTTTTGCCGTTGGTGAAAAATTGGGAGAGGATCTAGATATGTGGCTAAGAATAGCATTGGATTATCCTGTCGCCTTTAGCCAGTTTGTTGGAAGCCGTTATCATTGTGATGTTGACGGCCAAGCCACACAGCAGGAGAAGAGATATGAGGAGTTTAGAATTGAGAAGACAATAGAGGATGTTTTGTTAAATAGGGATATTCCGCATAAGCAACAAACATTCCTTCGGGAAATCATTAATGCTAGAAAACTGGTGCGAGCTTCTTATTGCATCAAATCTGGGTTGTTTGATCAGGCCAAGAACATTCTCGGTACGTGTTCTACGAGATTCTTGTGGAGGAGAAAGCTCTGGTATCGTTTTATTCTGATGTTTCCACCCAAGGCAGTCGGCACTATTTATGATCATTTTCTGGAAAGCTCAAGAACAAAATTATGAATATTATAATTGTTAACGAAACTTCTGATTTGGGCGGCGCGGAAGCGATGGCGATAGAGTTAGCGAATGCTCTTAGTGCTGTTTCTGGAAATAAGGTTGCTTTTGCCTCCGCAGCAGGAATGTTAACAGAGCGCTTAGAGGGCAGGGTTAAATTTTTCCCAATTTCACGATACAGCCTTAGAAGTTTTTTTAAAATATATTCTGAATTGGGTTCGATTTTTCAAAAATGGAATTTTGATATAATCCATGCGCAAGGTGCGACCATCGGACTTATTGCCGGGATAGCTGCGCGGATGCTTTCCCCAAATACAAAAGTTGTTATTACGCATCACTCGGCCAGATTTACACGCATTCCTTCTTGTCTGGCTAATTTTTTATTGAATAGATTTGTTGATAAGTTTATTGCTATCAGCGATGCAAGATATAGTAGTTTTATAAAAGCCGGTTTTAACAAAGAAAAGGTCGTTCTTATTTCTAATTTTGTAGATCGAGAACGGCTTTTTTCTCAGGCTGCTTGTGAAAATATGACAAAATTAAAATATTCCCTTGGAGTTTTAGATGGTGAAAAAATTGTGGTTGGTGCAGGCAGATTACTTCCGGATAAGCGCTTCGATATTTTTATAAAAACTTTGGTTGATTGCGCTCGGCAGGCCTCTGACATTCGAATTTTCGGATTTATCCTGGGTGATGGCCCGGAAAGAAGACGTTTGCAAGATTTAGTTGATCGGCTCGCCATTCCAAATTTAAGAATAAAGCTTTTAGGCTTCCAGTCCAATGTTGGCGCCTATCTTAAAATGGCAGACATTTTTTTGTTCACTAGCGAGCATGAAGTTTTACCTATGTGTTTGATTGAGGCTACTTCTTTGGGCGTGCCTATAGTCTGCTCTGATATACCGGGCAACAACGATATTGTCGAAAATAAGTACAATGGATTTTTAGTCGATCCGAGGAAATTAGATTATTCTTTTCCTGTGCTAACGCTCCTAAAAGATAATATCTTAGCGAAACAATTTTCATCTAATGGAACAACAAAAGCTGAAGACTCATACGATAAGGGTAAAGTCGTGACAAATATCATCCATCTCTATAATTCCATGGTAAGAAAAGATGCAGAATAGCAAACAGTTAGTTTCGATTATTATCCCTTGTCGCAATGAGGAAAGGTTTATTGGGAATTGTTTGGATTCCATCCTGATGCAAGATTATCCAAAGGACGAGATGGAAATATTGGTCATCGACGGCATGAGTGTTGATGGGACTCGAAAAATTATTATGGATTATGTAAATAAAAATGCGTCTGTCAAGTTGTGGGACAATCCCCAAAAAATTGTTCCTACGGCTATGAACATAGGAATAAAAAATTGTCTTGGAAAAATCATCATTAGAATGGACGCACACGTAAGGTATCCGCAAGACTATATCGAAAAATGCGTGCAGTATCTCAAGGGGCACGATGTCGATAATGTCGGAGGGGTTTGCCTTACTTTGCCGGGAAGCGAGACATTGATCGCAGAAGCCGTTGCGTTGAGCCTTGCGAGTGGTTTTGGGGTAGGCAATGCTTTGTTCCGCATTGGCGTTAAAAGACCAAGTTTTGTGGATACTGTGCCATTTGGATGCTATAAAAGGGAAATTTTTGAGAGAGTGGGGTTGTTTGATGAAGATTTAGTACGAAACCAGGACGATGAATTTAACGCCCGGTTGATTAAGGGTGGAGGGAAAATATTATTGGCCCCGGACGTCGTTTCATATTATTACGCGCGTGAAACCTATGACAAACTTTGGAAAATGTATTACCAGTACGGTTATTTCAAGCCTTTAGCCGTAATGAAGATAAAGGGTATATTTACCTTACGCCAGCTTGTTCCTGGGGTATTTGTAGGTTCGTTGGTTGTTTTTGGACTGGCAGGATTTTTTAACAGATATGCGTTTTTATTGTTTCTGGTCGAGTCTATAGTGTATGTAGTCGCTAACTTTATTTTTTCATTTTTGATAGCAGTAAAGAACAAGATGATTCTGTTGCCATATTTGATGATTGCTTTTGTCGTGTTACACTTGAGTTATGGTATCGGATATTTAAAAGGAATTTTAGACTTTATGGTGTTCCAAAAACATTTAAGAGGTAAAATTAAAGAGATGCCCATTACAAGATAAGGACAGACATATGACGCAAGCTCTTCTTAGACATATTCCATTCCATCGCGTGTTTGTGGGAAGCCAAGAGATAAGGATGGTTGTGAAAGCCATCCGTTCCGGGTGGATTACCATGGGGCCGATGACAGTGGAGTTTGAGGACAAGTTCAGACAATATATCGGCGCCAGGTATGCCATTGCGGTTAATTCCTGCACAGCGGCTTTGCACCTGGCTTTAGAGGCTATTGGGATCAAAGAGGGCGATGAGGTCATTGTTCCGGCAATGACATTCACGGCGAGCGCAGAAGTCGTATGCTATTTCAAGGCCAAGCCGGTTTTTGTGGATGTGGAGAGGGACACATTAAATATCGATCCTTCAAAGATCGAAGAAAGAATATCCCGCAGGACCAAGGTGATCATAACGGTTGATCACGGCGGCCAGCCGGTGGATTATGATGAAATAAGGAAGATCGCAAGAAAGCATAAATTATTTGTTATCGAGGACGCTGCGCATGCCCTGCCTTCATGGTATAAGGGCAGAAAAGTCGGGACGTTGGCGGATATTACCTGTTTCAGTTTCTATGCGACAAAGACGCTGGCCACAGGCGAGGGCGGGATGATCGTGACTAACAATTCCCGCTGGGCCGAAAGAATGAAAACCATGCGTCTTCATGGCATGAATAAGGATGCCTGGAAAAGGTATGACAAAGGCGGCAGCTGGTATTATGAAGTGGTGGCAGCCGGCTATAAATATAACACCACGGACATTAATTCTGCCATAGGCATAGTCCAG
>Ga0265297_10007279_pt1 | contig 15442 bp, 15 predicted proteins | sample Munlanlwell13791_FD_192502 | JGI IMG/M metagenome (GOLD analysis project Ga0265297, IMG submission 192502) | Leachate microbial communities from a municipal landfill in Southern Ontario, Canada - Leachate well 137-91 | ecosystem: Engineered > Solid waste > Landfill > Unclassified | place... | reverse complement strand
CGGCGGTATCATCAGGTCAGACGGGTGCGATCGACGAATTGAGGGAACGGATCTGGCGCGTACTGACAACAATCTGGGATCATCGCGATAGTGACACACGGGATTGAGTCATCCGGCTGTATGCTCAAACCTACCACAGAACGTGCCTCTGTTTTGGGTTTTCTACCCCGCAATACTATACATCGGTGTACTTCCGGGTGCAATTAAACAGATTTAATAGGAATGCATCAGGATATTCACACGTAGAACGTGAAGATTCATACCCGAACCCTGCTGATTCTCGGCGTGACCGTGTTCGTCCTGATATTTGGCATGAACGTTCTGGCCCAGTACTTCATCCTGTCGTCCCATGCAGAGATTGAACAGGGAACTGCGTTAACCGATGTCCGGCGGGTTCTTGATCAGATTGAGCACGAACAGTCAGGACTTGCGAACAGCGCCCGGGACTGGGCAGTCTGGGATGGGAGTTACCAGTACATACAGGATCGTCAGGATACGTTTTACCGGTCAACGATTGAACCGGTGTCATCGTATGAGAGCCTCGGGATCAATGGTCTCTTCTATTATGATGCATCTGGCAATCAGGTCATCGGCACGTGGTATGACCTGCAGAATAAGACCGATGCCAAAGTACCCCCGGATCTGCTCGTGTTTTTTATGAACAACCATCACCTCTTCCTGAATGGTACCGGAAGCGGGCGTTCGGGTTTCGTTCTCCTCACCCAGGGGCCGGTCATGGTATCCCTCCAATCGATTCTACCCAGTTCCGGCACAGGTCCCGGTAACGGAACCCTGATCATGGTCCGGTCCTTTGACAGATCCCGGGTCGCCGCACTGCAGAATATGTCCTGCCAGCCGGTCCGGCTTACAGTACTAACCGGTACTGATGCTCAGACGGATCCCATTTTGAGTAAAATATCCGATAAAGATCGGGCGGAACAGGGAACGATTCTTAAAAACGACACTACGATCACCGGGTATTCGCTTATACGGGATATCAACAATGAGCCCATTCTTCTCCTTGAAGTTGACAGTCCCCGCTTGTTATACCAGCAGGCAATGAATGCCCTGACCTTCCTGATCTTCGGGTTCATCATCATCGGAATAATTTATGTCATCGTCACCGAGTTCCTCCTCCGGCGGTACATCGTTACCCCACTCCTGGGCCTTGATGCCTCCATGAAAGAGATCGGGCGCAGTTGCAACCTCTCCAAGCGTCTTTCCGTGTCCGGTGATGATGAGGTAGCCTCGTTACGGCAGTCCCTCAATACGATGCTTGGGGAATTGCAGGATAAGGAGGCTGAACTGGCTAAGAAGAGAGACCAGCTGGCCGAAGCAAACAGGCAGGCAAACCTCTATCTCGATATATACCTGGATGTCCTCACGTATGAGATCCGGAACTCCACCCTGTCCATCCACGGCTATGCTGACCTGATCCGCTCATCTGGCGGAGAGAATGAACGGATGTTCGCTGAACGAATCATCGAGACCATTCACCGGGAAACTGAAGTGATCCAGACTATCGAGACGATCTCACGGATCTTCAAGAACCCTCCCGCACAGGAACCGGTAGACCTCGACAGTGTGATCCGGTCTGCGATCAAATTGTATCCCGGTACCAGCATCCAGTACGAACCCACGGGAATCAGCGTCCTCGCCGATCCGATGATCTCTGCGGTCTTCGATAACACGATTGCCAACAGCATCAAGTTCGGTGGGCAGGACGTGCAGATCGCGATCTCCTGCCGGGATGCCGGTGATGATACCATTGAGTGCTTGATAACCGATACAGGCCCCGGTATTCCGGATGCGCAGAAACCGGGGGTATTTGACCGGTTCATGCAGGGATCGGAGAAGCGCAGCAGTTATGGCCTCGGGCTGCACATTGCAAAGATGCTCATCGAGGCCTATGGCGGTCGCATCCGTGCGGATGACCGGGTCGCAGGGGAGCCCGGCAAGGGGGCGGCAATCCGGTTCACGTTGAAAAAGGCTTAAAAAGACCGGTGAATCCCCGGTCAGCCGTTTTTGATCCAGTGCTCTTCAAACTCCCCGTTATAATAGACCATGATCCTGATGGGAGTCCCTTTTAAAAATGCCCGCATCTGGTCGTCATAGATCTTCTGTACATGGCGGAGGCCGTATTTTGAGAACCGTTCATGGATCGATTCGAGGAAATGGATCTCCTGTAAAAGGAATGCATTCTCAAACTCTTTTGTCTCGCGGGCAAGTGTCATACTCTCTTCTTCGGAGATCTCACCTTGGTATTTCCCGTGATGGTCAAGTCCGGAGATCTGCCGCCAGTCCACGGTTCCCGTCTCGTCCGGTTCACGGTGGAGCATATAGGGGTAGATACGGCAGATGGAGAACCGCTGGTCGTAGATCCGGCACCGGCCGTCTTGTAAGAACCAGCAGGACCCGGCATCATCCGGCTGTACCCGCAGGGCATACCCGGAGACATAATACGTGCCCTTCTGATCGCAGAACTCCGGCTCCGGTGCTGGTTCGAGTGCATCGGGATCGATGGCCTTCACGGTCGTGACATCCCGGTCGAGAAGAAAGACATGCCCGTTGAATGAGCGGGTACAGCACCGGGCGCATCCCGTGCACCCGAACCCGATCTCCCGGATGATACCGGCGAGTTTCTCAACGGGATACTCGAGCAAACTTTGCTGCTCCCGTGTCAGGGCTGCAATTCGGAGGGGAATCGGAAGAAGGGAAACGGTGATCACCACGCACTGGTATAGCAGATCATGCCGGCTGTATCCTTAATGCTTTTTTGCACCATCGCGCCGGTATCTCTCATGACTACACCCGGACCGGGTATTCCTGTTTGGGAAGCGCCCTGAACTGTTCCGGGAGGCTTTTTAGTTCCTGTGCACAATGCGTCCGGATCTCTGCGGTTGTTGGCAGCGGCCTGATGAGTCGGCCGTCGCGCAGGCACTCCCTGACGAGACCCTCGGACTCGTGGCCCTCCATCCGTATGACCTCATCGTACTCCATGATCCCGTCATGGACGTGCCGCACGACCTGCCGCTTGTAAGGGAACGTGGTCTTACCGGGACTTGTCTTGTAACGGGGTGTGCCCTCGTACTCCACCAGCTTGTAGACCATGTCGAGGTACGGGGCATCCGAGGAGGTGACGAAATGCGTACCCACGCCGAACGAGTCGATCGGCACCCCGGCAGAAAGCCACCGGTCGATGCTGTACTCATCCACGTTCCCGCTCGCAAAGATCCGGATCGCCGGGTAGCCGGCCTGATCGAATCTTCCGCGGAGGGTTTCTGCAAGGCCGGGAATGTCTCCGCTGTCGATCCGGACCCCGATCACCGGCACGCCCTCGTGGGCGAGCCTGAGGATTGTATCTGAACAGGCGAGCGCATCATACGTGTCGATGAGGAAGAGGCAGCGATCCGGGAAGGACGACTGGTACGCTCTGAACGCCTCATCCTCGCTGTTGAAGAGCATCACATAGGAGTGCGCCATCGTGCCGAGAACCGGGATCCCGTACCGTTTCCCGGCCTCCAGGTTTGAGGTGCCGGAGAACCCCGCAATCCAGGCAGCCCGGGCAGCAGCGATCCCCGCATCAGTGGTATGGGATCGGCGGAATCCGAACTCCACCACATCCCGCCCCCGGCTCACCACGATGATCCGGGCTGCTTTCGAGGCGGCAAGCGTCCCGAAGTGGATGCAGTTGAGCGCCAGGGTCTCGAGGATCTGGATGTCAGGAAGCGATCCCTCGATCTGGACAAGCGGTTCGTTGTTGAATACAACGGTGCCTTCCGGTATCGCATACAGGGCCCCGCGAAAACGGTACCTGTTAAGATACTCGAGGAAATCCTCGCTGAACTGGTTCAGACCCCGGAGATAGGCAATATCGTCATCAGTGAAATGGAACCGTTCCAGCTGGCGGACCAGTTCTTCAAGCCCGCCGGCAATGAGGAAATTGCGCTCATTCGGGAGCGACCGGGCAAAGATGGAGAAGACGGCAGTACCGGTCTTGTTGTGCTCAAGAAAACTCTGGGCCATCGTGAGTTCGTACAGATCCGTGAGCAGGGCGCTGCCGGTATGCTCCACGTTTACTGATCCGGTTCTCTGGGTATCCACACGTATCAATCCGTACGTACCTGTTCTGTGGCACAACCACAAAAACAGCATGGATTCATCGGTCATCTTTTAGATGCTGGTATGGGGGGGGTAAATGCAAGCGCTTATGAGTTTTTACAGGCATCTCCTGTACAGGATCGGGTGAATTACATCATGGAAGCAATTTTGAAGGTGATCAGTTGTATGCTCGGGTTGTATATCGTTGCCAATGGCATCTGGGTTGTCCAGATGCCGCCAACCGGTGATGAACCGCTCGGATACCTGGTTATCGCAGCCGGCCTGTTCATCCCCCTGCTCACGCTCTATGTGGGGCACTTCCATTCACGGTCATACGACTGACCGGGCTGCATTGTTACTTTTTTTAAAAAAAAGAGTGATGTTTGATCAGTTATATGACCGGAACGGCACGTAAGAATCGAAGATCTTTACTTTATCTCCATTGGGGGAGATTGCCCAGACTTCGGCCCTGTCGGTATTCTTAGTCGTGCCGGCAAGGGCGATGGATTTGCCGACATAGAGCGGCTGGATCATCCGGTCTTCTTCTACGACACCATCAGACCGCGTGATCTTTACATCGATCTCCGGAACAACGTTCATGCCTTTACCGCCGCGGAGCGTGGTAGTGATAGTCGGGTTGATCGCTTCACCGTTGCTGGCAACCTGCACTTCGATACTCCAGATCTCCGAGAGCGTCTGGGTTGGGCCGGGCGTTAAGGAATCGGCAGCGGTAGTGGGAGCTGCGGTTGGTGCTTCGGTTGCAACGGCGGTCACCTCAACGGTTGGTACCGGGGTGGCGGCGGGGGCTGCTGCCGGCTGGGAGCAGCCTGCAACCAGCGCAAGCACCATGCAGAACCCGAGGGTCAGGACAATGGTAATGGTGGATTTCATGCACGTAGGATTACCCTTCCCGGGTATTGAGGGTTTTGCCCCATGCGCCAAAATTTTCTCATTCTTATATGAACCATCCCGCAGTTTATGAACCAAAAACCGGGGCAAAGAACCGCCGGAATAATTAAACCCCGACGGGGTGAGGGGATAAGGTACTATGCATGAACCACATCCGCTCCGGTGGAAGTCGATGATCGGTCTCGGGCTGGTTCTGGCCCTTGTGGGCCTGTTCCTGCTCGTCTTCCCGGGCCCTGCGACCGGCATCTTTGCTGAACTTATTGGGATTATTATCATTGTAATGGCTGCCCTCATCCTTGTCGAAGGCCTGTTCATAGAGAAAGAGGGTGTCTCGCGGTGGGGCATCTTCTTCGTCGGGATTGTATCGATCCTGCTCGGGATTGTCGTGATCGCTGCCCCCTCGCTCCTGATACTTGCCACCGGCCTGCTGCTCGGTCTCTTTATTCTTATGTTTGGCTTAATCGAGATCGTTGTCGCGTGTTCCATCATCGAAGGCCTGATGGTGCGCCTCGTCCTTGCGATAATGGGAGTGTTTGCCCTGCTCATCGGGACCGTCATCGTACTCCACCCGTCCGCCGGTATCGACACGCTTGCCCTGCTTGTCGGGATCTACCTCGTCGTCCTTGGGATGATGCGGATTGCGCACGGGCTCAACGAGCGGCACGAAGAACAGAATATTACCGTGAAACGCCTGTAATTTTTTGCGTTTTTTAAAATTTAAAAAAAAGATTATGCCCGCCGGCCTGAAGCCGGTTCAATGCCCGTGGGCTGGTTTCTGATCGTCCGCTCTTTCATGATGGAGTAGACTTCCTGGGCGTGCTCTTTTGGTATTTCGACAAACGAGTAGTTGTCCATGATACGGATTGCGCCAATGTCTTTACCGGGAATCCCGGTCTCGCCGGCAATTGCGCCGACAATGTCTTTGGGGGCAACCTTGTGCTGCCGGCCCACGCCAAGGAAGAAGCGGACCATGCCGACCTCTGCGCCGGTATCGCCAAAGTCCACGCCTTCCTGCTTCGCCACCGGGGCTTCGAGACGCTCCTCCATCTGCATCTTCAAGAGTGCGGCCGCGATATCGATTGTGCTGTGATCCCCTTCGGTCTCCTTCTCGATGAGACGGATGAAGGTATCGAGACCTCCTGCCTGGATAGTCTCGTGCACTGCCTCGAGCACGGCCCTTGTCCTCGTCTCTGCCACATCGCTCTGCGAGGGAACGGGCATGCGGGGAATGGTGACCTTGGCAAAGTGCATGATCTCGCGGAGCTTGTTAAAGTCCTTGGGCGAGACGAACGTGATCGCCTTGCCGCTCTTGCCGGCGCGGCCGGTCCTGCCGATGCGGTGGATGTAATACTCCACATCCTGCGGGACATCAAAGTTGACCACGAGGTCCACGTCATCGACATCGATCCCGCGGGCTGCCACATCGGTGGCGATCAGGATCTCGATGGAGCCTTTCCTGAATCCGCCCATCACGCGGTCGCGTGAGGACTGCTTCATGTCGCCGTGCAGTTCTTCGGCACGGTAGCCCCGGGCCTTGATCTTGCCGGCGAGTTCCTCTGCCCTGCGCTTGGTGTTGCAGAAGATGATCGAGAGGTGCGGGTCGGAGATATCGATGAGCCGACAGAGGATATCGATCTTTTCGCGCTCCTTGACCTCGATATAACTCTGCTCGATCTTCGGGACGGTCAGTTCAGCGTACTGGACCTTGACAAACTCGGGTTTGTTCATGAACCGTTTCGAGATGTCGATGATCGGCTGGGGCAGGGTGGCCGAGAAGAGCAGGGCCTGGCGATCCTGCGGAACTTTCCGTAAGATCAGTTCGATGTCGTCCCGGAATCCCATATCGAGCATCTGGTCGGCTTCATCGAGTACCACGGTGTGGACATCATCGAGCCTTAAGGTTCTCCGGTCCAGGTGGTCCATCACGCGGCCGGGTGTGCCGATCACGATGTGGACGCCGGAATGGAGTGCGCGCAGCTGCCGGTCAATGGGCTGACCGCCGTAGACCGGAAGAACAATGATCTTCGGGAGATGCGCAAGGAGATGCGAGAACTCCTCTGCGATCTGGATACAAAGTTCCCGGGTGGGACAGAGTACGATTGCCTGGACAACGCGTTTGGTGGGATCGATCTTTCCGATGACGGGGATACCGAATGCGGCGGTCTTGCCGGTGCCGGTCTGTGCCTGGGCGGTTACGTCACGCCCGGCCTGGATGAGGGGAATGGCGAGTGCCTGGATCGGCGAGGGCTCTTCAAAGCCCATATCTTCTATTGCTTTTCCGAGTTCCTTGGATAGGTGGAAGTCGGAGAACTGTATACGGGTATTCATATCGCTGCTCTATTTGGTTTGAGGGGTCTTAACATGGCGCATTGTTCCGGTTGGGAATCCTTGGATCCCCCGGCTTTTTATGCTGGCAGGCAAAAGACGAGATCATGGCGAAAAAACACCTGAAGGTGGTGGCATTCAGCGGCAGTGCAAGGAAAGACGGCAACACGGCGATCCTTGTCCGTGCGCTCTTTGCTGAGCTTGAGAAGGAAGGGATCAAGACCGAACTTGTGCAGATGGCGGGAAAGAGGATCCATGGCTGCATTGCGTGCGGGAAATGTTTTGAGAAGAAGGATGGCCTCTGCGCGATCAAGGGCGATCTTGCGAACGAGTGTATTGCGAAGATGGCAGAAGCGGACGGGATCATCCTTGCCTCGCCCACGTACTTTGCCGATGTCTCAACTGAGATGAAGGCCTTGATCGATCGGGCCGGTTTTGTGGCAATAGCCAACGACCACATGTTCCGGCGCAAGGTCGGGGCATCGGTGGTTGCAGTCCGGCGCGGGGGGGCGATCCATGCGTTCGATACCATGAACCATTTCTTCTTTATCAGCCAGATGGTGGTGCCCGGTTCATCCTACTGGAACGTAGGCATCGGGTTTGAACCGGGCGATGTGGAGAGGGATGAGGAAGGGCTCGGCACCATGAAGACGCTTGGGGAAAATATGGCGTGGGTCCTGAAGCAACTCCACAAGTGACCAGCATTCTCTCTTTTTTTCTCCTAAAATACACTTACGGGACGTTTGAGGCAAGGAGCGCCCTGATGATCTCCAGCGGCAACGTGGTCTTCTTCACGATTTCATTATCTGTCATACCTTCCTGCTTCAGCCGCAGAACAAGCGCATCCATAGGCTCCCCGATCTCGATCACTATGTTATCCGGGTCATGGAAGCGGAAGACCCGCTGGCCCCACGGCTGTTCGCGGATCCCGTGAACAATAGGGGCACCGGCCGACCGGACTGCGGCAAACATCTCATCAATCGTTTTGCTCTCGAAATAGATCTCCAGATCGTTTCCCCGTTTCAGTTTCACCGGCTTGCCGTGGATCACGGAAAGGGCATAGTCCTGCTGCCAGAGGGCAAGGCCGCTCTTGTATCCTACGTTGAGCCCGTGATCCATGGCCACTTCCTGCCCCATGAGCTGCTCGTAGAATCTCCGTGACGTCTCCATATCTTTGACAAAGAGGACGAATGCCCCGAATTTGCATGATGGTGTCATTGTGGACCGGTGGTTGTGGGAACGAAACGATAAATGGTGGGTTGTGCGGTGTGAATGTGGCGGGCTGCCTGCCCGTGTTCTGACCCGGGGATTTTCAGCGTGATCCTTTCCCGGTGTATCGTCCGCTTCGCGGTCCGGTCTGTGGGATCGCGTCGGCCGTTCTTACATAAATCAACCGGCAGTTTATGAGAAAATTTTCGCGGTATTGTACTATTTTAAACCGGCCCGGCCGGAACCGGATTTTTGGCAGGGAAACGTGACCTAAAAAAAGATCGTTGGGGTGGCCGGTTCGACGGTGTTCTGGGTGATGTTTCCAATCGGGTCATTACACTCGGTTGCCCGGGCGTGACGATTGAACCCAAAAGAATAGGGATAGTCCGGGATTATTTTCGTATGTGCCTGATGTCGGCCCGGTCCGGGGCACGGGAATCTGCCATGTAACTGTCCGTATGTCCGGCGCCCACATTCGTGGCAGGGCGGAACGGTGGGGAATGAGCAAGAGGCTGCATTGTTACCCATCGCATCGATCCGGTCCCTACGGTCGGGCAGTTTTTTTTAAAATGCCCGCATGGGGATCCGTTCCCTTTGTCCCGTTCTTCGCGGGGGACTGGCCTGTGCGTATGGGCGTTGTGCATCGAAACATCCGGAATGTGGCACCAAATCCCTGTGGAGTTACGGCGAATAGTGATCGCTTTGGAAGAATTACTCTCCGGTAAAAGATCGAATCGAAAAGCAGGAAATTTTCCCGGTTCTCCGGTGGGATTCAGGAATATCCTGTTGATAATTTCCAAAGTTTCCCTTTTTGTGACGTGAACATGTATGAATACGTGTCGATTGGAATGCAATTCTCCGATGGTCCGAATTGAATTCTGGAAAGATGTTCCCGATTCTGATTTTGCGGATGAATTGATCTTCCGGCGAAACGTTGGATCCAAATGTGAAAATTTTTTCTGATTCATTGGTGTAATTTCGGAATGTCTTGATGGTAAATCCAAAGTTTTCCATTTCGTGACGTCAGAATGCGGGGGTTGGTGCGAATCCTGTTCCAATTCCTGACGTGGCGGATTGTGTTTGAATACCTGTTCTCCTCTCTTTTTTGCATGGGTGGTTTACCAGTTTGATTGATTCAGATTGGATCGGGAGCGTGAATTACGACGGTATCGCTGCGCTCCCGGTTGTGAATTACCGTCTGCTCCGGCAAACATGTGGGCGCAAAAACCTGTCAGTAAGAAATGGCAATTTAAAAAAATGGGAACGGGGATTATTTCAGGTTGTTGAGGAAGTCCTTCTTCCGGTTCTCGAAGGAGTCAGGCCGGTGGAGCGGCGAGGGGCCCGAGCCCTTCTTCCGCTGGATGATCTCCTTGTCGATCAACAACTGGATGGCATCCCGGATTGATTTGTTGGAGATCTGGAGGAGCCCGACATCCCTTCGTGTCTTGAGATATGAGATGAGAATCCAGGGATTGCCTTCCGACTTCTTGCCCTTCCCTTCTGTGAAGAAGACATGGATGGCATCGAAGATCACCTTCCATTCCTTCTTTGAGGGTGGACGCGTTTCGAATCCCTCGTCATCGTCATTCAGGTTGGAGCGGACATACGGGACGCCGTCAATCGGGATAATTTCGATCTCCAGTTGTTTGTTCTCGCTGACCGATTTGATGAAGTTCCCGAAACTGGAGAAGCCGATCTTCTTCTCGGTGAATGTCGGGTCGATCTGGAGCATCTTCGTTTTGATGCCGGAGTAATCCAGCTTGTTGCCCTCGTCTTCTAACAACCGGAGGGCGTCTTTCAACAGATCGATCGCATGCGAGAGATCCTTCTGGAGCGAGGTCTCCTCCTGGTGCTCGCTCTTCCTGATGTTCGCTATCAGTTCGTAGGAGATGAACTCGTCGCAGTTCTTGATGATCAGTTTGCTGGTGAAGGCCTCGCCGCTTAAGATAATGACATACTTGCCGTTCTCCCGGAGTTTCTGGATCAAAGAGAGGAAGTCGGAGTCGCCCGAGACGATGGCAAACGTATTGATATTGGGGTTCGTAATGGCGGTCTCGACCGCGTCGATGGTAAGCTTGATGTCGGCCCCGTTCTTTCCTTCGGTGTTGAGGCTCGGTTTTTCTATGAGTTCGATACCGTAATTCAAAAGGCTCTCGCGGTAGTCCTTGTTCACGACCCAGTCCGCGTAGGCTTTCCTCACGCGGACCACGCCGAGCTCGGAGAGGGTGTTGATGATCGGTTCGATCTGGAATTTTGTCTTGTGCTGCTTCTGCAACCCGATTTCGATGTTCTCGAAATCGATGTAGAGCGCGATGACCTTGGTGTCGGATGCCATGCTTCAATCTGAATATGGGTGCGGGGGGTTAAGAAAGGTTGGGAGGCGGGGATGCTAAAAGGGCCGCCCGTTTTTAAAAGAGGAATCCCGTCAGCGATGACCGGGAATGTCTCCATCACAACTTTGCGGAGATATGGGTGATGCAGTACAGGAACCAGGGGGTCTCTTGTGATCGGGCCGGCTCATTTCTCATCTCTTCATTACAGTACTGCGGATAGGTTGTGAGTACGAACGCCTTTAAGAGATCCATATCGGTGCTGACGTTCGTCTTGTAGATCAGGAACATGTGATTGTACCGGGAGCCGTCCTGCTCAAACTGCTGTAACTGTTTCTTGGGCTGGCTGGTGATGCCGAATTTCAGTATCTTGACCCGCTGCTGGTCAACCAGGTACCGGATGCCCTGCCGGACTCCCGTTTTGGCCTGCTCCAGGTTATCCGTAACTCCACTCTCAATGATTGGCAATATTCCCCTCTTTGTCGCAACTCACTACATGCCCCCCCGCAGGTTAAGCCTTGCGTCCCTGCCATACCGTTAATCACGGTTTTTACCAGGGTACGATCCTGATGCCTGCGTTTTTTTAAATTCCGGAATGCGCAGGGCAATGATCTGTGCGAAAAAAGCTTATCCCCGCTTCCCGGCAGTTCGGGTGGCGGGGGAACTCTTTGTGGGCGTATGCTTGCGGAGCGGGGTGAGGGGCTTTGATGCATGCGGGCTTGCGGGTCGCGAGCTGGCATGGGATTTACGGGGAGGTTGAGCTTTTGCGATCTGGGCCGAAATGTTATGCGAGGCGGATGTTTTTGTTGCTGCCCGTTTTTTGGGTGTTTCGGGAGATGGTGCCGGGACATCTCTGCGTGGTGTGTATGCTTTTTCCGTGCGGGCGGGAGGTGCCGGTTCGGCCGGCCTGTGACGAACGGGCTCTCCTTTTCTCGTAACCCCGAGCCGGGTCTTGTATTTGCTTAAGTACTGCAGCAGTTTGAGGAATGTCTCGGCTTCATCCTGGAGCGTGTGCTCGATCGGTTTGAACTCCTTTCTCTCGTACCACGTGTTGATGCGACCGGCATCAGATTTTTTCGCTGAGAACGTATCGAGACTGGCGCCTTTGAACCGGCCATCGTTCAGAAGAACGATGACGGGCGCGAGATCGAAGCGGGGGCGCTGGTAATAGAGCTGGTGGCTGGTAAGGGCCGGCAGGTGGTATTGTCTGCATTTTGCAAGGATCAGCTCGAATGCATAATCGAGATTTATCCCGACCGGGATGAAATGCGTGACCGGGATTCCGGCCTTGAGGAACTGGTTGTAAAACCGGGTCACGATACTTTTTTCAGAGTCCTCCCATGCTTTGAGGATTGTCAATTTCTCTAAGGGTTCGCCCGTGGTCAGATCGATCTTCTGGTATTGGATGGTGATGACGGTATCCGTCGCGGGATTGGGCTTGTCCCCGGCGTGATATCCTTCCATGGCAAAATAGTAAGCCGGCATAGACTGATCTTATAACGTGAGGTGAAATTCTTTTGTGTGGGGTTCCGGATTACTCGTATCATTTTGCGGGGGTTGGACGCTCAGGCGCCGCGTGGGCTTGGGACTGGGATGAGATGGACAATTATTCAGTTTTCCTTATTTCCCTTGCCGAGCAGCACGAGATCGTCTGACGTGGTGGCATGCTGTTCGAGCGTGTGAATGTCATTGATCGCGAGATTGCGGTGGTGGGCCGGTGGTGCGAGCGGAGTTGGCGCGGGCATTTGCCGGGAAGCTGTGATGATATTATGGATGATGATGTCAGATTTTTCGTAGCGATAAAAAGACTAAAATGTATTAATTGATCCATCATCATATAAGATCAATAAAAAAGGTCAAGCCCATGTCACAGGATTTGTTAATTAATCTTGATGATCTCCTCAATTGCCGATCCGTAGAACGATCGCGTCTGGAATTTAAAGAGGGATGGGACGATAATATCAAGGACGCGGTTGTGAGAACCGTCTCCGCTTTCGCAAATGACCTTCTCAATCTAAATGGCGGTTACATAATTTTAGGAATAAAAACCGATGATAAAGGAAATCCCGAGTTACCTCCTAAAGGGCTGGATAATTATGATCGGGATAAAATTCAGCGAGAAATTGTTGGTGAATGCAAAGGAAAAATATCTCCCGAATATATCCCGCAGGTCTTTCCCGAGGTCTATCAGGATAAAACTATACTGGTGATATGGGCACCGGGCGGGGATAACCGACCTTACGAATCACCTAAGAAAGGTGGACACGGTGGCAGGGGCTATCACGTAAGAAGTGGGTCTGCAACAATTGAAGCAACGGGAGATATCCAACGACAACTCATTGAACAAACCGCAAAAATTCCCTTCGATGATCGAAGAAGCTTAACCGGAAAAATTGAGAACATCTCTCCGGTCCTTGTAAAAAAATTTTTAGAAGATGTCCGAAGCTATTTTTCCCGTGATGTCATCTCGAATATTAATCAGATATACCGGGACATGAAAATCGTGGTTCCGGTAAATAGCCATGAAGTTCCCAAGAACATTGCGCTCTTATTTTTTAGTGATGATCCTGAAGAATTTTTCAACGGAGCGCATATTGAAGTTGTGCAATTCGGTGACGATGCCGGTGATTTAATCGAAGAAAAGGAATTTCGGGGTCCATTAAATCAGCAAATAAAATCGTGTTTAAATTATCTCAATTCCATGGGAGGAACATTACTACAAAAAGTCCCAGGTCAAGCGGAAGTTGAAAAAACGGTTCCTTACCCCTATGAAGCGATGGAAGAAGCTCTTGTTAATGCAATTTACCATAGGAGTTATGAGGCAACTCCTGAACCTGTTAAAGTATATCTTTACCCGGATCGGATGGAAATCATTAGTTACCCTGGACCCGTTGCCGGAATTCAGTTAAAACATTTTGAACCGGGGCAAAGTGTTCCACAAGTTCCAGCAAGAAATCGACGGATAGGCGAATTACTTAAAGAATTGCGACTTGCCGAGGGTCGGGGAACTGGTATCCCGAAAATCCGAAGAAGAATGCAGGAAAATGGCTCTCCCTCAGCGAAATTTGATTTCGATGATACCCGAACCTATTTCCGGGTCACATTACCCGTTCATCCCAAATACCGGATCCTCCATACATTGAAGACTGCATCGCATCTGTGGGCAATTGGCGAAAAAGAGCCGGCATTCAATCATCTGAACAAGTCAATCACGAATCAACCTGGTTCTGGCATCCTTGTGAGCCAATTTATCGAATATGCGTTTGCATTGGAAAAAATCGATGTAGCGTGCAGTTCATTCCGACTATTTGAAAAAGAAGCCAACAAAACAGAGCCACTACAGCCGTACCTTACTCTGGCCCGCTTGTTTATTGACAAAAATCAACCCGATAAAGCAAACAGCATTCTTAGTAAAATTCCAGCCTCAAGAACATTAAGTGAAACTGTAGAAGCTGCTCAATTAAAAAAGCGGTCAGGAGATTTTAAAGGGGCTCATCATCTATTTGCAGAAGCTTATTCCTTAAATCAGAACGACCCGAAAGTAATTCAAGAATTTGCACAAACAAAAAACAAACTTGCTGGCCGTTTATGGAGAAGAGACGATCTTACGATCAAGAAAAAACTCAACAAAGAAGCTGTCGAACTGTTACGAAAAGCAATTCAATTATCCAATGATTCTACCAGAACTGCTTGGTGTTGGTTTGATTTAGCTAAGTGTTTGAATTGGCTACGTGAACCACAAAGTGATATTGAGGAAGCGTTCTTAAAAGCCATTTCAATTCTACCTGACGAGCAAAGATTCAGAGAAGAATATTCACACTGGAAAGAAAGAGCGCAAAAATAATTTTTTTTAGACTTTTCCTAACGTTTTCCCTACCGCCCCTTGCCAAGTATACGAGATCGTCCGGCGTGTCGGCATGCTATTTGAGCGTGCGGATGCGATTGATCGCGAGGTTTTGGCGGCGGGCTGGCGATGTGAGCGGGAAGTGGTCCCGGGAATTTCAGAAAAATAATTTGTGGGGGGTTGGGGGCTTCTCCCTGAGTAGCAAGGGTCCCCCTGCCTCTGCCCCTCAAGACAACCCAATCGCTCACTATTCCAAAAGCCAGTTGCGTATTGCGGGGATGCTCACCCATCCCCCGTATGAATGGAACATGGGCAAGCTTGTTCCCTGCCCGAAATGGATAAACCCCAGCACGTGGCGGATCAGCAAGCACCGGCACAGGGTCCGGTACAGCAACCCGGAGGTTCTTTCAGGCACGCAATCGTTTGTGCCAGGCAGTTATTGTTCTGGGGAACTGTCAGCATCGCTTCCTTCTGCTGCGGGAGATCCACGGCCACATAATGTATCCCGCCAACGATACTCCCGGCGATCGCTAAACAGACTATGAAGAGTATGAGCCAGGCAATCGGCGATTGGGTAGATGGTGATTCATTCATTCCGGAAAACCAACCTCAGTACTTCTCTAAATTTTCCTCCATGAACCTTGGATAGTCAACAACACTTACGAACCTCCGATCAACCGAGAGATCGAAGAACAGAAACAAACGAAACAAATTTGAGTTTTTT
>Ga0265297_10007278_pt1 | contig 15443 bp, 11 predicted proteins | sample Munlanlwell13791_FD_192502 | JGI IMG/M metagenome (GOLD analysis project Ga0265297, IMG submission 192502) | Leachate microbial communities from a municipal landfill in Southern Ontario, Canada - Leachate well 137-91 | ecosystem: Engineered > Solid waste > Landfill > Unclassified | place... | reverse complement strand
CATCCGAACACTGTCGCGGTATTGTGCGTGCGATTTTGGAGCGCAAGTATGGCGCCAGGTGTCCGGTTGGCTACATTGATCGGGTGGTGGCCTCTTTCAAGGACGACCAGGTCCGGCTAAGGGAACCGAGATACACAAAACAGAACACGGCCGGGAGCCCGAGCAGCTTGCCGCGGCACTCCTTGGTTCACCGGGTCGGGCTCGTGGTCAGCGACAAGCACGAGATCCACCATATCCCGGACCGGGGTTATGTGGAAGCGCCCGTGAGGGTTCGATCCATTCTCAAGGAGCTCGACAAAACAGATATTTTTGAACGTCTCCCTGTACGCCGGTTTTCGGAAAGATTTATCACCGCAGTCCATGACAGGCGGTTTGTAGAATACCTGAAGGCCGTGTGCACGAAATTGTCGCCGGACAAGTCCATTTACCCTTACGTTTTTCCCATTCGGAACGCGGCCCGCCCTCCAAAGGATCTGCCGGTCCGTGCCGGGTATTTTTGTATGGATGTGTTTACCCCGCTCAATCGAAATGCCTATCATGCGGCCAAACGGGCTGTGGACTGCGCTCTCACCGCATCCCAGGCCATCCTTGAAGGGTATCGCATGGCCTATGCACTGGTTCGACCTCCGGGACACCACGCAGAACGTCACGTGTTCGGCGGCTTCTGCTATTTCAATTCGGCCGCCATTGCCGCAAACCATCTCTGCCGTTACGGAAAGACGGCCATCCTGGATATGGACTACCACCACGGCAACGGCACGCAGGATATTTTCTACGAGAGATCGGATGTCCTGACCGTTTCCATCCACGGTCACCCCAAGTTCGCCTATCCTTACTTTTCTGGATTCGAAGATGAGAAGGGGGAAGGGCCGGGAAAAGGCTATAATCTCAACATCCCCTTACCCGAGGTAATTAACGGACTTCAGTATCGAGAGGCCTTGAAAAGGGCACTGAGCCGCATTCGAAGATTCAAACCCGTATTCCTGGTCGTACCCTTGGGACTCGATCCCGCCAAAAATGATCCGACCGGGACCTGGCTTCTCACGGCCGGTGATTTTTTTGAAAACGGAAAAATCATTGGCAGCCTCAATCTCCGTACCCTCGTTGTTCAGGAGGGGGGATACCGGGTTCGCTCCCTGGGCGTCAATGCCCGTCATTTTTTTTTGGGATTAACGTCCGGCGCTGAAAGGATTTTATAATGATGAAGGCAACTGGAATATGCTGATGTTATGGTAAGACCTGGGAACAAAGGCTCGGCGCAAAGATCGCCATGGCCACAAGGGCCACTGCCACATAAATCAGGATGGTTGCTCGAATCGACTCGCACTTAAATTTAAATGCCGTGCCGATAGATCTTTTTGGGAATGGAATCAGACCCAGTTTAAGATCAAACGAGCTGATCTCATCCAGCAAGAGGTGAACGAGACACCCAGTGAGTACGGCCATCCCGGCTAATATGGCGAGATCTCTTCCAGAAGACTGAAACAGAAGATACCCGATGCCCCCGCACAGAAGGGCAAAGGGAATACTGTGTAAGATTCCCCTGTGTACGGTCAGTGTCTTGACGAGGGCACAGACAATATAGTTGATAAAGAGGTACGACAGGGTAAAGTAGCAGATCAAAAATTCCGGGGAATGGCCGAATTGTCGAGCGATGTTCATGAACAGCAGACTGGGGAGGAGAATCGAAATGAGCTGGGACAAGAAGCTCAATGGTTTGCCCGTGTCGCTGTCCAGATCGGGAAGCAATCCCCCGGCCGATCCCACCACAAAAATTGCCCCTGCCTGCATGAGGCTCAGCCCCTTGAATGCATAGCCAAAGAGTGACAGGCCCGCCCCCGAAGCCATGCCAGCGGCCAGATGTGTTTTGAATCCTGCCATTGCCAAGTTGTTCAAATAAGTAACGTAGCGTAACGGGTGATCTGACGAAAGATTATGGACACGGAGTCAACATCCTGTGTTACGACATCCCTAAACCCACATTTTGGTAATCGAAAAACCCTGCTCTCGCCGCCTTTGTTATGGCTGTGATTCCGGGGTGCTTGATAACGCGTTCGCAGGAAATCGCATAAAAGCGTTCCCGTACCGCGTCAGTTCGCCCCACAACGGCAACATCATATTGCCGCTGCACCTCATTTTCGATAACGGAGGGCGCCGCAAAAATGCCATATCCATTTTGCCCGAACTTCTCCACCAGGGAGCTGTCTTCAAACTCAGCTACGATCATCGGCTTCAGATGAAGAGACTCAAACCATCGTTCCAGTCCTTCCCTGAGTGTAGTCATGTCCAACGGAAGAAGCATTGGGGCTGCGTCAAGTGATTCTGGGAATCGTGGTTGATACTCACTGGATACTTTCTTGCTCGCAAAAAATACAATTCCACATTCTCCAAGAAAATGGTTATAGACTTTTACGCTCACACGTTTTCGCACCGGAGAATCGCTTAGAACCAGGTCAAGGTTATGCACGGCCAGCTCGGCAAGGAGGCGATCCTGCTTATCCTGGTGGCAAACCATATGAGTTCTTTCAGAAAGGCGCATGGCGGGCTCAAGCAATTTGCAGGCGATCAGTTTCGGTAATGCATTTATAACTCCTGCCTTTAATACCAGAGGGTTTATGCCCGCACGCCCCCGCACGGTGTCCATCATCTCGCGGCCAATGGAAAAAATCTCATTGGCGTAGCGGAATATCAGCCGGCCCAGATCTGTGGGCTCCAGATCTCGGCCCACTCTTCGAAAAAGCTTTCCACCTAACATTTCCTCAAGTTTGCCAACCTGGGTGCTGACAGTCGAGGGGGAAAGCCGAAGCTTCGCACAGGCTGCCGTAAGGCTTCCCTCGTGCATTATTGTCCAGAAATAGAGCAAATGGTGATAGTTCAGCCATTCCATGATTCCTGTCTCCCGATTCGATTATTTCAAAGTATTATATCATAATTTTCTAATTGTATGAAACGTTTTTTTTCTTTAGGGTGTACCGTGTCCTCGAATCAAGATAATGCTTGGACGTTGGTAGAGACATGCGCAGCTTTCAAGTGATCTATTGAGCGTGACTCTTGGTCCTCAGATGTTCTGGAAACCTACCGGAATCTGAACATTCCGAATTTAAGCGGTGGACCAAGTGGTTTTTCACGAAAGGCGCAGAATTACCCCTTGATAAAACGGGGACTTATACGAAATCATCTTTCTCAACTTACAAACCTCAGCTTGGAAGGAGAAGAACGGAAATGGAAATACCATGGCCTAAGTGGATGGAATTTGTGGTAGCCGGCATTTCGATCGTCCTTTGTCCGATCATCCTGCGTATTATCGATCGTTTCCAGAAACCGCCAACGCGGTGAAGCATCAAGCAATTGTTGTGCGGCATTTCGCAGTTGCGTGGGTGATTCTCCTATAAGGGTTTATCGGGTAACGCTCTGACACAGCACTCTCTTTCTTGTTTGATACTGGCGAAACAAACCATCATTTCCCCAGCGGACCTCCTCGGAAATTGGATCCGACGGTGGGCGGGGGAGCAGAGTGCTCAATCCTGCTCTTGACGCACCAGGTTGTACACCCATCCACACAACTGTGCGAAGACCCACAAAAAGATGTCATGTCGCTATGGCGCGAAGCGGGAGTCGGGCGGGAAATTCACGGCCATCTCATCCTATTCTCGAGGTCTCAGGGGCGGTAAATGACGTCAAAGTGAACGACTGTCCACACGATGTAGGCCAGCCCAACCAGAACACCAAAGGGATATGAGATGAACCAGATGAGCGGGTTGATCCTCGGCTGGTAGAATCGAAGGCTGGTTGCGGTAGTCATCACATTGGCCCAGACCCACCAAAAACTAACCATGGCGAGAAGATAATATCCCCAGCGTGGATAAACAAACACGAGCACGATCCCGATCAGGTTTGTCGGACAAGCCACAAAGACATCGGCGAAGGCAATGCCGTAGTGGGTCTTCTGGTCGTGCCAGTCATCGGTTGAGCCATCAGGATTGTTAAAGACTTTGCCCCGAAGGATCATCACCTGCCAGACCCAAATAAGCAGCCCGACCAGACCCATGAATGCCAGAAGCACATACATGCTTATCTGTGCGGGAAGGGATAACTGTTCCATAGCGCTCTCCTTAATTCCTTAATTGTAAAGGCTCAATTCGCTTCGCATGTGTCCGATGATAAAACGGTAACCGTCCATCTGAGAGACATTCTCTCAGTATGAAGCTGCAAGGATTTACGACTGCACTCCGAACAACGAATTCAGTTGCGAAACTATTATAAAAGATAGAAGCGTTCAAGACTGCATCCGATGCCCTGCAATTTTTAATATCATAACACGATCACCCCACCATAACAGAAATCTCACCCTGTCCTAACAAAATCTTAACATGAGATCGCCATTCTTGTTATATGAGCATGCTCGTCAAGGGATTTGCTGGACTTTTGGCCTGGTGCGTATAGCTCCACTGTATGAGACATTCGAATGTTAGAGGGGTTTTACTTGTATGACTCACGGTGAAAGGCCTGTCTTGGAGTGAGAAATCACCTATTAAGAGCGTTGAAATACTTGCTTACACTATTTTTTTCACTGGAGAGATATGATGAAATGTAGGTTCCTATTCATATGGGTTGTTCTTTTTTGTACGTCCTTATTCATGGTGCAAGGGTGCGCGCAGAAGAAGACATATACGGTGGGCAAACCCGAAGGCGAGACGGCAAGGCTGATCTTTCCCAATTATATTGAAATCGGCAGCTTTGACGGAGAGAGTGTGGAAAACCTGTTTACTCGAATTATTTATGAAGGTAAAAAGGAGGTGGTTTTTACGGCCGGCACCCATACCGTGGAGCTACGATACAAAGATATATGGGATATTGATGACGACGATCATGAAAACGTCGTCTCCCCCTATATCAGACTGCAGTTTGATTCCAGGGCCGGCAGCGCCTACGAGATTAGCGTCGATGCGCCGAACACCCGGCTGCGCGCCCATGAGTTGGCGTCCCATTTTAGCGCCACCATTATCGATACTAAGACACGGAAAGAGGTTTCTCGGCGAAACGAAGGCCCGACAGCGAATTAGGCAGGGCCCCGGGTCCATTTCGAGGAGGTTAACGAGACTCGGCGATCTGGTGAAGGAGGGCGTGAAGTGCTCTGTTCTATGAAGCGATTTTTCGGCTGAGTTGGAAGAACTGGTCAAAGACCTCTTACGATAGGTTGAGGGGATGGTAGACGACTGCGGCCTTTAAGAACGCCAGCAACCCCTCCTGACCCTCTTGACCTGCCTCAGCTTTTCTTCGTGGGTCCCTTCAAAGCTTTCCGGGTTCTCAAAGGGCCATTCCAGACTTCGCGCAACTCCCGGAAACACAGGACACTGGTTTTCGGCCGATTCCTCGCAGACGGTAATCACGTAATCAAACAGCTTCCCCTGCTGATACAATTTGAAGACGCTTTGGGTCTGGTTCTTGGAAAGATCCATGCCCGCCTCATGGATCGCCTCGATGACCAGAGGATAAACTCGGGTCGGATTGAAACCGGCGCTTTCCGCCTGGAACCGATCTCCGGCGAGGGCATTCAGGAATGCCTCGGCCATCTGGCTCCGGCCGCTATTGTGCACACAGATAAAAAGAACCCGTGTTTTTTCGAAATGTTGCTCTGTCATCTCGCACCCCCAATTTTTCTTGTTTGATGATGGACGCTTTGGACAGCTCCATGTTTGTGCGAAGCGTCTCCCCATCGATTTTGGGATACTTTTGTTAGAAAATGATTAGGGTTTTGAAAAGATGTCGACATCCAGTGAAAAAGACCAGCCCATCTGTGATCTGGATCCTGTTTTGCGAGAAGAACGATCCATTTTATCCGAATTTTAATCTCATTCAAATAGTCGCTTAACAAACCTGCTGTAGGGTGCCAAAGAATAGACAAGCGAGGGCATGCTGATTGTAGAATTCTCATCAAAATGTGAAAGGCCGGAGAGCCCCTCTCCTTAGCATGGAAACCGGGGGCAACCACCCGGCGAAAGGGTTCCGATGGAAAAAATTATCTTAGTGTCCCGTGAACCGTCCGACCATGAGCGGTTGATCACCATAGTGGAAAGTCTGTTTCCGGAATGCGCGATTGAGGTCGTCTCTGGGGCAGAGGGGAGTCTTCCCATTATGCGTGCCCCTGTTGATAACCGGAAGCAGCGCACGCCTTTTTTGCTTTTGCCTCATCGTGGGTGATCGCGAGGCATTTTTGACAGATCGTCGTTGAAAGCGTCTTACAGCAATCTTGCCCCCATCTCCGCTACCTCGGAGCGTTCCCCTTTAAACAGCGTGACATGCCCGGTTATCTCCTCATGTCTCAACCTTTGCACCAGGTACGTGAGCCCATTGCTGCTCGAATCCAGATAGGGATGATCGATCTGTTCAGGGTCTCCGGTGAACACGATTTTGCTCCCCGGACCTACCCGGGTAACCAGGGTTTTGATCATGTTGGGCGACAGGTTCTGCGCCTCGTCGCAAAGAATAAACTGGCCGGGAATGCTCCTTCCTCGAATGCAGGTCAGGGCTTCCATTTCCACAATGCCCCTTTCCAATAGATCCTCCAGCAGCCCGAATGAATCGGGACAATTGCGAAACAGAAACTCGAGGTTGTCGCAGATCGGCTGCATCCAGGGCCTGAGTTTCTCCTCTTTCGATCCCGGCAGGTAGCCGAGGTCGTTTCCCATCGGAATCACCGGCCGTGTGATGAGAAGCCGGCTGTAGGCCCCCTGTTCCATGACTTCCTCGATGCCTACAGCCAGTGCCAGAAGGGTTTTACCGGTGCCGGCGCTTCCCACAAGGGTTACGACCCTGACGGCGTCATCCAGAAGAAGTTCCATGGCGAATTTTTGTTCCTTGTTACGGGCCCTGAGGCCCCAGCATTTTGCATTAGGGTGACTCAATGGTCGGAGTTCCCCGTCAACATAGCGGCTGAGCGCAGACTGTGACGGTTCGTTTGGATTTCGCAATACAATGAATGCATTGGGACAGGGCGGTTCTTCTTCAGGCCACGATAACCTTCCCTCCCTGAAAAACAGATCCATCTGTCCGGCATCGACATATATTTCTTCCGAACCGGTATAGAGTTCGGTGTGATCAATCGTGTCTGTAAGGAAATCCTCTGCCTTGATTCCGACCACGTCTGCCTTGATTCGAAGGTTCAGGTCCTTGGTCACCAAGATGACGGGTCGGTCTCCTTCCTGACTCAATCCCTTTGCGACAGCCAGGATACGGTTGTCATACTTTCCAATGTCCAATCCCCCTGGCAGGCCCTCTATCTCCTGATGATTCAATTCGATCCAGAGACGTCCGCCATTCTTGAGGGCCACGCCCTCGGAAGCCGTCCGGCCTCCCTCAATGAATCCAGCTCGCGGGATACGATCCGGGCATGCCTTCCGATTTCATCCTGGGCATTTTTGCAATTGTCAATTTCTTCGATAACAGGGAGGGGGATGATCACGTCATTCTCAGCGAAGGCGTAAATGGCGTTTGGATTGTGCAGCAGAACGTGTTGGTATCCACTACATAGGCTTTGGGCATAAGAGACCTCCTTTTGAAAAGGGTGACATCAGACTGCCTTGGCCAAAACGGTTTGGCGTGGCGCCGGATCCATATCCCGTTCTTCATACATCTTCCAGGTCTGTTCAAAGGCGCTCTCAAAGGAACGTCCTTCTGCATACAGGCGAGCCGCTTTGCCCATCTGGCTCAACCTTAGCGGGTTATTGACCAAAGATCGTATGGCTGCGGCCAGTGAAGGCCCATTATGGGCCGGGACGACGATGCCTGTTTTACCCGGTATCAGGGTTTCGTGTGGCCCTTCTGAAAGGGTCAGAGGGGTTGCCTCGGCCCCGTGTGGATGGCACTGCCCCGCGCTGATCCCCTCGAGGAAATCGTCGATGGTTTGGGCGTCCATCACCTCGGTGTATTTGCGTGCAATATTGAGAGAACTGTGATCGTCAGACCCGCCGGTGAGGTTTTTTTGCCAGGGTTGGGGAAATCCCGGCTCGATTCCGTGTTTACTGGCAAGGGCCTCGATATCGTTTGGGCCAAGTCTGCTGAGAATCCCTTGAAGGATTTTGTTCTGGCTTTCATCCCGGGCCCCGTTCAGCTCAAAGTTTTTGAAGAGAAGGAGGAGCTGCTCGAAGTGATCCGCGTTCATTCGGTCATTGGTGGAGTAAAGCGGATGGGCGACCACGTGGATGATCCCTTCCCCCCTCAGGTAGTCCACGAGATCGAAAATGCTGGCCCTGGCCTTCTGAATGTCGGCGTGCTGGTCCTCCGATATGTTAAATGCCAGAACATGGATTTTGCAACCATCCTCAGGGAAATAGGTGGTGATCTCCTCGCTGATAAAGACATTGGGCAGGTGCGCTATCTCCAATGCCCCGTCGATGGTGTTGTGGTCAGTGATGGTGACCATGTTCATGCCGCGCTGCAGGGCAATCTCCCGAAGCCTCAGCGGATCGGTGAAGCTCTCGGGGCAACCGATTTTCTGGAGGATCCATTGAGAGGGTCTGGTGGAAAATTTGGAGTGGACGTGAAGATCGATCTTCATGATGATCCTTTCAATATGCGGGTTAAGGCCGCCGCAGCTTTCAGTGGCAAGGGCCGGCACAGATTTCATGGCAAAGCTCTTTCGATTACTACTGCTCCACGCATCATAGGGTAAGGACGAATGATATTCCGTAAAATGTCGAAGCCCTTCTGTTCCCATGTATCTTCTGAGAACCTTGGGGTCCGTCCGGGTCAGGTCCACGACCATCAAGCCGTCCAGGGCATCGCCGAACTCCGGATCCACATTGAAACAGAGCACCTTGCCCCCGAGCTTCAGATATTGCTTCAGGAGGATCGGCACGCCCTTGCCGTCCTGTTCGATGTCGGAAATCCACGACGAGATTTCGTTGAGATCGTTCCGATGGAGGCCTTCTTTCGCTTTAACCAGCGAAATCACGCGGTTTTTGCCGAGGGGCCTCCGCGGTCGGATCATTCTTGACAGGTCGGCAGAAAAATTGTTCACACTTAGGAAGGCAGCCATAAGCTGGCGCGAAAACTGCCGGTAGTCGTTGGAAATGCTGACTGCGCCGAAGAGGGTCCTGTAGTAAGGATGGAGGGCGATGTATTGTCCGATCCCCTTCCAGAGAAGAAGGAGGGGGGAATAATCCCGCTGATACGACTGCCGCACAAATGTTCGTCCCAGCTCGAGGGCCGGGCCGATCCTGTCGAGCAGACGACCCCGATAGTTGAAGAGCGTGGAGGTATAGAGCCCCTTTTTCCCATGCCTGGGCAGGATCTCGGCGGTAGGCCCTAAACGATAGGCGCCTACCAGTTCCTCCTTCTGGTTGTTCCAGACAAACAGGTGGATGTAGATATTGTCGAATCGGTCCAGATCAAGGGCATTGCCGGTCCCCTCCCCGATAGGCCGAAAGGTCTCTTCCCTCAGCCGCCCAATCTCCCGAAGGGTCATTGGGATCTGACTGGACCGGGCATAATAGACAGAGAATTCGGACCCGGCGATAAGACGCTGGAGGGATGGAAGTCGATCCACCTCCTCTGCCACAAAGGACGGATCGATCGGGCAGGCAATCGGGTCCGTCCTTCTTGAGTGCTGGTGACCGTGGCTGGCGTGTCGGCCGGGCCTCTCAGTCTCCTCAGCGATGCCCAGAAGATACGTGCGAAACCGGAGATATTCGGTCAGTCCATCTGGCTCCTGAAAACGGCTGAGACTCTTGTAGGGGATGATGCGGCCGATTCTCAACGATACCTGAGCCCCTTCTTTCTTGAGGGTCTCGCGGGGGAGCATGGCAGTCCGAAATCGCGGGTGGGCCAGACCTGCAATCTGAAACAGGGCGCTGTTTCTACCCTTGAAAAACACAGGAAGCACCGGGGCCTCTGTCAACTGGACGAGACGGCCTACCGTGTCATGCCATACCGGGTCCTCCACCCGCCCGCGCTTTAACGACAGATGAGAGACCTCGCCAGCCGGAAGCACTACCAGCAGCCCCCCTTCTTTCACCCAGCGAATGGCTTTTCGAATCGCCCCGATGTTCCTGGAGGCCGAGCCCTTGTGGCCAAAGGGGTCGACCGCGAAGAACAGGGGGTTCAATGCTTCGATCTTTCCGAGAAAGTAATTGACCAGTATCCGGATGTCCCTTCGAACCGAAGAGAGCGCCGAGGCGAGAATCATTCCGTCTATCCCCCCAAAGGGATGGTTGGATACCACAATCGCAGGGCCAGATGAAGGGATGGCAAGGCGCGCTTCTTCATCGACGGTATAACCAATGTGAAGCCTGTCCAGGGTATATTCCAAGAATTGAAAGGGATCGCTGCATTCAGGGATCGTATCGTAAATGCTTCTGATCTTGTCCACCGAAAGAACCCGTTCCAACAGACCGTTGAAACCGGTCATGATACCGCACCTCACCGGTCGGTTGCTCAGTCTTTCCAGCGGGATCAGTGTTTTCAGACTTTCTCTTTGGGGCATTGCGGACCTCCGTTGTTGGTTGTTTGAGCTTTCAGCCTGCTGATCAGGATATGGGACGAATTTGTAGGATGGTTGAGTTAGCGGAGGATTAAGGTGCCATTAAGAAATGAAGAGATGGGGAGAATGTGAAAAAAAGGCATCGGGTCCTTCAGATGAAGGTTTTCTGCTATGGGGTTCATACGACAAGATCTTAATGGAAGCCTAATAGCAGGTTAACAATTCAGTTCTATTTTTATCCAACTGAAGAACATCCTGCTTGAGATATGCACGCGGCGCCCGGACATGAATGGATTAGCACGATTCCCTCTGCTTTTGATTCGCAGGGTCATCTGGCCTGACAGAGGTAGAACATCAAGAATCCACTACGGGATTAAACAGGAATTTATTTGCAACATGGAGGAACACGATGGAAAACAAAAGGTACGTTAATCACCTGCACTGGGTATTCGATCTTCCGGATATATCCGGGTTGGACCCTGAGGGAAGGGAACCCACTCGGATCATGATGATCTATGACCGGTCAACCAACGTAACCAGGTTCGAGGTGTTGGACAAAGGGCTCCCAACAGATGTTCAGGAGAATATCTCGCTGTGGTTGCACAACAACACCCATGTCAACGACGGGGTTAACGGTCTGGCCTGATTCACACCGCCCGGTTTTTTAAACCAGGGCATTTCCCTTCCGTCGATCATCCATTTCACATATCACGTACTACTAACCTCGCTCTCATAAAAATCTAACAAAGGGGGCATAACTTTGCTCGCAGTTTCTTCATTACTCTCTCTGCGTGGACAGAGAAGGGGTGGTCCCTTCCTGTTCCACGCAACCTCATTCAAATCGCCTTTCTCAGCCGACAATAAGAATATTCCCAATCAAGTTAGTCCCGTTCCGCCGAATGAAGCGACCCATTCATGACCTTTCGTCAATGCGTGTCTGTTCTCTTTCGATCTTACAAGAACCTAACTCCGTTCTAATAAGTCTCTAATCCGCCTGTCTCATCATGGTCTGAATTACGAAATGGAACTGTCTTTCGAGAGGAGGTGAAATGGGGAGGATTAAGAGGAGAGAGTCACCGTCATATCTCTATTGATGTGTCGCAAAAAAATTGAGTGAAAGGAGAATACATACCAATGAAACGAATTGCACTAATTGCATGTCTGATGGGCGCCCTGGTTTTTAATTCGAGCATGGAGGCGTCACACGCTGCCGAGGTGGATGTCCTGATCAACAAGCTGGTTGAAAAAGGGCTTCTCACCCGGCAGGAGGCAGGTCAGCTTCTGAACGAGATGCAGAAGGAAGGGGCTAGGCAGGAGACCACGGTAAAAGAAACTGCGGAAAAGGTGGCCAAAGAGACAGCGGCCAAGACCGTCAAAGAGGAATCAAAAGATTTTGCCAAGCTCCCCAAGTGGGTGAGCCGGATTGATTTCAAAGGTGATTTCCGTCTTCGATATCAATACAAGGACAATGAATCAAGTTCCGGGGTTACAACAAACAAGAATATAGGACGCTACAGGTGGCGCTTCGGTGCAGTGGCGGATGTAACTGAAGACAAGAAGTGGCAGGTCGGTTTCGGCCTGGCTTCGGGCAGCGGCGACCCCCGTTCCACCAACCAGACCTTCACCAATGACTTTGAACACCCGGATGCCAGGATCGATTATGCCTATGCCCAGTTCCAGCCGTTCAAGGAATGGAAGATTATCGGCGGTCAGTTCAAGAACCCGATCTACAAACCCAAGGACCTGGTGTGGGACGGCGATATCACGCCCGAGGGCATCACTGCGCCCTTTACGTACAAAGTGAGTGATCAGTTCGGATTCTTTGTAACCCCGGCACTGTTCGTTCTGGAGAATTTCACACCGAAGGGAGAGAGCGATTCGACTGCATGGATGTTCGTGCTGCAGCCGGGCGTGTCCATCAATCCTACCAAAGAGACCTGGATCAAGCTGGCTGCCGCCTGGTACAACAATACAGGAGTCAAGGGAAATAGCTTTAAATGGAGCTCCGGGACCAACTCCACAGATGCGAACGGGGATCTCATTTATGACTATTCTTCCATCGGTTTAGACGGGGAGGTGGGGTTTAAATTCAAGTCATACATCCAACAAGCGGCCGTCTTCGTACAGTTCATCAAGTCCGATGCAGATAACGATGACACGTGCTGGTTGGCAGGCTTCAAATTCGGGCGCGATGTCAAGGATCTGGCGGACTGGGAATTCAAGTATAATTACAGGCATCTTGAAAAGGATGCGGTGCTCGATTTCCTCCCGGACAGCGATTTCTACAGCGGAAAGACCAATTCAGAAGGTCATGAATTCGAGCTCAAATTCGGTCTGGCCAAGCATGTCTACCTGGCTTTGGACTACTATCGCACAGAAAAGATAGACCACGATCCCAAAAAGACAGCAGAGCCAGAGGATCTGTTTCAGTTCGACGTAAACTTTAAATTCTAATAGAACGTTAATGTGAGCCTAACATAAATCTAACAATTCGGGATTACGGTAAGCGACAGAGAGTGTGAGGCGGATGGTTTCACCTCGAAAAGATGGACCTTGTTTATAACACTTTTACTATGGAGGAAAAAATGAAAGTCAAACGTATCGCAATCGCAGCGTGTCTTGTAGCAGGGGTTTTTGCCGCAAATATGGCATGGGCAGGAAACATTGTCATTAAGGGATCGACGACCGTCCTTCCCATCGCTCAAAAGGCCGCTGAGGCCTACATGAAACAAAACCCGGATGTAAAGATATCCATTTCCGGGGGCGGTTCCGGTGAGGGGATCAAGGCCCTGGTTGACAACTCGACGGACATTGCCGACAGTTCCCGGTTCATCAAGCAGAAAGAGGTGGACATGGCCGTCAAAAACGGGGTATATCCGGTCCCCTTTGCGGTCGCTTATGACTGTATCGTGCCGGTGGTTCACCCCAGCAATTCGATCGTCAATATCACCCTGGCGCAGCTTAAAGACATCTACATGGGAAAGATCAAAAACTGGAAGGAGATCGGCGGTCCTGACAAGCCTGTGGTCGTCATTTCTCGGGACACCTCTTCCGGCACCTATGAGGTATGGCACGAAAAGGTCCTCAAAAAGGAGCGGGTGTTTGCGGGAGCCCTCCTTCAGGCCTCCAATGGCGCCGTCTCTCAGGCAGTGGCAAAAAATGAGAATGCCATCGGTTATATCGGCCTGGGCTATGTGAACAAAGAGGTCAAGGCCTTGACCGTAGACCGGGTCGAGGGATCGAAAACGACGACGCTGAATGGCACTTTTCCGATCAGCAGACCCCTATTTATGTTCACGCCGGGATGGCCAAAAGGCGATGTGCTCAATTTCATCAATTTTGTACTGAATCCCAGTAAGGGACAGAAATATGTTGAAGAGGCAGGATATGTGCCCCTTTTTTGATAAATGATGGTAAGATATAAGTCCCCGTGGAATGGTACGTTGAAATTTCACGGGGCATAAACTTGTCAGGAAGTGAATCGTCTACGGAACGGTTCACGATTTTCGAACAAAATGGATCGGTGAGGGATCGTCCACATGGCAAGAACCGCGAAGACAGGAAGGGGGAGACGAGGCACGGAGAGGGTTATTCGCTTTTCCTTCTTTGGCGTGGCCCTGGCTTCCATTACCACGCTTTTCCTGATTGCCCTCTTTCTCTTTTTAGAGGGCATTCCCATTTTTAAGGAGGTATCGGTCCCGGGCTTTTTATTCGGGACAGAATGGTACCCTACGGATGACCCTCCAGCCTTCGGTATTTTCCCCCTGATTCTGGCATCCCTTGCCGTGACATTCGTTTCTTCAGCCATATCCATACCGTTAGGGGTATTGACAGCACTTTATCTCGCGGAGACGGCATCTCCGAGGCTGCGGGAGTGGGTAAAACCGGTTGTGGAATTGCTAGCGGCCCTCCCTTCGGTGGTCATCGGGTTTTTCGGCATGGTCATTGTGGCGCCTTTTCTTCAGGCGATACTGGATATCCCCACAGGGCTGAATCTCTTCAATGCCTCGTTGATGCTGGCCTTTATGTCAGTTCCAACCATCTGCAGCCTTTCGGAGGACGCCATTTTCGGCGTTCCCGTGGAATTGCGGGAAGCCTCCCTGGCCCTGGGCGCCACCCATTGGGAAACCATTGCACGTGTGGTTTTTCCTGCCGCCATCTCCGGGATATCCACCGCTGTTATCCTGGGGATGTCGCGGGCCATGGGAGAGACCATGGTGGTGCTCATGGTCGCAGGCGGCGCTGCCATGGTGCCTACCTCCCTGTTTGATCCGGTCAGACCCATGCCAGCGAGCATCGCCGCAGAGATGGGGGAGGCGCCTTTTCAGGGGGAGCATTATTATGCCCTTTTCGCCACGGCCATCATCTTATTCTTGTTTACATTGGCCTTCAACATCGTTGCCGAACAGATTTCCCATCGATACCGGCAGGTGGGGGCCGCGACGTTGTGATCCTTGAGGCTTTAGGCGCAGGGAGCAGGGAGAAGGATGTGAGGGGCAAACGACCAGATGTCAGTAGTCAGAGGTCGGAGGTCAGAAAAGGCCCAATCCCATCATTTCCGCAAGCCAGTATCCGGTATCCAGCAACCAGTAACGAGCAATCATCACCAGGATGAATCGATGAACAGGATCAGACACAGCGATGGCGTGCAGCCACGCAGAAAGGCGATTCAGGGTGCCATGTTCGGCCTCTTCAGGCTCTCGGCGGCCGTCAACGGGGCCGCCCTGCTGGTGGTGATTTACTTCCTCGTGGCAAGAGGGTGGCGAGCCATCAACTGGACATTTCTCACCCAGCCGCCTATGGATTCCATGACCAAGGGGGGCATCCTCCCCTGTATCATCGGGACCATCTGTCTCAGCGTCGGCGCCATTCTGGTTGCCCTTCCGATCGGCGTTTCGTCGGCCATCTACCTGAACGAATATGCGCGCCCCGGCCGTATTGTTCGAATCATTCGGCTGGGCAT
>Ga0265297_10007277_pt1 | contig 15446 bp, 14 predicted proteins | sample Munlanlwell13791_FD_192502 | JGI IMG/M metagenome (GOLD analysis project Ga0265297, IMG submission 192502) | Leachate microbial communities from a municipal landfill in Southern Ontario, Canada - Leachate well 137-91 | ecosystem: Engineered > Solid waste > Landfill > Unclassified | place... | reverse complement strand
GAGAATTCCCTGACTATAAACAGGTTATCCCGCCGGTGACAGAGAACACGGTGTGTGTTAATAGAGAGGCTTTGTTGTTAGCGGTGAAAAGGGCGGCGCTTTTATCCACCCCGGATTACCAGGCGGTTAAATTCGAGGTGTTTAAAAACAAATTAGTTGTGTCTAAATCTACCCCGGACATAGGGGAGTCTCGCGAGGAGATGCCGATTAGTTATCAGGGGAAAGAATTAATTATCGGGTTTAACCCCACATATCTTGCAGATGTCCTCAAAAACCTCAATGAAGAATCTATAGGCCTAGAACTGACGGATACAGAAAAACCGGGGGTTATCCGCATTAATGGTTATATTTATATTGTTTTGCCGATGCGTTTAAATTAGCCCGGTATGGAGAGAATAGGGGAAACTATTGAAAATATTATTCGTGAGCTAACGGTTAAAAAGTCCGCGGTCAAAGAGTATGGGCCCGAAGAATGGTTAAAAAAAATCTTGACAAAAAAAGAGTTGGGGCATATAAAGTTTCATTATTTTAGAAAAGGTGTGTTGGGGGTGCATGTAGATTCCTCGGTTTGGAAGTACAGTTTTAACTTAAAAAGAGAGCAGTTATTAAAAAACATAAAAGAGTGCGCTCCTGGGGTTAAAGAGGTGCGTTTTAGCGTGGGAGACATAGAATGAGCAGGACAGGGCCTAAAAAACAAATTCAATTCAAGGAAACGCCTGGGCTAACGGAGAAGCTTAAGGTTTACGATGCCACAAGCATCCAGGTGTTAGAGGGTATAGAGGCGGTAAGGCGCAGGCCGGCGATGTATATAGGAGATACTGCAAACCGCGGGTTACACCATTTGGTTTATGAGGTGGTAGACAATAGCGTTGATGAGGCTATGGTGGGCCATTGTGATTCTATCGGCGTTGTCATTCGGGCCGACAACAGTATTACGGTCACAGATAATGGCCGCGGTATTCCGGTGGATATGCATAAAACTGAGAAAAAACCCGCAGTAGAGGTGGCTTTGACTACTTTGCATGCAGGCGGTAAGTTTGACCATCGTTCCTATAAAGTCTCCGGCGGCTTGCATGGCGTGGGGGTTAGTTGTGTGAACGCTCTTTCTGATTGGCTTGAAGTGGAAGTGAAAAGAGACGGTAAAGTGTATCATCAGCGTTATGAGCGCGGCAAGACCGCCTCGAAACTGACGGTTATTGGCAAAAGCGCAAATACCGGAACCAAAATTACCTTTAAGCCGGATAAAACAATATTTTCTAAAACAGAATATTCTTATGATCTTCTTTCGCAGCGCCTGCGAGAGCTGGCATTTTTAAATAAAGGGTTAAAGATAAAGCTTGAGGACGAGCGCGCGGACAAAGAGGCAATCTTTGAGTTTGCCGGCGGGATTGTTTCGTTTGTAGAATATTTAAATAAGAATAAAAACCCCCTGCATAATAAGGTGGTGTATTTCCAAAAACTGCAGGATGATATCAATGTGGAGGTCGCTCTGCAGTATAATGACGGCTATGCCGAGACGCTGTTTTCCTTCGCTAATAATATCAATACTATTGAAGGCGGTACCCACCTTTCCGGCTTTAAATCTGCGCTTACCCGCGCCATTAATCAATACGCTAAAGGGAAAAACCTCCTCAAGGATGATGTCGCTATTAGCGGTGATGATGTGCGGGAAGGATTAACCGCAGTTATAAGCGTTAAGGTGCCTAATCCTCAGTTTGAAGGCCAAACCAAAACAAAACTGGGCAATTCTGAAGTAGAAGGGTTAGTGGCCTCGGAGAGCTTAAGCGCCTTGAGCAGTTATTTTGAAGAAAATCCTTCAGTTGCCAATAAGATTGTTGACAAAGTTATTGTGGCTTCCCGCGCACGCGAAGCAGCGCGTAAGGCCAGAGAATTAACGCGTAGAAAAGGGGCGTTAGAAGGCGCAGGCCTGCCCGGGAAACTGGCTGATTGTTCTGAGCGCGATGCGGCACTGTGCGAATTATATATTGTGGAGGGCGATTCGGCAGGAGGTAGTGCTAAGCAAGGTCGCGACAGGAGATTCCAAGCCATCCTTCCCATAAAAGGTAAGATATTAAATGTAGAAAAATCCCGGCTGGATAAAATTTTATCCAACGAAGAGATACGCACCATCATCACGGCCTTAGGCACTGGCATAGGAGAGGAGTTCGATATCTCTAAATTACGTTATCATAAATTAGTGCTTATGGCAGACGCTGACGTAGACGGCTCCCACATAAGGACTCTTTTGCTGACGCTTTTATACCGGCAGATGCCTAAATTGATTGAAGACGGTTACGTGTATATAGCGCAACCACCGTTGTATAAGATTAAAAGAGGCCAGCGGGAAGAATATATCCAGACTGAGCAAGAAATGGATGAGATGCTTTTAGACTTAGGACGGGAAGGCCACAAGCTTATCTCCTTGAAAGATAAAAAAGAATTTACAGATAACCAATTTAAGAGTTTATTGGGGTTATTGGTAGAGCTAGACAAAATAGGTAGGAGTTTAAGTAAAAAGGGAGTAGAAACTGCAAAATACATCAATTTTAGGCACCAAAAGACCAAAAAGATGCCTATTTATAGGGTAAAAGTGGAGGGTAAAGAACTATTCCTCTATTCGGACAAAGAATTAGCGTCTCTTACGGACAAAGAAGAGAAGATGCCGGAGCCCGATGTAACCGAGCTCTTTGAAGCGCAGGAGATCGAGCAAGTGATTGGTAAAATAGAAAAGATGGGTTTAGATATTAGCACCTATAGCCTGGAGTTGCCTCTTGAGAAAACTCCTTCCGGAAAAGATATAGTTAAAAAGGCTAAGGCGCTCTACCGTATTATTAATGAAAAAGAACAAAAAGATTTGAACAGTTTGAAAGAAGTCCTTGCTTATATTAGGGAAATGGCGACTAAAGGAATGCATATTCAAAGGTATAAAGGTTTAGGTGAGATGAACCCGCAGCAACTCTGGGATACTACTATGGATCCTGAAAAGCGCACGATGCTGCAAGTTACCTTAGAGGATTCTGTGGAAACAGATAAGATGTTTACGGTATTAATGGGAGACCAGGTGGAGCCACGCCGGGAGTTTATTGAGAATTATGCGCATCAGGTAAAAAACCTGGATATTTAAAAAAGGAGGTAGAGAAATGGCTGATGTTAAAAGAGAGGCGGTTTATCCGTTTCTGATTTTTAAAGAGGCGGGGAGAATATGTAGGCAAAATTTGGCTAAACTCAGCGCGATTTACCTTATTTTTTATATCCCCTATCTTTTTCTTTCCGGTTTGGCAATCGTGTTGCCCGGGGATCAATCAAATATGCTGGGCATCATTGCTACTTTATTAGGCTTATGGAGCAGCGTAGCTTTATTGGTAGCGGCGAATAAAGCAGTGAGGGGGGAAACTTTTAGAATAGGAGAAAGCGCTATAGGAGCGAAGCAATATTTCTTAAGCTATCTGGGGGTGAACCTGCTTATCCCGATTTTTATTATCGGGGTATTATTTGCGTGGGGTTCTTTTGCTCTTGGCAACTTTATCCTGGTAGCTAAGATTAACGTTATCGCGGCATTTGTTTTGCAGATCGTGTTCTTTGTAGCAGCGATTTGCCTTCTGGTATATTTTATGATCCGCTGGGCCTTAGGCGGGGCTGCCTGTGTTTTAGAAAATATGCGCCCTGTCGATGCTTTAAAACGCAGCCGGATATTAATTAAGGATTATGTCAATCCGGTGGTGGGGGAATACTTTTTATTTATCATGGCAACCTTACTCGCAGCTATCCCTTACTTGGTATTAGTTTCTATTTTGGGAAATTCTAAAGACGGTATGGAAATAGAAATGCTTATTGGCGCGGTCAACAATATTATTATCAATAGCATGCTCATTCCGTTTATGTTCATCATTATGGTTGTATTGTATAAAAAACTGAAAGAGGTAAACGAGGCCAATGTACGCGCGTAATGAAAAGATAAATCCGGTTCACATTGAAGAAGAGGTTAAGGACTCTTATTTAAATTACGCAATGAGCGTAATTGTCGGTCGCGCCCTTCCGGATGTGCGGGATGGCCTAAAGCCAGTACACCGCAGGATTCTTTATGCTATGCAGGAGCTTAATCTTGAGCATTCTAAGCCTTATAAGAAATGCGCGCGTATTGTCGGCGAAACGATGGGTAAATACCATCCTCATGGCGACGCAGCTATTTATGATACGCTAGTAAGAATGGCGCAGAATTTTTCTTTGCGTTACCCATTAGTAGACGGCCAGGGGAATTTTGGGTCAGTCGACGGCGATGCTGCTGCGGCGATGAGATATACTGAGGCGCGGCTTGCTGCAATCGCCGACGTTATGCTCGGGGATATCGACAAGGAAACAGTGAACTTTGGGCCTAATTTCGACGCTTCGCTTAAAGAGCCTCTTTTATTACCGGCCGCGCTCCCTAATCTTCTGGTAAACGGATCCAGCGGTATCGCCGTGGGTATGGCTACCAACGTGCCCCCGCATAATTTAAATGAAGTAGCCGATGCGATTATTTATTTGCTGGATAATCCTTCAGCAGAGATTAAGGATTTGATGCGTTATATTAAAGGGCCTGATTTTCCCACGGGAGGAGTAATTTGCGGGAAAGGAGGGATTAAAGAGGCTTATACAACCGGACGCGGTAAGCTTACTGTGCGCGCCCGGGCAACTATTGAGCATCAGAAAAACGGCAAAGACGTCGTTATCATAACCGAGATTCCTTATCAGGTGCAGAAATCTTCATTAATTGAAGCTATCGCCGGTTTAGTGGATGAGAAAAAAATAGAAGGCATTTCAGATATCCGCGATGAGTCGGATAAAGACGGAATGCGCATAGCCGTCGACTTAAAGCGCGATACCGAGCCGCAGGTTATCTTAAACCAGCTCTTTAAGCACACGCAGCTAGAAACAACCTTTGGCATTATTACGCTGGCTTTAGTAGAAAACAGGCCGAAGGTTCTAAATTTAAGGCAGGTACTTGATTGTTATATTGAGCATCGCAAAGTTATTATCCGGCGCCGGACGCAATTTGAATTAGATAAAGCCTTAAGAAGGGCGCATATCCTGGAGGGTTTAAAGATTGCGCTAAAGTTTATTGACCGGATTATCAAGGTGATTAAGACTTCCAAGAGCGTAGATATTGCCAAGGTAAATTTAATGAAGGAATTTGATCTGTCAGAAATTCAATCACAGGCAATCTTAGAGATGCAGCTGCAACGGTTAACCGCGCTTGAACGCGATAAGATTGACGCAGAATATGCGGAGCTATTAAAGAAGATAGAATTATGCCGGGCAATATTAGCTTCCGAAAAGAAGATTGAGGGGATTATAAAGTCCGAGCTGGAAGAGTTAAAGAAGAAGTACGGCGATGAGCGCAGGACTGATATTGTCGGCGAGGTAGAGGAGCTTGAGGTAGAAGACCTCATTGCCGAAGAGGATGTGGTAGTAACTATCAGCCACGGCGGATACATTAAACGGCTTCCGGTTAGCTCCTACCGCAAGCAAAAGCGCGGAGGCAAGGGGGTAACCGGCGCCGAGGTCAAAGAAGAGGATTTTATTGAACATCTTTTTGTCGCTTCCACTAAAGATTACCTTTTGATTTTTACAGGTAAAGGCCAAGTGCATTGGCTTAAGGTTTACGAGATTCCGCAGGCAAGCCGGGTATCTAAGGGCAAGGCAATAATTAATTTAGTGCAGATGGAACAAAGCTCTAAAATTAGTTCTACTGTCCCCGTTAAGGAATTTTCCGGAGACAAATTCTTGGTTATGGTGACTAAATTGGGCCAAATTAAGAAGACTAAGCTTGATGCTTACGGCAATCCCCGCAAGGGGGGGATTATTGGCATTACTCTGGACAAAGGCGACGAGCTAATTGGGGTGGAGATGACTGATGGCAAGCAGGAGCTTTTAATCGGCACGCGCCAAGGAAAAGCCATCAGGTTCCCGGAGTCAAAGGTGCGCGATATGGGAAGGGGCGCGCGCGGGGTTAGGGCTATATCTTTGGTTAAGAAGGATGAAGTTATTGACCTGGTTATTCCCCAAAAAGGCTCTGCCATATTAACAGTCACTTCATTAGGCTTTGCCAAGCGCACTACGGTAGATGAGTATAGACTTACTTCCCGCGGAGGCAAAGGCGTAATTAATATGAAGGTTACAGATAAAAACGGGGAGGCAGTGAATATTAAAACCGTAAGCGACGATGACGAGCTGATGGTTATTACTCAAAACGGGATATTCTTGCGTTGCGCTGTCAAAGATATTCGCGAAACCGGTCGTTCCGCGCAAGGCGTGCGGTTGATAAAGTTGCAGGATAAAGACCGCGTTTCTTGTATTGCCCCGGTCATTGCCGAGGAAGAAGAATAGGCTTTGACCCCATCGTCTAGCCTGGTCTAGGACAAGAGCTTTTCAAGCTCTCGACACGGGTTCAAATCCCGTTGGGGTCATTTTAATTATGTGTGGAATAGTCGGATATGTAGGGTTAAAAGAGGCGCAGCCTATTTTAGTTGATGGGCTTAAGCGTTTAGAATACCGCGGTTATGATTCAAGCGGGCTCGCCGTAATATCTTCCCAGAAAAATTCTATTTTCATAAGGAAATCCCCTGGAAAAATAAAATCACTGGAGAAGCTTTTAAAAGACAAACCGCTTATCGGGCATATCGGCATTGGCCATACGCGCTGGGCTACGCACGGAAGTCCTACCCAGATTAATGCGCATCCGCATGCAGATTGTAAAAACGAAATCGCCGTTGTGCATAATGGAATAATCGAGAATTTTGAAGCTTTAAAAAGCCAGCTTATGAAAGAGGGGCACCGTTTTTTAAGCCAAACCGATACAGAAGTAATTGTGCATTTGATTGAAAAGTTTTATAAGGATGTTTCCCTGGAAGAGGCTGTTTGCAAGGCGCTTAAATTATTAGTGGGGTCTTTTGCTATCGGGGTGATCGCATCAAAAGAGCCGAATAAATTGATTGGTGCCCGTCTGGGCAGCCCGTTGATTGCAGGAATAGGGAAGGGCGAGAATTTTCTTGCTTCAGACGTGCCGGCAATTTTAGATTTTACTAAAGAAGTTATTTTTCTGGATGAAAATGAGGTTGTAGTTTTAGATAAAGATAATTTTAAAATCAGCGACCTTGAGGGCAAAACCATTTTTAAAAAGATTACGCATATTAATTGGGATATTGCTCAAGCGGAAAAATGCGGCTTTGACCACTTTATGCTTAAGGAGATTGAGGAGCAGCCTAAGATTCTCGAGGGTTTAATTAATGCCCGTATCAATCAAGAGAGCGGCAAGATATTTTTCGAAGAGCAGAATGTTGCAGAGGACAAGCTTAAAGGAATAAAAGAGATATTTATTGTCGCTTGCGGCACAGCATATCATGCTGGCATGGTTGCTAAATATGCTTTGGAGTCGCTCTGTGGGATTCCTACGCAAATTGACGTGTCAAGCGAATTCAGGTATCGCGATCTTTTAATCGGGCCCGAAGCCTTGGTTATTGCTATAAGCCAGTCAGGGGAGACAGCGGATACCTTGGCCGGGGTAAGAGAGGCAAAGAAAAGGGGCGCTAGCGTAATTTCTGTATGCAATGTTTTAGGCTCTACCTTAACCCGTGAATCCGACGGGGTGATCTATACCTATGCCGGGCCGGAGATTGGAGTGGCTTCTACTAAAGCCTATACGGCTCAATTAGCCGCACTCCTTTTGTTTACTTTTTATCTCGCCGATATCAGGGGCGTTTTGCCAACTGCCAAGATTAACAAATTCTTAGATGAATTGCGCAAAATCCCCAAGCATCAGATTGAGATTCTGAAATTGCAGAAAAAAATTGCCAGCCTTGCCGGTAAACATTCGCACCTGGGTTCATTTTTATATTTGGGCAGGAATATAAATTATCCTTCGGCTTTAGAGGGCGCTTTAAAGTTAAAAGAGATCTCTTATATACCCGCAGAAGGTTATGCTGCGGGAGAGATGAAGCACGGTCCCATTGCCTTGATTGACGAATACCGGGCAGTAGTGTGTATTGCTCCCAGCTCAAAAGTTTATGAGAAGATGGTTTCTAATATTCAGGAGATCCGTTCCCGTAAGGGGAAAATTATCGCCATTGTTTCAGAAGGCGATAAAGAAGTCAAGGAATTAACCCGCGAAGTAATCTATATCCCCAAAACAGAGGAATTACTCTCTCCCCTTTTAGTTGCTCTGCCGCTACAATTATTAGCTTATTATATCGCGGTTAAGCGCGGATGCGACGTGGATCAACCGCGTAACCTCGCAAAGTCCGTTACCGTCGAATAAATGCTTTATATCGTTGCGACTCCCATCGGCAATTTGAAAGATATCTCCTTTCGCGCGGTTGAGGTATTGGCATCGGTGGATTTAATCGCCTGCGAAGATACGCGCCACACCAGAATTCTTCTCGATCATTACGGAATCAAGGCTACTACTACTAGTTTCTTTCAGCACAACAGGTTTATCAAAGGAGATTATTTACTTAGCCTTTTAAAAGAGGGAAAGGATATTGCCCTTGTCTCGGATGCCGGGACACCGGGTATTCTTGATCCGGGGTATAACCTTATAAATTTAGCTATAAAAAATAATATTGCAATTACTGTAATCCCCGGCCCGGCTGCTTTTATTAATGCCCTGGTGCTTTCCGGTAAGCCCGCGCATGAATTTTATTTCGCTGGGTTTTTGCCTAACCGCCCCCAGGCAAGGCGCAACCGGTTAAAGATTATATCCCAGTCTAAAACCACGGTTATTTTTTACGAGTCATGTCACCGGATTTTGGCCACATTAGAGGATATTCAGCTTGTTTTTGGCGATAGAGAAATCGTTGTCGCCAGGGAGCTGACCAAAAAATTTGAAGAAATCAAACGTATCAGGGTAAGCCAGATTTTAGCCGATTTTCAGCAGGGTAGGCCTCGCGGAGAATTTGTTATAGTGATATAATACCCTACAAATTATGCCTTGACAGCGATGGTTTTCGTGTTATACTTATTTAAAATAACCATAACCTTTAAACCCTGCCCGGCGAGGCAGGTAAGGTGGAGAGTAAGATGCAGTTTATAACTGGATATAATCGCAACCCTTGGCAATAAAGCCAAGGGTATTTTTTTGCCCGGAGACGCCGTGAAGGAAAAAGCAAAAATATTGGATAAAGAAACAATAGCCCGCGCGATTACGCGCATTGCCCATGAAATATTGGAAAAAAATAAAGGGACAGCAGGCCTTTGCCTTGTGGGTATCCGTAACCGCGGGGTTTATCTGGCTAAGCGCCTCGCTGATTCTATTAAGGGCATTGAAGGTATGAAGGTGTTAACTGGGGCATTAGATATAACTTTGTACCGTGACGACTTAGCTTTAGCGACAGGACAACCATTAGTGCGTAAGACTGAAATAGACTTTGATATTAATGATAAAATAATAATTTTAGTCGATGATGTGCTTTATACCGGCAGGACTATCCGCGCAGCCTTAGATGCCTTGATAGATTTTGGCCGGCCTAAGTCCATACAGCTTGCGGTGTTAGTTGACCGCGGCCACCGCGAATTGCCTATCCGGGCTGATTATGCCGGGAAAAATATACCTACTGCCAAAAACGAAGCCATTGAGGTACGGTTATCAGAAACCGACGGTGCAGATGAAGTAGTTATAATTGAAAAATGATTTGGAATAAGAAAGACCTTTTAGGGTTGGAGGAATTAACCAAGGAAGAATTAGAATTAATTCTTTCTACAGCCGCATCTTTTAAAGAAGTCTCCAGCCGCGAGATTAAAAAAGTCCCTGCCTTACGCGGTAAGACCGTAGTAAACCTTTTTTATGAGCCTTCAACGCGCACGCGCGTATCTTTCGAAGTGGCGGCGAAAAGGCTTTCTGCTGACGTGATTAATATCGCCACCGAAACCTCAAGCGTAAGAAAAGGCGAAACTTTAATCGATACCGGCAGAAACATCGAAGCCCTTAAGGCGGATATTATTGTTATGCGCCACAATGCTTCAGGCGCTGCGGCAATGCTTGCGCGCCATTTAAACATAAGCGTAGTAAATGCCGGGGATGGATGGCATGAGCATCCGACTCAGGCGCTTTTAGATATTTTTACCTTAAAGGAGAAACTTGGCCGTATTGAAGGCTTAAATGTTGCTATCGTCGGCGACATTGCGCATTCCCGCGTTGCCCGTTCAAATGTTTGGGGATTGACTAAGTTGGGCGCTAAAGTTACGGTATGCGCGCCTAAGTTACTTATACCTGTTGCGATTGCAGAGATGGGGGTTAGAGTAGTTAATGATATAGAAGATGCTTTATCTTCGGCAGACGCAGTAAATGTGCTGCGCATGCAGTTTGAGCGCGACGGAGAAACGGCATTTCCTAAACAACTGGAGTATTTTAAGGCCTTTGGCATAACCTCTGAGCGGCTTAAAAAGGCTAAAATAGATATTGTGGTCATGCATCCGGGGCCGATTAACCGCGGGATAGAGATGTCTAGCGACGTAGCGGATGGTTTAAATTCTGTAATTTTAGAGCAGGTTACCAACGGTATTGCCGTGCGCATGGCAGTATTATTTTTAGTGGATCAGGCAAGAGATGGAAAAAGACAGGATACTGATTAAAGCCGGCCGGGTAATTGATCCGGCAAATAAAGTTGACGATACCTTGGATATTCTGATTGAAGATTCAAGAATAGCCAAGGTATCTAAAATTATTGAGGATGAGGCAGGTAAAATAATTAATGCCGAAGGAAAATTAATTATGCCAGGGCTTGTAGATATGCATGTCCATTTAAGAGAGCCGGGGAGAGAGGATAAAGAGACTATCTGTAGCGCAACTAAAGCAGCGCTTCGGGGAGGGGTTACTTCTCTGCTGAGAGCATGAAGCTTTTAAAAGAAATAATACGTAAGAGCGCAAAGGCGAATGTTTTTATCTGTGCCGCCATCACTAAATCGCGTAAAGGCGAAGAATTAACTGATATTGGGTTTTTTAAGAAGGAGGGGGTAGTAGCTGTATCTGATGACGGCTCTTCTGTAGAGTCAGAAGAAGTAATGTTGGCTGCCTTAAGCGCTTCCAAAGAAGCCGGCATTTTGGTTATCTGCCACTGCGAAGACAAGAGTCTTTCTAATGCAGGAGTAGTAAACTTAGGTTTTACCTCCACGCGCTTAGGCCTTAAGGGAATAAGCGGGGAATCAGAATATATGAGGGTAGCGCGGGACATAGAGTTAGCGCATAAAACAAAGGCGGCAATTCATATTGCCCATGTAAGCTGTGAGGAATCAGTTAAAGTGATTAAAGAGGCTAAGAAAAAAGGAATCAAGGTTACCTGCGAAACCGCCCCGCATTATTTTACTTTTAGCGAAGAGGCGGTTTTAGGTTATGATACAAATTTTAAAATGAACCCACCGTTACGGAGGGAAAAAGACGTTGAGGCGATAAAAAAAGGCTTGGCAGACGGCACTATTGACGTAATAGCCTCAGACCATGCCCCGCATACCGAGAATGAAAAAGAGATAGAATTTGAACGCGCGGAATTCGGGGTGACTGGTTTAGAGACAGAATTGGCTGCCGCTATCACAGAGTTAGTTGCTGTGGGTATACTGGATTGGAGCCGGCTTGTAGAAAAATTGGCAGTTAATCCCAGCCGGATTTTAGGTATAGATAAAGGTAGTTTAAGCGTTGGGAAAGATGCAGACATTATTGTCGTATCGCCTGAAAAAGAATGGTTAGTTAAAAAAGAAGATTTTCTATCCAAGTCTAAGAACTCTAGTTTTATCGGCAGGAAACTTAAGGGTTTGGTTGAATATACAATCTGCCAGGGAAAACTTCACAGATGGAATTTATAGCGGACTTTCACATCCACTCTAAATATTCCCGAGCTACCAGTCGGAGTATGGATATAAAAAATCTGGCTGATTGGGCAAAACTTAAAGGGATTAATCTCATGGGCACAGGGGATTTTACCCACCATTTATGGCTGGAAGAGTTAAAGCATTATTTGGAAGATTGCGGAAACGGGCTTTATCAATATAACGGAATTTATTTTATCCTGACCGCTGAAGTAAGCAGTATATATTCAAAACGCGGCAAAACTTACAGGATTCATAATCTTATATTTGCTCCTTCGTTTAAGATCGTAGATAAGATTAATGAAAAGCTTAGCCGTATAGGGAACTTAGCCTCGGACGGCAGGCCGATATTAGGGCTTGACGCCGCAGAGCTTGCGCGCATTGTTTTTGATATTGACGAAAACTGTATGATTATTCCCGGGCATATATGGACGCCGTGGTTTTCTCTATTCGGCTCGATGTCCGGATTTGACAAAATCGAAGATTGTTTCGAGGAGCAAACGCCAAAAATTTTCGCTCTAGAGACTGGGCTTTCCTCGGATCCGGAGATGAACTGGCGCTTGTCAGCCTTAGATCAATATACGCTGATTTCAAACAGCGACTCGCATTCTCCGCAAAAAATCGGGCGCGAAGCCAATGTTTTTAAGTGCCAGCTGGATTATAAAACAATTCGGGAAGTTTTAAGGACAAAGGATAAAAAAAGTTTTCTATATACGATAGAATTCTTTCCTCAAGAGGGTAAGTATCATTTTGACGGACACCGGCTTTGCGGTATAAGGTGGTCGCCTGAAGAGACAAAAGAGCATAACGGCAAATGCCCTAAGTGCGGTAAGCCGGTTACCGTAGGGGTTGTAAATCGCGTGGAAAAATTATCAGATAGGCCGGCGGGGTTTAAGCCGGATAATGCCATACCTTTTAAGAATCTTATCCCTTTAGATGAAATAATTGCCGATGCAAGGGGCGTAGGCAAAGCCTCGGTAGCCGTAGAAAAAGACTACCGCACATTTATTTCTAAATTTGGCACGGAGTTTGAAATTTTACTCAAAGCCTCCAAAGAAGATTTGTTGAAAAGCTTGCCCACGAAAGTTGCTGAGGGCGTTTTAAGGGTGCGCGAGGGGAAGGTAAATATAAAAGCCGGCTACGACGGAGAATATGGGATAATTTCTATCTTTGATAAGGAAAAGCCTAAAGAGACAGAACAGCAGTTAAGCCTGTTTTGAATATGAACAGGAAGGTAGGGGCAAGTTAAGGATAGTTAAATGAAAAGTGCGATAATTTATTATTCTTATAGCGGGAATACGAAAAAAGTTGCGGATATTTTATGCGCATCCTTAAGAGAAAAAGGAACAGTGGATATTGTAGAATTGCAATCTTTAGATGAACCAACCTCGTTTTTAGGACAATGCCGCCGGGCGCTGGTGAAAACAAAGGCTCAAATTAAGCCAGTCAACCTTGATTTATCTGGCTATGATTTAATTTGTTTCGGCTCTCCAGTATGGGCGTTTGGGCCAACTCCGGCAATGAATACTTATCTAGATAAATGTTCTGGTTTAGAAAGTAAACCAATAATTTTATTGACCACATACGGAAGCGGAACGGGTAATCAACGCTGCTTACATTATATGCAGGGTATTTTAAAGCAAAAGGGCGTAAAGCAATTTAGCAGTTTTTCTATTCAGCAATTTAAGGTTAAAGATAAAGAATTTGTTCTTCGGCAGATAAGAGAGATGATGCGCCTGTGGCCCAATGGATACCTGCCTGCCGGCAGGCAGGGGGCGCCAGGCGGTAGAGATAAGCCCCTGTAGCGCAATGGATAGCGCACTGGCCTCCGGAGTCAGTAGTACAGGTTCGACTCCTGTCAGGGGCAATTGAAATAAGATGAAGAGAATAATTGGCGTCATTGGCGGCTATAGTTGTAACAAAGGAGTGGAGCAGATGTCCTATAATTTAGCCAAAAAACTGACAAAAGTGGCTGATTATCTTATTTGTGGCGGATTAAGTGGAGTGATGGCAGCAGCTTGTAAGGGATTTAAGGCAGGAAAAGGCGTAACTATTGGTATTATACCAGGTTATGACAAAAAAGATGCCAATAAAGATGTTGATATTGTGATTCCTACAGGATTAGGATTAGCCAGAAATGTGCTGGTAGTTAAGGGCGCGGATATTGTTATTGCCTTGCCCGGTAAAACGGGAACGCTTTCAGAGATAGCTTATTGTTTGCAATTTGGCATACCGGTAATATCCCTTAAGTCTTGGGATATACCAGGAGTAATTAAGGTAACAACAGTTGACGCTGCGGTTGATAAAGTTAGGAGAATATTAGATAAATCAAGGATAGCCCCCTAGGTTCATATATTTGCTAGCTATTTACGGGGGAGAGTCTTTGTTAAGGGAGGATTCAATAATGAAGGGAATTCTTGTGCTTGAAGATGGAAAGAGTTTTTTAGGAGAGATCGATGGAGGAAAAGGAGAGAGAATTGGCGAAATAATTATGAATACCGCTGTAGTTGGTTATCAAGAGATGATGACTGACCCTGCAAACGCAGGTAAAATTTTAGTTTTAACTTATCCGCTAATCGGTAATTACGGCTGCGCGCCTAAGTTTAATGAATCAGATAATGTTTGGCTGGCAGGTTTGGTGATAAAAGAAAAATCGCGTATATTCTCTAACTGGCAGGCTAAAGAGAGCCTCGGCAATTTTATAAAAAAGAATAGCGTTCTTTCTCTACATTCGGTAGATACGCGCACGCTGGCAGTTCATTTAAGGCAAAAAGGATCTATGTATGGAATAATTTCCACAGACTGTTTTGATAAAAACGAACTTCTTTCTAAAGTCGCATTATTCCGTAAAGATAAAACCTTAAGCCTGATTGAGAAAGTTTCTGTTAAAAAGCAAAAACAATTAGGAAGATCAAGCGGGAAGAGGGTTGCGGTGCTCGATTTAGGCATAACCAAAAGTATTATACGCCAGTTAGAGTCTTTAGGCCTTTCTTTAAGCCTGCTTCCTTATAATACAAACGCCGGAGAGATTTTGAGATTAAAGCCCAGAGGCCTGATTATTGCCGGTGGCCCGGAAGAGCTCTTAAGCTTGGAACAGGTTGCAAATAATATAAGGCCTTTAATCGGTAAATTGCCTACTCTTGGCATAGCCTCCGGTAACCTTGTTTTAGCTATTGGATTGAGCGCTAAGATTAATAAACTAAAGATTGGACACCGGGGAGTAAATTATCCGGTGCAAAGCCCGGTTTCATTTAAGGGAGAGATTACCGTGCAGAATCACGGCTTTGCTATAGACCACGGATCTTTGCTTAAATTAAAAAGTTTAAGAATAAGCAGTTATAATGTAAATGACCGGACAGTGGAGGAAATAGAGAGTAGGAAATTAAAAGTTCTCGGCGTGCAGTATATGCCTCTTTCGCCGGGTTTTAATGAAGTAAACACAGTATTTAATAAATTCATGAAAATGTTAGGGAGGAGCTAAATTATGCCGCGCAGAAAAGATATTAAAAAGGTTTTGATGATCGGCTCCGGGCCGATTGTGATAGGCCAGGCCTGCGAGTTTGATTATTCCGGTTCCCAGGCCTGTAAAGCCCTGAGGGAGGAAGGGTATTTTA
>Ga0265297_10007276_pt1 | contig 15446 bp, 28 predicted proteins | sample Munlanlwell13791_FD_192502 | JGI IMG/M metagenome (GOLD analysis project Ga0265297, IMG submission 192502) | Leachate microbial communities from a municipal landfill in Southern Ontario, Canada - Leachate well 137-91 | ecosystem: Engineered > Solid waste > Landfill > Unclassified | place... | reverse complement strand
GAGGACGCCGCCGTCGTCTACGAGACGGGCGAACTGTGCGCGAAGAAGTGGAAGGACGCGCAGAAGCTCCCCGGCCCGTGGTACGTCCGCACCGCCAGCATCGAGAGCTACGGCAAGAGCGCGAAGTGACCGGGGAGGGCTGGCGCGGCGAGAGCCGTCGAAACTCGTAGCCGGGGCGCGTACCATAAGCCCGGCCGCCAGCCTACCGGATGGAGGGAGGACGTGAGGTGCATTCTCTGCGGCGGAAAACTCGTCACACAATTCAACGATGAGGATGTCCCTCTCCGGGCTTGTGATGACGATAGCTGCGCGTTATATCACGAATGGATGACCGATGGCGCGTGGCAAGCGTTGGTTGCCCATGCCCCGCCGCCCAAAAAGCGTGCAGTTCTACAAGAAATAGCCTTGAAGAACATACGATTTTTGGCTAGTCGAAACAAAGTATACACAGAAAAGCGAAGGCTAGAGATAATTCTAGCAATAGCACGTAGAGCACTTGGGGCAAGACGCAAGAAAAGAGTACGGAGGTAAGATGGCCAAGAAGAGCAGAGACGCGTTCGATCCTAGCAAAGATGAGCTTATAGACTCTATCTCTGTCGAAATCGCAGACGGACTATGCTTCGAGTTCGCCATCCGCTCCTATAACCATGGACCAAACAGAGTCCAGATCAGCCGTTTCCGAGACAACGGAGAGGAACGAATCTACCTGAAGCTGGGGAGGTTTTCCAAGAAGGAGATCCCCATAGTCATCAAGGGGCTCCAGGAGATAGGGGAGAAGATGCATGAAGACTAAGAAGGACTTGAAGGAAGCGGTCGAGAGGCTTGCCGAGGCCAGGGCCAAGCTCACGCCCAAGCAGCAGCTGGCGGTACTCGACAAGCGAGTTGGCCCAAACGGCGCGAAGAAGGAGCGGGCCAGGCTCCTCAAGCTATTAGGACAGTCATAATGCCCAGGAAGAAACTGACCCCACCCTCGCGCAGTCGCTGCCAATACCAGGCGAAAGAAGGTTCTTTTATGACATTCGGGCCAAGAAAATGGGTCAGGTGCACAAGCAAACCAGCATTTATTGCTTACGAGAACAATCCAAGAGAAGATGGGCTGAAGGGCAGCATGTCACTATGCGAAAAGCACGCAGAGGAGATGGTTAAGGCCTTCGGGGTAGGATATGCAAAACTTGTTCCTATTCGCAAGAAAAAGAAGAGGAGGTAAACGTGGGGAAGATAACTAGCGCCACCTGCGTGCAAGCAATTATTGCTGCGCACGGTGGTAAGGCTAAGGACTGGAAGCGCCAATTCAAGAAAAAGGGAGCAGACAACAGCTGGGTGCGTATCTTCGAAAACGTCCGTACCGGCGAAGTTGTCAAAGTCACGGAAGACAAAAACGGGGGCTTGAACCTTGTCTATGGCGGCGGGAAGACCGTCGCTCCGACAAGCAATCAAAATAATAGCCCTGTAAATATCAGTCTTATCCCCGCTGTATCCAACGAGTACTCGGATTTAACTGGTCGTGTTATATACGACCTGAGCGACTCGGAGTTTGATCTTGACAATGGCCGCTTCTTCTTCTACTGCGGCCCGGAAACTACCGACAACGCCCTTCACGATGACGATGACGGGGGGACCATCCCCAAGCTAAAACAGCTTTTTGCTGACATGAACTTCACAGCTTGGGAATCAGAAAATTTGCATAGCGTTGAGCCGCCCGATGGTATGTCTACAACGATACTCTGGAGCATAATAGAAAGTCGCCTGAGGAAGGCAGGGGCGGTACAGATGTGAAAACGCGTGGCAGGTTGGGGATTGTACGCTGACTAGCCGGTCAGCTGGGGACGCCCAAAGGAGACGGATCTGGGGATTGTTTGCGATGATCACGCACAGTCTTCGGCCCGTCCAGGTTACGTATTCCCCGTTAGATTAGGGGTAGCGGCAGCCTGCCACGTTTCTTTTCAGGGGGGAGTGGTCGACCAATCTACACCGGGTCGACCATTCTTTTAGCTTATGTGGCATAAGAGACCTGAGGAGGATACAATGGCGTTTGCAAACTTTTCTCCGCCCCCCTGTTTTAATGTCATAAAAAGTGGACGGTTTTTAGAGTTTCTATTTTTTGGCATGTCATGGCCAAGGGCGTCAAGGGGATGTCCTGGGTGCGGGAGCCCTAGTATTGCCGATCAATACATATCCGTAAACAAAGATTATATGGACTGCCTGCCCTGTGAGCATATCGGGGCGGTTTTCTATAGAGTAGATTATGTAGATATATTTATCGGTAAGAATTATTATCGTTTCCCTATATTGCTTTACAATCACGTCGATAAACGGTATACTGACCAATGCTCTAATTGCGGCAAAGGCAAATATAAAATGCCGCGATTAAGAATAAGCTGTCAATGTCTTTCGTGCGGGTTCGAATACGATTTCTTTCTGCCTTCCCGATAAGGAGTAGACAAATGAGCCGGTCAAAACGCAAAACACCGATCTCCTCGATCCGTTGCTCTCCACAGCGATTGTCCGAGAAAACCGATAAGGCTCTGTGCTCAAGACGTATGAGGCGAAAAGCAAACGAAGTCTTGCATACTGGCGGAGAAGAACCACCTGACGACAAGAAAGAATTTGGCGATCGGTGGAATTTTAAGAAGGATGGGTGTCTCTGGATAAAGAAGGAGTGGCGAGATTGGAAAGCAATGAGAAAGTAAACAAGAATGACATCGTGCTGCGAATGCGCCGGATCTTTTGTTGTAGTGGCGCCGAGTTTACCAGACGAGAGCTGCAAGCCGGATGGGAAGAGATAGAAAAGCTGCGGGCGCTTCTAAAAGATATTGCCGCTAGCGGGGTAGAATTCCAGCATCCATCGTTAAAGTATTTAGTCGTACAGATAGATCGCGAGACATGGGAGGCCATTCAAGAAGAAGTAAAGAAATTAATGGATGGAGGCAATCTATGCCTTTAGCCGTTTTAAGAGCGCCCTATTCCAGCAAGTTCATATGGACACACTGCCCTAATTGCGGTATTAACTTCAAAATTGCACTCGAATGCTGCGGGAAATTGCTCAACTGGAGACAGGTCTGCGATGGCAGATTATTGGGAGGAATAAGCCCAAAGGTAATATTCCTGTCCTTTTACTCTACGTGTGATAAATGCAATACAGACAGATGTATTCGTGAGATAGAATCCAAATGTACTGTTTGTGGTTTTGAATTCAGACCGTGATGCATATTCAAATTCTGGTATAAGAGGAATGTAGGAGATGTTTTTAGGGGGGCGGAAAAGAAAAGGAGGATCTGATGAGCGGAATGACAGAGAAGGAAGAGATGGAGCTGGTCCACTTCTTTCTGTCCGAGAAGAAGCCGGACATCGAGCTGTCCGGCCAACTCCTGGAGCTCAAATCCAGAGTCCAGGCTCTGGAGAAGAAATTCCCGGAGAAGGTCCGGGCGATCCGCGACCGGGTCGCCGCGATCTAGACGTGAGCCCGGGGGATGAGTGCAAGGGGGTCTGCAGTACCTGTCAAAGACTGCAGGGCAAAAAACGGCCAAAGGCGCTTCTCCCGTATATGGCGGGATCGAGACGCGTGCCGGTGAGCCTAGGGATCACTCTCCCCCGGGCGTTCTTAAACAAACACGGCTGGCGAGTAAATACATCTTGCAGACACAACCGTCAGCAATAGCATTGCTGGCCGCCAGCCCGATTTTTAAAGGAGGACTAATGAGAGTGCCTGAACCCCCGAAAACAATAACCCGCATTGTCCTGTGCACCGATTGCGGGTGGAAAAAGACTGTCCGCTCCACCGCCGAAAGTGGTGGCGCCAAGCCCTGCCGCAGAGCTATAACAGAACACCGCAGGAAGAGCAAGCACAAGAACTTTCTTATCTTTGACAGTAAGAAGGAACCAGTAGAAAAGAAAAAGAAGAAGGCCAATGAGCCGGGAGAAAACGGCTGCAGTCAGTCGTCGGTCTCTGCAGACCAGCCTGACTTGGGTGAGTGATAGAATTTGCCGATGCGTGTCCGGCAAGGGCGAACAACACAGTCTTTGTGACATGTCTAACGCATTGCAGGATCGAGGGGATCGCTCACTGACCTCCGCCTCGTAACCCGTTACTCGTCTGGCTCATCGTCTAGCCCCGGGGATGGTAGCGCTTGCGCTCTGCAGCTCCCCGGGGCGTTTTTTAGGAGAGTCTCTCGTGATCTTTTTTAGCGCAGATGAACATTTTGGGCATGCGAACATCATCAAATATTCTAATCGCCCTTTTAAAGATGTTCATGAGATGAATACCGTTATCATAGACAACCATAATTCTGTAGTCAGCCGCGGAGATTTGGTTGTCCACCTGGGCGATTTCACTCTGGGCAAGACAGCCGACGATTACATCAAGCGGCTCAATGGCAGCCACATCTTCCTTAGGGGCAGCCACGACAGGTGGCTCAAGAACGCTCGGGACATATGGGAGAGTACGATCGAAGGGCAGGTGGTTGTGGCTTGCCACTACGCCATGAGGGTCTGGCCTAAGAGCCACTACGGCTCATGGCAGATCTACGCCCACTCGCACGGGAAGCTCCCCCCAATCGGCAAACAACACGACGTAGGCGTAGACAATAACAACTTCATGCCAGTATCTTTCGACGAGCTTAGGGTCATTATGGCCGGAAGAGATGACAACCCGAATCTGATCAAAAGGAGACAAGAGGAATGATTGTCGAAAACATCCACAAGATGCCCAAATGCCATCGTTTCCCGCATAAAATGAGAACGACGTTTAGCGACAGGTGCGCGGAAGCCTTTCGCTGTCCTATATGCAAATCAGGCTCATCTGACGGCTCCTTGATGGCTTGCCAATCTATCCTCCTCCCTAGATTAATTGACTCAGTTGGAAGTTGTTTCATCGCTCCTCTTCTAATCGGAAGAAAACATTTTTTCAAGTGCGTAAAAGTTTGGGAGGATAAGGACGGGAGCCTTTATGTTGGCAATGGCATGGGGTTCGAATCAAAATGTAGTCGTTGTGGAACTAAGGTCCAAGTTTCCCTGCCGTGTCTAAGTCTTGAAGATATTACTTATGGCCTGGGCCCATACGACGAAACACATGATTTTAAGAAAACAAGAAAAGCCATAAAGAAAATGCTCGCGCTATCAAGAAGCCGTATTACCATTAAAAATTGCTTCCCATTGGCATCGGCCTTTTCCAAACCGTGACAAATGTCACGGTTATTTTTAGGTATAAGACCTATAGTTAGCTGGGAGGTTAAATCATGAGCAACATCGGTCTAGGTCTTTGGATCTTAAATTCTTTTATAAAAGACGCCTGCCCGATCTGCGCTTCTCTCGCAGCCTCGGCTGTCGGGCTAAGAGTTGAATTTTCCCCATGTATACGCTGTGGAGGCAAGGATTACAGATGTATATACGCCTCTATGGACAAGCCCAAAATAGTAATTGCTGGCGCAATTTATGATGCGAGCTATCTGATTATCTATTGCGATAAGTGCAAACTGTCCACGATTGCACGAGGCCGTATGGAATATAAATGCAGCAGGTGCACCTATTGCTTCGATTTAATTGTAAGTAGAGCGAATTGCAAATAGGGAGATTAAATTGGCAGACAAATACTGGCGCCCAACTTTACAGAGGATCGAGTATTGCCCTCTCTGCTCATCACATAAACCAGTACTGCTAGACACTTCGGATCTTTCACTTCCGCCATGTAGAAGATGCGGAAACAGAATTTATGTTTATAATTATCCGCTGCAAACCCCATCAGTAGTAATAGCTGGGCATACTCGTGTTGCCAATTATTTGGTTGCCAAATGTATTAATTGCAAGAAAACGGACTTTATAAGAGGACGCATAGGGCACAAATGCGATAATTGCGGTTTTGAATTCGATTCAATAGCCTACAAATCAGACTGGGGTTAAGGAGAGAGCTGATGCAAAAAGCAATCGACGAACTAAAGCAACAGATAGACGGAACGCTTCTGTACTTAGTAATCACTGGATCACGGGCCTACGGGCTTGACACCCCAGACAGTGACTACGATTTCCGTGGGGTCTATATGCCAGAGGCCAAGTATCTATTGGGTTTGCACTCATCAGAGCATTTCGAGCGCAAAGATCCGGATATCGTGTTGAAGAGCCTAAAAGAATTTGTCCGCTTGGCGCTGGGCGCAAATCCGAACATAATAGAGCAACTGTTTATTGCAAACCCGCTGTTTGTCCATCCCTTGTTTCAGCCGTTCTTGAACAAACGCAAGCTTTTCTTAAGCCAACGGGTAAGGAAGACCTATGTCGGATATGCTATCGGCCAACTGCGCAAGCTGGAAGCCGGGCACACCAGGGATCTCGGGGCTAAAAGAAAAGCCCTGGTCGAGAAGTTTGGGTACGACTGCAAAAACGCGATGCATTGCTTCCGATTACTAATCCAAGGACAAGCAATCTTGGAGACCGGCCAGCTCGACGTGAAGATCCAAGATCCGGCAATCATAACCTATCTGAAAGACATAAGAGCTGGCAAGGTGTTTGCTAATACAACCGAGGTCAGAGAGAAAGCAGAGAAGATGATTTCCCGTGTAGATATCATCAAGAGCCAATTGCCAGAAAACCCTGACTACGATGCGATAGAAAAGCTAATGATAGATTGCCACATGAAATTTCTCGCGGAGAGACGAGATGAGCTATAGCGACTACATGAATTGCATCTGCCCGAGATGCAGGCATAATTATCTAGAATTCGAGCAAATCGGGCCAATATGTAAGGACTGCGGGGAGGTAATTCTCTTTGCTGATCCAGCGCTTGATTTGCATTTATTAATGCGCGGATTGCGTTACACGATACAAGTTCACAGAGGACAATGTGCATGTAATCGCAAGCAATATGTATGTCCTAGATTCTCCTTAACATGTGGAAACTGCAGGCATAAATACGACTGGTATCCGATTTGGTTTAGAAATACAGATGGATTAGATCCAAAGACTCTGTGCGATGACAAAGGCATCCCAAGGCACCAATTAGCTCGCTGAAAGGAGACTACTTTGGCACTTTCGAATTGGGACTGCATGGCATTTGGTCCTGACGGCAAGCCATGCGACGGCAAACTCATGTGCTCTGATGGACAGTGGGTAGAGATCTATAAAAATTGGTGCTATATCCACAATAAGAAGATGTGGCACAAGCGATGTGGATATACGGGCGATACCATAGCCAGCTTTGGGCATGGCCAACTAGAGATAGACGGCATGGACCTCCATGCCAAGCGTGGGCCACAAGACAGTATCTTCCTGTTCGCCAGATATAGGAAGTATCCGCATTTGCCAGGGAGCAACGGACGAAAGATAAAGTTTGGACCGCCTATCAATATGTTCATGGCCGGCATAGGCGGGTGTGGGTACGACGATCCGCTCCCCAGACTTCTCAAAGCGGCTGGCAAGAAAGGGTTGCCCAAGGGAGCTAATGCGCAAATAGGGAGCCTCAGCACTGGCGACAAAAAACGGTATGAAATAGTTGATCTGTGGTGGGAAGGAAAGAAAGGGAAGATTGGCAAAATTATCCAGAACTGGATCAAGCTCCCGTCCAAGGCGCATTTCCGGAGCCGATGGGTTGGCCTTACACGTTCTACGATCAAAGAGTTCTTCAAGTGGCTAGAAGAACAGGCAAATGAAGCCGGCCCAAATGAACAAAAATGGTTTGCCAAGATAGACAAGAAACACGCGCTGAGATTCAATCAGGGCGATGCATTCTTCGCTATGCATACCAAAGATCCTATCCCTGCCACAAAAACAGGCAAAGCCAAAGAGCCGGTCATCTCAAAGATGATCAAAAAGATGGGGGAGCCCAAGGCTACGGCGAAACGCATTTCTGCAAAGGAATGCATGACGAAAGCTTACAAGATTAGAGAGAAAATTTTCAAGCGCAAGGCTGAGCGAGAGTGCGCGTCTGCGCAACTGAGGCTTGCAAGCTTGAAGAAAGGAGCTCCAAGTGAAAAGTAAGAAGACCTACCGAGATCTTAACAATACATTCTTCCATTTTCGGTTGCGAAGCAAATCGGACGGGACTATCTACCCAAGGTGCGGCGTCACTGCGCTCTATACGCAAACTTCACACGACCGTAAGTTCGTTCAGCCTAGCCTCTGGCTTGCTTTCTGCTCGCCAATGGATAACTATAGCAAGGCAAGAGGTCGCAGAATATGTTCGTCTTGCTTTCGCGATTGGAATGAAAATACTCGCGTAGAGATCCCATCATATGCTTGGAGCCAAACCGGCGAAGTCATCAATGTCCGTCTAAACGACAAGACCTTGTTCCAGGCCATCGATGGCCTCTGGCAAAATCAGCTTTACGAGTGGCACAAGATGGGAATCGTCCTGGGACCAAAAAAGAACCACAGGCCTCCGAACTGGATGAATTATGAATTGGTCCTTACCAAAAAGAATCGAAAGAAGAGCAAATCCAAGCGGCCTAGCAAGAAATAAAATAAGGGGCGAAAGCCCCTTTTTTAGCTGTTGATTTCTACAGGTTTCTGAGATAAGATATACGTTAGACTGGGAACGTAACTTCCCGGTTCCCCCTATCGGCGGGGGCACGAAAGTGCTCCCGCTATTTTTTTGGGAGGCAAACTTGGGCACTTTACATTGTGTTAATTTCGCTGGACAATGTCCCAGATGCAAAATAATCGTAACAACTGACTATGATATTAGAAATGGCTATAACCTCACTTGCGATTATTGTAAGTGCAATTCGTTCTACGTAGAATCGAAAGTCGGATCCGAGGTAATAATTGCCGATTTCAAATACTGCTTTGTGTTTCTTCTTCTTAAATGTAGACACTGTCATAGATTGATGCTTTGTCGCCCAACACTTACGCATAAAACTCATTGCGCTGGGTTGGATGTAATAATCGAATATAAATTAAAGCCGGATAATGCGGGCACTTACGATATAGAGATCCCCTGGGAACAGAAAGGCGATAGGAAACATGGGCTTTTGGCCATTTTAACGGAACTGGAGATAACCAGTGATCAACCCGAGTGATACTGTAGGGACCAATAAAAAGTCCATACACATAGTCTTTAAAGAACTGGGATGTATCCACAGTAGATCGGCCAAAAACTGTGGGATAAATAACAGAAGCAGCAGAGGTCATAATTTAAATGGTTACGTTATAACACACGATGTCACTTGCCCAAAGTGCAAATACATAGCAAGCGATCTAGAAGTACTGCTTGCCAATATCAACAAATTAGTCATTTACCCTGAAAGCTGTCATATGATTCGATACGTTATAGCTGGAAAAGAATATCTAGCATGCATGTCAAAGACCCAATGCCCAAAATGCGGTGCTGTTTATTTTTTTAGAAGATTTTGGACCATAGAGTGCGAGGAATGCTCTGTGTCGCTAAGGGTATTCGCGCCGACTATAACCTCGAATATGTCTTCAGGGGTTTTCCTGTGTGGAGGGCACCACTTTCCTGGGTTCGACAAGACTCTACCTTTTTGACCCAAATTATGGTATAAGAACTTAGATGCGAGGTAAAATAGATGGGAAAGGAGGTGCCTCGTGGAGACCATAGTCGTCCTTTGGATCTCCCTGTGGGGGGTCCTCCGAAATTCGGCCAGTGACCTGGCCGGGTTTCTGTATGGGTACGCCGGGGCGGTGGAATATTGCCTCGGCGGCATGCCCTGGCTCGAGGCCAGGGTGAAGGCGCTGGAAGATATATGGAAAAAAGAAGAGAAGGAAAGGCGAGCCAGTGAGCACAAGTTCGCCAACAGGATTATGGAATCCTGGGTCCCCGTCCTCCAGGATGTTCTGGAGGGGAAGGCCTCCTATACGGAGGCAAGCCTAAGGGCTGTAGAGGCGCTGCGGGAATCGGTAAAGCCGAGGACCAAGGCCCTGGAATCAGCCCTAGACAGGGTGTATGGACTGGCCCAACAGATCAGGGAAAAAGAACTGGGGAAACAATAACCCCAGTTCTTCTTTAGGAGGTAGCCGATGCGCTGTTGCCCCTACTGCATGTCCAAGCTGACCGAAGACGAAAAGCTGCGCGAATGCCCAGTATGTGGCCGGGAAGGCTGCAGCGAATGCCTCCCAAAAGATTCTACCATCCCGTGCAAAGACTGCAGAGAAGAAGACGAGGATGAGGACGATGACGCAGCGTGACTATTGCGACTGGATTACATGTTATGTGTGCACTGAAACCATAAGCAATAAAGATACAAATCACGGACATATTCCTATCCATTGCAAACAGTGCCAATCACAAATTCAAGAAAGAACTTGTTCCAAAGCTATAGTTTTTATAGCTGGCATGAAAATCGTTTTTTGCTACTACTTTGTTTTCTGTATTAAATGCAATGTCTTGACTATTATAAGACCTGAATTTGATTTATTGTGTCTTAAGTGTGGGACCGCCATAAGAGCTTGCATGCCAACATCAACTATCCTTAAATCCCCGTGGGAATGCAATGCGATATACTGATCGAACCTTGTACAATGTTGTTAACAGGAGTAACGATAACGATGACAGAACTCCAATTCAAAACAGGACTTAACATCCTGCGCGGCAAGAAGAATATCAAACTACTAAAATTCTCGTATGAACATAAAGTAGTGTGCCGTACTTGTTCTAAACAATCAATCGTTCCAACGATTGGATTGATGCAATGCAAGTGCGGACACTATTTTGCTGGAGCCACAATATCGAAATTTGTAATCAAAATAGCCGACGAGATAAGAACGTTCCCCGCATTCGTGGCCTCCTGCCCAAATTGCCATGCAAAAGTTATTTCAAGATCATGCGCTGGCTGGATCTGTGATTGCCCGGACGGCCACTTCTACGATCTACCGCCAAGCTGTGCTGACTTCAGTCTAAAAGCTAGACGATCATCTAGCCTAAAGACAAATCCATTCGTAATGCACGCTGTTCCTGTCCCTGCCCTCATTGCTATTGACATGAATAAAAGATCCATGAAAATAACACTGAATCCGGATTTCAATATAAAAACATTGCAATGCCTTGCTGCCATCTACGGCTAAAAGAGCGATAATACTATCGCTCTTTTTTAACTAGCATTAAGGGCTTATCGAAAAACCAGTACCCGTAGTAGTCGATGGAATATATGGGGCATATCCCCATTGCGTTAACCCCGTTCCTGCCCCAGTTCCCGTCCCGGTCCCAGTCACCCAAAGAAAGTCGTCTTCAAGCTCTCTCTTAACGCCAAGATACTCTATAACTTTTCCGCCACATGATGGACATTCGCCTTCGGCGGAAATGCGATCCATGTTGTTGATCCCACACTTTGGACATTTGTCTGCAAGGAACGGCACAAACACCTTTTCTCCAGCTATCTTTACAGAAGACACAAGGACAGAGGCGTTATATTCATGTTCGCAGTTCATGCACTTAATCTTATGAAGCCGCCCTTCGAAAATCTTATTGCACTCATGACAGATAAGCGTTGTATGCCTGTTGAACATCAAAGAAACGTGATATAGCGGGTCTAGCAGAGGAAACTGGGGCGAATAGCTTGTATTTATCGCAGGGATCGTTGACGCAGATGAAAGTAGGTTGGACCACGCAAGGCTGTTGCAGGTAGTCGCGCTCGAGTTCATGCGGCCCCCTTTCGCTTAACAGTATAACATATGTTTAACAAGAGTCAAGGGTCATAGCTAAAAAAGAGGTGGGCAGAACGTTCCACCTCCAAAGCCAAGCATGAAGAGTGTGTGAGGTTAAATGAGTTCGTAAGGTCTTGAGCGCTGAAGAACCCCAGGATCATTTCTGAATCCTGATTTCTGAACCTTCACGCCACAAAACCTGGTTCGCAGATGCTCGTAAACTCACACGTCCACACCTGGCCGGTGTACCGTCTGCCCACCCCATTACTTTTACACTTCTATCTGAGCGTTCATCTGTGTGATTTTATGGTTCAGCGCATCAACCCGCGCCTGCGCGGCGTCGGTCAAAATATCGAGCTCGACCGCCGACATAATCGTCTTCATGACCACCCCCTCTTCGCTCCGGAAATACCGCATCGACTCGCCGCCCTTGCAGCCAGCCCTGAGCTTGGCCAATAGCGAAAGAAGATCCTTCTGGGAACCAACCTCGATAACCAGGTCCTGGACACAAGCCCCGTCCAAGACAATCTGGTTGGCCTTGACGATCGACTTCTTCAGACTTTCGATCTCAATACGCAAATTGTTGATGTCGGCCAACATGTTTGCGAACTCTCCGCTAGAATAGATTTGGTCGAGTTCCTTTCCTGTCTCTATATGAACTTTGAAGTTGTGGGCCTCGACCAGCCGCGTCTCGAGCGCGTTCTTCTTGACGATCAATTCGCGACGACGCACCAATGCACTTCCCAATTTCACTTTCTGCCCTCCCTAAAAAACAATGATCCCTGATGAAGCTATTGCTTCACAACATTAATCTTTTACCTGAATTAAGAAAAGATCTACACTAAGTGCTCTTCTTCTTTTCCTTGCCTTTGCTCAGGCCATAAGCCGTACTGGCTGCATACATGGCTCCAGTACCGGCTCCAGTAAGGCCTCGGCCCGCGGCCCAGGCGGTGGGCTTTTTGGCCCATTTAGGAATTAATTTGGAAACCGATATCCTTGGCCCAAATTTTTTCTCTAGATACTTCTCTGCAAACGACCCTAGGCTTTTGGCTACTAAACCAGTAACAGCAGCAGTGGCTAACAGCTTGGTCCAGTTAACGCCTCTCCCCTTTTCCTTCGCCGACTTTTCTAGATCTTTTTTCCTGGAAAACATTGCGTGACCGGCCGCAGAGGCCGCACCGAGAGCATAACCGCCAAGAGATCCAATCCCGATTGCAGATGGGATCAGCCCATATTTCATTGCAATATTCACCGCTTCGGGCTCAAGATGCTTGGACAAAATACGGCGGAGAGCTGGGCTCTTCCGCAGTAGCACCCCAGCAGAAAGAGCTGCCAGAAGACCACCGCCTACCATCCCCACCCTTCTTCCGGTTTTTTCGGCCTTTAGTTTCATCCCCTTTGGAGTTAGATTGTGCGCCGTATCTCCTGATATATTCTTTGCTAATATAGACGCCGGTATAATAGGAGCCCCTATTGTTAGCAATTCCATTGCATTCAGCTTGGCTGTCTTTTCGTGTCCGCCCTTCATGTTTTTGTAGATGCCCATTACATAAGCCCAGTTACCTTTATGCCCTTCTACATTAGCCCTTGCTTTGGCTTTGTTCCAAAGATGCTCATCTCTGTCTGAGCGGACTACATTAGCGGGCATGGATTAATCCCCTACTCTTCCTTCTTCTTGCCACTTCTGCCTAACAGGTATCCGCCAGCCATCCCACCGCCAGCCAATCCAGCCATGGTCCTAGCTCTAGTTTGACTTGCCTTTATTTTGCCTACTCTCTGCTGAAGCAGCGTCTCTTTTGGCTTCAACGCATCAAGTTTGGCCGCATGCCAAGGCGCCTGCTCAGGCATAGTCATCCCTTGGGCAGCTTGTCGCTGAGCGCCCTGCACCGCTCTGAGCTTTCTGGCAGCACCCCTGGAAGATTGCCCGGTAAGGTTCCTGCCAAATCTTTGCGCCTTCAGGGCTCCCCGCCGAAAGAGCCTTCCTGCCCCCTGCAGGAGCCCAGCCGCAGAACCTTCCTTTATCAGCTCCCTTGTAAACTCTTGCAGATTCATCGAATCTCTCCTCCTGTGTAAGGATGCGCCTGTTCATCGCTCGGTGCATGCGATGGCGGTGCGCCCTCGTAGTCCTGGTAGCGATCCAGTGTATCTTCTTTCTTCTGGCCTAGCGGCAAAGACGTAATCACGGCCGGCTCCCGCTTGCTCGCAGGAACAGCTGCCTTGCGCTTGCGTATCGCTAGCTTGGCGAATTCGCGGAGAGTCACTTCTTCTTCTTGCCTTTTAGCATCTCTAACTTCTTGCCAAACGGAATCCCCATAGGGCCCTTGCCGCCACCACGGGCCAAACCGCGGCCCATCCCCTTGCTCCTGATCTTCTGGCCAGGAGTCTTGCACGCACTGACCGCCAGCTTCGCAAACTCTTTCAGGTCCATGTTACTTCCCCCTTAACATCCTGAGGCCCGACAGGACCTCCATTAGGTTCTCCATCGCAGTCTTTACTGGGTACTCCTGCAACGGCAGGCCCAAGCGCGAAGCAACCAGCAGGTCGGCCAGGTGGCTGGCCGCTTGCTCAAACTGTGGGATAAACGCAATGAACTTATTCACGTTATCCTTGTTTATGAACTGAAGACTAAGAACCGTGTCTACCAGCCCCGGATCTTTCAGGGCTGCGGCTTCCTTGGTCAGATCCCTAGCAAACCGGTGTGCATCCTTGCAAGCGACCTTGGCCTGTTCTACTACAGGAGCCGCGGCCCTGTCGTGGATGCTGAGCCTGGAACTCTTGCGGCATTCGGAGAAGCACTTCTCGAGACTCTCCTTCGTATAGAAGCTCTCAAGATAAGGCTGTAGCCGACTCTGCAGGTCGCCCTCCCGTGCCCAATCCTCGGCCCACGACGCGTCTATCGAGAAGCTCTGCCCGCCTAGATGGCGCATTGTCGCCGTCTTAAGCGCAGCAACCTTCGTAACCTGAGCAGCGTCCTTTCTTAGGTTTATCAGAGTTCCGAAGTTAACAAAACTGGTGTCCCCAGGCATCATAACCATGTTGCCTACGCGCTGTACGTTGATTGCAGACGGGCTAATGACCAAGATATAGCTGCGCCCCAATGAATCAATGACGTTGTATTTCTTTACAACGAAATCCCTAGTGACTTTTATGGTCTGATTGTTTTTGTTAAAGTCCGTCTCGCGTCTTTCGTTCATCTTGGTCACGGAAGTAACCTTGACCGGCATGAACGCTATCGCCGGGCCTTCTCCTTTACGGATGAAGAAAACTCCCTTGTCTCCAGCAGAAAGGTAGCAACCGTCACCTGAATATTTACCGGGCGATGTATCTGAAGTAGGCTTGCCAACTATTGTTTGCTGAACCGCAGAGAAGGTGCCCTTGTCATAAGTATTGCCCTTTTCGTCTGGCTCTCGCATCGCACCAACGAAAACCATGACGTCTTGCTTCTGCATGTCGAAGTCGAAAACCTGAGGGAACACAAACCCACGATAGTTGTGGCCAGATTGGCCTTCAACATCGTAGATGCCAGGCCTAACCACCGGACCCGATGGCTTATCGCCTTCAACGCGCTTGATAAAAGCATCGACCAGCGGATGCGCCTGGCCAGGTTTTACTTCATCCGCGTTTGCTTTGTTGTATTCACCACGAGGGTCGCAAGGAACGGCCACTTCTCCGCTGGCAGCCTTTTTCAGCACTTCCTTGCATTCGCTGTTAGCCCAAGCGGCAACCAGCGTCGGATCGCTCTTCAGGCGTTCACGCAGCCCCTCAACCTGATCCGGATCTTTGGATATCTCCGAAAGAACCGATGCGTATTTATACGCGGAAACTCGCCCGCCAAGCCCCGGACGGAATACACTGTAAAGTCC
>Ga0265297_10007275_pt1 | contig 15449 bp, 12 predicted proteins | sample Munlanlwell13791_FD_192502 | JGI IMG/M metagenome (GOLD analysis project Ga0265297, IMG submission 192502) | Leachate microbial communities from a municipal landfill in Southern Ontario, Canada - Leachate well 137-91 | ecosystem: Engineered > Solid waste > Landfill > Unclassified | place... | reverse complement strand
TTACCTGGTCAAAATTCGATCGGTACAAACCCCTCTAAATGGTCAATTTTCAATCGGCGCCAACAGTGCAGGCAGTCTCCGAGTTCTGTACCAGGAGTTCTTCCATTCGGCTACAAAAAATAAAATGTTTCTAGAGTGACCCCAACCTTACATACCAGATTTAGTTATAGCGCAAATGGCTATTTCTTGAAAACTCGGACAGCCAAGCTCTCACCCGCCTCGGGATTACCGACAAGTAATAATTGTTCCATTAAGGTAAGAGTAAGGACAATAATTTTTTTAGCAAAGTTTAAAGTGTGACTGAATTCACCTTCTCCTAAGCGAAGAATAACGCTATGCATCCAAACATAATCCGAATTTGTTGTGCAAATAGTAAACTCATCGAATCCAGCCAACGCAAGCATCGATTTCATTGCACTGGGACAGAATAGGTATAGATGACGTGGCGGCTCCAATCCGCGCCAATACTGTTTGAATACCCGATGACCTAAACTGGCGGTGTTCGGGGTGGATAAAATGAGTTTCCCATTCTTCTTTAGTATGCGGCGACATTCCACCAAAGCTCCAACTGGGTTGGGCATATGTTCAATGACGTGATGCAAAGTTATCGCGTCGAAGTATTCGTCGGGAAAGTTTTGTGTATCAAGAGAACCGCAATGTATTTGGAGTCCTCTTTGCCTGGCAACGTTTGCTGCATTCTCATCAAAATCCAGACCCTCAACTTGCCATCCAAGCCCGCGCATGAACAGGAGCCATGCGCCTGATCCACAGCCAACATCGAGCAAACGGCCTTGCGGCAAAGCCTGCAAATAACGAACTTCTTCATCAACCTTACTTCGACGTAGCGGAAAAAGATAAAGGAACTTTCCGAACATTTTTAACAAGGCAGACTGCTGACTGAGTGGATAGCCGTATTTACCCGCTAGATAGCCACGTTTCATGCATTGGTTTATCAGCTTCAAAACACCTATTTGTCCCTTCTCTTCTTGCAGTTCATGTGTATAGTAGTTTGCGTAGGCTTTCTCGATATCCTCAGCGCTGGGCATGGGATCGATCCAGATTAAGCCACAATGCCGGTTGCTGCATTTTGCTAAATTCCATGAGCCATTGGCGCCGAAAAGACGATCTTGCAATTCCAAGTAAAGAAATTCTCCGTTATTATCACATAAAGGGCAAGGTTTAAAAGGGACTGTTCTGATCTGTTGTCTAACTGAAGGCTGTGTGTTCATTGGGATTGGCTGGGTGCTGCCAATTTTCGGGTATTTTTTGATATGTTTATCCTTTCCGACACAAATACAATGTTTGAAGCGGCCAACTCTCCAGGCAAATAATGCTCCAAACCCGGTAACAGGGGAAACTTAGCATAATTCTCGTAACGCAATTCAAGTAAACGAAGACCACTCGCTTTCAACCATTTTCTGATTGTCGATACGTTTGTCAAATTCAAATTTGTCTTATTGAAGCAAACGTCTAAGTCGGACCACTTATTGTTCTTAACAAGCAATTGTCTATATATCCTTCGAACCGGGCTTAAATTGGGAATGCTGCCGATGAGAACAGCATCCATACTGAGGAGAGTCCCTAATTTTGTAAGAATTTCAACAGGATTAGACAAATGCTGAAGAATATCAGGGAGGATAATAGCATCGAACTTGCTCCCGTTGAGCATCTCGAAGGCCTGTTCGAAATCAGGAGGCAGAACGTTGATGCCCCGCTCTTCTGCCAGTCTGCCAATAATAGAATCGAGAGGTATCGCCACAACTCGTTTGCCCTTCTCTAACAGATGGGCTTCCGGCAATCCCCAACCGCAACCCACGGAGAGAATTTCCTTAGCGTCAGATGAAATCAACCGAAAAATATCGTATCTACACTGTTCATAGTAACTTTTGTCCCATGCTGTAGTAGCAAGGGACTTTTCAGTGGTAAAAAGTTCACTATTTGTCCTCTTCTGATCCATGATTTCCAGTAGCGCCTCTATTTGTAATGTATATCCATTCTCATCCAATCCAGTGCGGTTCAAATATGCGTTAGGCAAATGATGCAGTTCGAATGCTTGTAAATCCGAGAGACAAATGACTCTTGTAAAACCACATTGCGTATAGGGATCTGTTCCTGCGGCGCAGATTAAATCATATCGGCCGCTATGCGGAGGTACCAAAAAACCTCCTGATGCAATGGCCTTCCGTAATTGTCCTTGCGTCAAAATGTAGCAAGCCGAATGGTCATTAGAAAATTTTGCATAAATATACTCTCCTGACTTTGCAATTGAGTTAGGAATCCAATGATAAGGCCCGTGGATATCAGGGTAATTCTTTTTCCCATTAGGATAAAGTTCATAACGGATAAATCCCGGTAAAAGATCATCTTCAATTGCAGCCGATGCTTTAAGGAATGCTAGTATATTTTCCTTACAAATTAGCGTATCGTCTTCTGTGTATATAAAAACGTCATATCTGTCGATATTCTCTGTAAACAGTTTTTTGTGTCCAAAAGGAAGTGACCATGGGTCCTTCGAAGGCAATCCCACAAGAACCGTAACATCCTGCCCATAATCCTTTGGGGTTTCAGAGAGGATGAAAATGTCGATGTCGAAAGGCATTGATCGGTATTCGTTAATTAGTAGGTTTGCGTACTGGACGTTTTTCATCCCATAATTTGCTATTGCAACCAGAATCCTCATTTCCCCCCCCTCTTCGGAAATACCAACCACATTTTAGAGCAATCCGCACAACACTCTACGTTTAAGTACTCGACGTTTTTTATCCCATAATTTATTATCGCAGCCATAATCATCTTCTTCCACCTCTTTGGAAATATCAACCACATTTCAGAGCCATCCATACAACACGTTACGACAGGGCATAGGTGCAATAGTCGCAAACCATGACCTTCAGCGTAATCTTATACCGCTAATCCTTTATGCTTAGTTCGAGAACCCAAAAAATCGTAGGGCGATCTTCAAGCAATTCATGGGTGACAGCCCAGCATGAACGAACGTTCGTCCTTGTTATAAGATTCTTCTTATTAAATCCGTAGCATCCAGCGACCAATACTCTTTACCCAACGCCCTACCCTGAAAATAATTGCATCTGTCGGTGGAGGCAACAGATTCAAAAAACTAAGATCGAAGCCTATCCGGTGGAGGCGCCAGGTTATTGTAAGTCTAGATCGGTAGGGCAATGTTCCAATGCACTTTGTAATCAGCCTGCGGAAACTACGTGGTTGCCGGCTATAGAGCTCTACTAGCGCCAAATCCAACGAACTTGCACTGAAGATGTCAATATTTCCTAGAAGGCAGCCCCGATCATTACGTCTATCAATACTCATATATATATCACGGACAACATTGATCCAGTTACTCCCTGTGTGTAAAGAGAGTATTTTCGCCTTTACAATCTGGCCGCGCTGTTGGCGAAATTCCGCATCATTTATTAGGCGACTGAGCAAGTTTTGATAAGACTCTAGGTCACTTGCCATTTCCATCACAGTGTCTAGGCCAGGAGCACCTGGACCAAGCAGCTCCAACTCACAATTTGATGGATAGCATCCCAGGAGTGCAGCACCGTGACTACCGGCTTCGAGAAGAGAAGTGATCGAGGAAAATGGAACGGAGTCCAGATAAACGTCGGCCGCAGTATAAAGAAGACTGTTATCCCATTGAGTACCTAGTGAGATAATTCTACCATCCGTTTGGATGCTAGCTGATCGCCAGACCCGATTGGGATCTGGCCCCACTGCAATCAAGATTGCCTGCGGGAGTTTAGCGAGAACAGGGGTAACTAGATCCAGAAATGCAATTTGACCAGGGGCTTCATACTTGAACGGCGAGGCAATCGTCAGCAACAGTACGGTGTCGGATGCAAAACCAAGTGTACGCTTTGCTTCTACCCGAGTGACGGTCGGTGGAGAATAATCCAAAGGAATTGGAAGAATCGAGAGTTTATCAGGGTGCAATCCACGGCGGTTCCTTAGGAAATGGGGAGATTGCCTGCGAAGATGCACGACGATATGAGCTACACTTGCTCCAACCCAAAACGTGTGATCGGAGTGGTTGATAAAGATTGTTTTGACAGAATCGCAACCAGCCGCAAGGGCGAGTATAGGAATAATGTCCCATGGGAAAAGATGCAATACGACTAGGTCCATCGTCTGGCACAATTCCCTGAGTTCGCGCGCCTGCTCCAAAGGCTTGGTTGTTGGAGCACTGAGTATCCGAAAAAATCCTCCAGAGTTTTCCGCCGCCTGAATCAGATCCACTGGAACATCATAAATTTCTTTAACGTCAGCCTGTGTTGTAACGGCGACTGAGTGTCGACTATTACGATCCTCTTGTATCCATCGCCAGACGAACCGGCTATCTCCTCCGACCGGCCGGGCAAAGCTTAAAACATGCAAAATATTCCGTGGATCATTGCTGTGGTGATACCGAGCATCGCAAACAGAAGCAGTGGGTAACTGCTTCCCTATCCCGAGCAGAAGCCGTTCAAGTCGCGGAGATGCGAAAAGACCGGTATTAGCTGGGAATGCATAACGAGCCGCAACCTGCGCAAGCCTCACTGCAGCAGCATAGTCACCAGTGGCGAAATATTCTTCGGCTAGCGTTAACAAATGACAGTGACGACTGTATGCGTCGCTTAGAGTTGTCATAATCTCTCGCACTCCTTAGACAAAAATATCAAAAAAATCCATTACAGTTGAGTCGCCTATCCATAGTGACAAACAACTCAAAAAAAATCACGAACTTCCTGAAACTGGAACCCATCACCATTAGTAAGGCTAAATAAGCCAATTCCAACAGAGTCATCTGCCTTTTTTCTCAGGGCGATTTTCCGCGTGTGCCACCATTCTTTTCAAAAGCTGAAATTGGATCCATCTCAGCATTTTCGGTTGTGCACTCTGACGACCATTAACTACAATACCTTCGTCAATTTGAGTTTTGAGTCAAATGTACCAAAATATTAATATCGCAACCAGCTTAAAATCAAATAGTTAAAATGATTGAAAGATCGCTTTTCAGCTGACCTTACACATTTGGCAAAGGTATTGAAACTAATAACATAATTAATTATGTTATTAGTTAATAGTGTCTTCTATTTCATGTATCGTTTTCACTTTTATCAGTTTCCATTTCACCTTTTACCATTCTTCTCCGCCAGATGGTTTTTAGCCTATCTGTTAGTTCCATTTTTTGAAGTATTTGCCGCGCTGCACTATCCAACATGATAAACAATCTAAATATTGACCGAAGAGCCAACCCTTTTACTGTAGGCGCAAACAACCAGATTGTCGTCTCCCGCCAAAACTCATCTCCAAACCGTTGTTTGTAGGGAGCATCCCCCAGCCCAAAATCAAGCTTTCGGATCCCTTCTCGCGCCAACTCATCGACCATCCGAATGAAGATCAGGGTTCCAACTTCGTACTTGCGCAAATCCGGATCATAACCAGTCTCTGACGAATGAAAAACGCCTTGGTAAACGGTCCCAAACCAGAACGCCTTGACTTTTCCATTAATTTCCAGTAACTGCACTCTCAACTGTCCATGGCGGGCAAAAAGAACAAACCGCTGGCGATATTCCTCATTGTCCATAAAGCCAGCTCCCAATCCCCGTTGATAGGTACGCCCTGCCACTTCTTCAAGCCGAGCGCAAAGTACAGATATATCTGCATCATCAAATCGACTCATCCAGTGCCAAGAAACCGTGCTAGGAAAGGCTGACTCCAGTTCCCGCTGCTTTTTCCGAATCTGAGAGCGGTGCTTAGATCGCACTTTATGCTCTATAAATCCCCCTTCCGCCGGGATATCCATCTCCCTGTGAATCTTCCACCTAGGCTTCTTTTCACAAAACCATGGCGAGCAATAAACCTGTAAAGCCTGTAACAGTATTGAATGCTCAGAGAGATAGTGAAATTCAATTGCATCGGCCACGCCAGAGTCAAGTAAAGACCAAAGATAATAGACAGATTCTCTTGCCGCCTCTTCGTCCAAGTGGCCAAGTAAACCTTGATGAATAACAGTCATGATTTTAGCTGATACTCTCACAGGACTTAAATAGCCAATGGACGGTGCGAATTGAGTTCGCTCTAGGCGTCCACACAGCAATGCATGTGGTTGATTATTTTGTTCTATAACTGTAACGAATGGAGATTCGATCTCTGGACGAAGCTGACAAACAAGATTAAACTGAGCAAAATCATTGTTAGCATGATTTTGCCATCTCTCCCAATAAGGCTGGACTGTTTTCAGCTCTTGTAATGTCTTAATTATTCTATGTTTATACACTAGTAAGTACCTGTTCGTAATACATCTGATATTTTCACGCCTAAAGCTCTAGCTTTAGCTTTAAAAGAAAATTTGAATAGTTATAATGGCGCTCACATGGAAAATTATGAACAGGTACTTACCCCCGGCGGGTAGCCCTAAAATAGGAAGGTACGCCAGAGCTCAAATTACCCCCACCGACCGAACCGCTCATCTTACACAAAGGACTTAAATTGCTGCGCCCGATTACGCTTAGTCTTGATCTGCATTCCGTCTTCTTCGTCATAGCATATGGTGGATTAGCATTTCCATGCTAACCAATAATTGGATCGAAACATCCCACCCATTAACTTTCCTGCTTTTTAAGCATAAATTCTGCGAAAAAGCCCATATTAATTATGGATAAATGTTTAGTTCTAGGTTCTGTTGACGTTTCATCTCAACCGTAAAAGTGCCGAGGAAAAAGACAGCATCCCCATGTAATTAATAGCCTTTTTCTCGTATCTCGTAGCAGTTCTGCGATAGTGCTTGAGCTTGCCAAACATGCATTCGATGGCATGCCGCTCCTTATAATGCCAATAATCGCACTCAATTTCTTCTTTCCGGTTCGATTTTTGTGGGATTACGGCTTTTATTTCTCGACTTTTTAACTATTCCCGCAACGTGTTTGTGTCGTAGGCTTTGTCCGCCAAAACGGCTGAGGCATTAACGTTTTTCAGTAAGGGTATTGCTTGCCTGCATTCAGCTTCCTGCCCTCCTGTCGAGATGAATTTTATCGGCATGCCCAAGGCATCACAAAGCGCGTGAATCTTACAACCAAACCCACCTTTGGAACGCCCCAGCGCTTCATCTCGGCGGAGCTATTTGCCGACCCAGTCGCGCAGGCATGCGCCCTAATGACCGAGCCATCCATAGAAATGTCCTGTAAATCGGCATCTTCTGAAAAATGACAGAGGATTTTCTCCCAGACGACATTGACGCACCGTCGCGAAAAGCGCTTGAAGACGCTATTCCATTTACCATATGTTGGCGGCAATACACGCCACTGCGGCCCCGAACGTAATATCCACAAAGAGGCACTAACAAACTGCCTACAAATATCCGGTAGCCCATATGGACTCCAGGTAATTTCTTTAAGCTGGCCAAAATACGAGCCCACTCTTCATCGCTTAATTTTATCCGGCTCATTCCATACAAAACGTTCTGTTTTACCTGATTGGTAAAACGTCAATAGAACCTAGCACTTCTTGACCCACCTTTCGCCCCCAAGTGTCCAACGCAATTTTGCCATCCATTTTTTCAGTATATTTTCGCTCGGAGGTTCTTTTCCAAGAAGTCTGCAAAACGGCCACAAAAATAGCAATAATCCGACCCTGACGACGCATGCTCCAAACATTGCTAGGCGATAAAGGCGAGCGTACCACAACGATTGTGTCTTCCGGAAAAAACGCCATCGTGATTCCATCATCATTACGGTGGAAAATGTGTTAACGTTGGTTTGTGAACTACTCACTCCACCATGATGAACGATGACTGCAGTCGGAACATAATATGTATTCAACTCCGCTTTTCTCACCTTGAAGCAGAGATCAATATCCTCCGAATACATGAAGTAATCGGTGCTAAACATCCCAATATTCTCAAAAACCGATCTTTTCATCATGATACATGCTCCCGAAATGGCATCCACCTCTTTTGGCAACTCATTTTTTGCTAAAAGAGGTTCCGTACCCCATAATCCAGAACTCGGGAAAAACTTGCGAAGCATGTCGGAATCGAGCACCTGATTTAAAATAGTCGGAAAAGCTCTAATACAACTTTTCTGAACGGACCTGTCGCTGTTTAATAGTTTCGCTCCTACAATACCGGCATTTGGCAAACAGCTCAGTTGACAATATAAATCATTTATTGCGGATCCTTCAATTTCTGTGTCTGGGTTTAAAAAAAGAATATTTTGCCCCCCCGAAACCTTGAATGCCTCGTTGTTTGCCTTCGCAAAACCGATGTTTTTGTCGCTCTGGATGAATAGAACGTGAGGGTAGTTTTGGCGAAGCACCTCCTCGCAACCATCAAAAGATGCGGAATCAATCACCACAATTTCAAATTCAATCCCTTTTGTCTCAGCCTCGATCGAGGATATTGATTTAAGAAGATAATCCTTTGAGTTCCAGTTCACAATAATAATTGATAAATCCATTGGATGTCTATCAGCTCCGACCACTTCGTTAAGATTTCGTGTAATACCATAATCGGCACCGGTTTTGCTGGTCACTTTAAGCCCACCGCAACCCCGTGCCAATAAAATTTATTTCCGCAGAGCCCAGATAAAACCTGATTCTTCTAGGTAGCATGTAAAATGCTCAATCTGATACCCCTGACTCTCTAGATGCTTGGCGAGCCATTCCCCTGTCTGCTTCGCACTGCCAAGGTTGTGATACTCAAGTCGGATACATGGCATCCGGTCGAAATCCTCGCGTGTACAACTCTCGAAAATTTCATATTCTGCTCCCTCACAGTTCATCTTCAAAAAGTCTACGGTTTCCAGCTTATTTTGTATAAAGAAGTCTCTTAGCGTGGTGCAACGAACCGTCTGGTGTGTGCCGCATGCTTCTAACGGTACCAGTGAATTCAACGGTGATTCGCCGATGGCCATCTCCCGATCACCACTGCTGGCGGCAATGGCGCATTGAAACGCGCGAACCCGCCCCTCCAGCGAATTAATCGCAATATTCTGTGTCAGAACCTCGAAATTCCTCTCTTCCGGTTCGAAGCAATAAATCTCCGCATTAGGACAGGTCAGCGCTGCATAAACAGTAAAACATCCCATGTTCGCGCCGATGTCTATGATCGTTCTATAGTCTTGCATTGGCCCATACTCCCGACGAATAAAAACGACGGCGATGGTTCCTGCCAGTGTCCCCCTGCCGTCAATCAATCGAAAACCATTCCTCAACTCATACTCTGCAGGCCGATTCCGGCGCAACAGGTAATTGGATAAGTATAATTGCCAGTTGCGGATCTGAGAAATGATCCGAGGCAGGTAAAATGGAAAGGTGAAATAGTTTTTCGAGATCATGACAACCAGTATTTATTTAGAGAGGAAACGTTAAATGTGAAGGGCACCTTCATTGCGATCTGGCCTTGCTGACCGTCCAAGGAAATAGCACCCGGCAAAGACGTATACGCTGCTCCCGTCGCCAGTGCTCCACCACGTCATCCGGCAACAACACCGGCCGACGTTTGATCACCGAGCCGACAAACCCCAAAAGCGTCGCGAAACTGCCAAACACTAATGGCGGATCGCCAATCCGATAGAGACAGCGCAGGCTGAAAAATATCAAACCGTAACCGAGGGAGTGAAACCGTCGTCCTAGTCGATAACACGCAACGAGGGGAGTGCTTGTGGCTGTACCAGTCTGCCTTTGTTCGTAAGTTTTATTCTTTGGGGATTTCTGTACCATCCAACCTTTCGTTTTAGCTATAATTTCCGCTGCTGCGTCAATTCCACCATATGGTAATGGCATATAACCCTCTCCTATATCCATAAAACATTCTCGACGGAACAACTGCACCGCACCAGCAACGCTGTCGAGAGTTTGGTCCACAGTCACAAACGTGCTGCCCACCGTCGTGTAAATGATTCCTCCACATAAGCCGAGCTTTGGATCCTCTGCAAACAGTTGGAGGATATTCGCATAATAGTCCCGCTCTAGAAACATGTCCGCGTCAAGATTGCCGATGAATTCGTAATCCACCCCCTTCAATTGCTGCACGCCTAAGTTAAACGCCCGGGCTTTGTTCCCGAAACTGCGATTTTCACCACGTTCCACATTTAAAAGCTCGATAAAATCGTTTTCGAACAGGTATCTTTCGACCACTTCCCTCGTGCGATCTGTCGAACCATCATTCACAATCAACCATTTCAGAGGAGGGAGCTTTTGGTCAATCATGGAAAGGATCGTCTTTTCGATGAATTGCTCCTCGTTGTGTGCCGGAGTGATGACTACGTATTTCATTTTCTTATTTTCTGCTTCATACATTGGGATGCCACGACTGCTAGGCGGCGACATCTGTGCTTTGAATTGTTTCGAATACGTTTTCATTGTTGACCTATATTTTTGTCCGCTGATGTTCACACAAATTCTTCTCTCTGGAGACAGCATATATTCTGACAGGGGACGTTCTCATGGTCACAGCATTTCCCATTGCTTCCTGGAACGATTTACTCCGCTCAAAGTGTCAAACTCAAATTTATCTGGATGTTGTGTGCAATATTCGAGAAAGGGCGTGAGACTACATTCATTTCGCTTTGTGAACAGCTTCGAATGACCTATGAGAATGAATGGTATCGACTTGTCTTTTTCAGTATCATATTTGTTTGACGCCCTATTCAAGGCATTAATCAACTGCTTACTTATGCACTGATTAAAGTCAGCTTTCCAGGCGTGTTTTTGGAAGACTTTAGCCATCAAAGGCCAATGCCTTGCTTGTGAAACCTCGGTCACACCACTTTGTAGTTTACTTGATACGTCTTCGTGCCTGATTCTGTGACGCATCCCCATGAAGGCACGGTAGATGCGGTTGGATGTCAGAAACGCGCCGATCCAACGCTTTTCGCTGTAGATGGGCAGTTCCCACAACTCGCTGGTATCATCACGACTACAAATATCATCTTCTTTAACCCGCCAAGGAACAATCTGACTATGCGCCCTAGAATAATCGAAGGCCACGATGCCGTTTCGATACCCATACTTGAAGACAGACGTATCGATATTGATTCCATTGTTCACTAAGGCCCGAACGACACTCTGGGACGGACTGACTGACCAGTTGGCTGCGCGAAAAGCAATGCAACGGTACATAGGGTCTACTGGTCTAAGTAGCGCTTCAAGAAACTCTTTGCAGGTCCTGACCATCCAGTCCATGCGATCATAAGGCAAGTCGGCGAAGTTGTATTCCGACCAATCTTGAATCCAACGCCCATTGTCATGCGCCGCATTAAAATAGGATGAGTGGATGTGCAGCTGGACGTCGTGTCCCCTCTGGATCGCGTACCGAAGCTGGCCCTCTATGCTATCATAGCAGTACATGTCATGGCCATATTTGTCCCTATATTCCTTGAATTTCAATATCTCCGCCACATCCGCCATGATGCAAAGTTTGGCCCCATATACTTCACACAAGGAAAGAAGCCTATAAGTGGGTTCGACCATCAACACTTGAGGACACCCGTCCCCATTGCCGTGAATTTCATAGTCAAGAGTTAGAATAATTCGTAGCACTAATATTCCCTTTATCCTGAAAAATCGGTTGGTGTTGCAAGAAAGTGTCTTTAGGATAGATAATTCAACTTCTTTAATCAATAAGTGCTATTACCTATCAAGTGGACTCGCTATTAAGCTGAATGCCTTGGATGTAGCATGGTATTGTCGATAAGGGTATTGATAATACGCTCCGATGCCCGACCATCCCAGAGCGGCGGTATACGGCCAATCTCTGCGTCACGACTAAATACTTCGTCGATATCGGCGGAAAGTCGATCCAAGTTGGTAAGTTTGTTGCTGCCCATCGTGATCGTGACCGGACGCTCCGTGTTTGGACGTAGCGTCAGACAGGGCGTTTTGAAGTAGGTACTCTCCTCCTGGAGGCCGCCGGAATCTGTGAGAATAAACCGCGCAGTCTGCGTGAGATACAGGGAATCGTGATAACCAAGCGGTTCCACAACCCGTAGCCTTTGCTTATCAAGTGGAATACCGAACTGCTCACACATTTTGCGCGTTCGTGGGTGCATTGAAAACACAACGGGGGTGTTGTTAGCGATGCGCTGCAACTCACTCATGATCATGACCAGTCCGGTTTGGCTGTCCACATTGGAGGGACGATGAAGCGTCACGTACACAAAATCCTTCTTGACCAGTCCCAGTCGGTCTAAGACTTGACTGGCCTTCGCTTTTTTGAGATTTGCCACTAAGGTATCAATCATCACGTTGCCGACAAGTTTTATCTTTGAATCGGGAATTCCTTCTCTTATTAAATTCTCATTAGCGTCGGCCGATGGTGTTAGCAACAGATCCGCCAATGCATCCGTGACAATCCGGTTTACTTCCTCCGGCATGCTGCGATCAAAACTACGTAAGCCTGCCTCTACATGTGCTACCTTTATTCCCAATTTAGCGCAAACTAAGGTGCAAGCCAACGTCGAGTTGACATCTCCAACTACTATCACCCAGTCTGGTTTCTCCTGTTCGCAAATGGGCTCAAATTTCATCATTACATTAGCTGTCTGCACTGCATGAGATCCTGATCCGACAGCCAGATTGATGTCTGGTGCGGGAATGCCAAGATCATCAAAAAAAATATCCGACATTTTTTCATCGTAATGCTGACCGGTGTGGATCAATCGATATTCCAGCTGCATTCCGTGGTTAGCCACATCCGGAGAATACTTCCTTATTTGCTGTATGATTGGTGCTACTTTCATAAAATTCGGCCTAGCTCCCGCAATAATGAGAAATTTAAGTTTTTTACTCATGATTCACTCCTAAGTTGGAATACCGTTAAAATTAAACTTTATCGGAATACTCTTTCGTCATTATCGATCCAATATGATCAATGATCGTGTCCAGGGCTTTTCGAGGATTTAAACCGGTTGGGATAGTCCCTTTGTTACGGTGCTGAAGCAGGATTTTGTTGTTAACATCATCAATGTTTTCGATCAACATTAGTCTTCCTTCATTTTGCAACTGGCGGTCTACAGCTCCGCTTTTACCACGAAAAATACTGTAAACTGGAACACCCAACGCCGCTGCTTCACGATTCATTGTCCCCCCTCCGCTTACCACCAGATCGGAATGCCAAAGCAGATTGAGTCCGTTCACTGCCTGCTTAGGTATAATTACTTTAGAATCCTTAAACCACTGCGGCCAATTCTGTCTTATTTGGGTTTCCTGAAGCTTATTTCGTGGCAAAAGGATCGCCTTGATTCTTGGTGTAGAGCAAACCCGTTTCATGAACTCAACGAAAAGAGCGTCACTCTCGGGATTGTGATAATGTGCCTCATTTGCTGGAGGACGGACTGTCACAAGGATGTTCTCGTCGTTAAGATTTAGTTGAGCAATGATACTTGAATCAGGTTTGAACTCAGGCGCGTAGACATCTTCCTTGATGCCTTCATAGCTTAGAATTCTCTCTTTCGTTTTGCACTGCAAAAGTTCATTAGAAAGCGCCGTTGGAATGATTTCCCAGCGTGGTCGTAATAATAATGGAGTTTGCGCGTGTTCATAGTCCATAATCATTACGGTCGGGATACGGAGTAAATTGCATAAAAGAATTTGCGATCGAGAGCCGTGAGAGAGACTCAAAACTGGTTTTTCACGAGTGACAAATGGCAATAATAGTAAACTACGCCAGCAAACCCCCAGCACTTTAAAAAGAGGATTTTTTCCGTAATGCTTGCCTACCTTTTTATAGGCCAAACCATAAAGAGTAGCCAATTCGCAAACCTGGAAAGCGTCGCGAGCAGTCAATATAACGGTGTACCCCTCTTTTTCCAATTCCCGTATTATGGGTTTGAAAAAAGGCACATGCGGCGTGTTATCGAGATCAATCCAAATTTTCATCGTGGTATTAAGGGAATAAGTGAAATAAAAAATACAGCATATCCATTCTCAATCATGCTGTCCGGAAGTTCGAAACTGCCGTCATTTCTAAACAGCATCGGATACATATCCATACTGGTATATTGGCAGCGGCTGCCTTGACTTGTTCAGAACCAGGCCAAGCAGGTTAGTCTGCTCCAGAATGTACATGGAATGTTGCAGTTCTTCGGACGTATTCTTTCCATCCTCGACAACGAGTAGCGCGGCATCGGCATAGGGCATCAATACCATCGCATCGTCCGCTGCAAACAGCGGCGGAAGATCTAAAATAATGATCCGGGATTCGTAACGCGATTTGATTTCTTGAATCAGGCTGATCATTTTTCGGGATGAAATCAATTCCGAAGAATTGTTATCGGAACTTTTCCCGGGCAATACAACCAGGCGATCAATGCCGGGATTGACTAAAACATCCTCCAACGGAACATCGTTCGTCAGGCAATCGATCAGCCCGAACTCACACTGGAGACCCAGGTATTGGCCCACACTTGGGCGTCTGAGATCAGCATCAACGATGAGCACGCTTTGGTTGCCCTCCATCGCTATGGCAATCGCCAGATTGACGGAGATGAAAGATTTTCCAGTCTCTGGGGTCGCGCTCGTTATGGCAAAGCTGTTCCAGTTATTTTCCCGCAGTTGCTTGAGGACAGTGGTCCGGAGCACGCGAAAATAATCCGCTCGTGGATCGTTGTTGAGTCCCATAATGACTCGATTATTCCGCAGTACATCCGGATCAATCATGACCGAATGAGTTTTTGTGTAGCGGATCGAGTCGAGTGGGTATTTATCAGTATTTCTAATCATTGATTTCTCTCCATGAAGGGGGCTAACGGAAGGAAAAAGAAATATATTAAAACGGCGATAACCAACAGGATCAGAACAGCGCCGGTCCAGACTGCAATTTTCCTCTCTTGACTCTGCTGGACAAGGCGTTCTTCCAACTCGGCTGGAGACTCGATGTAGGGGACTACAACGAGCGGCATCAGACCGGTAACTTGGCTAATTGCCCGATACCCCCTAACGCCGGGTTCCAGGAATTCGACAAAAAGAGCAACGCCAAGACCCGCGATGAGTCCCATAAAAAAACCGCCGATGGCCACTTTTCTCCTGATTGCTTTTTCCGGGTGCGAAGCAATGACAGGTTGTTCGATGATGGTAATGGTTTGGCCCTGCTGCTGCTGTTCCAGGGTTTGAACAAGTTTGGCATCCAGCCATTTTTCTTTGAGCTGAGTGTATTTCTTTATGGTGTTATCCCGCTCTCTGATCAAGTCGGTATAGCCCATTTCAACTTGAGGGGCCAGTAAGAGGGTATTATGCATTTTCTCAAGTTTTTCTTTCAAATAGTCCTGCTTCTGTATCAGCGACTGAAGTTCCGATTGACTGCTTTTATATTGTGCCTCTACACCGAAGTAAGCCGGGTTAGTCGTCTGCATAACCGCCTGTTCCGGTTGCGAACGCGGCGGCTTGTTTTTCAATTGTTGTTCCAGCTTATCGATTTGTTTTTTACGCTGGGTTATATTCGGGTGGTTACC
>Ga0265297_10007274_pt1 | contig 15451 bp, 12 predicted proteins | sample Munlanlwell13791_FD_192502 | JGI IMG/M metagenome (GOLD analysis project Ga0265297, IMG submission 192502) | Leachate microbial communities from a municipal landfill in Southern Ontario, Canada - Leachate well 137-91 | ecosystem: Engineered > Solid waste > Landfill > Unclassified | place... | reverse complement strand
CTTAAGGCAGACGCAGTGTAGGACATTGTATCCGTGCCATGGAGAATAACAAAACCATCGTATTTGGTATAATTTTTCTGAATGGTTTTAGCCAGCTGGGCCCATATGGCAGGAACCATGTTGGAAGAATCAATGGGCGGGTTAAAAGTGATTGAAGAGATTGAATAACCCAATTTGTTCAGCTCGGGAATCTCTTCGAGCAACATCCCGAATTTCATTGGGGCAAGCGTTTTGGTAACCGGGTCCTCCCGCATGCCGATGGTCCCTCCAGTGTAGATAATCAGTATTGCTGCTTTTTCGTTGGTTGACATACGAAATTGTATCTGGTTAGAAAGCTTCTCACAAAGTTATGAGTTATGAGTTATGAGTTATGGGATTTGTGAAATAAATTTATTAGTTATCATACCGATGCGAGTGAACTACTTAAAATGATCAGAAGTGCGATTATTACTTCAAAATCAAAACCTAAACCACCAAAAAATTCACCCGATGCGATATAACTCATAACTCATAACTCATAACCCATAACCCATAACTCATAACTCATAACTTCCCTCAGAATCCAAAAACCTCTTTCGCGTTCTTAGAAGTGATGTCGGCAATTTTTTCGATGGAGGTGTCGTGCAATTGTGCAATTTTTTCTGCGACAGTAACAACATAGGAACACTCATTCCTTTTGCCTCTGTGGGGAACTGGTGCCAGCCAGGGTGAATCGGTCTCAATCAGCAGATGACGGGGGTCAATTTTTTGAATGGTCTCACCAAGATCAGAATTCTTGAAAGTAATGATGCCGTTGATCCCAATTTTAAAACCCAACTCAATAATTTGTTCTGCTTGCTCCAGGTTTCCGGTGAAACTATGAAATACCCCTTGTAATCCAGGTACATGTACTTTTCTGAGATGTTCCATTACTTCATTAAAGGAATCCCTGACATGGATAACGATTGGTAAACTTCTGTTTTTGGCCCAACCAATCTGTGTAGTAAAGGCCTCAATCTGTTCTTCCAGAAATGATTTATCCCAAAAAAGGTCTATGCCTATTTCTCCGATTCCGTAGAATTTCCTCTTACCCAACCAATACTCAAGAATCTGTAGCTCTTTGCGAAAATCTTCTTTGACTGAAGTGGGATGAAGACCAACCAATGGGAAAAAAAGTCCGGGTATGGTATCGGTAAGATCCATCAAAGGTTTGATGGAGGAGCTGTCGATGTTTGGTAATACAATGCGTTCGACACCAGCCTCCAGGGCACGGGTGATTACCTCATCCCGGTCGAGGCTGAAATCAACGGAATATATGTGCGAATGACTGTCAACAAACATGCTGTCAAATTTTATACAAAGGTAACCAAGCTGACAGTCAGTTAGGTTAAGGGAATGTTATATCTAAGTTATAAGATATGAGTTATAAGTTATAAGATATGAGTTATGGGATTTGTGGAAATAAATTTTTTTGTGTAACTTGTAAGTGAGGTTTAACCCAATTCAGCTCGTATTGAAAGAATTTATAATTAAAGAAAAGAGTTTTTCTTTTGCAATTAAAGTCATTCGATTGTATCCTGTTCTTAGAAATAGCAGGAACGAATTTGTATTAAGTAAACAACTTTTAAGAAGCGGAACTTCAGTAGGAGCAATGGTTCGTGAGGCACAGAATGCCGAAAGTAAAGCAGACTTTGAACACAAATTAGCCATAGCACAAAAAGAATGTGATGAGTCTCTCTACTGGCTTGAACTACTTGGTCAAACTGAATATTTAACAGAAATTGAGTTTAGCAACTTTCATTCTGAAGCAACTGAACTTCTCAAAATGATTAGAAGCGCAATTCTCACTTCTAAAGCAAAATCCAAATAACTAATAACTCATATCTTATAACTCATAACTCTACACCAGCCCTTGTGCCAGCATCGCATCCGCCACCTTAACGAACCCACCTACATTGGCCCCTTTGACGTAGTTGATGTAATCGCCATCGCGTCCAAATTTTTGGCAGGTTTCATGGATGTCGTGCATAATTAAATGCAATCGTTTGTCCACCTCCTCTTTGGTCCAGTTGTAACGCATGCTGTTTTGCGACATCTCCAGACCGGAAACTGCAACACCTCCAGCGTTAACAGCTTTCCCGGGAGCATAATGAATTTTATTGTCAAGGAAGTAATTGACGGCTCCGGCAGTACATCCCATGTTGGATACTTCAGCAATCAGGAAGCAGCCATTGGCAACAAGATTTCTCGCATCAGCTTCATCAAGTTCGTTTTCACAAGCGCATGGGAGTGCGATATCGACCTTTTGTTCCCAGGGTTTTGCATTGGGAAAGAAATGGCAACCAAACTCCTCGGCATATGGGGCCACAACATCATTGTTTGTGGCACGGAGGTCGAGCAGGTAATCAATTTTGTGTCCGGATATCCCGGCAGGATCGTAGATGTATCCATCAGGTCCTGAGATTGTCACAACTTTGCCGCCAAGTTCAGCGACTTTTGTAATAGCGCCCCAGGCAACATTGCCGAAACCGGAAACGGAGACAGTTTTCCCCTCCAGTTCTTTGCCCATCTCTTTGAGCATATGCTGGACGAAATATACAGCGCCAAATCCGGTTGCTTCCGGACGAATGAGCGATCCGCCCCAGCCCAGGCCTTTACCTGTTAACACTCCTGTAAACTCATTCCGTATCCGTTTGTACTGTCCAAACAGATACCCGATTTCACGCCCTCCAACGCCGATATCCCCTGCAGGAACGTCTGTATTCGGACCGATATGGCGAAAAAGCTCTGTCATAAAAGATTGGCAAAAACGCATGATTTCGTTGTCGCTTCTTCCTTTGGCGCTGAAATCAGAACCACCTTTACCTCCTCCCATAGGAAGTGTTGTAAGGCTGTTTTTGAAGGTCTGTTCGAAACCGAGGAATTTCAAAATGCTTAGGTTGACACTCTTGTGAAACCTTAACCCGCCTTTGTAGGGGCCCAAAGTACTGTTGAACTCTACCCTGTAGCCTCTGTTAATCTCGACTTCCCCCAGATCGTTCATCCAGGGTACGCGGAACATGATGGTACGCTCAGGCTCAACCATGCGCTCCAATATTTTAGCCTGTTTGTATCTTGGATTGGCAACGTAGACATCCCAAACAGTCTCAATAACCTCTCTTACTGCCTGGTGGAACTCGTTTTCTCCCGGAGTGCGGGATTTCAGCTCCTCCATAAATTTATCGATTCCGGCGTTCATGTTTAATTTTTTTAGATGTTTTGTTTAGAAAAATCAATAGCCAAAAGTAATTGAATTTTAATTCCGATATCCGTTATTGAATGTGAATTTTATCATTAATTCTTAGAGAATCAAAGTTTTAGAGTACTTTCAAATTTTGAGTAGAATTTGCCTGTAATGAGTGGATTTTGATTTCATTTCGAAAGAGAAAAGGGATTTTTTTGCAAAGTTTAAAAAAGTGAACTGTCGGGTAGTGTTTAGATTCATGCTTTTCATTAGCCGGGGTATCGCTCCTTTGTCGCTAAACCTGTGGTTATTCATATTTATCCCCGTTGAAGCAAAGAATACAATTCACCAAATGACTTCACTCATATCTTATAACTCATAACTCATATCTCTTTTTAGGATATTAATCTTAATTTTGCACCACACTTTTACGCACAATAAGTTCAAAACCCGATGGATTATAATTTCAAAGAGATTGAAGCCAAATGGCAGCAGTACTGGGCTGATAACAATAGTTTCAAGACAACTGACGATTTTTCGAAGCCGAAATTTTACTGTCTCGACATGTTCCCCTATCCTTCGGGTGCAGGACTCCATGTAGGACATCCTGAGGGATATACCGCCACCGATATCGTTTGCCGTTACAAGCGGAGCAAAGGTTTCAATGTTCTCCACCCGATGGGTTGGGATGCATTTGGATTGCCTGCTGAGCAATATGCCATCCAGACCGGTACGCATCCTGCCGAAACCACCCAAAAGAATTGCGACAATTTCAGACGTCAAATTCAGTCACTTGGTCTGAGTTATGACTGGGACCGCGAAATAAATACAACCGATCCCTCCTATTTTAAATGGACCCAATGGATCTTTACCAAATTGTATAACACATGGTTTGATGCCTTAGCCGGGAGAGGAAGGCACATCAGCGAATTAACCATTCCAGATGAAATTACCAAAGATGGCAAGAAAGCCGTCCGGGAATATGTCGATCAGAAGCGCCTGGCTTACTATGGGGAAGCACAGGTCTGGTATTGCCGTACCTGCAAAACTGTATGCGCAAACGAGGAGGTTTTAAACGACGGTTCACACGAGAAGTGCGGCACCAAAGAGGTAGAACGCCGTTTCCTGAAACAGTGGATGCTACGGATACCACATTATGCCGAACGATTGCTTGAGGGTCTTGATGACCTCGACTGGCCCGAAGGGGTCAAGGAGATGCAGCGCAACTGGATCGGACGCTCAACCGGGGCAGAGGTAGATTTTGCGCTGGAAGGATCGGACAAAAAATTGAGGGTTTACACCACCCGACCCGACACCCTATTTGGTGCGACTTACATGGTGGTTGCCCCTGAACATGAGCTCGTTTCTGAAATTACTTCAGTCATTCAAAAGAGCGCTGTGGCTGACTATATTACCAGTGCAGCGATGAAAAGCGAACTCGACCGGACCGACCTGGCGAAAGGCAAAACAGGTGTATTTACCGGATGTTACGCGATCAATCCGTTAAATGGCGCAAAAATTCCAGTCTGGGTTGCCGATTACGTTCTGATGGGTTACGGAACCGGAGCCATCATGGCAGTGCCGGCCCACGATCACCGCGACTTTGAATTTGCACAAACATACAATCTCCCCATTATCTGCATTTTGGATCCGGGAAACAGTGTCAATGAAGAATTGAGAAAGAAAGTTCTTAATGGTGAAGCGTGTTGGAGCGAAGATGGGGCTTACATTAATTCTGTAAACAAAAATATTGGAATCGATATCAATGGTCTGTCCAAAGAAAAAGGAATTGAGCAGGTTACTTCATGGCTGGAAAGCGCAGGATTGGGAAAAGCAACTGTCAATTACAAACTGCGCGATTGGCTCTTCAGCCGTCAACGTTACTGGGGCGAGCCGTTTCCCGTCATCCATTGGGAAGATGGGGAAGTTTCACTGTTAGACGATGCCGAACTTCCTTTACAGTTGCCTGAAGTTGAAAAATACCAACCTGGTGAGACCGGTGAATCTCCTCTGTCCAATGCAGGGGAGTGGCTTCACGTAACAGATACCAATGGTCGGAAAGGGCGCCGCGAAACCAATACCATGCCCCAGTGGGCAGGTTCCTGCTGGTATTACCTGCGGTTTATCGACCCGAAAAATGATTCAGCCCCCTTCGCCAAAGCCAAAGAGAATTACTGGATGCCGGTCGACCTTTATGTCGGGGGGGCCGAACATGCCGTGTTGCACCTTTTGTACAGCCGTTTTTGGCACAAAGTGCTTTTTGATCTGGGAATCGTTTCGACCAATGAGCCTTTCCAGAAACTGTACAATCAGGGAATGATCCTGGCATTTGCCTATGAAACAGCCTCCGGCTCCAAAGTCCCATCCGACCTGGTAATGGAAAAGGAGGGCAAATATTCCCATACCGAAACGGGAGAGGAGTTGCACCAGATTGTGGCCAAGATGTCCAAATCATTGAAAAATGTGGTGAACCCGGATGATGTTGTCGAGAAATTCGGCGCCGATTCCCTGCGGCTCTATGAGATGTTTATTGGTCCGCTCGATGCAACCAAACCCTGGACAGAAAATGGTGTGAAGGGTGTCTATAATTTTTTGCGAAGGGTAGCTGCTTTCTTTGGAGAGCCAAACAATCTGACGGAGATTACGGAAAGAAAGGAGACTTTGAAAATTTTGCATCAGACGATCAAAAAGGTAGGGGATGATGTGGAGGATATGAAGTTTAATACGGCCATTTCGCAGATGATGGTATTTACCAACCATTGCTACAAAGTTGGAACGGTTACATCTGAAACTGCAAATACTTTTTACAAGGTGTTAGCGCCTTTTGCTCCTCACCTGGCCGAAGAGCTGTGGACTTTGAACGGAAATTCCCTTAGTGTTGGAACCTCCTCATGGCCACAGTTTGATCCTGCCTGCCTAACGGAGGAAGTTGTAGAGTACCCGGTCTCTTTCAATGGAAAAGTAAGGTTCAAACTCGAATTGCTGGTCGGCCTTTCATCCAAAGAAGTTGAGGATGCGGCCCTGAAAAGCGATCTGACCAAAAAATGGACCGAAGGCAATACAATTGTAAAGATCATTGTGGTGCCGGGGAAGATTGTCAATATTGTGATTAAGTAGAAGAATGACGGAAGAATGACGGAGAGACTAAATGACGGAGAGAACTCAACTCCAGTCATTTCTCCGTCTTTCCATCATTTTTCCGTCTCTCCGTCATTTCTCCGTCCGCCTCCGGTACAATTAACTGTAAATAATTAAAAACAATCACGATGGCCCCTAAAATACGCGTCCGCTTTGCACCCAGCCCCACTGGCCCGCTCCATATTGGTGGCGTGCGCACAGCCTTGTTCAACTATCTCTTTGCCAAACACCATGGAGGCGATTTCCTGCTAAGGATTGAAGACACAGATCAGACACGATATGTTCCGGGCGCTGAAGCGTACATTATGGAGGCGCTTGACTGGTGCGGTATAAAAATCGATGAGGGCCCGCGCGAAGGAGGTGTGCATGCCCCTTACCGTCAAAGCGAGCGGAAAGAGCTATACGGTACTTATGCGCAACAGTTGATTGATTCGGGTCATGCTTACTATGCTTTCGACACGGCGGACGAGCTGGAGGCATTGAGAAAGAAGGCCGAATCAGCTGGTGAGACGTTCACTTACAGCAATGCCACCCGAGCAGGATTGAACAACTCTTTATCCCTGTCGAAAAGTGATTGTGAAAAACTTCTGGCCTCCGGGACTCCTCATGTGGTGCGTTTCAGGATGCCTGAAAATTTGGTGGTCGAAGAGACTGATTTGATACGCGGGCATGTGCAGTTCAATACCGATCAGCTCGATGACAAAGTGCTTTTCAAAAGTGACGGAATGCCCACCTACCACCTGGCCAACGTGGTCGACGACCACCTGATGGAGATCACCCACGTCATTCGCGGTGAAGAGTGGTTACCATCGGTGCCTTTGCACATATTGTTGTACCGTGCCTTTGGTTGGGAGAATACAATGCCTCAGTTTTCGCATCTGCCGTTGATACTAAAGCCTGTTGGCAAGGGAAAGCTAAGCAAACGCGATGGCGACCAGATGGGTTTTCCGGTTTTTCCACTTGCATGGAAAGATCCTGAAACAGGTGAGATTTCCAGAGGCTATCGTGAAGATGGCTACCTGCCGGATGGATTTATCAACATGCTATCACTTTTGGGCTGGAATCCTGGTACGGAACAGGAGATCTTCTCTATGGATCAGCTGATCAACAGTTTTTCGCTCGAAAGGGTGGGAAAATCAGGCTCAAGATTTGATCCGGAGAAGACCAAGTGGTTCAACCACCAATACCTGATACGCCATTCTGATGAGGAGCTTGCCGGCCTTTTCCTGCCATACCTGGAAAGCAAAGGCGTGAATGTGCCATTCCACTTGGTCGTTCGGGTGACTGGTCTCGTTAAGGAACGCTGTCATTTTGTGAATGAAATCTGGGACCAGGGGTTCTTCTTTTTTCAGGCGCCCGAATCGTATGACGAAAAAATCGTCAGCAAACGTTGGAAAGACGGCATTCCGGAAATGATGGGCGAAATAGCTGTATTCCTTAATAACTTGAAAACCTGGCATGCTCCTGAAATTAAAGATCCCTTTTCTCAATTTGTAACTGAAAAGGGATGGAATTTTGGCGCCATTATGAATTCACTCCGTTTGTGCCTTGTTGGAGGGAGCTATGGCCCCGATATTTTTGAGATTTGTGAGATTATCGGGCAACATGAAACCATTGCCCGAATTGAACAGGCATTGAACCGGTTGGGGAGGGATTAACGAAAAGACTAGGACGACTGGGATGAAGTGGGCGACTGGGACGACTTGGACGACTAGGACGGAGAGACTGTACAGATAAAATTAAACCTTATTTTATCAAGTAATTTTAGTAGAAAAAAGGAAGATTTGTACGATTAACGCCCGCGAACAGATGGTGATAGAATTTGAATTTAGGGATCGGGCGGAAGAAACAAAATACTGAGAGTTGGTTTCTCCAAATAAGATAATAAGATTTGGGTCACCTCATTTATCCTCTTTCTACTAAGATTATCAGAAAAAATAAGATTTATATGATCAGAATTTAAGCTGTTCTTGATTAAAATAAGGTTTATATGATTCTGATTGCGAGAAAATAATTAATCAGAAACGATTATAATCGATTTTATGGTTTGCTGTTACCCTATTTCTTGTGATTCGTCCCCTTCTTCCCAGTCGTCCCAGTCGTCCTAGTCCTTCCTCACAATCAGCGAAGAACAACCTCCAACATTTTAATATAACCATTCGCCAAAAACCAATTCAATTTTGTGCAAAAATGGCCTCAAAAATTTGGTTTATTGAAAAGTTCTCTCTAACATTGTTCATTGGAATGAATTTATAAGTCCTTGTTGTATAAGGGTTTCTCAAATTTGATTAAGGTTTTTCCATATTTTTTACAAAAATTATTATTTTTTCATCTTTTTTTAACAACCAAAGCAACCTATAGCCCTTTTTGAACATCTAACACTTAGACGCAATGGTTTTTTATGTTTTGTCACAGTTAGTAAAGTAACCTAACTTTCTTTTTGAACATCCGCATAGAACAACCTTTGATTATTTAGTGTTTAGTACTTTAAAATATAAAGGAATAGGCTGAAAATATTAGGAATATTAAAATTTTATGGATATTATTGTGCCTAAATTGGCGTTCCTGAATCTAACCGGGATGGTAATTGATTCACATTAAGCTCAATTCGTTCTTATAAACAATTAACATTTAAATAATTAAAAACAAAAATCGATTAAAAACAGAGAATTTTTACGATTATTTTATGAAAACTAGAGATTTTATTTATTCATCAAAAACAACAAAAATTATGAAAACAGGGGGTACTATGAATTTCCTTAAAAGAGCAGGGGCTATCTTGATGGTCGTTGCAATTTTTGCTTCATCTTGCAACAAGTATGCAGATGATTTCAAACAATTGAACACCAAACTGGATGCACTTGCTACCCAGGTTGCAGGTGTTACATCTTTGGTTGCAGACATGAGCGCTGTGAAATCACAGGTTACTGCACTTCAGACAGCAGTTGCCGGTCTTCCTACAACTGCATCTATCACCGCTTTGTCTACAGGTTTGACTGCAATTACGGCAAAAGTTGATGCCTTAACAACTACATTGAATGCTGTTGCCGCTTCTGGTACGGCCACCAAAGCTGTTGTTGACGGTTTGAAAACTGATTTGGCTGCATTGGTTGCTAAAGTTGCTACTGACAATGCTACCTTGATTGCCAATACCAACTCAGAGATCGCAAAACTGACGGCACTTGATACAAAAGTAACAGATGTTGTTGCTCAGTTGGCTGCCATTGGTGTTCAGGAAACAGCTTTGGCTGCTGCCGTTGCTGCTTTACAGACCAATGTTGCCGCTAACGCTACCGCGATTGCTGTTAACGCTCAAAAATTGGTTGATTTGGCTGCTCAGTCAACTGCTCTGGCTGCCCAATTAACTGCATTTGCTGCTGCATCTCAAACTGCTGATGCCAATGCTGCTGCTCAAGCTGCCACTGACGCTGCTACTGCTGCTGCCGCAAACGCTGCTCTGGCTGTACAATCTACCAACATTCTTGCCGCTCTTGCTACTGCCTCTACAGACCAAGCTGCTACCAAACTGGTAGTTGACGGTTTGAAGGTTTCTTTGGCTCAAGCCAACGCAACTTTGGCTATTTTGCTTCAAAACAGCAACATGTACAATGGTGACGTTTCTCTCACCACCGATGCTGAAGTAACTTTCTTCATGGCTAAAATAGCCCAGTTGGGAATCATCAATGGTAACCTGACAATCAATAAGGCCGCTATCACTGCAGCTCAGCTTGCTAATGTTACTACGATTACCCAAAAAGTTACAGCAGTTATTGGTACAGGTATTGTTACTATTAATTTTGCAGTAGGTGATGCAATTGACCTCTCTGCTTTGGTTTCCGTTAAAGGCGCCATGACTGTAACTGGTGGTGCAAAAGCTAATGGTACAGACATCAATCTTACTGCATTGAACAACGTAGGTGGTACGCTTACATTAAACTATGACGGAGCTTACGCATCTACCTCTTTGCAAAAAGTTGGCGCTGTTTCAGTTCCTGCCGGTAACCTTGTATTGACCAACAAAGCTGTTGTTGCAGCTACTTCTCCTCTTGGAACTACCTCCATCAACTTCCCAAATGTTGCTGTTTCCGGTACAGTTGGTGATGGTATTGGTCTTGGAACTGTAGTTTTCCCATTGGCTACTGATGTTACATTGGCTGGTGGCGTTGCCTCTTTGACTGCTGCAAAAGCAACCAACATCAAACTTGGTTCTGCTACCTATCCTGCCGGTTTGGTTGTATCTGCATCTACTACAGCTGCTGCTACGATTGACCTTTCTGCCGCTACAGGTATTACTGGTGCAGGTAGTATTACTGGTGTTCTTGGAACATCCATTAATCTTTCTAATTTGGTTACAGCAACAGGTGGTCTTTCAATCAGCACAGGAACTGCTGGAACAGTTGATCTTACAAAATTCAACGACGGTACTGTTGGTTTGTCAACCGCTGGTCCTAAAACACTTGTATTGCCAGCTTATGCTGCTGGTGCACTTACTTCCAACGCAGAAACTGTAACTTTGGCAAAACACGACTGGGTTATTGCCCCAACACTTGGTTCTGTTAAATATTTGACTTTAGGTGCCGCTAACAGACTGGTTGCCCTTGCAGGATATCCTACAGTTATCACAGCAAGTGTCACAGGTAAAACTGTCACTACTGTTCCTATGCCTGCTGGTGCAATGGGCGCTGTTTCTGCTACTGCAGCCAACGTAGCCCTGACAACAGTTTCTACTGCAGGTAGCATTGAATCAGTTAACCTGAATGGTGTTGCTACTTTAACTTCTGTTACAACTGCTGGTGTTTGTAATTCATTTACAATTAATGCATGTAACAATGTTGCATTGACAGGTCTTACACTGGGTCATGCCCATTATGAAGGTGGTCCTGGTTCAACTGTAGTTGTTACCAACAATACTGCATTGACCTCTTTGACAACTTCAACAGACAAAATGGCAACTTTGACAGTTACTGGTAACACAGCTCTTACAGCTGCTAACTTTGCTTCTTATGTTACCAAAACTGTTTCTGGCAACCCAACAATCAGCATTAGCGCAAATAAATTGAGCGCTACTTATACCAATGCAATCGCTGCAACAATTACAACTACTTATGTTGAGTGCACAATCACCTCCGCTGCCCTTTCTTCACTGAAAGCTTATGTTGCTTTGTACACAGCTCCTGTTTTGGCAATTGATCTTGACGCTGTTAAGATTGGTGCTGGTGCAGCTACTTTGCTTTCTGTTAAGATGTTTGGCGACACTGATGCGAAACTTCAATGGGCTGTTGCTCCTGCTGGAACAATGGGTGTTGATGATGCAGCCGCTTGGCCAGCTGCTACTGCTGGTATCAACAACAAAGTTGAGATGGCTCACGTATTATAATTGACATCTTATCAAATCGATAGTTTTCTATTTAAAACCTCCCTTCGGGGAGGTTTTTTTTTTGCCTTGCGGCAAGGGGGCCGGTGCTATTGGGAAGAGGTTGCATACAAAGACAATACGCTTGATACCAGGAGCATTTTGTGTAGGAATTGAATGAATGCATCGTCTGTACGGATGTTGCCTGGGCTGTAACCAAACATTCAAAAGATTTGATTAACTTTGATTAAAAATCCGGGTTTGAAAAATAAAGTTGATATAGAGAAAACTTATAATCATTGGATTAATACTTCTGACAAAGATTTTGTTACAATGATGAATCTTTTTCGTTCAAAGGATTATCATTGGTCGTTGTTTATCGGGCATATTGTTATTGAGAGATTATTAAAGGCTGCTGTTGTGAAAAAAATATCCGAACATGCTCCATTTTCGCATGATCTGACTAAATTGGCACAGCTTTCCGGGTTGTTATTTTCTGAAGAACATTTAGATTGGCTTGATACAATTTCAACGTTCAATATGAACGCAAGGTATGATAGCTACAAAGAAGCTTTCTACAGAAAGTGTACATTAGTGTTCACTTCCGAATGGATAGATAAAATTAAAATGCTGCAATCATGGACAAAGGAGAAGCTCTCAGAATAGCAGGCGCTTACATAGATTCAATAAGTACCAAGTACAGCGTTAGGCAAGCAATACTTTTTGGCTCTTTTGCAAAAGGGACTAACCATGATGATAGTGATATTGATATTGCGATTGTTGTTAGTAATGTAGTAGATATTATTGACACTCAAATTGATTTAATGAAACTTCGTAGAAAAATTGATTTGAGGATTGAGCCCCACCCATTTCTGATTGGTGATTTTAATCAGAGTAACCCGGTCGTAGATGAAATATTAAAATACGGAATTATCATCAAAAGCAAAGTAGCCTGACTATTTAACTCGCAGATTTGAGTATTGGTTTGTTTTCATAAAAAATTGCAGTTAAAAACCACATCTTCCTATTCGAGTAGATCCTCTGTTTTTTGCGTTTAAACTGAGTCAGGAGTATTTATTGCGCTCTTAAATAAAGCATCATTAAAATCGTAACTTGTAAAAATTTACCAATATGGGTACTACTGACCAGGATAAAATTAGAAGTGAATATTATTTTGAAGCAATTCGTTATATTGATAATGCCAGGGAGACTTTAACCAAAGCCGGGAAGGAAGATGATCTGATTATTGATAAGATAAAACCAGCGGCTTGAAAAATAGAGGCATGGGTAAAAGAATTGTCGTGGCCATTACAGGCGCCAGCGGGTCGGTCTATGCCAAAAGATTTTTGGCGAAGCTGAAATGTACCTCGACTCCAATTGAAAATTGTTCTGTGGTCTTTTCTAAGAACGCCCTGGATATTTGGGCGTATGAGTTGAAGGAACGTTTTGAGGCGGATAGCTTTCCTTTTAAGGTCTTTGATCCCCATGATTTCTATGCCCCGTTTGCTTCAGGATCGGCAGGTTATGATACCATGGTGATTATTCCCTGTTCCATGGGAACATTGGGTAGGATTGCTTCAGGAGTTTCTGACGACCTGATTACCCGTGCTGCCGATGTAATGTTAAAGGAGCGTGGCAAATTGATTGTGGTACCCAGGGAGACCCCCTATAATTTGATCCACCTTCGCAACATGGTGACGCTAACCGAAGCTGGCGCTATTGTAATGCCCGCGTCTCCCTCTTTCTACAGTTTGCCGATGAATATTGATGATTTGGTGGATACAGTGGTTAATAGGGTTTTGGATTTGGCTGGGATTGTGAATGATGGGTATAAATGGGGAGAAGTATAAATAAGCTAATAAGATTCTGTCTCTGTAAGGCATCTGTTTTCTACTAAGATTGCCTGATTGAATAAGATTTATCCTGATGTAAAATATGATAATACCTGCCTACAGTACCTATATCCTTCTTTTCTGCATAAATCAAGATTATATAAAATATTATTTTCCTAAGTGATCTTAGTAGAAAGCCAGACCCCTTGACAACCCAATTTTATTATATTATTCCGTATCCAAAAAATAAGATGAAATGATTCTGTCTCAGTCATGCAAATGTATTTTATTAAGATTGCATGATTGAATAAGATCTAACTTGTGTAAATTTTGAAATACTTTGCTACAGTACCTAAATCATTCTTTTCCGCTTAAATCATGATCATATAAAATCTTATTTTCCTAAGTGATTTTAGTAGAAAGCCAGTCCCCCTTGACATCCCAAATCTTATTATCTTATTTGGGGACGATTGTTTTCTGATAAAATTTCAGGAATGACTCATATTCTTCTGAAAAACTAATCTTTCGATGATGTACTGCCTGGTTCAAGATGTATTGGCAAACCCTGTCGACATCAGATTTTGATACAGAAAAGCCCGAACAACTATCCTGCCATTTGAAAACTCCTTTGCAAAGTTTTTTCCTATTAATAAATATCTCCGAACTCGATTCAATAATATTGGCCAATGATTCTTCTGAAATTGCAGGTGAACGGGAAACAAGGAAATGTACATGTTCTGGATTGGCGTATATTGCATAAAGTTGACAATCATGGTTCCTGATAATTCCTGTTAAATATTTTTCAATCTCTTCCCTGTGATTTTCTGGAATTGACGGAATCCGATGAAGCGTTGTGAAGATAAAATGTGTGTAGAGATTGTTGTATTCAATTTTCATAGAATAAGATAATAAGATTGAGGTTTCAAGTATATGTTAAATTTCTACTAAGATCGCTTAGGAAAATAAGATTTATATAATCGGTATCAATTTCAAATTTTGTCCATTAACGGTTTCTGAATTTTGATTTTGTCCTTGAAATACTAATGCCAATTGGACTTCTCTGTGATCTGTTTATTTTAACTTTATTCTCTGTGTATCTCTGTGTAATATTGTTAGGCGCATGCCAGAGTAGCGATACTGACACTAGTGCCAGGTATCTTAAGTAGTACCTGTACGCAGGCTTCCAATGTTGAGCCGGTAGTAACGACATCATCAACCAAAAGGATATGTTTGTCCTCCAACATTTCGGGGAATTTGACTCCAAACAGTTCTTTTACATTTTCCCATCGTTCAAATCTTCCTTTGTTGGTTTGGCTGTCTGAATAGCGATTGCGGACTAGATTGCCCTCCAGGATTGTTATTCCCATTGCTTCGGCGATTCCTTTGCCTAGCGCGGCGCTTTGGTTGTAGCCTCTTTTGTGTTCCCTTTTGGGATGCAGTGGAACGGGCATAACCAAATCAATTTCCCGGTAGGGCGGTGATTGTATCAAATCGGCTCCCAACAGGAACCCAAGTTTTTCCCCTATATCTTTCCTTCCCTGGTATTTTAATTGATGCATGAGATGTTGCATGACTCCGCCTTTGTCGAAGGTGCAAAATGAAGTGGCCATTTTTATATCTATTCTTCCCCAGAAAAGTTGCGTCACTGGATTATCGGCTTTTTTTTCGTAGCCCGTTTTGGGAAGATCGGCCAGACAGCCCAGACACAGGATCTCTTCACCGCGCACCAGGGTCGTGTGGCATCCCGCACATAGACGGGGGTAGAAGAGGGAAAGGAGATCGTCGAGGAGCATAAAATAGTTTGAAATGTTTGAAATGTTTGAAATGTTTGAAATGTTTGAAATGTTTGAAATGTTTGAAATGTTTGAAATGTTTGAAATGTTTGAAATGTTTGAAATGTTTGAAATGTTTGAAATGTTTGAAATG
>Ga0265297_10007273_pt1 | contig 15451 bp, 17 predicted proteins | sample Munlanlwell13791_FD_192502 | JGI IMG/M metagenome (GOLD analysis project Ga0265297, IMG submission 192502) | Leachate microbial communities from a municipal landfill in Southern Ontario, Canada - Leachate well 137-91 | ecosystem: Engineered > Solid waste > Landfill > Unclassified | place... | reverse complement strand
CACCATCATAAAACATCAATTTGCAAGATTCCCAGGAGTGCTTGCCAGCGAAGTAAGCTTGTTCCTGGTTGTGGTGCATCACTGGCTCTTCAATGGTGAGGTTTGGACGAGTCGCTTCCTTGAGGATAAGCATAACTTCCCTGGAGCGGCCAGCCAAAGTCTCAAACGACCAACGGTGTTTACGTCTGGTCTCGACCATGTGGTTGGGACCAGGGCCACCTGTGCCGTTGATTATGAATCCTGGCATTGTTTGATCTCCTTATGCTTCGCTAATATTTTTGACGAAGCAGGGAGAAACTACCTATTCTTATATGCCTTGATCAATAAGCATAAATTTTCGATATCAGAATGAAACTGCTTTTTTCTCGCCTGATCGCTGAGATTTCTTGGAGATGGGTGGTAGATTGGATATACATTCACGCCAAATTTCTCAGAACGCACGATCTTCCCAAGGTGATCACCAAATGTTAATTTGGGATGAAAAGCGCCAAAAGCAACCGCACCAAGAGTAATCACAAGAATGGGTCTGACAACCAACATCTCTAACCTAAGAATAGCCTCACATCTAGAAATTTCCTCAAAACCTGGTTTTTCATTATTCAAAGTATGACATTTCACAATATTAGAAATATAGAAATCAGACCTTTTGAAACCAAATCCCTCGATGGCTTTGTCGAAGATCTTTCCAGCATCTCCAACAAAAGGCTCCCTCTGGATACATTCGTTGTATCCAGGATTCTGACCAACAATCATCCAACGGCTTGTTGTCATCGTACTAAACACATGTGGATCGAAGGTAGTATAACGCTCCTCACAAGGCTTTCGACCTAGACTACAAGCACTACACGCTATTGTAAAAGCATGCAGGGGTGGCAACATCATATTTACCCTACCGTCACGATCTTGTGGGTATTCCTTGATGTATGGTTTCGGCACCGGCATATCTCCCTTCAGCTTTGATGTATCCCAATCATAATCCCCAAGTTCAGCTAACTCGATCATCTCTAAAAGTACATCGCCGTGACAAGCTGCGGGGGCACAATAACAACCAAGTCTCTTACCCTTCAACTCGATCAGATGGTCTAGAATCCAAAGGCGTCTCTCTGGTTCTACATTATGGTGCTTTCTACCAAGAAGCCAATCTCGATAAGAAGAAACAGCTTCACCACGGTCCAATACTCTGATAACTCTGATTCCAGGACGATGAGAGAATGGGTTGCCATAATGAAATTTCTCTTCAGTTCGCCCGATATAGACATCATGCTCTGAAGTGCGTATGTTAACTACAAGTTTCATAGAAGTCAAATACTAAAAAAGAAACCGAGGGACAGAAAATGAGCTTCGATGAGAAATTAAGCAAGGTCCTTTTGGAGTTCGATATGATCGCCCCAGAAGCTGACCCACAAGCGTATAGCAGAATCCTCATGATGTTGGCGGAGATAAGACAACAATGGTTACAAGCAAAAACCCAAGACGAAAAGAATGCGCTGGGAAGAAAAGCATGCGGAATTGTTGACAACGCTATCAAAACAAATATTCTCGACCAAGACAAAGCGATTGATTGGCTATATAGCTCAATGCCAGGCATTGAAGTAAAATTCGCAGATGAGTCGTTGACGCAAGATCAGTATAGACAGCGCACTGGGCATCGGCCCTGATACGAAGAAGGGGAGGACAAGCCTCCCCTTTTCTCATTGATCTTCTGATTTCTAGGCTGTCGTCACAAGGCCACCTGCCGCCAAAACTTCATCGGAAGCAAAGCTTGCGCCAGTTCTGAGCGTTACAAGATTCAACTGGATGAATTCAGCAGCTCTTGTCGGTTTGAGGAAGTAAGCAACATGTAGTTCGTTTCTGTCGATTCTCTCTGGTGTATTGTTTCTGTCATCGCAAACCACTGCAAAGCCTGTCAAACCACGTCTTGCCTGGATATCAGCAAGGAATGGTTCGCTGATGTTCACAACTTGCGATCGAGTTACTGCATCATTCGGTTCGAAGCAGAACTGTCGGAGGAATCGAACTGCATTCTTCTTGATGAAAATCAAGAGCAACCGGACATTCACACGGTCCAAAGCCGTTGAAGCTCTTTGGAGAGTGCGCTGACCCCAAATCGTGATTCCATCCTGCGGGAAGTTCACAATCGGGTTGACCGCATTGCCAAACCCATACAACAGGTCTCTTTCACCTTGCGTCAAGTCCAGTTCCGTATCGAGTGGTGTCAACAGGCGACCACGCTGCAAACCAGCAGGAGCAAACCATTGCTCCGCATCACGAGCAGTCCTGGCATAAACCGAAGAGGCGTGCCCACTCGGCGGAATGAAGATCGTCTGACCGCTGAACTGGTCGTAGATCTTGAGCCATGGGAAGTAAAGAGCGCCATAACTGGAGTTAATGGCTTGCGCCAGATCACTGAACAACATGCCATTGTGCCAGTCAACAACTTGCTGCGCTCTCAGACCAAATGGCGGATCAACGAGCATCATGACGTCTGATCGTCGTTGACACATCTGGAGACCGGTTCCGATTACTGAACCAGAGCTTGCTCCAGGAACGATCAGGAGGGTGATGTCGTACACTTCTGGGTTCTGGAAAGCGTAAATGCCGCTCTCTTCTGCCTGGTTTCCGATGATCGAGCGGTCAAGCTCAGAAGAGAAAGCAGGATCAAGCGGAATCCCGTTTGCGCCACCGGTAAAGGCTTCGCCAGTAAACGGACCAGGGACCCTGACTTCGAAGTTCGATGGGTCATTCAGTGGATCATTCCCCAAGAATCCAGGACGCTCAATCCACTGGATATAACTATTGCCGTTCGTTCCACCAATCTCTGATCCTTCATTGATGACGTTGGCAACGTATCGTTCATCATTCGGGTTGAAGCTCACGTCAGCAATGTTGTCAACTTCATTGCCATTGGTATCAGTAATCGAGATTGCAAATCTTCCCGATACATCGCCAGCGCCCTCTCCAAGCAAGTAAGGAGAAAGCGAAATCCGGAAACTATCGATCCAAGTACCAGGAGTCTTCGCCACGAACCAACCCACGATGTTCTGGAAGTAGGCAGAATCGGCAGCGCACTCGTCACTTAGTGGGTCAATTTCGCAGGAGAGAGGAGAACTTGGAGTAATCGTCCCTGCATCCGGCAAAACAACCCGCGTGTCCGAGAAAACCGTATAGGAGCGGGTGTATGGGTAGAGGATGTTGAGTTCCTCTGCGAACCGGAGCGTCTTGAGGTTCGATGTGTTTGCCAACATCTCAAGCTGGCTGAACTGCGTATCGGCCACAGTCTCAATGAAGACTTCATCGTCACCACCAGGAACGGTCATCGCGTAAGAGCGCCAATAACGGACGCCATTGTAGAGACCGCCATTATGGATGCTCAGTGCAACCGAAGCTGGCAACTGGCTCAACCCTTCTGCAATACTGAAGGTGATCGAGGTGCTTTCTGCTTGGCCGACAACCTTGATCACAACGCGATTATTCTGCGTGGTAATGTTGTACGGCCCAGAATCCGTCGAAGCGAGATAACTTCGTGGGATGCTATAGGCGTAAAGCGACTGTCCCACCTCCAGGGCGAATGCCTCAGTCGAGACGAGCTGGATATTTTCACCAGCTGTGTCTGGCTGGAAGCAGACGGTGTCGTCTGACTTGGCAATGGCGCTGTATGGCTCGCCACCACCAAGGAGAGCATTCACCGCATCAGCAAAGAGTGTCGCCGTAGCGTAGGACGAGCCATCCGGCATGGTAAAGGAATTGACTGTCCCAGCAGTCTGACGATCAACGTTGAAGGAGAAAACGCGGTTGTCAGGTTGTGCGGTGAAGCTGAAGCTGTCTTGTGTTCCGAGAGGAGCAGTTCCAGCAACAACAATCGTGAAAACAATGCCGTCTCCAGCATCGATCGACTCAGAAGTGCCTGGAACACCACTCTCGACGATGGTATCCGTCAGGATGGTTGCGCCATCGGAATTTCGAACGATCTGGAATGAACAACCATCCATCACCGATCCAACCGTTGTCGGGTCGCTAGTGATAAGAAGGGTGAAGGAATCATCAATGGAGCCGATGTAGCTTGTAAGGCTAGCGAAACTCAAAGTCGCTGTGCATGGCCCGTAGGTCGAAGAAGTATCGATGTCATTGAAATCAATATTGTCAAACAGAGCAGAATGGAAGGAAACTGGATTGTCGGCATCGATTACGCGAGTACAAATCTTGCCGAAATCGATTCCTGTGAAAACTGATACGCGGCCCCAGCCGCTTGTTCTTGCACCGCTGTTATCGATGCAAATTGAGGATAGTTCGTCTGGCTGTCCATCCTCACACTCAACTCCAGCCCGTAGCACATAGGCACGCGTGCCCTCCTCAAAGTATGCAAGAGCTGCATACCCGAGGTAACTCTCTGGGAACGGTTCACCGAAAGTATCGATGAACTGTTGAGAGTTCGTTATGTACGTCGGGGTTTGGAGAGGACCCTTTTTCGCCGTGCCGATGAAGGCAGGCGTTAGAGCCCCTACTGCTGCGGGTACCAGGCTTAGGTCGATTTCTCTCGGGTAGACGCCTGGCGAAAGGAAGACTGGCATTTCTCTTCTCCTATCACCGAATAAATCTTCTCCACAGTCATCATATTTTTGCTCGTCGGTGAAAGGAGAATTTCAGTTAAACGACGCTGTCTTTTTTCTTTTGTTCCGCAATATCAGAATCAGCAAGTACGGCTACCTTTCCTTCTTGTCTGAGTCTGTTTACTTGTTCCATCCAAAGACGGTCTTTCTTAAATGGATAACTCTGTCCTGGGATAAGTGCAATATCCTGTGCTCCAACATAGAAATCCATTCGTTTGCCATTGATGACCGGTGGGCGCAGATGAATATTTAATTTCTGCTTGGAGATATTCGAAATTAGCAAAGTACCAACTTCATGTTGTTGAGACTTAGCAGCTTGGATTTCTCTGATCGAGAGTGGTCGTTTCTGGATTCTCTTCGCTGCCATTATCTTCTCCTAGTTTGGATTACCGGCAGGTCTTTCTGGCTCAGGACAGTTTCGAGCGTAAGACCCGCAGCGGAACCACTAACCTGTTCCTTAAGAGTAACTACTCTTCCAAGTATCGACGGAACAACCTTTTCAGGAAGAGGCAACCATCCTTCCATAGTTATAGAATAATCATACCTCTTATTAGACCGCTGGTCAGCTGGCATTTCATCATCAATGCTTGAATTCATCCCATTGTAACGTAAGAAGACGCTCCCACGAATGTACTCGTCTTCTACGAGAAACTCTGCGGCTGGGTTAAACCTAGTTCTGATTTGATAATGAATATATTCCAGATCACGCTTATGCTCAGCCCAAACCGACAGCGAATAATTTATAAGCGCAGGAACTGGTCTGTAGGTAAGAGCAATTTTCGTTCCTTCAGTATCAAGGAACCGTTTAGCCATATAATGCGTATGCGCAGGGCTGTATTTCTGTGGATTATGCTCGTCGTTTTCTCGCCTTATAGCCATAAGGGGAAGAGTGACACGACCACGCTTGAGATCAGGTGCCCAAACGAGATAGGGCTTATCACCCCCGCTTACTCTAACTCCCATAATTCTATAATCGTCTTTTGTTGGAACCTTAATGCCAGAGAAATAATTCTTCAACCCACGATCCATGGTCCTATATCCAGGAGGAAGAATTTCGTGTACTTCCTCAGACTTATTGATATTCTGATCTTCAAAGAATATTGTCGTCTTGCTAGCCACATCCTGTAATGGACGTTGAGCTATTGCCAAAGCTTCTACTGGCTGGCCATCACGGTCCTTGGCATCAAACTGCATATTTGTCAGTTTGAGAGGATCTAGACCATTATCAAACTCAAATTCATGAATTGGCATTTATTCCTCCAGATCTTGCAGTAATCCCTTTACATAGGCAGGAGTCGAAAGGTTCTTAAGAACACGTGTCGAAGCCTGTGTCGAACGATCAATGTCTCGCGCTTTATTCCCCTGCGGATCATCCGATGATAGGGGAATACCAATGACCGCTTTGTTGTCGTCCAACTTGACTTCTGGACTAATCCTCCCGCGAGAAGCTTGTTCCCATTGCCTCTTTGCATCTTCGGCAAGAAGTTTCGTGGCTTTGGCTCTAATACCCAAAACCTTTCTTTTTATCGAAGTTCTCAATTCCACGCTTAATTTACTCATGTTTTCTCTCCATTAAACTCAACTTGAATTGTCTTATCACCAGTAACATTCTCGACCACACAAGTCCAATATAACCACCTATAGCGAAAATTACCAGACTCAGAAGAACTTATGACCCTAAATGTATCAATCTTATTTGCTGGCCCATCACGTAGGTCAGTATTCTGTACGATTGCCAATGTGTTGTGCGGCACAAGCAGAACGTCTCCTTCTGCAATCATATCTCGGCCAAATTCCTTCAATACTGTTGCTCTACTAAATTGTATTGTCATCTGGGTAGGAGCATCAGCACCCCAACGAGTAAGTTGCGCAGCAACTGGTGCTGGGACAAATCTGCCCTTAATCTTCTTCTGCCTGAAATAAGTCGGGTCGGCATCTTCTTCCCAAACATCGTCTCTATTAGCTTGATTACGCGTCCTCTTAAAAACCGTGATCCAGCCACCAGCTAGGTTAATGGTTTCTTCAGCAAGCCTTTCTGCGTAAGCAATGTCTGGATTATCATGATCATAGAGAGACAGAGGCGAATTCAGTCGTTCCATGTCAGAACGATTGTCAGGTAACCTGTCAATGTTGGAGTACTGCTGATGGTGGTCAAAGTTGTAAATCGGCATTCTTCACACTCCCACAGTATTTTTTAGCTAATACTGGGAGCGCGATGAAGCGGGTCCTGGTCTACAACACATCCAGAATAACTGAAACCAACACATGCTCCCGTTGGGAATTCTGGCTCTTCCTCGGTCTCTAAAACTCTCGAATTTTCTCGTAATATCGCGTACCAATCTGGATAACATTGTCCTGGACAAGCATTCCCTGGAGGAGGTGGTCCATAAGGAGGAAGCTCAAAAAAGTAGCCCGTAGTCACAGCTCCAACCGGCCTCATGACCTTCACGAGACGTGACCCAGGAATCAATCTCAGTGCGTCTGCGACTGGAATCACTGATGCATTACAATTCCAGTTCCTTGTTAGGGCAATTGCTGTGAGCGAGGAAACAGGCTCGCACCCAGGAACCAACAGGACACCACCTGATTTCACTTCGAGCTTATTCTGAATAGAAATCACATCACTCATGACTTTTCCTACCAGATAATGATTGGTAACGGTTCACCGTGAAGGATCGCATCTTGTACACACTGCTTCTTCTCTTCCTGTCCCTCTGTACGAAGAGCGTCGCCATTAAACGTCATTGTACCACCATCCGGCGATGGTATTCCGTTGAATTTACTCCTCGCGTTACCAAGCATGATTTTGGCCTCAGCCACCATTGCTCTTTTCACTAGTTCCCTTGCCCAAGGCGTTCTCCAACTTCTTACGACTGGGAAATATTCGACAACAACTGGGAACGTTCCTCTTGGCAATGGGAATAGGGTTATTTTGTTGTTCCCCTTTACTTCCCATTGCCCTTCCGTCCCAAGCACCCTCTGGCTGAATTTGCGGTAAGCCTGTAGTAAATGATAGTCAAGTAGAATGTTCTGAATTCCAGTGACATTACCAATGTTGAACAAGAAGCTTTCGGCACCAAAGATGTCATTTATTCTTGTGGTAGCTGGGTCCCACTTTACGTCCTTTATCCAGTAAGCGTCTGTAGGCAAATCATATTCATTCACCAACGGTTGAGTATAAAAATATGCATACTTTTCTTCAAACGGAAGATAGGTAGCTATGAAATCGCCTGTAACTCTGATTGCTTGTTCAAGCTGTGGTTCTGTCAATTCAACGTTTACGACTGGATGACCTAAAGTACTCAAGACTTCCATCTTGATTGGATCGGAATCAATCTTGAGTATAGCAGGTAGTTGTTCTGGCCCGATAATTGCCATGTGGTACCTCCTCTATAGATTTGTTTGTCTTAGAAATGAGAACCACCAGAACCAAATATGAATCCAGCAATTTCAAGTCTATAAACAGTCAATCCCGTAGCTGATTCAATCATGTCCTTGAAGCTTGTCGCAAGTGCAACCAGCTCAGCGTCGGGAACTCTGTTTGATGCGTTTGCCGCTCCAGGCCCCGTCTTGTATTCACCACTACAAATAACTGTCCTGGTTCCAATCGGCGTCTTGGTGAAACTGGATCTTGCACAAATGTGGCCAGAAAAGGACAACCGAGCTTGTGTTGCTGTGTTTTGACTAACAAGTACGTCCGAAGTCGGTAAATGATTCCCAAACTGTGGAATGTTTGCGATTGGCTTTGTATAGTCAAAAGTTACTTCTTCTGCTGTGCTGCTGCAAAGTGTAGTCAACTGTCCCTCAACGTAATCAGACAGTTGATTTACATAGTATACTTGTTCCATCCGCTTTACGCCATCAAGTGGGATGTAGGCGAGAAAGCAGGTGAATGGGACGTGAGATACTCGGTTTACGCCGCGAGGTTGGGTGCCAGGAGCATCTGATAATAGCTGAGGCATGGCGCATTCTCCGCATATGGTAGTGGGGGAAGAACCCCCACTACCACACTAAGCGGCTTGGGCACTAAACAGTGAAAGCGCCACTTGGGCAAACAGTCTTGGTCTGCCCGTACAGATCGTCCGTTCGGCTGGCAGCAGCCTTCTGGAGCTGCATCTCTCTCGGGTTGCCAGGCAGACGAACTGGAAAATCCATCCCAGAAACGCCTGCGTAAACGTCCGCAACCGAGCAAGAAGCCCGAGGCGCAACCACGACCGGATGTCCGAGACGGAACGCGTCCGTTCGGAAGCTAACATCACGAGTCTCAACAACCTGGATCTCCTCGCCAGGCACAGCAACCAGCGCTGCCTGGAACGGAGTCGTCAGGTCCTTGATGCTCGTGTGCCTACGATTGTCTCGGAAGACGCGCAAGCGCCTATCAACCGAGATCGTCGTGTTAGCAGGCTGAGCGTTCGCCATGTTCTACCTCCTTCGGCCTGTGTTGGCCCCAACTAGTTCGTATTATATTTGCCAGGAGGAATAACTTTTAACAAATGGGGGCTGGTGTAGACACCAGCCCCCATTCAGCCCAGAAAAAGTCAGCGATAATCGCTTGGCTGCGGCGGGTCTTTCTCGTCATCACCAAAGACACCAAACGAGGAATCAGCGCGAACAGGCTCAACGACCTGCTCCTCGTCTCCTTGTTCGGAGTCTTGGAACTTCTTCTCTACAAAAATCCATTCCTGCTTGATAGGAACAAACCGATCGCAGGAACGAACCAACTCAGAAGCAGTCGAACCTTCAAAACTGACGACTTCGACCCGAACACCCAAATTACGAATGGTGTCAGACAGGTAGGAGTAATCTCCGTCGCCAGTCACAAGAATCAGAGTATCAATCTTCGGAGCAAGCAACATCGCATCGACAGCAATGCCGATGTCCCAGGACCCCTTTGCAATGGTCCTTTCCGAACCTTCAACTTGTCGGATCTTGAGTTCCTTGATCTTGAGTTCGTAACCGAATCTAGCCAACGCCTCATGGAACCCACTCTGGTCAACATCTGCCTTCTGGATGATGTAGGCGATAGCTCTAACCAAGAGTCTGCCGTCCAAAGCACCCTCCAGAACTCTCGAATAATCAAGTTTGCTCCGATGCAGGTGTTTCGCAGAATAGAACATATTCTGTACATCAACGAGAATTGCCACCCGTTGCGCAGGACTGACCTTAGCCCTTGGCCGTCTCTCCTCAGACATTCCCTTCCCCTTTCTTGGTTGGTTTTGCTGGTTTTGCCTCATCCCAGCGAATCGAACGGTAGAACTCCATCACCCAATCCTGTAGTTCCATTGGATTTACATCCTGCAAAATGTCAAATTCAAGCAGGACACCACGTTTGTTTTTGTCAGCGAGATCACCAGATGCAAAGTATTTCTTCCCAATCGCAAATTCTGGAACAGCATTTTGGATAAATGAGTTCCCACACCACTCATATGGAACAAATATCTCATAGATCGGTTCCAACGAAGACCGACCACAAGGAAACGCTGCCAAAACAAGGTCATCTTTCTCTACAAGGTGATAACCAGTGCCTTTCAATTCAACCAGTTTGTCCCTCAACACATCAATTGATCGCATAAACTCGGATTCACCAACAACACAGACCACCTCTTTGAGGTAGTTCTCGCGCAATGCAGAAAGACCCCATCTGAGAGCAGCTACCTCTTCCCGTAGCTGTTTCGTTATGGCTTCAGCCCCTTTTTTTGAAAGGGCGTCTAGTCTATCTGCGACGTTCCTAATCGTCAAGAGACGCCGTATTTCTTGGCGCATCATTTCTCCTTGGGCAGGTATTATCCCGACTGTGGTACAATGTAAATTAACTTGGGCGAGATGCTTTGTAGCTCCCTTGTTCGTAATAGAAACGCAGATTTGATTCGCCTAGAGTGACAATCTCGTTGAAACCAACACCCTGCTCGCTTGGATCACCAAGCTTATTCGTGGGAAGGATGTCGTCCTGCGGATCAAAGATGTTGACCGATTTCACACCTGGCACAGCCTGAATCGCTTGGTAAAGATTGGACACAAAGAGAGCCGTGCCCATATCAAAATTGCGAATATCAAAAAATTCAGCTACGGCGTTTTGAACGCCAACCTTTACCGTCCCAGGATCAGCGCTCCTGCTTACCGTAATAATAGCAGAAACATCAACTGGCTTGATTGCTCCATCAAAAACCCTGACTTCATCAGTCAGGACGTTTATTTCTTCAAAATAACTGACTAGCCCCTGTTTCAGACCATCATTTGGAGTGACAGGAGTATTATTTGGACCCTCAGAAAGAACATATAATTCAACAATATTCCTATTAATAAACTGGGTCTGCATAATCTGTACGGCTTCATCGAGCGTAGAAGCAGCTCTTACACTCGCGGCGATAGCGCTAATATCCTGATCAACACCAGTTCTCAGAATACCAACCGCCTTAGAAACCGATCCATACACAGACTGTTTATAATTTGTCGCCAATAATCCATAGTCCTCGCCAGTCACAGCATTATTGTGCGTCGCATATTCGCGTGGCGCTCTTCTCTTGGCCTGATCAAGGGTTTCGGCATCTGTACCACCAGCAGAAGGACTCAAATTCCTAAAAGCAACTTCCACAGCCGCTGAAGTTGGAGGTTGTGGCGAAATCGATCTTGTTTCATTAATCGTGTTAGCAGCTATTCGACCGCGTAGACCACCACCGATCCTATAATTAACAGTTATGTTCTGGCCAGCAAGAGGCTCCTTGCCATTGGTGTTGTCACCAAATACAACACGCAAACTATCACCAAGATCCTTTACTTCAAAAACTTCTTCGTTTGGACCCCACTTCTGTATGATCTCAACACGCCGCCATTCTCTTGTCTCGCTACCTGTAGTGACTTCCACTGTTATTGGATCGTCAAGTACATTGGCAAAAGGAATATCAATAAACTGATTTGCGCCACCATTAGCAGTAACACCAATTGGTGTGCCCGTTGATCCTTCTATACCATAAGCAACCACTCCTCTCTTCCCAGGAGCAATAGGAATATAGGACGTAAAATCACCTGGCGAACGATAAATCTCGTAGTAAACCGGCTTCCCGTCCGGACCACCCAAACTGAACCTGGTACCTGCTGGAATTCTAATCTCACTTGGGACAGGGCTTGCAACACTGATAGCAATCTCAGCTGTTGCAGGGGTTGCCCTAACCATCTTCTGATTAATCAGAGCAAGATGCTGGATACCAGCTTGTTTGGTTTGTGCAGTTGGAAAGAACGACTCATCAACAAGAACATCCCCGCGCTCAGAAATAACATTTCCAATATAAGAAAGCAATTCCATCATCATTATGATGCCGTTGCTTGCGAAAAAATCATTGAAGTCATTAGGGAAATAAGTTCTAATATATTCAACACAAACACGATTCAAAGTATTAAAATCGAGCGCAGAAAAATCAAGTGCGCGAAGCTCCGCTGGGGCCAAAGCAACGCCAAATTCCTCTGGAGAGTTTGGCATCTCAAAAAGAGTTCTAGACATGATCACCTCAGCCTAAGGGCGTCGATTTCTTCGTAGGTATATTTAGTTCCACCAAAAGGCTCGCAGGTGGTCGCTGGTTATTTTTATAAATATCTAGATTGAAACTACCATATACTTTAATCAACATGAGATTATTATCATCATCAGTGTCTATTACCACGTCACTCACATCAACACGTGGTTCGTATTCCGCAATAATATCCTTGATTCTTGATCGTAATGCCGTCACACCAACCCCATCCATGGGGTTGAACACATAACGACGGATAGGACCACCAAATTCAGGTCTCATGACCCTTTCGCCAGGAGACGTAAGCAATAACTGAAGAAGATCATTTTTAATCAGACGCTCATCAACTTGCCTCGACAAGACTCTCTGATTGCCACCCAAGAAAGGAGCGTTGAAGCCAAAGAAGGTCGCCATTAAGGAATGACCTCCTTGAGCTTGAGAATCTCATTGTATACGACCTTCGACTGCGCCGAAAGCTGATTTGCTTCTGTAATCAATGAATTTCTCTGAATAACTAGCTTCGTCTCTTGATCTTTCAGCTTTAGCAAGATTTCATCCAAATCGCCAGTACTGCCAGTGGTCGTCAGAAGAATCTCAGTAGCGTCAATTGCCTTTCGAACTTCATTCAGAGATTTCTGATTGGTCTGAATCTGCACCTGAACATCCTTGTCTCTCGTAACAAGTACGTTAAACTCAACAAGTAGATTATTGAAGTCACTACCAGCCGACTCTCGCAGACTCTGGATCTCTTCGTCAGATAGACCCATGGACGCAAAATCAAGCACATTCGTATTGTGTTGCAGATCGACCTGCGCCGGAACTTCTAACGGATTGACAATCTCTACAATATCCGAATCTTTGAATTCCAAAACTTCACCGATATCAAATGATCTGGCTCCCCAACCGGTTTCTTTCTGCGAAGGCTGGGTCACCGTAAAGATCAATTCACCCAAAGCAGCTTCACGCTGTCTTAACGAGTAGACCTTTGGAGGTAAGGGGCGAAGCTCTTCAGATTTTATTACTGTTTGTACAAACCCGCTTATCCTCGGCGGATCGTTACTAGAAATCAAGAAAGTAATACTAGTGGAATCCGTTGGCTCCGTTGGGAGTCTAGAAACATAGAGAGCAGTCGGCGCGGAAATTATCACTATTCACCTTTAATTATATTTTCATTAACCTCATCAAACGGACCATTACCAACCTTTGCGCGATCGTTTGGTTCTCTCTTCTCCTGGATAATCGGAAGTGGGTCAAATACAGTGCAAGAACTACCAGTGTCAGTCTGTGCTCCAGCACCAGGAAAAGCCTGTGGTAAGAAGCCAGTATGACTTGGCGCATTGTCTGAGACATCCATATTCCAAGCCCCAGGAACGAGTTGCGCGTGTGCGCCACCGGCCTCAAAGTTGATAGCCGTCCCAGCTTTCAGAGTTATCTGATCAGCAGCTTTCAGTGCAATATTTCGTTCTGAAATTATTTCGACATTGCCACCACAGTAGATCTGTAAGGGACCATCCGCATTGTTTCTTATCACAATAGTGTTATCTTGATCGGAAATCAGAATGTATTGATCATTACCGTCTTTTGCTCTCCAGATACCAACACCATATTTCTTTGACAGCCAAATTCCTCTCTTGTCGCCGTCAATAAGCTCTGTCCAAGCACCATCCTCACCAACTCGTCCATCCCTTGCCTCAAGACCCTGGTTCTCAAGCAAAACCTCACCATCAGGGAACGGTACCGGTTCAGGTCGTCTTTGGTTATCTCTGTTGCCAGAAGTCTTCAAACGAATATAACCATTCGCCTTATCCAACTTCATATGATGTGTGTCTTTCTCCGGATCAGTAGTCATCCCAATACTGGTAGCAAACTCATTCTCTTTGAGTTTCATCCATTCTCTAGAGATTTCTTTATTCATGTCAGTACAAATCAACATATAATCCTTTAGATCGTTCAATTCAACAAGCTTTGATTTTGGTGAATACCATCTCGACGTATCTAATTCGTCTTTGTCGTTAGCTTCAAATCCAAAACCACGAGGTGTTGATGGTTCTGCTGTCCAACTTCTTCTTGACTTGAAAAACCAACCATTCCCACGCGGTTTTTCTTTGGTTTCCGCTTCCCTTGGGTCCGTACCACGATCATCCAAGACCAGCTTGATCCCCCATCTAGACACAAAACGCAATTGCCTAGAATCACGCCCAGTCCAACCATCCTCCTCCTCACCATCCTGTTTAGCACCAACTTCTTCTAACAATCCCTTCTTATAGAAATTATCCTCTTCGGGGTGGAAACCTGCATCCATCATCTGTATCAGGTGGCCACCTTTTGTTCTCCATTTCAACCAACGTTCGTCAGTTCTCGCGAATTCAGATAACGTCCTTGATTCCCCATATTCATTTCGGCACTTCGTGTTTGAAACTATCTCCTTCCCAGAGACTCCACCACTTTTTTGCGCCCAGCCAACATCCCTCATTTCGAACTTGTGACCAGCACGTGTCCGAATTTCATATCTTCTCTGGTCTTGTTCTTTGGAATTAGGTTGGTTTTCATTCAACAGCTTAGTCATATAAAAGTATCGTTTCCTTTCAAATTCAATGTCCTTATCATAATCTCCTTCGAACTCACCAAGATCAGAATCCTTCTTCCAATAGTAGCCAACATCTGACAAAATCTCGATAGTTCCGTATTTACTAACCCTAGCGAGGTACTTCCTATCAGGCTCGTTTACTTTGGGTTTCTCACCTTCCTCAAAGCTTGATTTCGCTACTGCATCCTGCCCAAGTTGTGCTGGCTTCGTATCGTGTTCTGTTGGAAAGAATCCAACAGATGAGTTAATTTCTGAGCTTCCATAACGATCTTGCCAACCATGCGACATCGGCCTATAATCTTTGGGCAGATAATCAGTCATAAAATCTTCTGGGGGAGAGTCGAGTGGGTCCTCATCAATATTGACCGGTAATGGGGAACGAGTATAAATCGAATTCAATGGATAATAGGCCCTTCTTGTAGGCGAAGCGAACCCAATCCAAATCGGGCCATAAGGGTGCTGTTTTTCAAAGCTGATCCAGACAATATCACCAATAATCGGATGTGCCCAGGAACCAGCATTTTTGCCGCCCAGCCACGGGGCCTTGTCAGCCCAAGGACAGTCTGATGTTTCAAGATCCCAGTCATGAAGTTCTGGGCATTTAAACCTCACACGATGCCATTGAAGAGGATCGTTTGTCTCCACGACATAGGCGCGATACAATCCAGGAAAACGGGCGAAAAGAGGCGCTCGTCTTTCCGAATTGAACTTCTCCCAAACACGGTTCAGGTTATCACTCAAGGATCACCTCC
>Ga0265297_10007272_pt1 | contig 15451 bp, 14 predicted proteins | sample Munlanlwell13791_FD_192502 | JGI IMG/M metagenome (GOLD analysis project Ga0265297, IMG submission 192502) | Leachate microbial communities from a municipal landfill in Southern Ontario, Canada - Leachate well 137-91 | ecosystem: Engineered > Solid waste > Landfill > Unclassified | place... | reverse complement strand
ATTTAAAAAACAGCCTTCAATTGGCTGAGCATTTTAGAGAGGTTATCGAAAATTATGATTTCGAAATAGGTAGAAAAGTGACGGTCAGTATCGGAGTTTCTACTGTCAATAAGGGTCAAGATAAAGAGGAAATGATTAAGGTGGCGGACAATGCGCTGTATACAGCGAAAACGACCGGCAGGAACCGTATCTGTTATTAGATAAAATATCTCGATAGAGGAGTTCTTATGTATAAATTTTCGATAGCCTGTTTATTGCCGGTACTAGTAAGCGCCCAGATGCATATTACAACTTCTGAGCGGGTGGAGACCCTTTTAAAACCGGATGTTCTGCGCGGGAGTTTGAGCTTTGAAGAGCAGGGCAAAAATCAAAATACGATAAAAGAACATCTGAATACCATCGTCGCAGAGGTAAAACGGTTTGATCCGAATGCAACGATGTGCCAAGGCGGAGGCTATTATCTCTCTCCGCAATATAGCTACAAAGATCAAAAGCGTGAATTTGTCGGCTACAGTGCAAATCTTAGCTTCGGATGTGAGTTTAAGAGTATCGATACTTACAATGCGTTGAGTACGGAAATCGATAAGGTTACGGCTGTTGGTGTCCGAAAGAGTCAGGGGGAGTTGAATTGGGGTGTCAGTCGTGTTCAGGAGGCTACGGCTCAAGGAAACCTGCGTATGGAATTATTGCGTAAAGCACGAGATCAAGCTGAAGCTTTTTCAAAAGAGACGGGGTTGGAGTGTTTCGTGAGCACGGTCAATTTTAGCGGAGTATCACGACCGATACCTATGATGGCGAAAGGGATGGCAATGATGGCTTCGGTTCCGACCGAAAGCCCTATACAAAGCGATGAAACAACACAAGTCGAAGCCACTGTCGATTATAACTGCTCGAAGCGTGTTCCGTGAGGGAGAAGGCAATTAGTGGTTACTCATTACGGACGGAAGCACTATTATGAAGTGGTATTTGTACGATTGGGGTGGATTAAATGTTTGGATATTTCATCTAATCAATAATATCCATAATGGTTTTATAGACAGTATTATGCTTGCAGCAACGGCTGCAGCCTCACATCATCTTTTTCCATGGTATCTTGCAATCTTGAGTCTAATCGCTACACGTGCCATTGCTAGAACGTCTAATGGTCAGGCCGATACCAATACGTTGCTTTGGATCAGTACGATTAGTGTCTTTAGCGTTGCTTATCTGGCCGATGGCTGGTTGTTGGGCGTAGTAAAACCTTTCTTTGATTTTCCCAGACCACCGCTAGCACTTCCGATTGAAACGGTTTATATTATCGGAGAGGCAGAATATCATCATAGTCTACCCAGCGGACATGCTTCGTTTGCAATGCTGATAGCGGCCAGCATCTGGCCATTATTTGTATTCCCTTGGCAAAAGTATGTCGCGGTATTTTTTGTGGTTTTAGTGGGAATTTCACGTATAAGTTTAGGTGTTCATTTCCCCTCGGATGTTATCGCCGGATGGATTACATGTTGGTTGATTGTCATACTCGTGAGAAGTATAATCAACCGATTCGTTTATTTGAATGTGTATTACTCCAGTGTAAATCGTGTACCGTGAGTGAGGGTGTAACGGTATAGTTTTAATGCTTGGATGAGGTTGTAGCCCAAAAGTGCAAACAGGGCAAAGGAGAATACCCCTGTCAGTATGAATAGAGGCGGATACAATACCGACATGACGGCTGTACCACAGACGAGAACAAACAAACCAAACAGCGATTGGGATCGTTTAAGAGGAATAACATGCGACATGATAGGGGCATCCATGTATCCTGCTGAACTGAGATGAAACCAGACTAAAAAAGGGACGATTTTTCCCATCATCCCTAAAATGATAGAGAGAGCAAACAGTGCATACGCGATAACGGCAATCTGTAGAATCACTTCTTCCATATTCCAAAGATAGCCTCCATAGGCGATCAGTGATACAAACAATAACCCCATCCCTATACTCCAAAACCAAATACTCACATCGCTAACACGTCGTTTGCGTTCACGCAGCCGACGCACGGTTGTGGTAAAAAATCCCATCAGTAACGCGGCTAACAGAAGATCAAACACCCAAACATAGGGAAGCGCCAAAAAGAGCCATAGCGTTTTGAGGATGAGCGCGGCTGGGATGATGCGAAAAACGTTGTGTTTGCACCAGTCGCTGTACGGCGTGGCGACGTAAAACATCTCGACTACCTGAAATGCGACCGCGATAATCAGCGCACCGATCCAGCCGATAAGGGCAAACGAGTAGTGTGTTGCTCGAATGGCCTCGTGAAATGTCGAGAAATTTCCCTCTGCATAAGCGTCTGCCATAACGATCCCTAGGAGTGCGGTGATAAAAAGAGAAATCAGTGCCAGACGCATCCCTCTGAGGGTGTCATGGAGGCTGCTTTTAAACAGTAAAGGGATAATTAAAAAAACGGTATAGACGATACCGCTCCCTAAGAGGGTGGCGGCTAAAACAAAGAGCGGAGCGATCTGGGTGATAAAAGCCCCTGCCAACGTAAAGATGCCGACGCTGAATAAAATATGAATTAAAAAGGCATTTCCCAGTGGTGCAGGAATAGGGCGTCCGCCGAGGACGCTTTGCATTTGAAAGAGTGCACCGATCATACTCATCGTAATGACCCCTAAAAACAGCAGATGAATCGCGGCGAGTGAGAGAGGATGATTCACTGTAAGAATCTGTGTTGGGTAGAGCATCATTAGCACCGATAAGAATATTCCAAAAACCGGTACGCTGAGAAAAAATCGGAGAACGACGGAAATCGGCGGCGCCTGATCGAGTGATAATCCCTCAAACACGCAATGCCTCCAGATCACCATCGCGTGTGATATAAATATGCCATAGCTGATCTGTATCTTGGTAGGAGAGATAGCGTCCGCCGTTTTTTGTAATGATCTCAAACAGCGGGATCGGTTCACGTCGATGAATCATGTGGATAACCTCATTGCTTTTAAGAGTTTTAAATGCATCGACTGCCATTTCCAAAGGGATAGGATGATCGAGTTCTCGAGTATCGAGAAGAATCATATCGGCATATCCCTCAATGTTTGTATGATAAGTTCTGCATCACCGCCCAGGGTTCGATCGATCATTGGATAGAGCATTTGTTCCTCTTTCATGTTGTGCTGCTGGAGCATAATCATCATCGATTCACCAATACCGAAAAAATCGTTTGTACGGTTTTCATTCAGGGCAAGACGCATCGATTCGATTAAACTGCGAAGCTGTTGGTGCTCATAACGCATCATCTGTGTCGGTCCCCCCATCATTCCTGTCCGCTTTTCGAAGGTGATAAAAAGCTCTTTTTCTTCCATATCGAAATGGTGGTTGGTGGCAGTGTAAAATTGATCAAAGATCGTTTTGGCTTTTTCAGCATCTTTTGCTAGCAAGGCACTTTCTGCTTCGGCATAAAGGTGGTCGCAGGCACGGTGATCGTCACGCATAAATTCGAGTATCATAATAGAATCCTTGGCTAAAGTATAACTGCAAGTATAGAAAAATCAGTGGAAATAGATCTTGACGGATATCAAGATTTATTTTTTAACGGGCTTATTATGTGGGAGAAAGTCTCTAAAATCTTTGATATAAACGGCATTAATTCCTTGTCCAAGCTCATGGACATCGGCATCCAGACGGAGCCATCGATTGACTGTGTATTGGATCAAGACACTGGAAACGGTATCATTTTTATAGAGGACGCGGAGATCTTTGTTTAGCCGGGCGCCCACTTCAAACCCCATACCTCCCTCGGCAGTAGTGAGGATATTCATCGTATCGATTTGAATTTTGGTCGCTCCGTTGATAAGTCCTTTTAGACCTGCCCCTAACATAAAGTTTGTTGCATCGGCACGGACGCCGGAGGTACTGTTATCTGCCGTATTGGCCGGAGCACCGAAGAGAATATAGCTCATGATATCGTTTTGGGTCATCACCGGATCGGAGCTGAATAGGAAAATCGGTGAATCGAGAGTGTGGGTAACATAGATGAGGATTTTTTTATAATCGACTTCATGGGCAATGGTCAGATTGAGGTAGGGATTCAGGGGAACATCACCGCCAAAATAGATTTCGCTCGGTTTGATCGTGAACTCTTTCCCGCCCGTTTTAGCGGTGCCGGAAGGGATACTTACCATCCCTAAAATTTGCATGAGAGCGGTAGGGTCTTTCCAGAGAGTGATATCAGGACTGAGACGCAAATCGAGCTCTTTGGTTTGATAATGGATCGGCTGTTGAGCCGTTATATGGAGGTTCATAGCCAGTTTTATATGACTAGGGGGACGGACATCCTGAATGATCACAATATCATCGTCCATAACTTTTAGCTGTTGCAGCGGCAGGTAGGTGATCGTAGCGTCTAATATGTTTAAAGAGCCCGCAAGTGTTTGATTGGCTTGTGAATCGCGTTCAAAGGTGAGATCGGCTCCCGCATGGGCAGAGCCTTCAGGACCGTGATAACTGAAACGATCCGATCGAAGCCGCAGCGATGCACTCAAATCGGGAGAGATTGTTCCGTTGAGGAGCAGCGTATCGTACATCCAAAATTCATCAATACTAAGCTTTCCATCCGCTCCTAGATGCATGTGGGAAGTTTTATCACTCATCACGTCATGCCCGGCAATTTCGAGACGGTAGTGGGGAATGGTGATATTACCGTCATTGTATTCGATACGGACTTGACCGTCTGTTCCCCCGAAAGAGCGTTGAGAATCAAGTACTGCCGCATACCAGGGGATGGTAAGATCACTTTGAATATGGAGAGTGTCGTTTAATGTAACCTGCGTTTTTGCCCGAACTTCCATATCGTAATATTCTCCGTGATTCAGTTCGATAGGTTCCAGTTTGGAGAGAGTGGCAAACAAAGAGGGTATAAGAGTATCGATTTGAAGGGTGCTTTGGTTGGCGGATATCCCTCCTTGAAAATCGAAAAAAGCACCCATATAGTTGCCTGAACCTTTGATGTTTTCTCCAATCAGAGCAGCCGATAGGGCTAAAGAATCTCCGGAGAGGTTGATGCGAGTAGCATTAGCTTCGTTACTGAGTGAGATCATGAGCTGTTCAGGCGGTTTATGTTTCCAGCTTTTCCACAGCGGTGCATCGCTTGGCAGTGTGAGGTTTCCGCTTAGAGAATGATGGTCGTTTAAGGTTGAAAATTTCCCTTTAAAGAGGGCAGACTTGTGCGCGGCATCAAGAGAGCCCTCAAGGGCATTGGTGCTGAGGATATAGGTACCATGCGCTTTTATCTGCAAGGGTGAAGCACGTAAAAATTCTGGAAGGGAAGGGATAAAAGCGAGATTTTGATGATTACTTCCCATATCCCATGTAAAACGGTCGTAATCAGGGCTGGAGAGATGCAGCGTACTTCCATCGAGGGATACTGTGCCGTTCACTCCGTTTGCGTCATCTGTAACCTCTCCATGCAAAGTATTAGCCGGAAGGGGTTGAAGCGAGGTGATGAGTCCGTCGAATTCGGTTGTCGTTTTGCCCTCTAGGGTATAGCGCAAATGTTGTTTTGTTTGCATTGAATCTTGGATGCGTTGAAGCACATAGGTTGCATCGACATCAAAATACTCATCATCATACCGATAGCGAAAATCAAGCGCTATGGTGTTGGCACTCACGGTAGCATCTTGTTTGGAAGTGAGGCTCGCAATGGAGGTTTGTAACAGCGCTTTGGTATCGGAGAGTTCGGTTATAGTAAGCCGAACTACGCGGGGCAATGTTGTAAATTTCTCGCTGTAGGGAGCGAGCTCGACCGCATTCGGATACAGATCACCTGTTCCGACGAGGGCATTTTTAGATACTTTTCCATGAATCGCACCGTTGGCGTAGCGAGATTTGAGAGTCGCATCTAATGATGCAAAATTGATCACATCTCCATCATAGTTCCCATTTTTGGCATGAATATCCAGTTCGATCGGATAACTACTGATAAGCTGGAGATTGGTGATCACTACTTCGCGAAGTTTAAACGTCGGAAAAGGCCACGGGGCGTTGTCATCGGTTAAAAAGTCGTCCAAATGGAGCTGTAATCCGTCAATATGAACTGAGTCGATCGTATGTTCTCCCTCTAACATTTTTACGAGGTTGTATTTGAGAATGAGAGTTTTAGCCGTTATTTTTTTGCTGTGGAGATTATGGATAGTAAATCCCTCTAGCAATGACCCTTCGGCACGGGAATAGTGTATATCGAACGGTTCGAGGAAATAGGTATTAACGATTTCGAGGCTATCCGGACGAAAGGCGATATACACAGCGGCTGAAGCCAATAGCACCGTAGTGTAGAGGAGAAAGTGAAACGTTACAAACAGATGTTTGAGCCACTTGAGCCAAGGGAGAGTACGGAACCTTTTCAAAACAGTTCTCCGATTCGAAAATGGATCGCGTATTGAGCCGTATCTTCGGGATTAATCCCGAAATCAATTGCGACAGGTCCGACCGGAGTAACATAACGGAATCCTACCCCTACCCCTAAATATCCATCATTGGCATAATCGGGGAGAATATTTTGGGAGGCAAAGGTGACATCACTGAACAAAACCCCTCGAAACTCTTCATAAATCGGAAATCGATACTCTAGCGTCCCCTCCGTTATCGATGCAAACCCGATTGGATCGCCGTCACTGTTCTTGGGACCTAAATCCCGATAGGTGTACGCACGGTTGGAGTTCATCCCCCCTGCGTAAAATCGATAGGATGAAGGAATTGAGCCGTCGTAGATTCGGAGGGTTCCCCATTTCACTTTGGCACCAAATACATGCGCATTCATGCTGGTGATGTATGCGGCAGAGAGGAGAGATTTAAAATAGGTAGCATCCGAGAGTCCTGGGGTATACAACGATCCCATTAGGTTGGCATTTAGCCAATACCCTTTGGTCGGATTGAGCGGCTTGTCCCGTGTATCATAGTTGAGTTCGCCTATGGGTGAAGCGATAAATAGCTTGCTGTTGGGGAAGGTAGTGATGTCTTGGCTCTGATAGGTTTGAACCTCATCCAACAACACGCCAAACATGGCTGATCCCGGGGTGTCTTGGTATTTAGCGGTTAATTTTTCATAGGTGCTTTCGGTTTTATAGCCGTCGAAAATCTCATTTTTATACCCGATTTCAGCACCTAAAAGCCCCCGGTTTTCGAGCGGTAGACCAAATGTTCCGGAGGCTTCTTGCTTAATCTGTGAATAACGAGCATCCAGAGAGAGAGTTTTGAGATTGCCTAAAAAATTGCGGTGTTTGAGTCCTGTTTGAGCGGTAATTCCCTCATCGCTGCTGTACCCTAACCCTGCGGTAAAGCGGATCGGAAGTTCGGCCTCTTCGATATTGAGCAGGATCGGGACCACGCTGCCGTTACGCTCGTTATCGTTGATAATAACCCGTGTTACCCCTTCTTGCGCATATAGGGCTTCGTAACTTTGACGGATGGCTTCGACACTGTAGGGATCGCCCTCTTTAAAACGGAGCATTGAGGCAGTGAGTTTTCCGTTGATATTCGGCGTCGATTCGACATTGACAGCACCGAAGGTGCAGGGTTCTCCGGGAGTCGCTTCGAAGAGAAGATAGGCATGATTGGTTTCGATATCGACCCACGCTTTGGAATTAAAGTCTGCATTGCAATAGCCCGCTTGGGCGTAGCGTTTTTTAATTTCGGCTTTGGATGCAGAGAACTTTTCCTGATCAAATACGTCATCGTTATGAAGCGTAACCGCTGAGTTCACTTCTATCGGACTGTTGATTTTGACGTCACCGATGATGATGGGATCATTTTCTTCTATTTTGAAAACAACCCCGTTTTCTTTGGTTTCAGAGGTGATTTTTGCGTGGTAGAACCCTTTGGATCGGTAAAAACTTGTCAATGCGGAGAGACTTTGGGAAATTGCCGCAGATTCGATAGATGGATGTGCTTCCCAAACCTCTATTGCGTAGGGTTTTCGCAAGCCCAACGCGTCGTAGAGGTTGCTATCTGATATTTTTTCGTTACCTTTGAAGGTGAGAAGAAGAGGAGAGGCGAAGGCAAGAAACGACCACGCCATCAGCAAAGCAATAATTCGCATACACTCTCCTCTCTAAAACTCCTCTATTTTACCCTAAAAGCCCCAAACAGTAACATAATGATGGCAAGTTCCAACGGAAGCAACACCATATGGAGTGCGAAAACCTGAACTTTTGCATCGGCTGAACCGTAGTGTTCCAAGGCTTTGTAAAATCCGTACGAGAGGAGAAGCCCCGTGAGATAACCTTGCTGTTTGGCGATATCGATCCAACCCATAATCCGCGCTTTACGGGCAAAATGGGTTTCTGCCCGTACCAAATAGCCACCGAACATAAAGGAGAGTTGATAGGCTCCATAAACGATAAGCGCAGTAAGTTGATATTTAGGAAAAATGAGAAAGTATCCAATCATCAAAAGCATCACTGCTTCTGCTGAAAACGAAAGGATAAAAAAACGTTTTAACGTCATCAGGTGATGATACACGTACGCCATCCCCATCAATCCAAGGGCGAGAATAATCCCCCCTACCGAAAAGGTAGAAGGGCTGAGTGATCCGTAAATCGTAAACACTGAGCCTCCCACCATACCGGTAAAGAGGGAGTTTAGAAATTTGTAACGGAGATAGGGATGGAAATGAAGTTTCATAAGACCCTAAAAAATAAATTTCAATCCGGCAGTGAACGTTGCGGTAAAATCGACGGGATATATTTCGTCGTTATTGATCCAGATGCCGTTTGATTGATCAAAAAGATTATTGATTTTAGCGAAGATTTCATAATTGTCTTTAGCGTAGGTAGCCGAGAGGTTGGTAGAGTAGTAGGCATCTTGCTTTTGAGAAAAACTATTGCTGAAATCTTCTTGGGCATAGGCAGATGAGCGGTAAAGCTGCGTTAGAGAAAACGTGGTATGGGTATTGGGTAGATATGACAGTGTCGCTTTAGCGTTATGCTTGGAGACACCGGGAAGTTTTTTCCCTGAGTAGTCATCACCGGATTCTTGTTCATGGTCGATAATCGCTTGAACGTAGTTGTAATTAGCGGTAATATTGAACCGCTCACTGATAAGCCACTGATCAAAAATATCGATGCCGTATTTGTGGGATTGGTCGATGTTGGTATTGGTGTAGGTTGCGGCGTGATAATATATTTCGTTATCCAAATTCGTGTAAAAGGTCGATATCTTGAGTTTGTTTTCCGGTGTGATGAAATTATAGCCGAGGGTATAGGTATCGCTTTTCATCGGCTGAATGAATCCGTTAAAGGTTCCTCCCCAGTTGAAGAAACGATCAATGTCAGGAGCTTGATAGGCATGGGCATAGTGGGCAAATACGGATTGGTCAGGAGAGAGCTGGTAAACGTATCCCGCTTCGTATCCGTTTAATGAATTATTTTGGGAAGAGGCTGCTGAAGAAGCAAGATATTCATACGATACTTTTTCATGGCGTCCGCCTGCAGAAACAGTATGCTTATCAGCATGATATTCGATTGTTCCGTAAAGAGCATTATTGTCTTTACTTGTTTCATTGCCATATCCTTCCCGTTTCCCCCTTGTCCCATTGACCCCTGTGGCTGCTTTAAACTGAGTTGAATCGTAGTTGATCTGAGTACGGAATTCATCGTAGCGGTAGTTTGCAATACTGCCATAGGTAATGTAGTTGAGTTGCTTAATTTCCCGCGATCCTGTCGCTTCGATTGAGGTGTTTTCATTGAGAGTATAAATCAATCCACTGTTTAGTACGTTGGATTTAAAACTTTGGCGGGTACTTCCATAACCGGCCGAACCTTCTTGCGCCGGATTAGATTTGTACTCTGCGAGCGTCATTGGACGACCGTAAATCGAGTCGTTGCGGGTAAATTGTGCACCTGCACGAACTTCGAGTTTATCAGTAGGACGATAAGAAAACTCTCCGCCGCCGTCGGTACTTTTTTGTTGGTCTCGATTACTATTTGTATCAACAACACGAACACCGTCTGTATCGGAATGATCCAAATGAAGAGCATAGGAAAAACGGTCTTTGGAGGAGGAGAGATAAAGCGACTGTCCGAGAGTATGATAATTGCCGCTGTAAAAGCCGAGTTCGTTGTGATTGCCCTCTTTGGTTATAACATTGATAACAGCGGCGTTAGCTCCATCACCGTAAACCGCCGAACCGGCTCCTTTGAGAATTTCAATACGATCAATGGTGTTTACTGGAATAGAACCTAATAACTGCGCGGTCATATCAATGTTGTTTAAACGGCGTCCGTTGAGAGTAACAACGATGTTTTGATAACCGTCACCTATCCCGTAACCGTGAATATCCAATTTTTGGGAAAAGGAATTGCCATATCCAGATGAGGTAACAAGAGATGTGTTCTCATTTAGAAAAGAATAAATATTTTGTGCATGCGATTTTTTGATATCTTCCGCCGTATAAATTTCAGCCGCATACGGTGCCTGAAGCTCATTGCTTTCAATAGCGTTTGAAGTTATGGTGATCGGTTCGAGTTGAAGAGTATTAGCCCCTAATGAGGCAACGAGGGTCGCACAGGCGACAAGCGAAAGGGTTGGTCTAAACATGAATGTCCTTGAATAATAGTCGTAATAAGGGATGATTTAAGGACATTTTTTGGTGGTGAAACAGTAGAATAGGTATGAATAGGGTGTGTTGGACAAATCCAAAGTATCTGATGGATAATTTGAATAAGCCGGATTTGTGAAGCGTACGCTTGAATAGCGGCAAGAGAGAAATAGGTTTTACCAAATCCCTTCGGTGCATGCATCGCTATTCTCCCTTTTTTCTTTTAAGGAATTATAGCGAAAAGGGTTTTAGGACTTAAACTGCCCCAATTGCGTATTGAGGTTTGTGGCGGCATTGTAGAGTTCGCCGGCAATTTTCGAGATTTGTTTGATCTCTAATTGGTTGTTTTCAGAGAGATTGGACATCTCAGAAACTTTACTGATGATTTCGTTGATTTTACGTGCCATATTTTCAGCTTCCTGAACGCTTTTATGGCTTGCATCGACATTAGAACGCAGTGCGTTTGATGCCGAATTGATTTTTACATCGATCTCTTCGCTTCGTTCGGCGAGACGTTCAATGTTTTCGCTGTTTGAGTTCATCATGTCGGAAGAATCCGAAATCGATTGGATGACGATAGAGATGGTTGAGTTGATTTCGGTCAAACTTTTTTGGGTTCGCTCAGCAAGTTTACGTACTTCATCGGCAACAACAGCAAATCCGCGTCCGTGTTCTCCGGCACGTGCGGCTTCGATCGCAGCGTTGAGGGCGAGAAGATTGGTTTGATCGGCGATATCGGAAATGATGCTGAGAACACCGCTGACACTGGCGGCATCGCTGGAAAGCTGCGCGAAACGTTCGGAGAGATCATTGCTCATTTCAGTAGTTTTATGGACTTCACGGGTAATCGCATTGGCTATTTCACGGACATGCCCCAGCTCTTTTTCGGTAGATTGGCTATTTTCAAGGGTGCTTTTTGCCATGTTGACACTTTGTTCCAGCGTTACACCGATTTCAGCCGCCGTCGTATTGGTATTTTGAGCGATGGTATTGGTTTTTTCCGACTGCGCCGAGAGATTGGTAGCTGCGCTGTGCAGCGTTTCTGTAGAACGTACTGCGGAGGTGGTGATATGTTTGGTATCGTTGATGGTACTTTGGATTTTTCCGATGAATTGATTTAAATAATGACTCGCTATTCCGATCTCATCGTCTTTATTGAGAATAGGGAGCCGTTTGGTCAAATCTCCGTTTCCGTGTGCCAAATCGGAAGAGACGTGATCAAGCTCTTCGATAGGTCGGAGGATACTGGTACCGGAAAAATAATTGATCGCGATTAATATTCCCGCGAGTACACTGCCGAGAATAAGGAACCATTTAAAAAAGCTTGCTTTGAGTTCTTCAAAATAATCGCCTTTATTGATCCCGGGAATGACCCACATATCCCATGCCGGAATATAGCGATATGCCGCAATTTTGTCCTGACCGGTGGTGGAGGAGACGTATTCATATATACCGCCTGCTTTGTCGGCACGAATGTGGTCGATATAATCATGTCCTGCTTTGTTTTTTCCTTCATCCTCCGGTTTTGGGTGAATCGTCATGACCCCATCGGCATTGATAAAATAGACATAACCGCTTTTACCGATTTTTATACTTTTGATATCATCTTTAAACGCTTCATCTTCATAAGCCTTGGGTTCGATTTTTGCAATATAGTTGACATTTTTCTCCAAAGCGTCTGCAACGGTATTGAGATCGCTGGTCATGATCGTCTTGATCGAACCGGTGGCGATGAAGTATGCTACAATGACACTAACGAGGATGGCGCCCACGGCTGCCACAAGATTGACGATAAATTTAGCTTTGATCGTATTGAAAAGATTCATATCGGGTATCCATTATCGGTAAGATGGCATCATTGTAATTTTCTTTTACTAAAGCGAAGGTAAAATATGAGATTTTCTTATTTAGAACAGATTGCGGCACACATGCACCGCTTCACCCATATTGTTGCGGCATACCGATACGACGATACGAGTATTCGGTTGATATTTGATCGCGATAACAGCTGGAATTTCGAGATGCAGAGAGGGAATTCGACAATCAGCATCGGTGAGGCTGCCAATCGGGGCAAAGTCTATCAGGCTCCGTTTGACGTATTGCTGGCCAAACGGTTTAACCGTTCGACGATCCAGTCGATAACCCTTCACAACCATGATAAAATCATCCGTATCACAGTGAATACCAGCGGCTCATACAAATCGGAAACAACGATCTTGCAGTTTGAGTTTACCGGAAAAAACACCAATGTCATTATTTTGGATAAAGATGAAGTTGTATTGGAAGCACTGCGTCATATCGACAAAGAAGTTTCGACGCGGAGTGTGCGAGTAGGACAGGTTTTGGACGAAATGCCTAAACCGCCCTACGAACCTCAGTCTTACCCATTGGAGGATGTTCGTTTCTTTTTGCTTGAGGAGTTTCGCCGTCGCAGCGGTGATAAACTCGAGCGGCTTAAAGCAGAAAAAAAAGCTCTTCTGAAGAAGCGTTTGGCAACGCTTAAAAAGCATCTAGATACGCTTGAGAGCGAATCCGAATTGATGGAAGAAGCGGAAAGACTTCAGCACGCAGGGCATTTAGTTCTTGCTAATTTGGACACGATAAAGCCTTATGAAAAGAGTGCTGCGTTGAATGATTTTGACGGTACGCCGATTCGGTTAGAACTTCCCGCAGGATGCAACAGCGCTTCAGGATGTGCCGAGAGCTTTTTCAAACGATCTAAAAAAGCAAAACAAAAAGCGATCGGTTTACATCAAGAACGGACGAACCTCGAAGCCAAAATCCGTCATCATGAACTCTTTATCCAGACGGTATCTGAGGCCTCTACGCCTGAGGAGATCGGATTGTTATTTCCGAGTAAAACCGGAGGAACAAAGCTCAAAACGTCTGATTCGGTTGCCGAATTTTGGATTGAAGGGGTAAAAGTCTCTTTGGGCAAAAGTGAAAAAGGGAACATAGAATTGCTCAGAAATGCAAAAGCACGGGATATCTGGATGCACCTAAAAGACCGTCCTTCCGCCCATGTCGTCATTACAACCGATAAACAGCAGCTTCCCGAACGGCTCCTTGAAGCGGCGGCAAAATTGTGTGTTGATTTCTCGGTATTTGAGAAGGGGCGCTATTTGGTCGATTATACTCCTAGAAGAGAAGTTAAGGTGCAAGAGGGGGCTAACGTCCTCTATACCAATTACAAGACACTGAATATCCAAAAAGGATAACTTATGGCAGATATCGGTCCCATCGGCGGTGCTATTTATGTCAACCAGCAGATGGCAAGTGTAGCAAGCGAGAAAAATGCCGTTTTAAACCGTTTCGAATTGCAGGCTTTGGCCGCTGCAACAGCTGCCCAAGCGGAAAAAAAAGAGATCGAAGAGGTTCGCCCTACCGAAGAAAATCAAGCGGTCGATCCTGATCGTGAACATACGAAAGAGCAAGCCGAACAAGAAGAGAGACGATCCTCACATCATGAAGAGGCAGCGGAAGAACCAAAAGCTCAAAAACCGCTTCACCTTTTAGATATCAAAGTTTAGAGTTTTACGAGCTTTAATCACGCTTATTACAATCAAATAAATGCTATAATCGCGAAATTTTAATACCATTGGTCAATCAAACTATGCAAACCGCAAAAAATTCAACTCAAGAACGCATTGTTACCGCGATCTTCCTTGTCACCGGCATCCTTATCGTCGGATTGATCAACAACTTTTGGCTTATATGGACAGTAATGGGAGTTATCTATCTCCTAGCATTTCATGAAGCGACACGATTATTTGGAATTAATAACAATTCGCTTTATGCGTATGCGGCGATTCTTTGGCTTGCGGCGGCATGGTACCCCTACGGTGAGGATTTGTTTATCATCGCCGGGCTTATTTTTGCTGCAGCGGTAGCGTACACTCAGAACATTCCGTGGAAAAACTTTTTTCCGTTTGTCTACCCGACGGCAGGTATGCTTTTTACCCTTAGTATGTACCAAGAATACGGTATAACGGCACTTTTATGGCTCCTTGTCGTAGTTGCTTCTGCCGATATTGGTGCGTACGTTGTCGGACGCAGCATCGGAAAAACACCGTTTAGTGTTTCAAGCCCAAGCAAAACACGAGAAGGGGTATACGGCGGTATTGCCGTTGCTACCGCTGCCGGATTTTTTATAGGGATTATGATTGTCGATATTCCCCAAGCGATTATTATCTCCATGATGGCCGCTATCAGTGCTGTTTTCGGAGATTTGTTCGAGAGTTATCTCAAACGCAGAGCCGGAGTAAAAGACAGCGGCAGCATCTTGCCGGGACATGGCGGGGTACTTGACCGTATTGACGGATATCTTTTTGCATCCATTGTTATGCTTGTCTTATTACGGGGACTTGTTTGATCCTACTAGGCTCCACCGGTTCGATCGGGGTCAACGCTCTTAATATTGCTGAACAGTTCCATCTATCGGTCGATACTCTTGTCGCCGGACGTAATATCACCCTTCTCAATGAACAAATCAAACGTCATAATCCTAAATGTGTGGTTGTGATGCGAGAAGAGGATTGCTCTTTGGTGCATCATGATGATGTTCGTTTCGGCGAAGCGGAAATTTTGAGAGCAATCGAAGAGTCGGATTCGAATCATGTTATTAATGCTTTGGTTGGCTTTGTTGGTTTCAGACCTACCCTTAAAGCACTTGAATGCGGTAAAAAAATCGCGTTGGCGAATAAAGAGTCATTGGTCGTGGGTGGCTCATTTGTTGACACCTCGCGGATTGTCCCGATTGACAGCGAACATTTTGGATTGTGGTACTTGAACCAAGGCGATCGCAAGGTTGAACGGATGGTTATTACTGCCAGCGGCGGAGCGTTTCGGGATTGGCCATTGGAAAAGTTATCGACGGCTACTTTG
>Ga0265297_10007271_pt1 | contig 15453 bp, 18 predicted proteins | sample Munlanlwell13791_FD_192502 | JGI IMG/M metagenome (GOLD analysis project Ga0265297, IMG submission 192502) | Leachate microbial communities from a municipal landfill in Southern Ontario, Canada - Leachate well 137-91 | ecosystem: Engineered > Solid waste > Landfill > Unclassified | place... | reverse complement strand
ATCAGGTCCCAGGTCTTCATCAATAATATCCTTCAGGTGGAAAATGTGCCGGCGGGCAAGCACTCAATACAGATCGATTGGTGCCAGGAGGCGGATCCCGGCAATACCCGCCAAGCGGCCGGCGCTGATCCCTGGGATTCCGGGGTTAAGGTTTGGCTGCGGGCGTATGATATTACGGTTGTGGCTGTCGAACACAAAGATAAAACATAAGGGCGGCTATGCGTAAGCGGGGCATGACTCTGATAGAAGTGTTGGTTGCATTGGCGCTCGCGGGCATTATGTTCCTTGCTATCTTCCATGTCAGCACGATCGCGGGAAAGCAGGTCCATGTTTATATTGAACGGTATAATGGGTACAGCCAGATCGGGTATGCGCTGGATGATATGTCATTGCGGCTGCCCAGCGCCAGCGAGATCAAGACGCCGTTCACGGAAGCCGGCGTCCTTGAAATAAAGCAAGCCATGCGGTTCAGGGGCGCGAGCAACCCGTATGACGTCACTCCGTACCAGGGGGATACTATCTACCGGTACGGTATCAGGGAGGACGGCGCTCTCGTTCTTGAGGACCAGACGCGCGGCAAGACGGAGGTTCTGATCGAGTCGAAGTTCAGGCCTCACGTCGAGTTTATACGCCACGGAGAGCAGCATGACGCAGAGCCTGATTTTATGACCGTTGTGATCTCGGTGAACTGCACCAAGTCAAGGTCGATCGGCCTTCCCGAAAAACTCGTCAAGGCCGAGGGCATACGGTTCTGGTTCGTCGACGTTGTTCAGCCCAAATAAGGCAGGCGGATATGGTCGCAATCATTCTCGGAGTGCTGGTAACGATCGGATCGCTCATGCTGGCGTTTTTTCTGGCCGTTTCGAACGTCAGTTTTATAGTCGAGAACGATTTTATGGCCAAGGCAAAGCAGAACGCGGTCATTCATGCGTTGAGCAGGGGCCAGCTTGAGGTGCGTGCCAAGAAACTGACGGAAGGCAACAGCACAACGGTGGATCCGGGATACCTGCGCGATTTCCGGGACGGCACATACAACAACATGACCTATAATATCACCTACGACAAAGGGGCCATTGATGTTACCGTCAAGGTCAAGTAAAGGCGCAACGTTTCTTGAGATGGTCGTCGTCATCGTGATCATCGGCGTGCTCGCGTCCCTCGGCTTTGCGCACTATGCGCACATCTGCGAAAAGGCGCGCGCGGACAGCGCGAAGCAGACCCTGTGGGAGATCCGGGTGGCATGGGGGCAGTATATAATGAATTACCGGGACAATGATGTGACATTTCAAGATCTGAATCTTACGCCGCATGAGGCGTTCCCGTCTTCCTGCCGGCCCGAGCAGTATTTCAGATACGGTTTGAGCAGAACGCACGCGATCGCGACAAGATGCACGAGGGGCGGCAAGCCTCCGCAAGGGCCGCGGGCATATGAAGTCACGCTGAACCTCGAAAACAGCACCTGGGGCGGCACGCCGGGGTATTATTAGATAAGGGCTAAAAACGGGGTCAGAATTATTTATTTGCGCGAAGCGCGCGCGGCAAATAAAAACCGGGGACGGTTCTCGTAGAGAACCGTCCCCGTTATTTTTGGTGCGAGGAGAGGGAGTTGAACCCTCACAGTTTATGCAACCAACAGCCCCTCAAACTGTCGCGTCTGCCAATTCCGCCATCCTCGCAATAATATACGGCTTGGTTTCAAGTGTAGTATATTCTAATACGTATAGACCGGTATGGCAAGATTTAATTCGATCAAAAATACATTTGCATAATCGTCATCGATCGTGCATACTTACCAGTGAGAGCCATGCAGGTTCTCGATAAGGCCTGTTGAAAAAGGCAAACCAGCAGTAATGCTGGGACATCAAGTTGGCGCGCATCACGCGTCTACTTGATCCCGGACGCCGGCATACCGGTGCCCGGGGCAAAGCATCCGGTCCCACAGGGACAGCGGGGCTGCCAAAGGCGCGGTTTATAATACCCTAAGGCACAACGCTTTAGGGTTTTATTTTGCCCCCTTTGGTTTGTGGGGGTACTATGCCGATCCGGGCGTTTCAAAAGGGATTCATCGTCATCATACTGATCATGATAGGCGCAGGCGCGTGTTTTGGTTCAGAGATCGGTATGTCGCGCCAGGGTTTGCCTGAAGATCGGGAATATCCTGTTTTCCAATACGCCACTGACGAACTCTGGCAATACCTGCGCAAGGGGTTGAATTATCTGGAATCTCCCCGGCCGGCGCAAGACCCGGAAACAGTATCTCCTTTATATATCCACCCTGACGGCAGAGGTTTCGGTTGTTACGGATTTTCTCCGGAAGCATATCAGGATGTCCAGCGGTTGTATCCATATTTCCGCCGGATCAGCTGGGAACATCTCTTGAGCTCTTTCCGCCTTTATGATCTGGCGAATCAGGCATTCTGCGACTGGCTGATAAAGAACCTTCGGGATTATTGCGAAGGAGGCAAAGAACCTTCCGATGTCTTTGATACGGTTCAGCAAGCGTGGAATCTGGGTTTAAGCGGATTCAAGAACGGAAGGAAAGTCGTTTCATCGCGCATGCGCAGGGCAAAAGACTTCAAAAATTATTACGAGGCGCAGGAGGGCTTGATCTAAAGCTTTTTCTCGATCTTTGCCCATGTATCCCGCAGGGTTACCGTGCGGTTGAATACAGGCTTGTTGGCAAGGGAATCAAGGGGGTCTGCGGTAAAATATCCCATGCGTTCGAACTGGAAGCAGTCGCCGGGCCGCGCATTCAAAAGCCCCGGTTCTGCTTTGCAGCCACGAAGCGTTTCAAGAGACTTCGGGTTCAGGTTCGCGGTAAAATCCGATCCTTCGGGCGCATCGTCAGGGTCCCGCTTGATAAAAAGGGTATCATAGAGCCGCACATCCACATCGACCGCATGGCCGGCGGATACCCAGTGGATCGTCGCTTTGACCTTGCGGCCGTCAGGGGCGTTGCCGCCGGCTGTGGCAGGGTCGTAGGTGCAATGCACTTCCGTTATATTCCCGTTACTGTCCTTTGAAACTCCGGCGTATTTGATGAAATAGCCGTAGCGCAGCCGGACCTCTTTGCCCGGAGAGAGCCGGTAATATTGTTTTGGCGCTTCCTCCCTGAAATCCTCCTGTTCGATATACAATTCCCTTGAGAACGGCAGCGCGCGGGTTCCTTTTGAAGGGTCTTCCGGGTTGTTGACCGCCGTGACCTCTTCGGTTTTGCCGGCGGGATAATTGTCAATGACCACTTTTAACGGCCGCAATACCGCCATGACGCGGGGCGCGGTCCTGTTCAGTTCCTCGCGGATGCTGTTCTCGAGCAGGACCAGGTCCACGATGCTGTCGGCTTTTGCCACGCCGATCCGGTCGCAGAACTTACGGATGGACGCGGGGGTGTATCCGCGGCGCCTTAAACCCGCAAGGGTGGGCATGCGCGGGTCGTCCCAGCCGTTGACAAGCTTTTTTTCAACGAGCGCCAGAAGCTTGCGCTTGCTCAGGAGCGTATGGCTCAGATTGAGGCGCGCGAACTCGATCTGCTGAGGGTGGTGGATGCCCAGTTCGTCGAGGATCCAGTCATAGAGCGGCCGGTGCACTTCGAATTCAAGGGTGCAGATCGAATGGGTGATCCCCTCGATGGAATCGCAGATGCAGTGGGTAAAGTCGTATGTGGGATAAATGCACCAGGCCGTTCCGGTCCGGTGATGCCCCTGTTTGCGGATGCGGTAAAAGACCGGGTCTCGCATCAGCAGGTTTGGGTGCGACATGTCGATCTTGCCGCGCAGGACCCGCGTGCCTTCGTCGAACTCGCCCGCCTTCATGCGGCTGAAAAGATCAAGATTTTCCTCGACGCTGCGGCTGCGGAACGGGCTGTCGGTCCCCGGCTCGGTGATCGTGCCGCGGCATGTGCGCATTTCTTCCAGGGACTGGTCGCATACGAATGCCCTGTTTTTTTTGATCAGCTCGACGGCATATTCATACAGCCTCGGAAAATAGTCCGACGCATAATAGAGCCGGTCCTGCCAGTCGAAACCGAGCCAGCGGACATTATCTGCGATCGAGTTGACGTATTCGACGTCCTCCGTTTCCGGATTGGTATCGTCGAACCGGAGATTGCACAGGCCGTTATAATCCCGCGCGATGCCGAAATTCAGGCAGATGCTTTTGGCATGGCCGATATGCAGGTAGCCGTTGGGTTCGGGAGGGAAGCGGGTATGGACGCGGCCGCTGTTCTTTCCGGCGGCCCGGTCAGTCTCGACGATCTCCCTGATAAAATTAGTGTTCGGAGCGGATGTATCCATTCGATGCCCGCGGGGATTGCGAAGATTGTGGTTGCCCCCCATGGATTCGAACCATGATTAACTGGTCCAGAGCCAGTCGTGCTACCATTGCACTAGAGGGCAGTCAACGTGTTATAAGTATATAGTATTCAGGCGGCAAAATCAAGCCTTTTGGGCCTCGGGCTCCGAGCCGTCGGGCCCCGATCCCTCGGCTTCCGGCCCCTCGGCCTTTCGCTTGTCCATGACATAATTGCTTTTGGTCATGCTTTTTGCGAATGCCTTGAGCTCCGCCCCGATCTCACCGATCTGCGCGACATGCTCGATCTTGCGGAATTCGTTGGTCACGACGCCGATGGATATGGAAAGCAGCTGGAATCTGCGCTGCGCGCCCTGGCGGTCGTGCGCGATGATGTAGCCGTTGGCAAGGTCCGTTTCGTTGTAGAAAGAAGGCATTGCGGCGTCGAACTGAGAGATGATGGCCGAGCAGAGTTGATCGACCTTCGGCAGGGAGGTGACGACGACAAAATCGTCGCCGCCGACGTGTCCGACAAAATCCCCCGGATTGCCGAATTCCTGAGCGGCGCGCAGGAGTATCCGCGCCGTTTCCCTGATGACGTTGTCCCCCCGCTCGAAGCCGTACGTATCGTTGTACGCCTTGAATTTGTCCAGGTCGACGTAGCAGACCGCGAAAAGCTCTCCGCCGGCGATCTTGCGCGATAGTTCGTCCAGGATCGAGATATTCCCCGGCAGGCGGGTGAGCGGATTCGCCTCGAGATCGATGCCTGACCGGCGCAAAAGCATGCGGATATGGGCGATCAGCTCTTTGGGTTCGAACGGCTTGACGATGTAATCGTCCGCGCCCGCTTCGATACCGTCGACCTTGTCGGTGATCTCGCCTTTGCCCGTGACCATGATGACCGGCAGATGCCGCAGGAGGATGTCTTTTTTGATCTGGCGGCAAAATTCCCTGCCGTCCATGCGGGGCATCTTGTAATCGCACAGGACCAGGTCCGGGAGCTTCTTCTGTATGAACGCCAGCGCTTCCTCGCCGTTGCCCGCTTCAAAGACCTCGTATTTCTCGTCCTCGAGGGTTATGCGCAGCACGTCCCTGATATCGGGTTCATCGTCGACGATTAGTATTTTGATCCCCACCGTATGCTCCTTTAGTATTAAACCGACTGCGGCAGCGTGAAGCTGAAGGTCGAACCAGCGCCGACTTTGCTTTTGACCCAGATCTTTCCTTTATGCGCCTCGACGATATGCTTGACCATCGCCAGCCCCAGGCCCGTGCCTTTGACCTCCTGGTTGATGGCCGTATCGACGCGGTAGAACTCGGTGAATAATTTATCGAGCGCGTCCTCGGGCATTCCGCAGCCGGTGTCGGTTATGTCAACCTGGATGCCGGTATCGACGCGCTGGACGCGGACGGTTATCTTGCCGCCGGCCGGCGTATATTTGAACGCGTTGTTGACGAGATTGATGAATACGCGCTTGATCTGGCTGTAGTCCGCCATGACCTCCGGTATTGCGTCGGGAAGGATCGAAGAGAAAGCGATCTGCCGCTCCTTCATCTGCACGGTCAGCATGTCCCCGACCTCATCGACGATATTCTTGAGATTGACCGGCGCGATCTTCAGGGTCATCCGGCCGCTTTCGATGCGCGCAATGTCGAGCAGCTCGTTGACGAACTGCACGAGCTCGTCGGAGTGTTTATTGATCTTCTCGAGGCGCTTGTGAGCCTCTTCGGGTATAACGCCCAATTTGCCGGAGAGAAGGATCGAGGCGTAGCCCTTGATCGAGGTCAGCGGCGTGCGCAGTTCATGCGATACGTTGGACACAAAATCGTTCTTGCGCTGGCTGACGCGTTTGATCTCTTCAAAGGCCTGGGACAACTCCCGGGTGCGCTGTTCGACGCGGCTTTCCAGTTCCTGGTGCGCCTGCCAGGTTTTTTCGAAGAGCCGCGCATTGTCAAGGGCCTGGCCGATCTGATTTGCCAGGATCTTGATCAATTCCTCGTCGCCCTCGTTGATCACGGTGTCCGGATTCTCGGCGCCGGCCAGGAAGATCCCTTTATTGCCTTCTTTGGGCAGATACGGCGATATGACAAATGCCGTTACTTTGAATATCGTGCAGACTTTGTTCCTGAACCCCTGGTCGATCGAAGGCGAAATAGAGGAAACCGCCCGCTCGTCGGATATAAGCCGTTTGAAATGGGTTTTTTCCCCGTCGATCAGGGACGAGATCGCCGCAGTTTCCGCTTCGGAAAATCCCGCGGACAGCCGGATGACGGCTCCGGGATGGCTCTCGTCCCAGCCGAACGCGACGGCTTTTTCAAAGCCCAGGTCCGCCAGAAGCGGCGGCTCGATCTTGCTGAATATCTGCGCTTCGTCGAGGGTGGCGCTGATCTGCCGCGAAAGCGTCTGCAGGGTATAAAGGCCGGTGATCTTTTTGTCCAGATCCTCCTGGGCCTTGTTGAGCTCGATATCGGTGCGGACGACCAATTTTGCCTGTTCGTCCATCTCGGCAAGCGTATGTTTGAGATTATCGACGGACAAACGCAGCTGCTTGATGTCGCTCAGGAGGAATACGATCCAGATGCCCAGCCCGATCGAGCACGCAATGCCGAGCATTCCCAGCGCGTTCATCAGCAATTCGATATCCGACATTTAGCCCTCGATGATCAGAACCGAGATCATTTGATTCTGAAAATACGTTTGTCCGTGATAGCTTTGCGTCGCCAGCGGCGCCACTTCCCCGAAGCTGTTGACGCCGATGATGCCGGTCCCCGGCTCGAACGACTCCGCGATGATCTTAAGTTCCGTTCGCGCGTCTTTCCCTAATGCGGCGGCGCGAGGGAACGAGTTGAACACGATAACAAGCCGCGAAGATTTCTCTTTATGGAACTTCAGCGCGTGCGCGGCCAGATTGGTTTTTGCTTCTTCCACGGCGGCGCGCGTCGCTTCCAGGCACGTTTCCTTTGTCGATATCATCAGCCGGGTGACGGATCCGGCGGGTATATCCCCCCGGCAGACGAGCGAACCGTCGTTGTTGATCGTCTGGATGCTGCGCAGGAGATATTCGTCCTGGCCGGCGATCCGTATGCCGATCGGGTACAGCACGGAAAGGTTTTTCAGCTCTTTTCTGATGCGCGGGAAATCGTACGCCAGGTATTCTTCGTACAGCCGCACCGCAGGCTCGTTGTCGATCTTGTGCACCACATTGCCGGAAACGGCGGTTATTACATGCGGCTTGCCGAGCGGTTTCCACCCGTGGCGCAGGCCAAGACCGAAGCTGATCTTCCCTCCGAATAGTATCCCCGCGCACGCGTCGCGCAGGGCGGTTTTATTAAAGATCAGGCCGCTGCGGCCGCTGTCGTCGGGGTTCGAAAGGGAAGCTCCGACGCAGGGGAAGCTTTTGCCGAGCCGTTCCTGCAAACCGCCGATAAACTCCGCGTTATTCTGCGTCAGCTTGTCAAAGAAAAGAAGCGCCAGGTTCCGCGGCACGCTCTTGAATCCGGACAGCAGTTTCTCTCCGAGCTGTTCGCCCGCGGCGAGCGCGCCGGCAGAAGAGATGTTGTGGATATCCCCGGTGGTAAAAAGCGCCCCTTCGGGAAAGGTAACGAGCATGACGACGACGCCGCGCTTATAGAGGGATTGGTGCGCAAAAAAGCCGCTCGCGTTCCCCCCGAGTACCGGCACATTGGGCAATAATGCCGAGACATTCTTGATGATGCCGGAGGCGGGCAGATCAGAGCTATGGAAGACGAACGCAAGGTCTATTCTTTCTTTATTGACCTTTTTTGTCTTTGCATGCCGGATCGCTTCTTCAACGGCGGCAACATCGTTTTTGTCAATACTTGCGCCGGTGCCAGAGTCAATCATATATAGGAGTATATAACAGCCGGTGTGAAAGGTCAATAAATTTGATTGACCATGGGATAAAATATGCTATATTATTCCATACGGCCCCATCGTCTAGCCCGGTCCAGGACGGATGGTTCTCAGCCATTAAACACCGGTTCAAATCCGGTTGGGGCTATTATACTTACATTAAGCGGGGTGTATTATGGCACTAATATCCACAAGGGGTAGGAGTGCCATTTCCATTTATTCTCAGTTTGGTTCAAGTTTAGCAGTCCTGAATACTAGCCGAATACTAAAAAAGAGCGTTTTGGGGTGTCATAAATTGGTAGGAGTTCATTACGCTGGGTATACTTAGCACTCAGTTCCAATAATTATCCATTCGTGGTATAATTATATATATGGACATATAAAATGCGTGAATCCATAGTAGTTACTCATAAAAGAATGGCTGCCATAAGAAGCAAGAATACGGGTATCGAGCTTTTGCTTAGAAAAAGACTTTTCTCGCTGGGGTATAGATATAGAATCCATTACAATGTTGTCCTGGGAAGTCCAGACATTGCATTCCCGGCGAAGAAAATCGCAATCTTTTGTGATAGTAACTTTTGGCACGGATATAAATTTGATATTTTGAAAAGAAAGCTAAATAGGAACAAGCGATTTTGGGTAAATAAAATTAGCCGCAATAAAAAACGCGATAGGGCTGTTACCCAAGGGCTGAGAGAAGAGGGTTGGCTTGTGTTTAGGTTCTGGGAGGATCAAATAAAGAATAATATCGAAGAATGTATAAAAAAATTCAAAGGAGCATATTCCGCATTATGAAGAAGAATAGTGTGAAAAGGACTAACGGAACCAAAGACGCTGCAAGTAGATATAGCAAGCTTAAAGAAGAATTAGACTCTGATTTGTTTAATAGCCAATGGCGTCTTGTAAATACTGAGGGCCCTTTGGGTATAAACAAGAAATACAACTTTATTGATTTGTTTTCTGGTGCGGGCGGGCTGTCTTTGGGATTTTCTCAGGCAAATTATGAGAAACTTTTAAGTAGCGAGATTGATCCGGATGCAGCAGCAACCAATGAACGCAATTTTCCAAAGGCGATTCATTTCACGGGGCCGATTGAAAAGGTCTCTGATCGCCAGATTTTAGATGCAGTGGGCAATAAAACTGTACACGTTGTTTGTGGTGGTCCGCCCTGCCAGGGGTTTTCTGTAGCTGGCTTACGCAATCCCAAAGACCCTAGGAACGTAATGTTTAAAGAGTTCGTGCGAGTGGTATCTTTGGTTAAGCCGTGGTTTGTTCTTTTAGAAAATGTTCCTGGGATTTTAACTATGTCAGGTGGGGCTGTAAAGAATGCGATTATCGCTGAGTTTGATCAAATAGGATACCGAGGAATGTCCGTTAGGATATTAGAAGCAGCTACTTATGGCGTGCCTCAGTTGAGAACGAGAGCGATTTTTATTGCGAATCGGTTTAACCTCGTTAATCCATATCCAAAGGAAATTTATGCAAAAGAGCAGTATAAAGCAATTGAATCTGTAATTTTGGACTTAAAGGATCATCCGCGTGATCCGAAAATTAACCATGAGTGGACAGAACATTCTAAAGAATATGAGGAAAGAATAGCAAAAGTTCCCCCTGGGGGATCACTTTATGAAACTTTTAGAGATGCATTTAAGCGACAATATCTTGGCGTTCCCGCAATGACCATTAAAGAGAACCATGGTGGAACACATATCCATCCTGTGCTGAATAGAGTGATTTCTGCAAGAGAAATGGCAAGGTTACAAACTTTTCCGGATAATTTTATTTTTGAAGGAAGGATGAAGAGGGTAATGTGGCAAGTTGGTAATGCTGTTCCTGTTCTATTTGCAAAACATTTGGCTTTGGCGCTGAGGGATGGATTAAGAGAGGCCGAGAAAATACTATCAAAGGGTTAGGAAGTTGAGAGTATCTTGTTCAAATGCTCTCGCCATTTTTCCACATCATACCAGGGACATCCTACGCAACCTTTTTCAGCTGTTTTACCAGTTTTGGGGACGGTTTGATCCCAGTCTTCATTTCCTGCGTAGTAATACTTGATTCCAAAAATACTTCCTCGTTTGTTGGTTTGGAAACAGTTTCTACAGACTTCTCGCTTGTGCAGATTTCTTTGGTTATCCAGCAATTGAAACTTCTTTTTTATTTCGTCTGTGGACATAGTATCCAAATTCTGACCTTTGGTTTCCGCGTCCCACCTAATTTCTGGGAATTTATGATCGGGGATAAGCGTATTGGCTGACGGAGCTCTCTTTCCTTCATATGCATTCACGCTATTTAATGTATTTATAATGCGCTTTTTTAAGGCCGCAGAGAAGCTCTCATAACCAGTTGGTGTTGTTGTGTCGAATGGAACTAATAGTATATGGGTTGCATTCTTGTTGCATTTCGTGCAGAACTGACTGGTCTCAGTCGCCAGCAAATATCCTAGTTCTTTGATATCTTGAATTCTTCTTGCCCAGTTTGGATTCTTGGGCAAATCACTTTCTACGCAGTTCCATTTCAGATTAAGGAGTTTTAAGAAAAAGGGCTTAGTTACCTCTTTTGATGTATAAGTTTTGGTCCATAGCAGCTCTTCTTTTTGAATCCATGCATTTCTTTTTGATTCTTCGCATGACGGGTAGATTTTATTTACTAAATCTGCTATTTCGGACGGGGTTTCTAAAAAAAGTCCGCATCGACGGTAATGGTAGGGGATTGAAGTGTTGAAATTAGCGCCATTAGCATATCTGAAAGATACATCAACATACTTCTCGCTCGCTTTGGTGTGCTCGCGGAGCCTAATTATCTTAATGTTGGGATTAGTTATTAAGCTGCTGATTGTATTTGTGTCCATGCTTCAAATTATAGCACGATAATGACCCCTTTGCATTAAAAATGCCTGTGAGATTTTACCACTTTTTGCGTCTATTATAGCAGGAGGTGATTAAAATGGTTAAGATGCCCAAGGTATTGCTGGAGGAGTCAAAAGCCATGGTTAGGTTGTATCTGTTTTTAAGGAAGGAAGTGGGACTTAGAAAGCGTTTGTCTGTCGGCGAGTTAAAGCAGTTGCTCGATGCCTTAAAGGTCAATGAAAAAGTCTTAAGTCGTGCTTCAAAAGTGATATAATACATTTATGAAGGACTCCAATGTAACCTTCCAGGATATTAAGGCCCGCATCAAGCAATTCATCAAAGAAAGAGACTGGGAACAGTTTCATTCTCCCAAAAATCTGAGTATGTCAATCGCTATTGAAGCCGCTGAGCTTATGGAGCATTTTCAGTGGCTGACTATAGAACAATCAAAAACAATTCTTAAAAATAAGAAGAAGCGAGAAGAAATTGAGGATGAACTAGCGGATATAGCTATATACATCTTTGATTTCTGCAATTTATATAAAATAAATATTGAACAAATAATTGGTAGAAAATTAGACAAGACGGCAAAGAAATATCCGGCTCGCATCGTTAAAGGCAAGATGCATAAATATACTTATTACGAAAAAAATAAGAAATAATTAGGGGGCGCCTATGCGATTATTAAAAATTGAGACCAAAGATTTTCGAACCTTGCAGAATACAACGCTAAATTTTGCGTCTAATTACTGTACGATATCAGGCAAAAATAATGCCGGTAAATCCTGCGTTATCAAATTATTGCTTAATCTTTTTGAAAGCGGAGAACCGGATCCGTGGGGTGAGAATGATTACGGCTTCGACTATAAAGAGGACAAAACCAAATGGGTAAAGAACCTAGACCCGATTAGTGTTCAGTATGAAATTGAGTTCAGTAAAAAAGATGACCCTTCTTTCATTGCATTTTTGGAGAAGCAATCGAGCACAACTATTGACTCTCAAATAGTAGATGTTGTGATAAAGACAGAAGTCCAGCACTCGGATAAAATCACTTATACGATTAAAATTGATAATAAGTCAGTTACGGAAGATGCGGCCTCAGAAATTTTACGCAGGCTTAAGAGTTCTGATTTGATGTTTCATCATAATTCTACTGATCAACAAAATAAAATTTTAAGTAGGAGTAGAAGAAGGTCATATTATGAGGCTTTGTTGTCAGACGCGGAATTAAAACATCTCAGTCAGGCTGCTAGGACTGTCGAAACTAAAATTAAAAAATTGGCGCGCGATCATAGGGAGCGATTAAATAACTTACTTGGACGATTGAGAGAAAAATATGATGTCGAATTCACTATTTCTCAACGTTTTGCATCCAAACGTCATTTCTTTGGTATTAAATTGAATGATAAGAAAGTGGGAGTTTCTTTAAACGATTGGGGTAGCGGTACTCAAAATAGAACACATATCCTTATATCGATCTTACAAGCAAAGCGAAACAAAGACAATCCTTCCAGTCAAGATAAGAGTACTCCAGTTGTCGTTATAGAAGAGCCTGAATGTTTTTTGCATCCGTCGGCACAGTCAGAGTTTGGTAAAGTTTTGCGTGATCTTTCGACTGAATTGGGGATTCAAATCATAGTTACTACACATAGCCCGTATATGCTTAACAGGGAACATGCCAGTTCGAATATTTTGTTAAGTCGGAAAGTCAAAAAACGCGCAAACCCAGAAACAATAGTTATAAATACTTCCGGCGCGAATTGGATGACGCCATTTGCTGATCATCTTGGTATCCCCCCTCAAGAATTGGATGAATTAAAGCCTTTGTTTTCGACTAATAGAACAATTTTATTAGTGGAAGGCGAAATCGATAAAGCATATTTTGAGCATTTACGATCATTGCCTTTGGGAAGCGCGAAGATAAATAATTCTATAGAAATAATATCATATGGCGGATTTTCGGTTCTGAAAAATACTGCGCTTTTAAAATTTGTCCTGAGTAATTTTGACAAGTTTTTTATAACTTTTGATGCAGATTGTCAGAGGGATGTGGAGCCATCTCTTAAGGGCATTGGTCTTAAGTTGAGAATTGATTACCTCCCCGTAGGATTAAATCAGACCGGGAAGAATCGAATAGAAGGATTGCTGCCACCAAGAATTTCTAGCGCTGTATTTAGTCGAGAGATAGATTTGGTACATAAATTAAGTTCTAGTACGCAAGAGTCTAGGGAAGCAAGGGAAGAGCTTAAGAAAAAACTTTTAGATGAATTTAAGAAACACTCGGATTATTCCCAGCAAGAATTACAGGGATTTTCTGACATCGTTGGAATAATCAACAAAAAATTTAACGTTTAGTTTGGATTGGAAAATACCGACACGCTTTTCGACCAGAGTTATCTAGAAAAAAAGGAGGATTTTAAATATGAAAAAGGAAGGCGAAATAATAGATTTTCTATCACGAAATGTTTTTGACCCAATATTAAATTCTCCCGATGCCTCTGACTCACTTAAAAAGGGCGTGAGATACACAATTATGCGTCTTAATAATCTTGATGCTAAAGGGATGGTTAGTTATTATTGGTCAGCTATTGTGGGGACAGATAGGAGCACAGAATTTGCGAGACAAATGCGATCGGAAGGCTTTACGCGATTCGAAGAAGTTATTGATGAATTCAGGGATAGATTTAATGACACATGGTTAATATCATGAATAGAAAATTGTTAGATCAAATAAATATAGAGAAGATACGCATTGCTTTCCAAAAGAAAAAGTTATCTTGCAAGCCTTTTAGTCAGGATTTAGACAAATGGAATGCGGCTTGTGTAGCATTGGATACTATGGAAGATGCCTTGATGGCAATACTAGCCTATGGGACTGCAAAGGAAAGCCGCTCCGTTGGATTAAGATATCTTAAATTGTATGGTTTGCTACAGGCTGTTTTTCTTCAACAGGATGCAATTCAATGTTTTCTTAACGTATTAGGTGGCAATTTTGAAAAGGAGAAGAAGCGTTTAATAGCGTGGCATGAATTGAGAAATTTGAGGAATTTGACAGTCGGTCACCCAGTAGATAATTTTGGGGAAAAAAGGTGTTATATCATAAGAGTCAGTATTGCTAAACACGGTTTTGAATGTATCATGTGGGATAAAAAGAAAAGAAAGGATGACTTTGTAAAAATAGATATTAAAAGCCTGTTGAATAAATATAGAAAGGAAGTGGGTGGAGTTTTACGAAAGGTTCAGGACTATCTATAACCTCAACATTTCAGCAGCTTGTACCTTCAAGGCTTTAGCAAGCTTCCCTATCGTATCTATTTTCAAAGCGGGAGGGTTCTTCCCTTCAATTCTCTGCAGGTATTTGTAGTCAATCTCAGCCAACTCAGCAAGTCTCTCTTGAGTATAGCCGCATTTCGTTCGTAATTCCCTAATCTTTTGACCTATTTGAAGTCTGATATTGTCTTCCATAACACCTTATTATGCTACGGTCTTTTGTTTATTGACACCTAACTGTAGTAAGGTGTATATTGTGTTTGGGGTGGCGTACACCACTGCGTCTACTTTATTGCGAAGGCCTTTCTTGTCTCAATCCGCGCATTGGGCCTTTGATATTTCTCAGCGGGTGCACGTGCAAGGGAAATGCCTTCTCTGGCCCGGGAAATACCTCTCTGGATTGTGTGCCAGCCATTCGGGAGGCTTGTTAACAACCAAATGCTGATTACCCCATATACTTGACAAAATATACCTCTGTGTGTTTTAATGTTTTCGGATTTTCAGATACCGACGAGCTACTTCTATTGACATCCTATGCCCTCAAGGCCTAAGATAGAATAGACAAGGAGGTGTACATGGGACTATACTTTTGTCCAAATTGCCAGAATTTAAAGGTTAAGACAGTGAGGGTTGAAGAGCTGAAAGGTCTCAGCAAATACAAAATCGAGAGGGCGATCAAGGAAAGCAACGTCGATTCTCTGGGTTTTTCATTTCCTCTTAATAAAGCTGTGTACAAAAGGCTGATTAAAGAGGGGAGCTGTGAGATTATCTTTTGTGCTGAGCGTATGCTAGAACGTAGCCTGTATTTGTACCGCGAGGGAATCGAAGGAAGCCTTACCCCCAACAAGAGCGATCCGTGTCCAAAATACAAATGAAATTTCCAATCGCGGTGGTTATCAATTTGTTCTTATGCGGGTGCGCGATTTGTCCCCCGGGGTTGCCCAAGCATCCCATAGAGAAATCGCTTCAAGAGTGTATGGATAAATCAAAATGCGTGACTTCGGGAATGAGCGTTTGTTTAACAGCGGCAAATCAGCAATGGGAAGCAGAGATAGATAAATATTACAAATTGCTGATGGATGCTTTGCCCGGAGAATACAGAGGCGCTCTGGAAAAATCGCAGGCCGCTTGGGTTAAGTTCAAGGATTTAGAATCTGAGGCTATTCCGAGCATTTA
>Ga0265297_10007270_pt1 | contig 15454 bp, 4 predicted proteins | sample Munlanlwell13791_FD_192502 | JGI IMG/M metagenome (GOLD analysis project Ga0265297, IMG submission 192502) | Leachate microbial communities from a municipal landfill in Southern Ontario, Canada - Leachate well 137-91 | ecosystem: Engineered > Solid waste > Landfill > Unclassified | place... | reverse complement strand
CTCCGACAAAAATAAAACCACCATCGTTGCGTAATACGGAATAAACAGGATAAAAATCCATAACTCCTTCCATATTAGGACGGCTTCCTGAAAGAACACCTGCCATTTCTTTGCTGAAATAAATGAAACGAAATAAGGAGGAATCATTTGAAGGGAAATATTTAATAAAAGCCAGCCCTTTTGATTCCGTACTTTCATGATTTGAAAAGTAGCCGGTTATAATATAGCCGGTTGTGAAATAATCATATTTATAAATGACATTGGTAAGTTTGAGGCTGTCGTTGTATAAGTTAAACTGAGATAGGGCATTTGTTTCGGCATTAATACAGATAAATTGAAATGATTGCTCATTTTGTTTGAATAATATCCCTGAGGAACCTTTGCGGGTTATAATTGCTGTGATGTAAGGTTCTGCAAATTCAATATTCGTGACAGCCATAGTTTCTTCAAAAGGAAGAGCAACATTAAGACTTTCGAGGGTTTCCAGAAGATGATCTAAAATGACCAGTTTTAAATTGGTGTTTTTGCCGGAAGTACCCTCTGAGCTAATTATTAAAATTTTATTTGTCAATTTGTTAAACGAGATTTGAAAAGTAGAGTTATCGTCCAGTTTAGATTTTGTTTCAATTATTAAGTTTCCTTTATCATACTCATTGAAATTATGGTCAAAAATGTCAGCAAATAAGCTGTAAGTTTTAGTTTCTTTATTGTAGCTGGCATAAAAAAAATATAGTTTCTTGTCGTGAAGTGCGATTTTCACGACATGAAACTGCTTTTCGAGAGTCTTTTCGTATTGAGCAGATTTCCGGAGCTGAGCATCATATCGTTGAAAAATAAATGTCTGTAAACTTTTCTTATCATATTGAATGATGAACAATGATTCATCAATTTTACCAAGGATTTCGACTTGTTCCGGTCTTATTTTTAATTTTTCGCTGATAGACCAATCAAGCGTCTGTGCGTGCAAAAAACTACATCCGGAAATGATAAAGGAATATATGATGATTATTTTCTTCATCATTGGTTTTTATATACGATCTGACCGTTGATAATAGTAATAAGTACGCTGCAGGTATAAACAGATTCTCTGTCAGCATTTAGAAGATCTTGATCTAAAATGACAATATCCGCATACTTCCCTGTTTCAATACTTCCTTTTTCAGCTTCTTCGAAACTTGCTTTGGCAGCCCAAATAGTCATGGCACGTAATGCATCGGAACGTGATAAACTATTTTCAGCTTGAAAACCTTGTTCGGGCTTACCGTTCTTATCTTGTCTGAAAACGGCTGAATAAAATCCATAAATTGGATTTATTTGTTCTACTGGAAAATCGGACCCAAAGGGAAGCCATCTATTGGTGTGCATTAACTTTTTATAGGCGTAGGCGTTTTTTATTCTTTCATGGCCAAGCCTTTGTTCTGCCCAATCCATGTCGGAGGTAGCATGGGCAGGCTGAATGGATGGAATAATATTAAATTCCCTGAAAAGACTGAAATCAGGCTCATTGATCACTTGAGCATGCTCAATGCGCCATCTGCGGTCATTAGGTCCCTTGAGGTATTCTGAATAGATATTCAGAATCATGCGGTTTGCTGAATCCCCAATGGCGTGACAACATATTTGGTAATGGTTTTCCAAAGCGATCTGACAGTATAAGCGATAGTGGTCTTCCTGTTCGACCATAGTACCGTAATGGCCTGGTTGATCGGAATAAGGTTCGAGAAGACATGCACCTCTGGAACCTAATGCACCATCAGCATACAATTTAATTGAGCATACATGAAGTCTGCTTGTTTTAAGGATCCCTCTTTCCTTTATAAACGAAATACTTTCGTCACCCGGATTGAGCATGGCATTGATTCTTATTAAAAGTTTACCGGACTTATGTAGTTGATCTATGATATCAATGATATCAGGATCCAAACCTGCATCGGTAATACTTGTCAGACCTACGCGAATACAATCTTTTTCTGCAGTTATCAATGCTTCTGCAACTTCTTCCGGCTCAGGATTACTGGCAGCAGTTTTTACCATGTCTGCAGCCTTTTCCAGAAGAATACCGGAAAATTTTCCATTTTTATAATGAATAAATTTCTTCATTTTTCCATCGTTGACACCGGACAAATTGTAAGCTTTTTGATTGACAAGAACTGCATGTCCATCAACACGAATAAGCATCACAGGACGGTCAGGAAACAATTCATTTAGTTTTTCATTATCAGGAAAGTCTTTTTTCGCCCACAGATTTTGGTCCCAGCCTCTGCCAACGATCCAGCCATTTTTATTTTCATCGGCAAAAATGGTTACTCTTTTCAGAACTTCTTCAAAAGAGGAGCAAGAAGTAAGGTCAATGCGCTTTTTATTTAAACCATATCCATAAAAGTGACAATGAGAATCATAAAAACCGGGATAGACATACTTCCCTTTAACATTTCTCATTTGAGCCGAAGTGTATTTTGAAAGAATTGTTTTGTTGCTCCCAACTTCAATTATTTTACCATCCTTAATGGCAATAGCTTCAGCAATACTGAAATTTTCATCTACAGTATATACTTTTGCGTTGTGTATGATCAAATCTACTTTAATCCTGTTCATGGTGCAAGTAGTTAACGTTAAAACAAGAATGAGAGAAAGAAGACATAGCTCAAATGCTTGATTAAATTTCGAGATCATATTGTGCGATTAAATCTGACCAAACTCCATCAACAGCAAAGTTAAAACAATTAAATCCCAGTTTTTCAGCGGATGAAATATTGTTCCTGTCATCATCAATAAAAAGAGATTCTTCGACTTTTATTCCACTGTCATTAATTAAATAATTAAATATAGCAATATCCGGTTTTCTCATTCCTATTTTAAAGGAATAGTATTCCTTGACAAAGGAAGAATAAAAATCCCGATAAGATAATGATGAAGTAATTTCCTTATAAAAATGTTGATAATGAATTTCATTTGTATTGGATAACAGATAACAAGAGTAAAATCTGCTTAGTCTCCGAAGGAATCTGTAGCTTTCAAGAGGCATACCCACCAGGATTTTCAGAAAGGCTTCCTTTACCCTCAGAATACCTGGATTCAGAGGAGAAGAATCATTTAATTCTTTCAGAAATGCCCCGCTATCAATTTCACCTCTTTCAAGTTGAAAGAAAATATTATCATTTTGATTCAGGTTATAATTGACAGGGATCTGAAGTTGATTTAAGGCAAAAGTAGTTCTTTGAATATCAATGTTATATAACACCCCTCCAAAATCAAAAACCAAGTTTTTTATTTTCTTCATTGATTCATTTGTCGGTTTAAAAGATTTGTATCTTTGCAATCCGAAAATTTCAGGGCCCATAGCTCAGTAGGTTAGAGCAGTTGACTCATAATCAATTGGTCGCAGGTTCGAGTCCTGCTGGGCCCACACTTTTAATCCGAAAGCCCCGTAAATACTGAGTTTACAGGGCTTTGTTATATAATTGCTAAAGCATTGGTAAAAAATTTCTATAATTATCTCATACTGGAATATAAAAAGAAAGCAAAGAAGATCGTCTATTATCGTATATCTATTTGAATTCATATTTCATGTTTTAAGAATCAACAAAAATATGACTTTTTGACGTACAAAAACGAGGGATTTTGGGCTAATTCTTTATAATTTTGATCATCTGATCATAATTTTCAAATCTTACTTTAACGATATAGACTCCTTTTGGTTTATTTGTCAGATCAATGAATTCAGTATCCGTTTTAGGTTTAACAACCAATATTTCCTGGCCGAATGTATTGCTAATCACAATTAAATTAAGTTTTTTTGACGACTTAATTGTAAAGGTACCTTTATTGGGATTGGGAAAAACACTTATTGAATTATCAATTACTGACCTATTAATTCCAGTTGACGTTACAACGATAGATTTATTTTCACAATCTTTACAACCTTCATTTGAAATGACGCATAACTCAACGATATAGGTGCCGGTTGATGAATATATATGAAACGGATTCTGCAAAGTTGAGGTTATGCCATCTCCAAAACTCCATTCCCAGGAAATGATGGTGCCACTTGAAATAGTTGAAGAATCATAAAACTGTATAGTCGAATCTGTTAGTTTGGTTGAACCGAATTTTACTTCCGGATCAGGTATGACAAATACACTTTGAATAAGGGAGTCTGAGCAAAATAAGGTGGAAGCCACCAATTTAATTTGGTAAGAGCCGGCTGTTTTAAAGGAAAATGCTTCCGGAGTCATTATATGGGAGGTACGTGAATCCCCTAAATCCCAAAAATAAGTAATGGCATCAGTGGAATTATTAATAATTGATATTGTCTCAGAGGCGCAAACAATAGAATCAATATTGAAATCAGCTTTTGGAGCTTTATGGATTATTACAGACTTTACAGTTGAATCAATACAGCCTTGGTTATCAATTACTTTTAGTTTTACCTGATAAGTTCCCGGAGAACTATAGATATGATCTGGGTCTGTTAATATGGATGTGTCGCCATCACCAAAATCCCAAATCCTGTGTAATGCGTTGATGGAGGAATCTGTAAATCTGGCACCATGACAAATTTCACGAAGACTAATCCGTGCTTGTGGATTTGCATTGACAATAACTGTTTTAGTAATAGAATCTAAACAACCCGATCCGGTTACGATTAATTTAATATCGTAGGAACCATCCGATGGGAGTGAGAATGCCAATGGATGTTTCAAATTAGAAAACGTAGAATCTCCTGAATACCAGAAGTAACCATCTGCATCTGTGGAATTGTTGATAATTGATATTGCATCGGAAGCACAAACAACTGCATTGATATTGAAATCAGCTTTTGGGGCTTTATGGATTATGACAGACTCAAAGGCTGAATCGGAACAACCCTGGTTATTAAATACGTTCAGTTTTACCTGATAAGTTCCCGGAGAACTGTAGATATGATCAACGTCTGTTAATATGGATGTGTCTCCATCACCAAAATACCATATTCTGTAAACTGAATTGATGGTTGAATCTTTAAATCCGGCACCATTACAAATTTCACGAAGACTAATCCGGGCTTGTGGGTTTGGATTAACAATAACTGTTTTGGTAAGAGAGTCAATACAACCTGAACCTGTTACAATTAATTTAATATCGTAGGTACCAACCGCTGGGAATGAAAATGCCAATGGATTTTTTAAAACAGAAATCAGAGAATCTCTTAAATACCAGTAGTAACCATCTGCATTAGTGGAAGTATTGATTATCGTTGTTGTTTCAGAACGACATACATTCGTATCCATACTGAAATCAGCCTTTGGTGCATCAGGGATTATTACGGTTTGTGTGATTGAATCGGTACAACCATAGCTATTAACTGCTATCAGTTTTACTTGATAGGTTCCGGGAGAATTATAAATATGATCAACGTCTGTTAAGAGGGATGTGTCGCCATCATTAAAATCCCATAAACGGAAAACTGAGTTAATGGAAGAATCTATAAATCTGGCACCATTACAAATTTCACTAAAACTAAAGTGTGCTTTTGGATTTGGATAAACTAACACTGTTTTTGCAAAAGAGTCATTACATCCGGAGGCTGAAGCAAATAATTTTACATTATAAGTGCCGGCTTTAGGGTATAAGAATGTCAATGGGTTTTTAAGATTAGAAGTCATAGAATTTCCCATATCCCAGAAGTAAGTGACTGCATTAATCGAATTATTGATTATTGTAATTTTTTCATTTATACATACAAAAGAATCAATACTGAAATCAGCTTTTAATGTATCGGGGATTATCACGGTTTGTATGCTTGAATCAGCACAGCCATAGCTATTGATTATTTTCAGTTTTACCTGATAAGTTCCTGGAGAACGATAAATATGATTAACATCTGTTAATATGGATGTGTCACCATCATCAAAATCCCAAATCCTGTATAATGCGTTGATGGATGAATCTGTAAATCTGGCACCATGACAAATCTCAGTAATAGTAAAGTGGGCTTTTGGACTTGGATTGACAAGAACTTTTTTAGAAAGAGTGTCTGAACAACCTGAGCCTGTTACAATTAATTTAATAAGGTAGGAACCAATTTCAGGGAATGAGAATGCCGGTGGATTTTTCAAATTAGAAATCATAGAATCTCCTAAATACCAGAAGCAACCATCTGCATCTGTTGAATTATTTATTATTGAAATTATATCATTAATACATACGATAGAATCAATTTCTAAATCAGCTTTAGGTTCTTCGGGTATTATAACCAACTTTTCGTTTGAATCGGCACAGCCATAGCTGTTGATTACTTTCAGTTTTACCTGATAGGTTCCGGGAGCACTGTAAATATGAACAACGTCTGTTAATATTGATGTGTCGCCATCATCAAAATTCCAAAAACGGTATACTGAATTAGTGCTTGAATCAATAAATCTGGCACCATTGCAAATTTGTACAACCCCCATATTTGCTTCGGGACTTGGTAAAACAGTGACATAAATTAAAAAATAATCCTTGTAATTAAGGGAGTTTGTTTTGGTTAACCTAACAGTTCCTGGCCCTTTAGTTGGCCATTTAACAGTAAGTATATTTGTTCCTTGCCCACTAATTATACTACCATTTGTAATAGTCCAGAAAAATGTACAATTGGTGCCTGGATTAGCAGTATATGTTGCTGTTTGCCCTTCACAAATTTCTGAAGGGCCAGATATCAGATGTGAGATTGGACTTGGGATATCATATTTCAGCGCCCTGTATGTACAAGACGGGAATGAAGCTTCAAAAACTTTTTTCCCTGCGGTATCTACTTCGGTCATTTTAGTAACAGATCCCCAGCAAATGAAGGTGTTGCCATTTGCTAACCTGATCACACTTCCCATAGAAGGGCCATTAACATCCGGACTTTGCCTGAATTGAAATACTTGTTTTGCAGTTTTATTAACCTCATCAATTTCATATTCAACAGCACGGGCAAATCGCCCCAATCCATTATCGAAAAGTGTAATATTTCCGTTGGGTAATCGACTTACATAATGCTGAAAAATGAAACCTAAAGTGTCATTTATAAAGGTAAACTGATTGCTATGGGCTTGCAGTCCAAGCCTCCATATTATATTTCCGTTATTAAGGTTAATTTTGGTAATTTCATTTAATGCAGGGTTACACATAAGAATGGTAGAGTCAGTGTCAAGAAAAAGGCTGTTCGTATGTGCAAAATCGAAAGATGGAGCAGTGAGATCGCCTGCATAATCTGTTATAGAAATATGATCTAAAACTTTCCACTGAAATAATAACTTGTCATTGGTATCTATCTCCTGGATGATATTACCTGTTACCTGGGCATTTGGCTTACCACCGGAAACTATCGTTGACAAATCCATTGTTCTTGTTTCATCGGCTATTAAAAAATAATGATTATCCTTGGACATAATAAGCTCATGATTATTCGTTGAATATCCATTTTTTGCCACAACGGTATCAATTATATTGAAGTTTTTATCCATAATATAATATCGTCCCTGTTTCCCGTCAAAAAAGGAATATTTGTAATTGGGTTGTGGCTTAAAATCTAAAAAGCCGCCATTCATGCTGGTAGGGAATGATTTGGCATATATTATTCTTCCCTGTTTGTCAAGTATTAAAAGATAATAAGTACCAGCAGTTCCCGTCCAAAAACTTGCAATAAATGTGTATCCATTGGAAGGATTAGTATTGGTAGTTACATTGATTGTCGGAAATTGAGCCCCGGCTGAAAACAATAAAAATTGACAGAATACAATTAACATTGCAGACTTTAAGCTTTTCATAGAATAATTTTTAAAATAATACCTTTTTTTAATGTACTGTTTGTGTCAATTTGTTTTCGATAGGCATGTATTTTTAAGGTATAAATGAATGTGTAAAAATAAGCTTTATTTTAATACTTTTCACAATGATTCCAATTTATTTCGAAAAATAGGACAGGGATTAATTTAAACAGAGAAAATATGGCAAATACTGTTCAGGATGTATTTTAGCATGGTTGCATTTGAAAAAATATTTTAAAGTTATCCGAACAAGTTGTACTAGGTTCGAATTGCATAGCAGTTTTTATAAAAGTTGATAACTTTTAATAACTGCTGGGTCCACAATTCATCTTTTATGGAAGCTTGTCTTTCTGAAAATATTTGTTTATTCAGCAAGCAGCAATATTGTATTCGATAAGATTTTAGTACATTTACAAAAAAAATAATATGAATAAAATTGAAAAAATATTGGGTTTACTTGTGCTGCTATTTATTAACTATAATTTGGCTGCACAATTTCCACAAATAAAATGGTGGTATGATACACGGGATGCTTCTTTTGGACAAAGTGCCATTGCAGAAATTGATCGGAATGGAAACAAAGTAATTGCATTCGGGTGTTTTCGAAACGACAGTAGTATCTACGCATTGAATGCTGCAGATGGGAAACTTAAGTGGAAGTATAATGCTGCAACCCAATTTGCAGAAGGATGTAATGACGTGGCTATGCTTTTTTATGATATTGATAAGGATGATACCCTTGAGCTGATTGTACCTTCTTCATGCAATCCGCTTACTTACTGTTTCAATTCAAATTCAGGACTTGTTAAATGGAAGGAAGATACCAGAGGTAGCGACTCACCTCCGGTCATTGCCGATTTGGATCAGGATGGAAAGCTTGAAATTTTGCATGGGGAATTCGGAGGATATGTTGTTTGTTTGGATGCCTTAACGGGGAAACAGAAGTGGGAAATTGCTGTAGATTTAAACTCATGGGTGCAAACAGCTCCAACTATTGTTGATGTAAATCAGGATGGGAAACTTGATTTCGTTGTCGCAACATGGGGGTTTTCAGACAACAGTAAACTTTACGCTTTTGATGGGAATACTCAAAAAGAGATTTGGAGTATAAAGATGAATGATGTAGTTTACCATGGAACAGCTGTTGCAGACCTTGATTTTGACGATAAACCTGAACTTGTCGTTGGTGATTATTCTGGAAGATTGCATGTAATAAATGCAGAGGATGGTTCTACTGCATGGTATTATCAGTCAGATTACTATATTGGCTCACCTGCTGTCATCGGTGATTTGGATGGGGATAGCAAATGCGAGATTATTTTTGCCAGTTACTTCAAAATAATTGCTTTAAGTAATATTGGAGATTCACTCTGGCAATTTAATATACCTGATTATGGTCAGTGTTTCAGAGGGGTTGTATTATCTGATATCAATGAAAATGGGAAGCTCGATGTTATTTTTGGTTCTTCAAACGGAAGTGTATATGCTCTTGATGGAATGAATGGGACACCAATATGGTCATTAGATCTTCAGGCTCATTACGGAGATACATTTTCAATTGACCACGCACCTGTCATTGCAGATTTCGACAATAACGATACTCTTGATTTATTTGTTGTAGGAGGCAAAACAAGATATCCGGAGTTTAATAAAAGTTATGGAAGGGGATATGCTATTGCCATTGGAAAGGGCGATGGGCCGGAATGGAAAATGTTTCAAAGGGATTATTACCGGACTTCAAGTACATGCTACCCTTATAATATTTTAAGTATTGTAAATGAAGAAAAGCCTTTCCATTTTTACACTTATCCCAATCCTCTCGGCACGAGAGGAGAACTATATTTGGATATTAACATCAATACAGATTATAAAATCGCTATTCATGATATTTTTGGCAGAGAGGTTTATTGTGGCATGAATATAAAATCCATAAGCATAAATGAATGCAGTCTTGAAGCCGGGGTGTATTTTATTACCATTTTTTACAATAAAGGACTCTTTACCAATAAGATAATGATTACATTGGAATAAAGAGTCCTAAGTTGTCTGTAAAAAAACCTTGCTTTAGTTGGCACCAATAATTAGCCAGTTTTTACCATCACTGATGATTTTTCTGAATTTCCATTGTCCAACAAAGTCATAAGCTCCGACTGCGCCATCAATTTTATCAGTACCGGAGGGAAAAATCCTGATATAGCCGGTATTGACATTTTTAAATAAATATGCTCGTCCCGGACAAGTAGAAGCTGCTGGTAACAAGAAAACATGATTGGTAAGCACGGTGGGGTTGTCGCTGGCAATCATATAGAAGGTGTCGTTTAGGGTAACAGGATTAATGCGATATACACTAATTGTGTCAACTTCGAATGCAATACTCCCCTTTACTTGAAATGTTGATGTTGGTTTTGATACGCCAATACCAATACCTATTGTATCAATTACCATCTTTTCTTTTCCACCTGCATCAAATCGTATTCTGTCTTCGTTGGCTGTTTTTTCAAGATGAATTTTGGTGTTGCCATCAGCATCAGATACTTGCGTTATGCCTGAAGCTTCCCATTTCAGAGTTGTTCCATTATAGGTAAGTATCTGTTTGTCGTTGGGAGCAGTAGTTGAAATACTTCTGTTCATAATTTTTCCGGCATTCCAAATTGCTGAATCATAATAGGCTGCAACAGCTCCACTTGTCAAGTACAAGCCTGCACCCGGCTTGATTTCGAGTTGGTTGGATCCATTGAACATTAAACCACTATTGGAAGAAAGAGATACATTAACAGTATCATTTGAAATGGATATTCCTTTCCCTGCTTTAATAACACTGCTCATTGCTTTTGTTTCCCATTGACTTGTCGTGCCATTCCATGTAAGTATATGTTTGTCAGCTGGTGCTAGAGTGGCAGAAATAGCTGTTCCTGAAAGTTTGTTTGCATTCCAGATAGCGCGGCTGCTGTCGGCATCAATTTTACCACCGGTAACTTTCAAAGTGGTACCATGATTGATGGCAATATTGGTTCCGCTAAATGCCAAACCTGATGTGGTCAATATTTTAGCACTGATGGTTGTACCTGTAATATCAATACCATTACCTGCAGTATATCCACCTGAAGGATCTTTGGATTCCCATTGTTTGCTTGTTCCATTCCAGGTAAGTACCTGACCGTTGGTAGGTGCCAATGAATTGGATATGCGGGTATTAAATAATTGATTGGCATTCCATAAGGTATCGGTGTTTTTCGCATTAATGGTTCCTCCGACAACGGTTAAGGTAGCACCGTAATTGATTCCGATAGAGCCGAAATTATATCCAAGTCCTGTAGAAGTTAAAATCTTTGTACTGATCACATTTCCGGCAATATTGATTCCGTCACCTGCTGTATATTGATAATTGGATTCGTTGACATAGGTCCAGTTTGTTCCGTCAAATTTTAAAAGTTGATTGGCAACAGGAGCGGCAGATGGTAAATCTTTTCCGTTCAATTTATTGGCATTCCAGATGGCACGGCTGCTGTCGGCATCAATTTTACCACCAGTAACTTTCAGAGTGGTACCGTGGTTAATGGCGATACTGCTTCCGTTAAATGCTAAACCTGATGTGGTCAGTAATTTAGCACTAATGGTCGTTCCTGTGATATCAATTCCGTTTCCTGCCGTATAACCTCCGGCAGGGTCTTTGGATTCCCATTGCTTGGAAACTCCGTTCCAAGTGAGAACCTGACCGTTAGTAGGTAACAATGAATTGGATATGCGGGTATTAAATAATTGATTGGCATTCCATAAGGTATCGGTGTTTTTCGCATTGATGGTTCCTCCGACAACGGTCAAGGTGGAACCATAATTAATACCAATTGATCCAAAACTATAACCAAGTCCTGTTGAAGTTAAAATCTTTGTGCTGATCACATTTCCGGCAATATTGATTCCGTCACCTGCTGTATATTGATAATTGGATTCGTTGACATAGGTCCAGTTTGTTCCGTCAAATTTTAAAAGTTGATTTGCAACAGGAGCGGCAGATGGTAAATCTTTTCCGTTCAATTTATTGGCATTCCAGATGGCGCGGCTACTGTCGGCATCAATTTTACCACCGGTAACTTTTAAAGTGGTACCATGATTAATGGCAATATTAGATCCGTTAAATGCCAGACCTGATGTGGTCAGTAATTTAGCACTGATGGTCGTTCCTGTAATATCAATGCCATTTCCTGCTGTATAACCTCCTGCAGGGTCTTTAGATTCCCATTGTCCGCTTGCTCCGTTCCAGGTAAGAACCTGTCCGTTGGTGGGTGCAAGGGAATTGGAGATGCGTGTATTAAATAATTTATTAGCATTCCACAAGGTATCGGTGTTTTTTGCATTGATGGTTCCTCCGACCACTGTTAAGGTAGCACCGTAATTAATCCCAATAGAGCCGAAACTGATACCAAGTCCGGTATTGGTTAAAATCTTGGCACTGATCACATTACCAGCAATATTGATTCCGTCACCAGCTGTATATTGATAATTGGATTCGTTGACATAGGTCCAGTTTGTTCCGTCAAATTTTAAAAGTTGATTTGCAACAGGAGCGGCAGATGGTAAATCTTTTCCATATAATTTATTGGCATTCCAGATGGCGCGACTGCTGTCGGCATCAATTTTACCACCAGTAACTTTTAAAGTAGTACCGTGATTAATGGCAATATTGCTTCCGTTAAATGCTAAACCAGATGTGGTCAGCAATTTCGCGCTGATAGTTGTTCCCGTAATATCAATGCCATTTCCTGCGGTATAACCTCCGGCAGGGTCTTTGGATTCCCATTGCTTGGAAACTCCGTTCCAAGTGAGAACCTGACCGTTAGTAGGTAACAATGAATTGGATATGCGGGTATTAAATAATTGGTTGGCATTCCATAAGGTATCGGTGTTTTTCGCATTGATGGTTCCTCCGACAACGGTTAAGGTAGCACCGTAATTGATTCCGATAGAACCGAAAGCAATACCAAGTCCAGTTGAAGTTAAAATTTTCGCGCTGATCACATTACCGGCAATATTGATTCCGTCACCAGCTGTATATTGATAATTGGATTCGTTGACATAGGTCCAGTTTGTTCCGTCAAATTTTAAAAGTTGATTTGCAACAGGAGCGGCAGATGGTAAATCTTTTCCATATAATTTATTGGCATTCCATATGGTGTCGGTGTTTTTGGCGCTGATCGTTGTACCTGTAATACTTATTCCAGTGCTGGCTGTATATGTCGTACTTGCAGGAGCAGCTGCTTCCCATTGATTTGAAGTGCCATTCCAGGTAAGTACATTCCCGTTTGCAGGAGTCATACTTGATGAAACCGGAGTGTTATATAGTTTAAAAGCATTCCATTTTGGACTACTGCTATCGGCATCAAGCTTCCCTGCATTTAATTTCATCGTTGTACCATAATTAACGCTAATGGTGTTGGAAGCAATGCTTATCCCAGATCCGGCAGCATATTGATAAGCGGATTCGTTAACATAGGTCCAGTTGGTTCCGTCATATTTTAGGAGTTGATTTGCAGAAGGAGCAGTAGTTGGTAAATCTTTTCCGTATAATCTATTCGCATTCCAGATAGTATCAGTATTTTTGGCATTTATTGTTGTTCCTGAAATGCTGATTCCTGTTCCTGCAGAATAAGTTGCACCTGTTGGGGCAGATGCTTCCCATTGATTCGAAGTGCCATTCCAGGTAAGGACATTCCCGTTTGCAGGAGTCATACCCGATGAAATCGGTGTGTTATAAAGTTTAAAAGCGTTCCATTTGGGACTGTTGCTATCGGCATCGAGTTTACCGGCATTGATTTTAAGGGTAGTTCCATGATTGACATTGATAGTGTTGGAACTAATGGTGATCCCCGTTCCTGCAGAATATTGATAGCTGGATTCATTAACATAGGTCCAGTTCGTGCCATCAAATTTCAGGAGTTGGTTGGCAGAAGGAGCAGAGGTTGGTAAGTTTTTACCATACAATTTATTTGCATTCCAAATGGTATCTGTATTTTTTGCCATAATTGTCGTGCCACTAATATCAATACCAATACCTGGAGTGTAAGTCGTACTTGCAGGGGCTTTGGCTTCCCATTGACTTGATGTACCATCCCAGGTAAGGACATTCCCGTTTGCTGGACTTAGGCTGGCAGAGACGGGGGTGCCATAGAGTTTATTCGCATTCCAAATAGGTTTGGTACTGTCAGCATTTATCGTAACGCCATTAATGGTCACATAGGAACTTGATGTGGTTGCCGTGACAGAGGGTGATTTTGGTTCCCAGGTATTTGTAATTCCATTCCAGGTTAAAATTTGATTACTTGACGGTGCAGTGGAAGATACCGGGAATCCTTGTAATCCAACAACAGATGGATTTGGGTAAGTTCCAGATAAATCACCTCCCGCAGATGTTGAGGTTGTAATATCATTCGCGGAATTGGTGTCACCTGTATTTGTAATTGTAATGGTTGACCCGCTTTGACCAATGCTGATTCCTGAACCGGAAACAAAAGTAGTGGCTCCTACTATTGTGAAGGTTACAGGTTTCCACATACCCGCAACAGCATCATATTGCAAAACTTGGTTATTGCCGGGAGTAGTAGTGGCAATGTCAAAACTCTGAAGTTTGTTTGCATTCCAAATAGGTTTAGTGCTGTCTGCATTTATTACCGTCCCATTGATAGTAACGTAATTGTTGGTGGTTGTTGTAACTGTAGCAGGTATTTTTGCTTCCCATTGATTGCTTGTTCCGTTCCAGGTAAGTATATGTCCATCGGAAGGACTTAAACTGTTTGAAACAGCTGTATTGTATAATTGATTTGCATTCCAAATGGGTTTAGTACTGTCAGCATTTATAGTTGTACCGTTTATTGTGATATAATTGCTGTTTGTTGTAACCGAAGTGGCAGAAGCTTTTGCTTCCCATTGATTACTTGTTCCGTTCCAGGTAAGAATATACCCATCAGAAGGACTTAAGCTGTTTGAAATGGGCGTATTGTATAATTGATTTGCATTCCAAATGGGTTTAGTACTGTCAGCATTTATAGTTGTACCGTTTATTGTGACATAATTGCTATTTGTTGTAACAGATGTTGCAGGAGCTTTTGCTTCCCATTGGCTAGTAACTGCATTCCATGTCAGGATTTGCCCGTCAGAAGGAGACAATGCGCCATCAATAGGACTTCCGCTTAGTTGACTCGCATTCCATATTGCCTGGGAATTATTTGCATTCAGTACACCGCCTGAGGTATTCATGGTACTGCCTGCATTTATTTCAATGGCACCGCTGTTAAATGTCAAGCCACCTGCAGTATTTATAAGAGCACTAATCGTGTTTCCGGTAATATCAATACCATCACCAGCGAGATAAGTTCCACCCAAATCATCATCAGGAATCCAGGAAGTACCGTCCCATTTTAGAACCTGTCCAATATTTGGGGTAGTTGTTGAAATGGATTTGCCTTGTAGTTGATTAGCATTCCAGATAGCTTTATTACTATCAGCATTAATTATTGTTCCATTTATTGATATACCACTTCCTGAAGTCAAGGAAGGATTTGTGTTGTCAGCGGCTAAAACCCAAGAACCAAGAGTACTGTTCCATTTTAAAATTTGCCCATCGCTTGGTGCAGCAGCAGAAACAGGCCGTCCTTGTATCCTAATGACAGTCAGGTTATTATAAG
>Ga0265297_10007268_pt1 | contig 15457 bp, 18 predicted proteins | sample Munlanlwell13791_FD_192502 | JGI IMG/M metagenome (GOLD analysis project Ga0265297, IMG submission 192502) | Leachate microbial communities from a municipal landfill in Southern Ontario, Canada - Leachate well 137-91 | ecosystem: Engineered > Solid waste > Landfill > Unclassified | place... | reverse complement strand
TCAAGGCAAGACTGTTCCGGTGCTTTTGCCCAAAGTTTTAGGCAAGCACTTGGTTTCTACCGCTTTAGCAGCGATTACGGTTGGCATTATTTATAATTTAAATTTACATAATATCGCTTCGGCCCTGAAAGATTTTGAGCCGCCCAAGGGCCGGATGCGGATAATCAAAGGCATTAAAAATACTTTAATTATTGATGACACTTATAATTCTTCGCCCTTGGCAGTGCGCCAGGCTTTATACCAGCTTAGCCAGATCAATTTAACCCCGCACCATAAAAAATATGCCGTTTTGGGTGACATGCTGGAACTTGGGGTAATTACCGAGCAAGCCCATCAGGAAGTTGGCGAAGCCGTGGTTGAATACGGAATTGATTATTTAATCACGGTTGGTGAAATTTCGCGCGATATTGTCCGGGGGGCACTTGGTAAGGGCATGTCAAAAGAACATTGTTTTAATTTTCAAAATAGTTTGGCGGCCGGCAAATTTTTACAACAGCGAATTAATGAAGGCGATTTGCTTTTAATTAAGGGTTCACAGGGAATGAGGATGGAAAAAGCGGTCAAAGAATTAATGGCGGAGCCGGAAAGAGCAGCCGAACTGCTGGTTAGGCAGGATAAAGAGTGGGTGAAATAAAGTTTGGTTACCCCACTTTAGCGGGCTGTTTATAAAGCCGACTAAAATCGGGTATCCTCTATAAATTGTTTTTTTATCCCGGGATTAAATTCTGGGTTTTTTAATAATAAAGAAGACGGTCAGTTTGGCACCAACCGCCTTTGAAAGATTTGTCCATAAGGCCCAAAGATCACTTGCACTGGCATTCGAGGAAATCGATTGTTACATTTGTAACGAATCCTTGGCGGCCGCTCAGCCGAAAGCCTTGGCGAATCATCACCACTTTTTCCTCCGCGTTGACCGTGAATTCCTCCTTACTTTCAACGGCGAAGATCTCGCAGGCCAACTTTTTGCCTAAAGGATTTCGGAAGAAGACAAAGATCGTTATCCTAGCTTCCGGTCTGGCGGCGCCTTGGAGTGGGCCAAAAGCCGTTTGCCAGTCCTCACAAGGGGGGATAATTTCGGCGATTCTGGCGATATCGTCTCCTCTTTCAGATAACTGATTGAGCAGCCACGTAGTGACAGGCCAACCTCGTTCTAGGTTAGCCCTGATATTCATGACCACGTTAGCGATAAAGGCAACTCCTTTTCTGCTCATCCCTTTCCTCCTCATTTCAGGTTTTGATTAGCTTGAGGTTAGCACTTTTTGTTTTGATTGTCAATGGTTTATTGACAAAAATTTTTAATAAGATTAATTTGAAAAAGGTGATAACGGAGGATTTAAGATGCAAAAGCTAAAAAGCGGCATTAAATGGGTTGAGCAGGTCTTCTATTGGCTTGAGCAACTGATCTTTGTCAAAATTGCCGGCGGTATCTATGACTTAAGGGAATCGATCCTGGTACCTTGGCTCAAGAATCATTGGCCTGCTTGGCTTAGTGCTAATTGGCTAACCCTGTTGCGTCTGGGACTTTCAGTCTTACTTTTTGGGCTTATCTGCCTTGAGGATTACCGAGGTAACTGGTATATCCTCTTGATCTTTTTTCTAGCGCTGTCAACTGATTTCCTGGATGGGCTAGTGGCCCGGGCATTTGGCCAATCGTCTGACCTTGGCGCTTTGCTCGATAAGCTGGCTGATCGAACATTGGTTATGCCGCTAGGTGTAATCCAATTCTGGCAGGCTGATAAGTTACTGGTGATTGTTGGGATATTTGGGGTCACCTTTACTTATCTGATTGCCTTGGGCGAATATTTCCGGCAAAACAAGCGGGGGATACCGGATAACATTTTTGGCAAAACCGCCATGAATTGCTTCAGCATTGCTGTATTCTTGGCAATTTGGCCAAGCCTCTGGCATGTTGCCGATGTCATTGGCTGGATTGCTGTCCTTTGTGGTTTTTTTGCCTGCTGTGTCAGCGGCAAGAAGGTTTTCTACGTTATTCACGGCCAAGACAAGTGATAGCGGTGTTGCTTGATAGTGACATCGCTTTTTTTATTTCCATTTTTTTGCTAAAATGTCTTTATGGCAAAGCTTTTTTTATATAACACTTTAACCCGCAGAAAAGAGGAATTTAAGCCACTTAAAGACAAAGTGGTGACTTTTTATCAATGCGGCCCTACGGTTTATTGGACTCAGCATATTGGCAATATGCGGGCCATGGTTTTGGCTGATTTGATGGTACGATCATTGGAGTATTTAGGCCATGAAGTGCATTTTGTCAGAAATTACACTGATGTCGGTCACATGACCAGCGACGAAGATGAGGGTGAAGACAAGATGGAAAAAACAGCCAAGCAGGAAAAAATATCACCGGACCAAGTGGCTGAAAAATATATAGAAATTTTTGAGCGGGATGTAAAAGAGTTAAATTGTCAAGAACCTTGGAAAAAACCTAAAGCTACTGATTATATCAAAGAAATGCAAAAGCTGGTGCAGATTCTTTTAAATAAAGGATTTGCTTATTCTACTGATTTGGCGGTTTATTTTGATATTACTAAAGTCAAAGATTACACTAAACTTTCCGGTCAGGATTTAGCCAAAAATATATCCGATGCTGGCAAAGGTGAAATCAGTGATCCAAGCAAAAAACATTCAGCGGATTTTGCCTTGTGGTTTTTTAAGGCAGGAGCTCATAAAAATGCTTTACAAAGCTGGTCTAGCCCGTTTCAATCACCATTAGTTGAGAATGGACAAGGTTTTCCCGGCTGGCATATTGAATGTTCGGCGATGTCAAAGAAGCTACTGGGTAATACGATTGATATCCATATGGGCGGAGTAGAACATATTCCGGTTCATCATACCAATGAGATTGCCCAGTCAGAAGCAGCTAATGGGGTCAAATTTGTCAATTATTGGCTCCATAATGAGCATTTGACCGTGGATGGTGGCAAGATGGCCAAATCAGCCGGCACCAGCTATTCTTTGCAGGAAATTAAGGATAAGGGTTTTGACCCGCTCGCTTTGCGTTTTTTATTTTTGCAGGCGCATTATCGGTCTAAACAGAATTTTACTTGGAAAGCTTTGCAAGCAGCGCAAAATGGCTTGAACCATTTACGAGATAAAATAGTGCATGATCTCAATGGCTTGCTTGAAGAAGGACTTAACACTGATTTAGATAAATATATTAATAGTCGCCCTTTGTTAAGGCAACATTTGGATTTTTTTTCCGGAGCTATTAGCGATGATTTTAATATTCCTGAAGCCTTGGCAATTTTTCATAGTTTCTTGGGTGCGGACGATAGGTCTTGTTTTGACCTAGAGGCTCCCATGGACAAACTGGCTTTCATAATGAAAACAGATAAAATTTTGGGATTAGGATTGGATAAAATTAAGGTTGAAAAAATTCCAGAAAAAATTAATAATTTGGCAAAAAACAGACAGCAAGCCAGAGAGAATAAAGATTGGAAAGAATCTGATGATTTGCGTGATGAAATTACTAAGCTCGGCTGGATTATCGAAGATAATAAGAAGGGTTATAAATTAAAGAAAAAGTAAATAAATGCAAAAGCAACATAGCGCATATCTTGCGTTATGTTGCACCGGAATTCCCAAAAACGAATATATTTTCCCGATGCTGTTTATTTTATCACATGTTGCGTCGAAGATAGGTTTCCATTTTTTAAAGAAGAGACATTCTGTGGTTTATTTATTGAAGAATTGAAATTGTGTAAGAAATTAAAGGGATTTAAATTGTTTGGGTTTGTTATAATACCTGATCATATCCAATTATTGATTCAACCAAATGATGAATATAATATTTCCAAGGTAATAAAATCATTAAAAGAGAATACGTCACGAGATATAAATAATATTATTTTAAATCGCCAATCCGAAGGCGACACGTCGACGTGTCGCCTTCGGATTCGGGAATTGATAAAAGAATACCAAAATCAATTTATCCAAAAATACGGCAATAACCAATTTCAATTCCCCAAATTTAAATGGCAAAAATCATTTCATGATCATTATACCCGAAACGATAATGATTTTGAAAATCATCTTGAATATATTTGGCGCAACCCGGAAAAACACGGTATTGTGAAAAATTTTGAGCATTATAAATATTCATCATATAATAATTACAAAGAATTAATTGATAACTTTGATTAATTATGCCAAAGAAAGTTTTAATCGTATATGCCACCGGCGGGATGGGGCATGTCAAGGCAGCCAAGGCGATTGAAGAAGCGTTTTTGGCCAAATATCCCGAGGTGGAAATAAAAAATGTTGATGTTATTGATTTTGCCGTAAAGCTGTATAAAAAAGTTTTTGTCGACGGCTACAATTATGTCAGCGCTAAAAAGCCCGAACTTTGGGGCTGGCTTTATCGGACTTTTGACAATAAATCAAGGCAAAAGTTGCCAACGGCTTTATCGAAATTAGCTATTGAAGGCAATTTTATCCCTTTTATCAAAGAATTTGCTCCGGATTTTATTGTTTCAACTCATCCCTTGCCGATGATTTTGGTTTCCAGTTCAAAGAAGAAAGATGTTATTGATATTTTGTCTTCGATGGTTTTGACCGATTTTGGCTGCCATAGCTTTTGGATCGATCCGGAAGTCAATTATTATTTTACTTCAACACAGAATGTTAAAGACTGCTTGGTTGACTACCGCGTCAAGCCAGAACAAATTGCGGTTACCGGCATCCCAATCGAACTTAAATTTTCAAGTAATTTAGACAAAGCCGAGTTGCTGAAAAAATTTGGTTTAAACCCGGATTTATTCACGATGCTAATCGTCGGGGGCCAGTTTGGCTTTGATTCTTTAAAGGAAGTAATAGATGGCATTCAAAAAACCAATAAAGCCAAAACCCAATTTTTAGTTGTGGCCGGGCGGGATAAAGAGCTTAAAACAGCGATTGAAAAATCAAATTTAGCGGGAAACCATGGGACTAAAGTATTTGGTTTTATTGATAATATGCAAGAATTAATGACCGTTTCGGATATTATCTTTTCCAAAGCCGGCGGGTTGACTGTTTCGGAATGTATGGCCAAAGGTTTACCGATGATTATAAATAAAGTAATCCCCGGGCAGGAAGAAGATAATGTTAATTACTTGGTTAATAAGGGCGCCGCGGTAAAAGTAAATAATTTTTTCGAGGTGGCCGGAGTAGTCAATGAGTTGCTTCTTAACCCTGATAAAATTACGGCGATGAAAAATGCGGCCCGGTCAATCGGCAAACCGAATTCCGCCATTGATTTAGCGGACTTTGTTTATGATAAAATAAGTAAATCCATCTAGCCAGTAAATCCAGTTGCGGTTTTAGTGGGTTGCTAGCTTTGCTGAATATATAAAAAAAGAGCACCTTTTGTGCTTTTAAGAAGTCGAGCTCTCTAGGTGCTCATTAGATTAGATAGGGAAATCATCCTCCGGTTCTAGCCTTTTACATGCTCTTTGAGCTGCCTGATATGCTCTGTGAGTTGCTTGGCATGCTCTGTGGGCTGCAAGAAGCAAGCCATACTGCCTGCGAGGAGCCAGGGTTTTGAATCTGGCAAAACTGATCCTTGCCGGATCCAGCAGTACACGTCTTTTATCTATTGTTTTCATAACTATCTCCCTAGTATAAAGAGCTGTTATTTGTTTAATGTTAGGTTAAAATATAAAAATTGTCAAACCGATGAAAAATAATTTTTGGCAAAAATTACTAAAACCAATATTAGCGCTGGCTCCAATGGCCGGCGTTTCTGACTCGGCTTTCCGCCAGCTTTGCAAGTCTTTTGGCGCCGACGTGGTTTATACGGAAATGATTTCGGCTGACGGTTTGCATTATGATGCCAAAAAAACTTTAGCCATGTTAAAGTTTGCCAAAAGCGAAAAACCGATTGTTTGTCAGCTTTTTGGCAAGCGGCCGGAAATGTTCGCTAAGGCGGCAAAGATTGCGCAAAAAGCCGGATTTGACGGCATTGATTTGAATTTCGGCTGTCCGGCCAGAAAAGTTGCGGCCCATGGCGGCGGTGTGACCATGATGCGGGATTTAAAGCATTGCCGCAAACTTATCCAAGTGACATTAGAAAATACCAGCCTGCCAGTGTCAGTCAAGATTCGCTCGGGCATTGATAATGTGACGGCGCTAGATTTTGTCAAAGCGATTAAAGATTTGCCGGTTGCAGCCGTAATGATTCACGGCCGGCCTTTTAAAAATCCTTACAATGCGCCGATTGACTATGCCATGATCAAAAAAGTTAAGGAAAATTTTTCTGGCATTGTCTTGGGTAATGGCGGAATTAATAAGCCCGAAGATGCCGAAATGATGCTGGAAAAAACCGGAGTTGATGGACTGGGTTTGGCCCGCGGGCTTTACGGCAAGCCCTGGCTGTTTAAACAAATCAAGGATTACCTGTCTGCCGGCAAGAAAGGTAATTATCAAGAATTAGACTTCAAAAATATAAAAAAAGTGGCCGTCAAGCATGCCCAGTTGGCCGAAAAGATGAAAGGAAAGTGGGGGATTATTGAAACCAGAAAACACCTGGTTTACTATGCCAAAGGTTTTCCCGGCGCCGCAAAATTAAGAGCCAAACTCGTTAAAGTGGAAAGTATCAAAGAAATTAAAGAGATTCTTCCTGACAAGGTGAAATGAGAATAAAAATAGAGCCCTGGTCCAAACCATTGCAGTTCAGACGCAGGGCTCACGCAGGGGGAGGAAGAGGAGTAAGAAAGAGGGTTATTTCTTACTCATTAACACGGCCGCCGATACTGCGTCATCTCCACTTAGAGAATGGTAGATGATTTGTTCAGGCGTAATCGTGCCACTTTCCAATTCGTCGAGGAACTTGACACTCACGGTCACTGAGATCACCTCGACAGGACGTTTTGCTCCGCCACAGTTGGCCACGGCAAATTTTGGCATTCGCATGTTTTCCCCTCCTAGCTGTTTTGCGGTGGGAGTAGTCCACGCTGGCTTGCCGTTTCTCCACTGATGACTTCGTGTGTGAGACCCGGGGTCTCGTCGGGCAACCGCAGAGCCTTCTTAATCTCATCAAGATCATGTTTGCCAACGATCACGAGAATGTTGGCAGTGGGACCGCTAAATACTTCTGCTGCAAAAGCAGCCGTAAGGAAGGACGCTGCTTTGACACGCCACGCTCTCGGCGCGGCTATTGTCAAAATCGTGTAAGTCAAATCCTCTAGTCTTGTTTCAACGGCTATTGACATACGCACCTCCTTGCTTGTTGTCGGGCTCTGTGGGTTTTTGGGTCTCCTGCTTGGCCGCATTTCTTCTCGTGTTTACACCTTAGTTGCCAGCCGGCTAGGCATGCTGGCAACTGCATGTGACTTACCTCGTTAGTCACAACCACACAACCGCAGTCTAGCGTATAAATTCGATCAATCCCTCGACAGGCGGTTGTTTTGCACCTTACTTCTTCTGCACTTGTAACCTTCGCCATGATTCGCTCCTCCCTTCTTAGTGAAAGACTTCTTTACCTTACCCTTATAAAGGGCAGGGTAACTCTTCGGTTATTATTACAAAATGAACGTCATTTGAAAGTATCATAATATATAACTTTTGTCAAAATCGCCATTAATTTATAGATAAAAGTGAAAGGACCGAGGCGACTTGGCGTCTCGGTCCCGTGAATCAAACTAGAGGCGAACTGCATCCGCCAACATCTCTCCCGGGCCGGAAAAGAGTTGAAGCGGAATCTCCATTGGCCACGACGGCCAATAGTATTGCCAGCGTTTCCAGTCCCATCTCCCGCCAGACAGTGCCAGTTGAACTCTCACCGAATGCTTGCCGGTTTTTAAGCCCGGCTCAAACCACTGCATGGCAGTCTTTTTCCAAATCTGCTGACGCAGACGGGGAAAAGGGATCTGCTGCAACTGAGCTTTGAGCTTCGGCCATTGGCCTTTAGCCCAGGCAATACCCAGCAGATAGTAGGCCGGAACGGTCCAGCAAGGATTTGAAGCATTTTCTCCTGATCGCACCTTGGCACGGTTGAAATGAACTCGCCGTTCCGGCTCAAGTCCGACAAACTGCGAGTTGATAATCACCTCCTTGCCAGCCGCGGCCAGCCCGTCGCAGAAGCTCAAGATGCAAGAATGACGGCCACAAAACCAGCCGCCCAAAGCTTGACTGAGTTCCCAGCAGGGATCGAAGCGGAAGACTTCGCCATTAGTCATGACTAAGCGCACCCACTTTTCGCCCTCAAATAAACCGTCGCGAACGACGATAACACGATTTCCTCGTTTCATCATCTTGTCTCCAAACCGAACTCCCGAAAGAGTGGTAGTTGTACTGTCCAGTGTTCGACTGCTTCGACTACTAGGATTGACCATCGGTCTTTCCCATTTCCGAAAAGTGATTTTGGCCTCTGATTATCGTACTATTTTTAATTTTAGTACGTTAGTACGTCAGCACTTTGAAAAAAGCTAAATATTAGCTAAGTGCTGATTAGCTTGAAGCCTTTAAACCCTTCAGATTTGGAATGGCCGAAGTATCTGTGAAAACAGACTTGATATGGTAGCATTTTTTAACTTTTTTGTCAAGATTTTTGGTAATTTTTGGGTAAATCTAAAACCCTACACTGAAGCGTAGGGTAAAATATTTGGAAATTGGAAGAAAGTTACAGCCAGTCTTTTCTTTTGAAGATGGTTAACATTGTCAGGACGATAATAACCATTAAGCTGATTACCATCCAAAAACCGAAAGGATGCCCCATAAAAGGCATGGCATTAATGGTGTTCATTCCGAAAATTGTTGCCAAAAGAGTGACGGGAAAAGTGGTGACGGAAATAAGGGTTAAGATTCGCATGATGTCGGATAGTTTAAAGGAGATCTGGGATTCATTGGTTTGCTGGAGGGCTTCAATCCTTTCCTTCAGATTTTCCAGCATATCCCAAATTTCCTTGGCATAATCGATCAGACTTTCAAAATACAGATCGGTTTTTTTCATCACATAAATCGGATTTTCCTTAAAATTATAAATGGCTTTTTTCAAAACGTTTTTATGGACCTGCATAATTCGGCGAAAATCAGTAATATTGCGCCTAATAACCAAAATTTCGGAAACCATATGCCGCTCCCGGCCCGAAAAAATGGCTTTTTCAATATTGTCGCAGTCATCGCTTAAGTGATCCATCATCGGGAAACAATATAAGAAAAGCTTATTCAGGATTTCATAAAGCAGCTTTTCGGGTGATTTGTCCTGATATCTTTGCCTTAAATCCGAACTCAGGCGGAAAAGATCAAAGAAATCAGTAAAAACTTTTAAATCGCCGCGGTGGATGCTGATTAAATAGTCTTTACCGATGAAAAAATTGAGTTCTGAAGCGGCAATTTCGCGTGTCACTTCACGGTAAATAGGGAAAAGAAAGACTAAAAAGGCATATTTTTGATAAATATCGATTTTACTGCGGTGGCTCAAAGTCAGGCAATCATTCAAATCCAATGGGTGAAATTTGTATTTTTCGCCCAATTGCCTAATATCTTGTTCAGTCGGATTACCGATATTAAGCCAGGTAAAATTAGGAAATTCCACTTTTTGGATTGTAGCCATAGTTTTAATTAATAATTTATAATTTATAGTTAATAATACCTGCTGTTTTATAAATTATTCATATAATACCATATTTAGTCTTACTAGGGAAGAAAATTTGATAATTTTGGTTTTTTATACTATAATTAAATTATATGAGTCCTCAATTTTCTCAAAATCGCAGTGAACCAGGCCGCGAGGCAATCACGCCGAAAGAATTTGCGCCGGAATCAAAAGAAAACCTGCCAAAGCTTGAGAGGGAAGGAATGGAAGAAAAGGCGAATGAAGTCGCCCAGGAAGAAGAATTGCTTAAACCAACCTTTACCCCGCAAGCGGCATCGACGTCAATTGTGCCTTTAGGAAAAAATGAGGCACTGGTTAAAATCGAAGGCATCTTAGAGGAAGATTTAGAAGATGCTTATTTTAAAATGGAACCGGCCCTCCAAAAAAAGTTCAAAACTAAAGGTGAAGAAACGGCAAAAAAGATTGAAGAGATTTTGGCTAAAACTAAAGTAAAAACCAAAAAAATTTTTAAGTTAATTTTAGCTTGGCTGAAAATTATCCCCGGGGTAAGTAAATTTTTCGTTCGTCAAGAAGCTAAAATAAAAACCGACAAAATAATCCATTTGAAATAAAATGAGTTTATTGGCAACTCAATTTGGTGTTCCTAATCCAGAATACCCAACCTTTGATCCAAGCGTAGTTATTAACCAGTCGTATTTTTTTATTGTCGTTGATATTCTGACCTTGATAATTCTTTTGGTTATCTTGGTTTTTTTAATTCGGTCATTACTGCGAGTGAAAAATTTTTTGCCGGCCGCTTTTCAGAAAGTGATTCTTTTAGTGACCGTTCCTAAGGAATCGGCTGAATCGGCTGATCAGGAAAGAACCATTGAGCAAATCCGCAGTCAGATTTCTTTGGCCGAAAGCTGGCTTTCGACTATTGGCGGCTTGAGAGCTCAGCGCGGGTTCAAGGCCTGGTTTTGGGGCCGGACCGATGTTTTCTCTTTTGAAATCGTTGCCCAGGACGGCTTGATTTCTTTTTATGTGGCCGCGCCTAAATATTTAAGGAACCATCTGGAGCAGCAAATTTTGGCCCAACATCCCGAAGCGAATTTGACTGAAGTTGAAGATTATAATATTTTTTCGCCCCAAGAAGAAGTATCGGCTGGCTATTTAAAATTTACCCGGAGTTACATTTTTCCCATCAAGACTTACCAAAAATTGGGAACTGACCCGATAAACGCCATTACTAATTCTTTGAGTAAAATTAATAAGACCGATGGCGTCGCGATTCAAATTATCGCCCGTTCGGCCAAAAAAGGCTGGCACGCCAAAGGCTCAAAAGTTGCCACCGAAGTCCAGAAGGGGAAAACTCTTGGCGAAGCCATGTCTAAGTTCAGTTTCAATAGCGTCTTTAATTTTTTTAATATCAAAACGTCAAAGCAAATTGAGGCTGAAAAAGTCAAAGCACCCAGAACTCTTTCACCAATGGAGCAAGAATTAGTTAAAGGCTTGGAAGAAAAAACCTCTCGGGCCGGCCTGGATTGCAATATCAGAATTGTTGCTTCGGCGCCGGATAAAATCAGGGCCCAGGCTTATTTGAATAGCGTTGTTGATTCTTTCGCCCAGTTCAATTTTTACCAATATGGCAATAGCTTCAAGTTAGTTAAGGAATCAGCCAATAAATTAGTGGCCAGCTTTATTTATCGGACTTTCCACCAGCATCAAAAATTAATTCTGAATACGGAAGAGCTAGCAAGCCTTTTCCATTTTCCCACCCCTTATCTGGAAACGCCGAATGTGCGGTGGCTTTTGGCTAAAAGATTGCCCCCGCCTTCCAATTTGGGTGAGGAAGGAATATTGCTGGGAGAAAATATCTATCGCGGTGCAACGACTAATATTTATTTAAAAACTAATGACCGGCGGCGTCATCTTTATATTATTGGGATGACCGGAACCGGTAAATCTAATTTATTGATTAATCTAGCGGTTCAGGATATTAAAAATGGCAAAGGTGTCTGTATTATTGATCCCCATGGCAGTTTTGTTGAAGATATTTTACCTCACGTTCCCAAAGAAAGAGTGGAGGATGTGATTTATTTCAATCCTTCCGATATGGAGCGACCGATTGGTTTAAACATGTTGGATGCCGAAACTATTGATCAGCAGGATTTTGCCATTCAAGAGATGATCTCGATTTTTTATAAACTGGTCACCGATCCTTCAATGATTGGTCCGATGTTTGAGCATAACATGAGGAATGCCATGCTTACTCTGATGGCGGACAGGGAATACCCGGGCACCATTGCCGAAATTCCTCGGATCTTTACGGATAAAGAATTCCAGAAGTATAAATTGACTAAAGTTACCGATCCAATGGTCCGGTCATTTTGGGAGCAGGAAATGGCCAAAACTTCCGACTTCCATAAATCAGAGATGCTTGGCTATTTAATTTCAAAAGTTGGCCGATTCGTGGAAAATCAAATGATTAGAAACATCATCGGCCAGCCAAAATCCGGCTTCAATTTTCGCGAAGTGATGGATCAAAAGAAAATATTATTGGTTAATTTGGCTAAAGGCACGACCGGCGAAGTCAATAGTAATTTACTGGGTTTGATAATCGTCGCCAAGCTCCAAATGGCCGCTTTGTCACGAACCGATATTCCCGAAGCCCAACGTAATGATTTTTATTTATATATCGATGAATTTCAAAATTTTATCACCGATAGTATCGCCACAATTTTAGCTGAGGCGAGAAAATATAAACTTGATTTGATTTTAGCCCATCAGTACATCGGCCAATTGGTTGAAACTAGCGGGCCAGAAGGTAAAAGTCAGGGAAATAAAGTCAAAGACGCTATTTTTGGCAATGTCGGCAGCATTGTTGCTTTCCGCGTTGGCCCGGAAGACGCCGAGGAAATTGCTAAACAAATGGCGCCGGTCGTTAATGAATATGATTTGATGAATATTGAAAAGTTTAATGCCTATGTGCGGCTGTTAATTGATAACCAACCCGCCAGGGCTTTCAACTTTCATGCCTTCCCGCCATACTCCGGCAGTAAAGAGATTACTCAAGAAATCAAAGAGTTGTCCCGTTGGAAATACGGGGTCGACCGCAAGAAAGTCGAAGCCGATATTCTGCGGCGGAGTCAGCTTGGCTTAAGTAAGTCTGACGTGATTAGTCCGCCGCTAGAGCGATCATTGTAAATAATTGATTAATTTATGCTGGTTTTAACCTTTAGCTTCTGGGTAATTTTTTTATTATTTTTATTTTTAATGCTTGGCACTTTTGTTTTAGGCGGGATTTCGGCTGCTCCTTGGGTGCCGCTTTGGCGGTCTGACATTCGCCGAATGATGAAGATTGCCGAGGTTAAGCCCGGCGAAATTGTTTATGATTTGGGTGCCGGTGATGGCCGAATCATAATTATTGCGGCCGCGGAGTTTAAAGCCAAAGCCACCGGTTTTGAAATTGCCACCTTGCCATATCTTTTAGGGTATACTAAAATAATACTAAAGGGTCTAAGGGGAAAAGCTAAGCTTAAATACGCCAATTTTTTCAGCCAAGATTTAAGCAAAGCCGATGTCATCTGTATGTTTTTGACTCCTCAGGCCATGAAAAAATTAAAACCAAAACTAGAAAAAGAAATCAAACCTGGCTGCCGGATCGTTTCTTATGCCTTTAGTCTGCCCGATTGGCCGCCTAAAGTCGTTGATAAACCAAACTCAAAAAAAGCCAGCATCTACCTTTATCAAAAATAAAACTAACAAAAATAAAAATGGTGGGCAAAAAGAAAAAAAATCAAAAGGACGATAATCTTGAAATACCGGAATTAGACAGCGAGGATACCAGGCGCCATTTGGATTTGCTGAAGGATATTTTAGAAAATACTCAAGCTAATATTAAAAAAGCTTTGAAGCTATTAAGTGAGAAGGATATTAATACCGTTGCCTTGCTTGACAGCCTGAAAGACACTAAAGAAGCCAGCGAAGGCTTTATTAATTTAAGTGAAGGGAGCGAACGGATTATTGAAGGCGTGTTTAACGGTGAAAAGATGGTGGGCGGCGACGGAGTTGAATATAACGTGCCGGCTAATTATGCTTCCAAATCAAAATTAGTTGAAGGTGATATTTTGAAATTAACCATCAGAAAAGATGGTTCTTTTATTTATAAACAAATTGGTCCCCTGGAAAGAAAACAATTGGTGGCCACTTTAGTCCAGGATGAAAAAGCCGGCGAATGGTATGCGGTTGATGGCAAGAAAAAATGGAAATTGCTGACAGCCTCAGTAACTTATTTTCATGGTTTGTCTGGCGATGAAGTGGTAATTTTAACGCCCAATGACAGTGATAGCCAATGGGCGGCGGTAGAAAATATCATTAAAAATCATAATCGATAGTGAATTAGGTTATTAGATTACTAATAGCTTTTTTATTTGACAGAATTAGATAATTCAAATAAAATAGTAGTCTGTACAGAAACTAGTCAGCTAAATAAGGAAACGGAGGAAAAAATGCTTGCATTTCCTGTGGATTGTTTACCAGCCATCTGGATGCACTTGGCCGGATTGGATATTCCCCAATCTGTGCGCTTACTTGTTTTATTCTGGGGCCAAAATAGTGAGTACGATTCTCGTTTCATCCTGGCCTGCGAAGGAAAGGAAATCCGCCCAGCAATAAGGGCAGTACAGCAGCTTTTGGCTAGAAGTCTTAATCCGGCCAAAAGCAAAGAGGCATTTAGTTCTTTAATTAAAACGATGGGTGAGGAAGGTCTGCATCAGACAAGAAGATTCTATTCGGCTATTTGTCGGTCATAATCAAACAAACGCGATCTAGCCCGGCTAGATCTTTTTTTATTTTTAGTTTAGATTTAGGCAAGTATTTTTTTATTAGTTTCTTCATTTTTTTAGCCTGGGTTGGCCCGATTTCACAGATAATAATTTTTGGCTTATGCCTTAAACTGGCAGTTTGCTTGAATAGTTTTTCATAAACGGCCAAGCCTTGCTGAAAACCTTCCAAAGCAATTTTCGGTTCAAATTTTAAGTCAGGATTTTTTGAGGATTTATAATAGTTATCCAAGTAGGGAAGATTGGCAGCGATAATATCAATTTTTTTATTCTTTATCGGCTCTAGTAAATCACCATGATAAAATTTCATCTTAACCTTATGTTTTCTAGCATTTTTCCTAGCCACATCTAAAGCCGATCGGGAAATATCAGTAGCACAGAATGTTTTATGTTTTATGTTCCATGTTTCATGTAAAGCTTTAGCTAAAGCAATAATTATACAGCCCGAGCCAGTACCAATATCGGCGATAGTGCATTTGTCATTACAAACCCTGACGGCGTCGGGATGAGGCAATCTAGATTGCTTCGTCGTCCCGCCTTGAGTATGGTCGAGAGGCGGGACTCCTCGCAATGACAATATTACTGCCTCAACCAGTAATTCCGTCTCCGGGCGGGGGATTAAGACTCTTTTATCAACATAAAAATCCAGGCCGTAAAATTCTTTAGTATTTCTCAAGTAAGCTACTGGTTCACCCTTGCCGCGCCGATTCACCAGTTGTTTCAATTGAGCCATTTGCCGGCCGGTTAGCTTATATTCAGGATGGGTATATAGAAATTCTTTCGGCTTTTTTAAAACAAAAGCTAGCAATACTTCAGCATCAAGTAAGGCGGTTGTAATTTTAGCTGATTTTAAAGACTTGGTAACTAAAACCAAGGTTTTTTTAATTTCATTTCTTGCATTATTGTTATTTTTTATCCTTGACATAAATAAAAATACCTGCTTTGCTGATAGTATAGGAAGGGAGGATCATTTACATGGTGACTAAACCCGGCGTATTCAGTAACAGGTGTTGTGTGTGTCAGGGTGTTACTTGGTGGCCCCTTTGGCCGCTAGAAGTGACTTTTTTGAAAAGTGACTACAATT
>Ga0265297_10007267_pt1 | contig 15457 bp, 13 predicted proteins | sample Munlanlwell13791_FD_192502 | JGI IMG/M metagenome (GOLD analysis project Ga0265297, IMG submission 192502) | Leachate microbial communities from a municipal landfill in Southern Ontario, Canada - Leachate well 137-91 | ecosystem: Engineered > Solid waste > Landfill > Unclassified | place... | reverse complement strand
GAATTGAGTCGGACGTGAAAAAAAGTTCTTGACAAGTTTTTGAAGGGGGTGCATCCTCACCCTCGGAGGATCCTTTGATGCAGTACTTGCTCACATCAACCCTAAGTTGGCAGACGCGGACCGATGGGTCTCGGTTTACCGAGCGCCTGTCGTCCTCGTATCGCCTTCTTACGGAGGGGGTGAGCGGGTAAACTCGCACTGAAGCGGTTTCCCGAAAAGCCCCCTTCGTCGGAAACGACGGAGCGGGCTTTTTTGTTTTCGGGCGTCGAAACCCGAAAGTCCCGGTCGTTGGGACGTCTTTGAAAAGTGAATCAGTTCTCCAAACGCTGGACCGTGGTTTGCCAACCCATCGTCCAGCACGGTTCATCTTGCACTTCCTTGGGGGCGGGCTCTTTGGCCGCCCCGTATGCTGGAGTGGTGAAGTGGTAGACACGCTGGCTTCAGGTGCCAGTGGCCGTTATGGTCGTGAGGGTTCGAATCCCTTCTCCAGCACTTCCGGTTCCTTTTTGCATGGACGGATGGGCCAGTGGCAACGCCAGCGGGCTGTAAACCCGCCCTCTTCGGAGTTCGGTGGTTCGAGTCCACCTCCGTCCACTTGTTCAACAATGCCGCCATAGCACAATTGGCAGATGCATGAGCCTCAAAATCTCAGGGTTCCCGGTTCAACTCCGGGTGGCGGTACTTGAGGTATTCCATGCTGTTTCTTTTTCACGGAGGGGTGCTGTAATGGTAACAGAGCGGTTTGCTAAACCGTCCAGGTGAAACACCCTGTCGGGGTTCGATTCCCCGTCCCTCCGCTGGTTTTGTTGGAAGCGATCCGAATGGTGAGGACCTCGCCTCGAAAGCGAGTGGGGGCTTGAAAACCTCTTGGGAGTTCGACCCTCCCCGCTTCCGCTTAACCTTTTTCGACAGACTTGAGGATGTGTTTCCTAATGGCATTATCAGATACACCCAGTTCTCTGGACACTGCTAGGAAAGACGATTCATCAAGCCTTCGTTGTAATTCGGCCGCGTCCGGCCAGTGAATTTTTGTGGGCCTGAGTGCCCCCGTGCAACGTTTGCATCTATCAGACCCAGCACTGATGGCTTTGCCACAGTCGATACAAACAAAGGGTCCTTTATCAGGTCCTTTCCTAATTTTTGCAGCACAGTCTGGACACCGATTTGGACGACGATGTACGGGTTTTCCACAGTCGGGACATGTGGGAGGGGGGGCGGGCGGCCGATTGTTCCCTACTGAATAGGTTTTGGTTTGAGAATGACAATTTGGACAAAGCAATCGGAGATTGCCAATTCGATTATCGAGACGATCCCCATTGATGTGATCCAGGTGTAGTGTCAGGGGTTGATCAAGCCACACAGCGGCCACCTGACATTTTGGATTACTACATTTGTTCTGTAGAACCCCCTCTTTAATCAGCCGGTGTTTGATGTGATTATGAACAGTTCCATCATTGACTAGGATTTCTTCTAGCGGTCTACGGGGGGTCCAGTTGTGGGTTTTTCCTTTTAGATAACCTCTCCCAATGAAATGAGTGATATCGGCCCCCAGTCGCCTGGCCCTGTCATGGAAAAACTGATAAGCTCCGCTCGATTCCTTTAGCCCCAATTTACCTAGTACCTCCATGATTGAGGTACTATCCTTGATGGTTTCAAGGAACCGTTCATCTGAGTTGCGTGGTTTATTCATCTTGCACCCCCAACACTTTATCTGGGGGTTATAACCAAATTAGCGATGTTCCCAATTTTGCGGCTGTGGTGAAACGGTAGACACTCTAGGTTGAGGGCCTAGTGGGGCGCAAGCCTCGTGCTGGTTCAAATCCAGTCAGCCGCACTTCGGACACATTTTCCCGACTGCACTGTTGGCATGAAGGGTAGCCCACGGGGGCAATCGGTCTTGTAAAACCGACAGCTAAAACTGTCCAGCTCTACTACTCGTTCCTTCCCGCTTGCGGGGGGGGGGCACCCGGTAGATCTCACACGCAATACGTGGTTCGACTCCACGACCCTTCACCGTACATCGTCGGGTACGTCCCACGGGGGACAACAGGAATCCAAATCCTGTGCTGCAAAGCACTCAGCTCTGCCAACTCGTCTCTGACCTCCTGTAAGGGGTCGGGAGACACCTGGTAGAACCTACACGCATCGAGGTTCGACTCCTCAACCCGACGCTTGGTTCCTGGTTCGGGTGATTGATCCAGTGGTTAGGATGGCGGTCTCCAAAACCGCTCGCGGGGGTTCGACTCCCTCATCACCCGCCTAAAGTCCACCACGAGGGTTCGAATCCCTCCCTTCCGCCCTTCGGGGTAGGAGGCTCCCTGCGTAGGAAGCCGGGGCAGATGCGTTGAGCGTCTGGGTGGCAAACTTGTTTCATGCCGGGGTGGCGTAACTGGTAGCACGCGCTGGTCTTAAAAACCGGTGGGGCAACTCGTGAGGGTTCGATTCCCTTCCCCGGCACTTTGATTCCTTGCTTGGGTAGCTCAAATGGTAGAGCACCGGACTGAAAATCCGGGTGTAGTCGGATCGTTACCGACCCCAAGCACTTTCATTGTTCATGCGAGAGTGGCTAAATTGGTAGAAGCGCAACGTTTAGGCCGTTGTACCGAAAGGTGTAGGGGTTCAAGTCCCCTCTCTCGCACTTCGATGATAGTCTTCCGATAGAAAGCCCTTCATGTGAGGTTTCTACGGAGGGTTTCAGGTGAGATTCGATGCAAAGACGTTGACCGTGATTGGTTCCATCATCACGGCACTGGGAACTGCTTCGGCTGGGGTGATTCAGGCCGCCAAGAGTAATGCCAACAACGATGCGTTGTTCCGCAACTACAGGGTAGAGCAAGTCATCCTCAATGCCAAACTGGACGTCTTGATGAATAAGACGGGGGTCAAGCTCGATGTAGATGTGGATGCCATCCGAAAGTCGTTGACTGATCCCGTGAAAACCTCCTGGCAGCTGATCCCTTCGGCGTATGCTCAGGAACCAGCACCCCCGGTAGTTCCGGTTCCCGTCATCTCAGTGATGATCGATGGATGCAATTGTGTTTGCCCCGAGCCCCCGGTGCAGGTGACGACATCATTGCCCCCGCCTGCACCTACGGATCAGGAGGTTTTCAAGAAAGCCGTTAGGGCTAGATTGGAAAAAGCCCCCAGGTCCATTGAAGACCTAGAGTGATTCCGGTAGTCCATCTATCAGAAAGCCCTCTGTGGGACTAGATGGAAGACTGCCATGGCTGATAAAGCACTTCTGGTTGGGATCAACAAATATCCAGGTGCCCCGCTCGCTGGATGTCTCAACGACGTGATCAACATGGCCCGATTCATCACGACATCGGACCTTCGGTTTGATCCGACGAACGTTCGTCTTCTGACGGATGAACGGGCGAATACAGAAGGAATCTTGGAACGCTTGGGATGGCTCGTGACGGGCCTCCGGGAAGGCGACCGAATCCTGTTTCACTACAGTGGGCACGGGGCTCAGGTTGCTACACGGGCGGGATCTGGCGAGATCGATGGGCGAGATGAATGTCTATGTCCTTACGATTTTGATTGGTCCCCGAGTCGCATGATCCTGGATAAGCAATTGCATGAGATCTTTGATGTGATCCCACCGGGAGTCAAAGCTATATTCATCTCGGATTCATGTCACTCTGGTGATCTCACGAAAAATTCAGATGGCCTGGGTGGGAGACGGGTCAAAGCTTTCCCGGCACCGGCTGATATTGCGTGGCGTCTGGAGGCCGCCAAGATGGTGGGGATGGAACGACAGGCTTCGCCCTATCCGAACATTGCCCTCATCTCTGGTTGCAAGTCGGATCAGACTTCGGCGGATGCCAGATTCGGGAACACTTCGGAGGGGGCTCTAACCCATTACCTCCTGCAGGTCCTGTCAGGTCCAGGTGGTCTGACCCTTCCTTTGACGGTGGTAGGAGATCGAGTACGGACAGTTTTGGCCGAGAACAGTTATGAACAACGTCCCCAGGTAGAAGGTCCCGAATCCTTGATCTTGAGACCTTTTCTTCAGTAGAAAGTAGAACTTTGCCAGCATGGTGAAATTAGGCATACACAGGAGACTCAAAATCTCCCGGCCCTTGCGGCTATGAGGGTTCAAGTCCCTCTGCTGGCACTACGATCAAGAATGCCTCTGTAAGTCTAACGGTAGGACCTGTCTCTCGTAAGGACAGTGTGAAGGTGAGATTCCTCTCAGGGACTCTGTGGGTTTAGTCCTGATTTCTAGCGGGTAGTACAGATGCGTGCCGGGAAAATGGTTATCCCGGCTGGCGGGTGCTCCCACCGTGAATGCCGCTCGCGCCAGCTAAACCAACTGGTTGGAAGGCGGCGAATGGGGGCCGGGTCCTGGAACGGACCGTCGGGAAGACGACGATAGACAGTCCCCATGGACTATTGGGCGGGTTATCCCGCGTCCAGGGGTGAAGTGGGGCTGTCATCTTCCATTGCCCCCCTAGCTCAGTTGGCAGAGCACCTGATTTGTAATCAGGGTGTCGTCGGTTCGATTCCGGCTGGGGGCTCTACAAATGCCTCGATAGCTCAGTTGGCAGAGCACCGCTTCGGTAAAGCGGGGGTGGCCGGTTCGATTCCGGCTCGAGGCTCTTCGTGTATGGGCCTGTAGCTCACCGGATAGAGCACGAGGTTGCGGACCTCGTTGTAGAGGGTTCAACTCCCTCCAGGCCCTCTTGCGTCTGTAGCTCAGGGGATAGAGCGAACGGCTCCGGACCGTTAGGCCGCAGGTTCAATTCCTGCCAGACGCGCTGTTTGATCGGTTGTTGGGAGTTCGAGTCTCCCCGGGCGTACTGTTTCGACCCCATCGTCTAGTGGTTAGGACGCTGGCCTCTCACGCCGGTAACGAGGGTTCGAATCCCTCTGGGGTCGCTACTTCTCGGAGACAAACTCGTTCATCCGGCGGGCGAGGTTCAGGACATCATCGAAGTTTGGGGGTGGCGGCATCTCACCATCCCGAAAGGGTCTCTCTTCCACTTGGGCGTTGTGACGAACTTCGTCGCATTTCATCCGCCAGATGTCGAAGAGGGTTTCACGGGCTTCATTGAGTAGGGCATGTCGGATTTCATAAGCGTTAGACATGGGGACCTCCTGAGTGTCTCTGTGTGGACCTGATCAACCAATCAGGTCTCGTAGTATCGTACCCATGGGTTTGGAGAGCTGATTCCGATACGGAGAGGCCGTCATGCGTTGGTTGCCATGTGCTCGCCCGGAAAGCGAGTGGCCCGCCAAAAGCGAGGCCCGGGGGTTCGATTCCCTTCCTCTCCGCTTTGTTCATGGTGGGTTGGCCGAGTGGTTTAAGGCAGCGGTCTTGAAAACCGCCGGGGGCGGCAACCCCGCCTCCCGAGGGTTCGAACCCCTCACCCACCGCTAGAGTTCCTATAAGAAATCCTCCAGGGTAGATTGTGTTTTTTCCTCTGGAGGATATCTGATGAATCGTCAAACCAAAATTGCCGAACTTGAAGCCGATGCCGCCAAGTGTTTATCCAAGTGTGCGGCCGTGACCCAGAACATCACCCCATCAGTGAATCTGGCCAACGTCCTGATCAACGGCTATATGAAAATGTTGAAGGATGCCATCCTCCCCCTCCTTGCGAGGAAAGGGATCGTTCCCACATCCTCTGAGATCGTTGGGGGACAGACCTATGTATCCATCGTCTTCAGTATCTCAGATCCGAATGACATGGAAGGAGGGGATCAGGTTGTCGTGGCACTCGACCTTCTCCGAAAAACATTGGATGTCATTGGGATCTTCGAATCTCAAGGTGGGGCCGAGAAGCTCCTCCTGTCCATGCGGGTTGCGATCCTCATGACTCAACCTCTCATGCGGATTGCAGCTATGGTCGTCAACTCCATCAAAGTTTGACTCGGTATCCCTTCTATCCCCGGCACACTGTTAGGTTCATCGGGGTCATGATATGTCTCCATCTGATCGTATTGCTGCCCGATTCGTTAGGAAGGCGGCTGTCAGTCGTAACTTCTGGATTGCCCAAAGGTTGCGTCCCCCCGGGGCGATCTTCGCGGTTAATGTGACGACCTCGGTAAAAGCTGCAGCACTCGAATTGCAAGCAGCCTTGACCAATGTGAAAGATCATGGTGCCATTCATTTTGTCCAACTGACAAGGGGTCACTCCCAGGTGGCTTGCCAAGTGCCCGTAGGTGCTCTGTATCATCCAGATTTCAAGGGCCTCAGGGTACAAGATAGGGTTTTCGTTAATACCTTCGATAAAGACAGCAAAGCACGCGCTTCGGGATCTGTTGGTGCCTGGTTAGCCACAAATCATTGTAGTTTGAAGATTCCGTCCGTTTCAACCCTCTACGAGGATTATCTCAAAGCCTACATCACGGCGAAAACCCGGGCTGCCGAGATCCAAGAGGTTCTAGCTCAACATGGCATCCGGACAAAACCCAGGATCCGGTATGAAGCCGAGTTGGTGGCTGCAGTGGGGGATCTACCTTATGAACGGCTGAAGATCGACACGGAAACCGATATGGTCCGTGTGCTGAAGCTGGCCTTGGATCTCGAGAAGATTCAGGTGAACGTTTCCCAGATCCGGGCTGAAGTGGATCGGATTGCCCAACGGTTTGAAAACGAACGGCAAAGGGAGATCACCAACAAAGCCCTCCTGTCATCCCTCGGGATCGACCATATCGATCATAACGAAGGATGCTCTGGATACAGATGTCTGACTGGGCATCTTTTCATGATCTACCCCATCCCTGGAATCACCCTCGACGTGGACCGTGTTATGGAAGCCCGCTACAAGCTGGGGATGAACTACATGGAAACGGACCCATTCAAGATCGAATTGTTGCCTGACGGGGTCCTCAAGGTAACTTACGAAATCGATTCATCGGATTGAGGTCATGCAGGTCGTTTCACGAGGAAGCATACTTCATCTACTGCGCCACAGGTTCTTAGGCGGTTGCCCCGTCTCCAGGGCCGTCGCCACTTCATTGATGAACAGGGTGAACTCCGAGTCATTCATGGTAACGTCCCCGAAATTCTTGCTCGCATGACTCCTGGTGTACCGTACCCCATTAATAACAATAGATAAATAGGATGAAGAGTGATCCTCTAGACCAACGGCCCCCGGGAAATATTCAATCCTATAGGTCACATCCTTGTAGTACAGGTCTGTCTTTTTATTCATCCACCTAACTTCCATCGTCCCGTCTACAGATGCCTGGGGATCGGTCTTTCTAAGACGGGATACCAGTAGTTTTATGTAACTCATGAAATCGAGGGTAGCATTGCCCCTATCCGTAGGAACTTTGAGTTTCTTCGCATCTTTCCTGAAATTATTGATCATGGTCGTCATGGGCCACCCGGCTTTATGAGCCGGGGCGTCGAATACCATTTTTTGGATTTTCTGATTTCCCCAGTTAATCTCGTAGCCACCCCAGATGCTCTCGACCGGTTTGGTCACCCTCATCCCGTAGCAGATCCAGAAAATGACCTTGAACCAACTGTCCCCGATTTTCCCGAAACTGACGGGGAATCGCTGGTAACCGTACCAGTCGGGATTCTCTTTGAACCCCACAGGTTCCACTTCCAGTTGGAACCTGTTCTCCAGGGGGAACGCCACTGTGAGGGCCTTGCTCAGTAGATTACCTCCGGCGAGGAGCTTGCCCGAGGCGTACCTCCGGCGATAAACATCCCGGGCCGCGATAGCTTTCTGCCGAAGGTTTCCCACCTCGGAAAGATGATTCTCAGCCTTGGCCTTCGTATCTTTGAGATCAGCCAAGATGCTTGGGGGTGCCACCCGAATGGCTTCTTCTAGGTGTTTAATGATGTTGTTCGTGTCGGCCTGGTTTTTGGTAAAACCATCAAGGATACCCTGAACAGTAGTCCATGACATTAAATCCGAGGCCACCCTCAACCCGAAGCCCCTGGACATATCAACGAGGTCTTCGTACTCATCGATGATTCGTTGAAGGTCTTTGTTCAGGTCTGCCCCCGCTAAAATACATCTGTACTCGGGGTGTTTGTGAGCGAACCGGATCATGATCCTGTCGATTAATGCCATGAGACACCTCCAAACCTGAACACCTGATAGGAGAACTACCATTCGGTAGTTCTCCTATCAGGAGGAACTGTTAGGTTCGTCGGGGACTTTCCATGAACAGTGCTTCTCGTGTAGCTGATCGTTTCCTGGATCGACAAGCTTCGGCTCCAGGATACATGACCCCTAAACAGAAGACCTTGATCAGTAGGGCTTTGGCCGCTGAAGGATTCGATGGTAGGGCTCGTTTTGAGAAACCCTCACAGGGGTACGCCAAGGCCGTTCAGACCGTCGCCAAGTTCGATGTTGAGTTGGGCGAGGTTGTGAACTCATGGGCGTTTCGACAAGATGACAATCATATCACCATCCGAATGGCGTTCTCGAACAAGGAGGACCCTTACTCTCCTGTCGAGATCAAGAACTCACGGCTGTCCCTGTCGTGGTCTCTGTTGTCGAAAGACAAGTATGAGATGATTGCTTACATGGCGTAGGGGGTTTCATGAACAGCATCTCTAGAGTGGCTGCCCGTTACCTAGCGGCAACCACCGCTATCACGGACATTGGCCCGAACTTCAAAGCCCTGTTCGTCAAGGTCAAAGATGATCCGGTAGAACTCAACGCATGGTTGGTTAAGGCCTGGGAATGGTACAACAAGAAATACTGTGGAGGGATCCTTAAACCGATCCGTATTCGACTTCAGCGCAATACCTCCAGGGCCAAGGCTTTGGGCCAGTATGGCAGGTTATACATCTCGCTTCACCCTCGGATTTTCACGGTCGGGGTGGATCTTGTCCTACATGTCCTCAAACATGAGATGTGTCACCAAGCCGTGTGGGAGATCGATCATGTTCGGGAAAAAGAAGGGAGCAATCATGGCCCGACTTTTTTCAAATGGGCTGCGAAGTTTGGGGTGAAAGGACGCTACGCCGATATCGGGGATGAAGAACTTGAGGTCATGCATCCCGAAAGAGCAATACTGAAAAAGGTCCGTGAAGAGAAGGCAGTAGAAGAAAAGCCTTTGGATCCGTGGAAAGCCCGTCCTGAAACCCAAGCCAAATTCCTTAATCCGAAAGATCACAGTTGGATCAAAGGCGTTCTAATTCGCCCTATCGACAGAGGTCGGTGGTGGCTTGAAACCAATGGTTACAATGGCACCTGGCGAGTAAACATCTCTTCCATGTTTGAGTTGAAACCCGAAGAGATACTAGAGAAGGCCCAAGCCAAGATCCTTTTCGACAGGGCTCTGGAAAGATTGGAAAATGAAGACCGACGTAGGCAAGATCGAAAAGACACCCGTCAAATGTATCGGTCTTGGCCGTGAAGACAGTGTACTACTGGAGGGTCCTGTCAGTGTTCAGGAACAACCCCGAACTCCTGCCCTACAAACGATCCGTGATGGGCTGCTGCCGAAGTGTCCCAGATGAGCAACTTCTCCAGAGGGTATCAAACTTGATACAGGTGCATCCCGAGCTCCTCAACCTGCTTGGGCCACTCGAGGTGACCCATGGCTGAACTTCACCTCTTTGATTTCGACGGGACGTTGTTCCGTTCCCCGGGACCACCAGAGGACTGGAAACAGCCGGTAACGGACTGGTGGAATGGGGAACTGTCTTTGGGACAGCCCTACATCCCAGACCGTCCGGGTTCCGAATTCTGGAACGTCAAAGTGGTATCCCGGGCCAGGAAATCGATCTCGGATCCCGACGTCTGGGCCATCGTGGTCACAGGTCGTCCGAAGAAAGCACCTTTCATCTACCGAATCCCCGAACTCCTTCATGGGGCAGGTCTACGGTTCGATAACATCTACTTGAATCCGGGAACCCCGACGCCTCCGTTCAAGATGGGGGTGATGAAAAAGGTCCTGGAACGTCACCCGAACATCGATACAGTGCATATCTGGGAAAACAACGATGCAGATCTTCGAACCTACGTGAACTTCCTCGAAAGGGCGGGTCTCACCTGCATCCCCCACCTGATTCGGACTCCGGATCGACCGGCGGTTGTTCTTCATCCCATGAGCAAAACGGCCCTCAAAAGCATCGATGCGGTTCCTTCTACGAACGAATACCGATTGGTCTACTTCAGCAACGGATCTGTGGGATTCCTCCCGGTAGGCCTGGGGGATAAGATCCCTGAGGCACTCCTTTGGACGAATCCCATCGCAGCAGCCACCATCGGAAACACTCCCATCCATGGATGGGAATTCAACATGAGCCCTCAGAAACTTGCCTTGGCTAAGAAGGCTGTCCGGGCGGGGCTTTCCACTGTGACAGTAAAAAGCCTGACAGATAAAGTGTACCCTTCCGACCGAACCAGGACTCTGCAAGAGGCAAAGGAGGACGCCTTCTCCTACCGGCAATATCATCCTGGATCAGAGGTAGCCAAACTCCACTCCGCCGAGGAACTTCCGGACCGTGCCCCCTTCTACACAGGGATCCTCTATGGGAAAGACAGTCTCGATGTATCCATTGCGAACCAGGAGATCAGCCTGGATCAAGCATGGAGACGTCAGATGCATCGTCGCCCCGGCAACAGTCGGAGCAAGACCTACGTCATCCCATCGGGAACCGTAGCTTTCTCGGGTGAACAGGTTGCCCTCCAGAAAGTGTTGAAACACCTCCTTCGGGTGGACCGACGAGTAACCTCTGATTTCAAAGTCACCGGATCAGAACGCTACCGAGGACAGACCATAGGGGACCTGATTGGGGAACCCCGGGATGTAGATGTAGCTCTGACAGGGCGTGGGACAAAAGGCAAGATTCAGCCTCTTGTTGCCTATCATGGCACCTCGGCCAAACGATGGGCCATCATCAAATCCCGTGGGCTGATCCCCAACATGCAGGGAAAGGTCTACCAAGATCTGATCCCAAATTACTCGGACAAGAACGTGTACCTCGCTCTAGAACCTGACGAAGCAGAGAACTATGCGACCAGACAGGCTATCTGGGACAAGTCCTCTGCTGTCGTTCTCAAGGTGATCATTAGAGACCCTGACAAAATGGTAGCGGATGAGGATTGGATCGGGATCGGGGGATCCATCAAATTGAGTCGCCCCTATTTCCTGACCATCAAAGATCCAAAGTATGGGCGGCCGGGGACGAAACGGGAGGTTCAGCAATCCCATCCGAAAAACGCCCTCGAGATCAGGGGCGCAAAGGTGTATGAGGAGGATGCTGAGTTTCAAGCCTACTATCATGAGGTCATCGAAAGGAGCGTAGCCAAATTCCTCAAGGACAGCATCCGGGCGGGGGTGTTCGGGTATCGCGGTAGGGTTCAAGCCCGGGACATGAACGTCTTCATGGAATACCCCCGCGTTCCCTACCCAGGAGGAGAAGATTGGGGTGATTTCGAGACCTATCAGAAAATCCGAAAGAATGTTCAGGACAAGATCAAACGTCCCGGAAGAGTGGCGGGGCTTCTCGAGGCGCCCCCCAAGATGGTTGAAACCATTGGGGGGTGGGTTCAGGCCGTCGTTGCTGCGAATCAGATGATCCCACTGATTCAGAACCTCGAATCCTTGAAAAACCGCCCGGATCTTCTTCGCAAGCAGTATCAGCCGGTGATGGAAGCCATCGCCGTGATGAAACGCGAATTGAGGTCTGGTACCTCCAAGACCTTGTTCTCCGCTGCGAAGGAACTGTCCGACTGGGTGATCGGCAGTTTTGGGTACGGGTGGTTCAACCAACCGAAGGCGGCCGATTTCCAGAAACTCGATGAGGCCAAACGGAAACTGCTCGTTGCTGGGATCAACAACCGGATCCAGAAGATCGAAGAAAGGATTGAGGATGAGATCGGCAACCCCCGGTTGGAACAACAAGCAAGGGAAGAGATTGCCCGAATCAAGCCTTTCCTCCGTCCTGGAATCAAGGCGATGGGGGGTCCAATCGTGGAACGCATGTTCCCCGTGGATCTTACTGGTTGGAGGTATGGGGACGCAGACATCCGAGCAATCATGACCGGCAAAGAGGTCAAACGAACCGAGGATGTCCTGGAGGTCCTCCAGGAGGCGAAAACCCCTGAAGCCCTCAATCTACGCAAAACCGTGGCGCAGAAACTCAAGGACTTGAGGGCGCATGGGGCCTGGAAAGAGATTCGTGTCCGCCTGACGATGAAGGCCGATTTCAAAAGTGCCGGGGCCTATTGGCAGGGCGGTTTCAAAGTCCTCGCAATCAACGTGGGAACATCCCTCTATCCTTGGCAGATCGAGAATGAGCTCCTGGGTAGCCTGTATCATGAACTCCAGCACATGTCTCAGGATATCCTGCGGGAGGCCTTCTCAGATGCCTTCTGGATGAACCCCGAGACCAGGAACCGGCTTCCCGTTCCCGGAATGCCCCCCAAACGGATCATGACCCCCCAGTATCATCAAGAGGACCAGCGGACCAATCCGAGCTACCGGGCACGGGGGATTCGCAGAATCGAGGATCTTCCCCCATCGGCCACCGAGGTTCATGCTTTGGACGACATCGAGTTCCAGACAGAACTGACCGGGGCCGTCCGGGAGATGAAATCGGGGTTGAATGAGTACATCACCAAGATGGCCAACTACTACCACCGGAAACCTACGACGGAAGAACTCCGTCAGTGGTTCTTGTGGGCGGTGGGTGCATCCTCGAAAGAGATGGGGCTGCACCCTCTTTCGGCAATGATCACCTGGAAACGATGTGCCCTGGGAAAATGGAGGTACGCAGTCAAAGTCTTGACCAAGGAATTTCAGAAGATGAACACCATGAAAATCGCCCGTCTTCCCACCCCTGAGAGTAAAGCCTGGGATAAGGACATCAAAGCCAGGGAAAAACATGTGGCGGATGCAGCCAAGGCCCTCATCCCCCTGATAGATGCCTTGCGTCCATACGCTGCCCAGGCCGTCAAGATGTTCCCCGGGGAGGGAAAGGAAGCCATCGCTTCCCAAGGTCGTCAATTCGTCAAACTGACGAAAGACCTGCCGGTTCTAAACACCTACCTCGACAATTGGATCGGAACCGAGCAACAACATCCTCAAGCCTACTCATGGCGGGGTGCCGTCCTGTATCGGATTCGGGATCACCTGACCAATCCGAAAGATGCCCCTATCCGGAAAACAATCGATGATATCAAGAAGCAGGCAGACAAAGGCTTTGAAGCCATCGCCATGGCGATTAGTCAGGGTCCTTTGAGGAAAACGTTCCCTGAGGAACTCAGGGCGTTTTTACCGAAGAACATCGTGATCGATGTTGATGCAGATGGGACCATCCAAAAAGTAACCGACAGGTTCGAGAACGAACACGAGACCCTCGGGGTGAAGATCCACACCCAGCACAACATCGTACGTCGGTACAACACCATCGTTCGGCATGTGAAGAAAGACTTGGAATCCCCTGACGAGATGATCCGCCTGGCAGCCTTGGTTACGGCCATCATCATGGAGACGGGGATTCGACCCGGCAAGGAAGGCAACCACGTTGTCAAAACTGAGAACGGTCAGGATGTGGATATCGAGACTTTCGGAGCCACAACCCTGAACCATAGTCATGTCAGTTTCGTTCGGGATTTCGCTCAGTTGGAGTTCCCCGGAAAGAAAGGAACGACCAACATCGCTGTTTTGTCTGATCCTCAGATCCTGGCACTGCTGAAGATCTACGTCGAACAAGCCCGGAAAGGATCCTCTGGGTTCGTTTTTGTAACTGAAAAAGGAGCTCAGTTCACCTACGCCGATTTGTCCAGGTATTTCAGGGCTTCGTTCTCCGATCTATCGCCCACTGATTTCCGCAAACTGAAAGCCACCGAGACTGTCCTGAACAACTTGAGGAAAGAGCAGGCTTCCCTCTACACCCGAATCCTTGATTTCGCTCATGGGAAGACGAAGGACCTGAAAACGAGGGTGACCACCGAAATCGTATCATCCATTCAGAATGCCTACGAGAAGGCTCAAAAAGCCCTATCCCATGAATCTGTCGAGGTGACGATCCGGGCTTACGTCAATCCGGAAGTGGTCCTTCGATTCCTGAGTCAAGGAGGCATTGAAGATACCCTGGAGAAGGCGGTTCTGACCGGGAAACCCAAGCTCATGTTCGACCCGGATGTTTTTGTGCAGCAGGCTCTTCGGATGCAACCGGCTCACGTCGCATCCGGATCCACTCTTCAGGACATCCTGAATGAACTGAAGGATCAGATCAACCCTGTCTCCGGTTCCGCCATCGAACGGGTTGCCAACCTGTGGTTGACCCGCTTCTAGCTCGGGTAGTATGCCCTCGGGTACATCGAGAAGGATTCATGTCAAACAAGCCACGTTCGGTCGAGATTGGGAAAGATGCCCGGGATCATATCCTACGGGGTGCCCTACTCCTTGCGAAGACCGTAGCCACCACATTCGGTCCGATGGGTCGAAACGCCATCATCGACCGATTTGCCGGCCTCCTATCTACTCGAGATGGAGTAACGGTTGCCCGTGAGATTGACCTCCCCAATCCCTTGGAGAATCAGGGTTGTCAGATCCTCAAACAGGCCTGTATCAAGGTCAACGATGATGTGGGGGACGGAACGACTCAGACCGCGATCCTGGCCGCGGAGATGCTTCGAGAAGGTCACCGGCTTATCGCGGCGGGTTTCCACCCAGCCGATCTCATCAGGGGGATGCGGGCAGCTGTCAAGACCGCGACATGGGCCATTGGGGAAATGGCGATTCCCGTTGAAACACAGGAGCAGATTCAGCAGGTGGCTTTCCTATCGAGCAACCGAGATCTAGAGATTGCCACCCTATTGGCCGAGGCTACCATGGCCGTGGGAAAGAACGGTCTTGTCGTCATCGAGGATGGTCAAGGGATTGAGTCTTCCCTAGAACTCAAGGAAGGGATGGAAATCGACAGTGGGATGGTCTCCCAGTCTTTCGTGGATGACTTCACAAAAATGAACCGGACCATCAACGCCCCCTTGGTGGCTGTCGTCAACGCACATCTTCGGACCGTTGAAGATGTACAGGACCTGATGGAGACGGCCAGTCAATGGCCTCAGAACGAACTCCTGATCTTCTGTAGAAGCATCGCGGGGGAAGCCCTAAACACTCTGACCTTGAACCTCAAAGAAAAGATCGTGAGAAGTTGTGCCGTCGAAGCTCCGGGCATTGACTACAAGCGTCCCGACATCCTGGCCGACATCGCGGCCCTGTCAGGGGCAACCTTTGTGGATCCCATCGCTTGCCTCAATCATCAAGCATGGGACGCCGAGTGGTTTGGTTCGCTTCGCAAGGTCACGGTGGGTCTGAAGAAAACTCTCCTGGAGGCTTATCCCGAAGCGAAAAACACTGTGGCGGGGCGCCTGGATTGGCTTAAAGGAGAATTGGCCCTATCGGTATCGGATTATGATCGGGATCAGATTCGCAAACGCATAGCGAAACTGTCTGGTGGGTTGGCCATCATCAAAGTCGGTGGGCCTACCGAGTCAGAATTGAAAGATCGACGTGC
>Ga0265297_10007266_pt1 | contig 15459 bp, 14 predicted proteins | sample Munlanlwell13791_FD_192502 | JGI IMG/M metagenome (GOLD analysis project Ga0265297, IMG submission 192502) | Leachate microbial communities from a municipal landfill in Southern Ontario, Canada - Leachate well 137-91 | ecosystem: Engineered > Solid waste > Landfill > Unclassified | place... | reverse complement strand
TGGGGCAGTCGGTACTCCCATCATCGGATTATTTGGGCCAACTGACTACAAAATGCGAATGGGTATGTACAAAGGAGCGGCTATCAACAGTCGCAATCTTATGCCCTGCGCTCCATGTTGGTATAAATATCCATGTCTAAAATCAGGTAGTATGAACGATCAGTTCAAATGCCTAAACAAATTGCGGCCAGAAATCATAGTAGAAGAGACTCTTCGTTGGGTTGAAAACTCGTAGTGACAGTACCAAGCAATTCATCGTTTATGGTATAATAAACCCATGTCAGCAATCATTGAGATTCAAAACGATGCTGGAGAACCGATCACGTCCTATAACTTTGGGGCTGTGGCCGGAGGAGCTTACCAGCAGGCAAAGCTCATAGCCAAGAACGTTGGTAATCAAGCTGCCAGTTCTGTCAGTTTGTATGCTCAACGCCTTTCAGCTAATGATGGCATTGATTTTGTACAGATCGCTCCTGATGTAGGGGGCAATCCCGGAGCATACCAAGTAGGAAGCCTTGTTGTTGGAGACTTGGCTGCCGACACAGAATATGCTTTCTGGGTCAAAGTCACAATTCCCACAGGAACTACTCCTGCGGGTAATCCAAGACAATTCGATATTATCTCAGAATACTCAGGAACGTAAGGAGGCTACACGATGCCTGCAACCTTTAATTGGGCGCAGACGGTGGGAGCACCAACCGGAACAAGACAGGATTTGGGTGCATCTGGCAACCTGGTGAACTACAAGAATATTGATAGCATCGGTACGTCAGACTACTCTCAATATCCTGTTCCGGCAGGCAACAACTCATATGAGGTATGGTTGCAAGGACATTTCACTGGCGTTTTCAACTCGATCTATGATCTCCGGTTCTGGATGTCTACAGACTTCTCTCCGAACACGGGCTTGGTCGTAAAATCAAACAGCCAGCAGCAAGTGTACAATCAGCCGACCAACCTAACCTCATCCATTGCTACCAGTACCATTGGTACAAGTGACCCTGGAGCAAGAAATGTCAGTGTAGGTGGGAGTCTAACAAGCTCGATCACTACCTCCGGTTATACGGACTACATTGTCACACAGCTTCAGACTACTGTGGCAGCAGCGGCAGGAGATACAAGCCTGGCTACCTTCAGCCTGTCATACATAGAAACCTAAATATACATAACGGAGGCAGTTAATGGCAGACGCACATGTGCTTGAGGTCGAAAACAAACCTGGTAAAGAGGTATTGTTTCGAGACGATCTCCGAGCACCTTCAGTGGTCTTTGGCCGATGTTGTGTCACAGGTGAATGGGGTAAAGTTATAACCATTGATCTGGGAGACATAGCGGTTGAATCACCTGATACAGTACATGGAGTTGAGTACGACCCAGAAACAAAAGAAGTGAAGTTCAACGTATGGAAACCTGCAATCTTCCAGAACCAAGCTACTTTCAGTAAGAAGGGTCTCGAATTGTTAATGGGATATATGGACTCTCAAGACAATCCCATTCCCGGAATAACCCCTGATCTGGTATATGCCTGGCAAGTGAACTATACAGACGGTAGTGCTCTTCAGCAATTCCGCATGGATGGAGAAAAAGTTGAAGAGCTTCATACGGGGCACATAGACTTCAGTAGAATCAGCCAGATCAGTATTGTCCCAAGATTCGATACAACTTTACCCACTTACACATTCGTCAAAGAAACAGGCAAAATATTCCGTAATGGAGTGGAGCTTGATCTTGACTATGAAGGGGAGTATAAACCCGAATCAGATATTATCTATGCCCGAAAGGTTACACATACCTGGGGTTCTACCATGACTCCCAACAGCCTCAATCGAGGAATTGAAGGCATGGCAACTACAGTGCTTCAACTTCTAGGATGGAAGGTGGGAGGATTGTCGGGCTTCAATACCGCTTGTATAATTGCCATTGATGACAGAGGTAACTGGAGACCCTGGGAATATGTAGAGTAGTGCTATGACGATAGAACTAAAATCACGAATCGTAGCTACAAGATTTCCAATTGTCATTGATCGGTTCTTAAATCCTTCTCCCACAGATGATCTCGAAAATGCTAATGATGGCCTAGACCATCACCTTCAGCATGGGCAGATCAATGACAGCCTCAATGCTCTTGAGAAAAAGGTAGGGATAGACAGTTCTACTGATGTTACAAGTCTTGACTACCTGCTTAAACAAGGAGTAGACCCCGGACACACCCATTCTTCCACTGGAGGGGGAGGTGCAGTTAGACACGTCTTCAACCCAAACGAATTGAAACCAGGTGGAACATACGCTGTACCTTCTGTATCAAACTCCTACCAGATGCAGGCCATGACGTATGCTAACAGCTTGGACAGTGACACTGATAATTACACAATGTTCAGCTTTGATCTGTCTGACTGGGATGGCACAAGTGATATTACAATTCATCTATGGCACGCTACCAACTCTGCCGGAGATGTAAAGTTTGGATTTCACCATAAGGGACTTAATAACGAAGCTCCAAATACGGCATTTACCCTGCAATCAGAGGTTTTTGCTACCTATACCAATGTAACCAAATCCAGTTTTGTGCTATCTGGAGGACTGGCTGTAGGTGATATGGTAGGTATGGTGATGCCTCGTTATGGAGCAAACGCAGCCGACACCTGTGGAGGTGTTCTTTGGATTTGGCTAGTAGTTGTGGAATATAACAATTCATAAAGGTAATTATAGAGTGTGTCTACCTACAATGAACTGCAATCTACGTACAATCAGCCTGGAGGCCAGTATAACTCCATAGGGGCAGGCACATCTACCCAAACATTCACTGCTCGTGCATACATCCTCAAAGCACTCACAGTTCAGATACAAAGCAAAACTCGCATATTAACCCTAAACACCTCGACCCTAGCTATTCAAGCACGGCTTGTTTATGTAGCTACCTTCTCCAGCATGGCCCGACTTAGCAATACATACAGTAATAATATACAGGTTCGAGCTAGTGTTAGACGAGTAAAAAGTACCACTATATCTGCTATGGCTAGATTGAGACGCAGTAATACTGCTACAACTACTCTTAGAGGACGCATACTCAAATATGTCAGTCGGAGCTTCACAAGTAAGAGTAGAATCATTCCTACCATATCATTCATGGCTCGTATTGCAAAAAGACAGGGATGGCCTGAACCAGAGATCACTGCTCCCGGCTATGACAATTTCACATTCACTGCTTTACGGGCAAGAGGCAATATTCGTCAGCCAACTTTTGCTGGTACAACTGTGATGTTTGGGGGCAGAATAGAACCTATCAAGACCTGGGTGCTAACTCTCAAAGCTAATATAAACACTGGGCAGCATCTACAGATAGGTGCTTTTATTCAACCAAGGTTCTCCAATAGCCAGGTAAGAGTCAGTTTTGATATAGATACCCCTCGGAAATATAGCTCTCGTATGGTATTCTATATAGGGAGCGGGGCAGCCTATCGACAACAGTTACAGGTGAAAGCAAGGATTTCGCAAACGTACAAAACAAGAGTCACGGGACATCTAATAGTACCTATTGATACATTATCATCTGATAGTGTAATTGTGTTTACCTATGGCAACGCTTCTCGAACAGGTCAATTACTCTCAATGAAAGCTCGTGTGAGTTTCTAATGTCAATAATAGATCAAACAATCAACAATGTAGGCATTCAAACCCTGGACTTCCAACTATCGCCTATTGAGATGATAAGTGGCCGGTGTGATCTGCTACGACACAGTGATGGCTCACTTTACGCTGTGTTCGCTAAGAACTACTTTACCAACGTAAAAGAACGCAGACTATACTTTTCTCGATCTGATGATGATGGTCTCACATGGCTCGAACCAGTACAACTTACTTCAGGTTATTGGGATGATGACCCTGCTCTGGTACAGCTTGTGGATGCCAGTGACACATCTGAAATAGGAGTAGTGTTCAATCGGGCCGTGACTTACCTGAGAGATGCTGCCAACAATCAGATACCCTATATGTACCGCTTCACTGTCACCCAAACAGGTACGGTAAGCAGTGCCATTGATATTGTTACAGGTAGTCCTAGTAGCAAACAATTCCTTGGTATGTGTAAGAAATCTACAGGAGAGTTCATTGTAGCTGCCATTGATGGGGGTACTACCACTGTAACTTTCTTAGAAAACGATGTCTTCCTCAACAATAGTTGGACATCGAGAAACATATCCAACATGTTTGGAGCAAGCCCTAATAATATCTATGCAGCCAGACTTCGCAAACTTAGCAATGGTGACTTCATAATCATGGGAGCTATTCGATCTGCTCTCGATGGTACAGCAGGGCAGGCTAGTAATCTACGCTGTGATCTAAAAGCTGTAGTATCGACCAACGACTGTGTTTCATTTGGTGCGGTTCAATCCCTAACATCTTATACGGCTGCTCCTAAGTTCAACCTAGATGGTGGATGGAAAAGTGTAGGAGATGCTGATGTAGTTGAACTCTCTGATGGCTCTCTAAGTGTTGTATTCCAGGAGTTTTATCCGTATCAGGCTTTGACCACTACTACCACTCCTGCCCTGCCTTCAAGTGCAGGTATATTCAACACTTTGGCATATCATGCCGGAAAGAATATGCTCTTTGCGGGAAGTGCAAACACTTTCGGAGCAACTACAGTGGGACTTTATTGTGTTGATCTAACGAACAGCACTGTTACACGATTGCACCAATCGTCTACTCCTGCTTTGTGGAACGAAAGTATTCAGCGTGTGGCTCTCAGTGCCGATGGTAACTACCTGGCAGTTGCCACTGAAGGCAGCTTGGACATTATTGATATTACAGATGACCTGATCGAAAATTGGACAATAACATCTCTACGCACATCAACCTCACCTGCTCTGTATAATAACGACATAGAAACAGCCCTCTTCGATGGGAACACTTTGTATTTCTTCTACGGTTCTCAATCAGGGGTAACTCGCTGTGTAGGAGGCTTTCTCGACGTTACAAACATAGCAGGTGGCATAACTGACATTTTAGTCCCATCAGCGTTGTCATCTACCACGCAGAGCATTCCTGCTTCTTCTTTGGTATTTATGCTTGATGGCGACATCATTTATCCAGTTACAGGTGTGCTTGTGGCTTCTGACGGGTCTACTGGGGCTGGTATTGCCTACTATGCTTTGTCTAGCATGACAGTGAATCCAGTGTACAATGATATACACGATGAGATCATTATTACAAGTTCTTCTGTGTTAAAACGATTGTCCTATAATGGCTCTTCATTTTCATTGATAGAGACTCAGAATGTCACCGGTACAGGAGACCCCTTAGTTGCTGCCTATCCCCAGTGTGCTTTTATGTTTCCTGGGGCTGGGTCACTCTGGTATAACAGTGCCGGTTATGCTTCAGCAGTAGTTGCTACTTACTACTCCTACTCACAGGACAAAACGCTGGGCATCATTATGAACTCTGGTGAAAACTACCATGCTATAACTATTGTACAAGATAGTGTACAACGTGCCGGATACGTCACTCCTGATACAAACTGGTATGGACTAGGACACAATGGTTATGTAACCTTCGAGGCAGCCGACAATAAAGGAAGACTACGCTATGCCAATTTCCCCTATGACACAGGCACACATACGCTCACTACGGCTGGAGTAGATTTCTACGACTTAGTAAATCAATCAAAAGTAGGAACTGGATTCAATCAAATTGTAATGCCTCATATCTGGTGTCTTGCTGATGATCGAATAATACTCATTGCACAATACTTTGCTCCGGCTGAATCCAATAGACAGTTTGGGACACTCATAGGTATCCTTGAACCTGACGCTTACAAACTCAAAGCGAAAGCTCGAATACTGGGACACCCGACTCAAACATTCCAAGCAAAAGCACGAGTCAGAAGCACTGTAGTGGCTACAATGACTTCCAAAGCACGACTAATCTACATGGGGTGCATTAAAGTAAGAGCAAACATCATACCTCGTGGAGATCAATCCTTATTGATTCGTGCTGCTATTAGAAACTGGAAATATACCACCTTGCCCTGCTCACTCGATGTAGAACAGACAAGAAAGAGCCGATGTAGATTGCATTTCTACGCTGCTACAGGCTATACTACAAATCAAGGGCTGACTATTCGAGCACGGATAGCTCAAACGTATAAAACTCGCATGACCGGGCATTTGATTGTTCCTGCGATCTCAGATGGTAGTGCTACAGTTGCCTTTGATTCGGCTTCCCGTTATAAGCAGAGCATGACCATGAAAGCAAGGATTGGCCTAAGATGACACTAAACATAACTGACGTAACAGTGAAAGACACCATAGACTTGCTGGCAAAGACCTGTGAACTTACCCTGACTCCAGCCAGTAAGGAAAATCCTCCTGTAGCTGAGTTTAGGTATCCTGGGGATGAGGCCACTCTTACAGGCACTTCTCTGCGTCCTAATGGTGCAATTCTCGACATCAACAATGCTTATGCTAACATACCCCTGCATCTAATTTTCTCAGGGTTGATTGAGTTCATGGATGATCTGGAAGATGCTGACAAATACATCTTCCAAGTACAGATGTCTGACATGCCCAGGAATCAGCCCCACCGAACGAAACTGACCATGATATTCAATCAGGTCAACTCATCAGCCTACAGTCGTCCTGGCTGCGTTTCTGCCCATTCTATACTGAATACACTCTGCACACGAGTTGGGATAACCTTTGGTAGATGTGATCTACCTGATTATAAAGTTTGGGGAACGTATGAGGTGATTCGTGAAACCGTAGTAGAGGTGGCTCAGAGACTCATAGGAGCGTTTAACACCTTCGATCACACTAAATATAGGGTAAGGTGTGATAGGAACGGTCTACAGATCATTAAGATCGACTACACAAAAGGTGGAGAAGTCTCAAATACATATGCCTTATCCAACATCATTTCGAGGCAGCGAAGTTTTGAAATGTACATGCCTGAAAGCAGAGTTGGAGACAGTGACGTACTCATCTCTGGGGCAGATCGGTATGGATACACTTATGGTACAACTATCATAGATGCCAATACTAACGAAGATGAGTTGACCATAGACCCTAACGCTCCTGTAGTAAAAAAGTACACGGTAACACATGTGTTTACCTCAAGCTCCAACACTACCAGGAACGATGTTGGGCCACTCGATATAGAATCCTGGGGAGAAGCGGAAACCACGGTTGAATACGACATAGAAGCTACTTTCGCCACAGGAGTGAATTACAATGCGTTTGTGCTGGCTAAAGCTTCCTGGCCGGTAACACCTGATGATGTGAACTTCACCAGTGATTGGACTAGGTTTCTCGATGCTTACTCAGAAGGACAATTGCTTAACATAGCAGTGGCTACCACCCGAATAGTCAAGAGTGTGCAACGCCAGTACAACAGCACCTCTGGCCTGATAAGTAAAACTGAGACCCACTACACTTTTGAGACCAAAGCTTTCAAAAAGCATCTATGGGAAGAGGGTACGGCAGACTCTAAGGTAGTGGTAAGCCAAGAAACAGTCGTTGAAAAGTATCCCTTCGACTCACTATGGCCCAATACTATGCAAAGAGTGGGCTATACTTATGATGACTGGGGCAACAATGACTCTGTAACAACCAAACAGTACAACTGGGATGGTCGTGGGTGGGCCTTACAGACCACTACTGTAGATCATAACAGTAGCCAGGAAGCTGCAAATGCCGAGATTCAATGGCAAGCTGCTGAGGCTCAGTACAGAGCCAATGAGGGAGATCGTGCGGCTGAAAGACTTAATGCTCGATTATCTAACTCAGGCCCAAGAACTTATAGCTCCACCTATGAAAACGATCAAAGTTCCGAGTCCAATTCAACCCCAATTGGTCGATACCAACTGATGAATGGCCTGGTATTTTCCACCATGCCTGTCAATCCAGCAATATCTGGCTTGTATCCTAGAATTGGTTACTCAGCAGGGCCACATACTTCTCTGCTGCCCCAACCCATATCAGCCGCACTGACCAACATCTGGGATGCAAACAATAACATAATGATTCGAGAGACCAAAGCTCGATGTGCTTTTCAAATGTCTCAAGAAGGTATGGATTATGATGGCCTACGTCTTCTGTGGGCATTGGTACAACAAGAACAGGAACTCGAAAAGAAGAATCCATATTGGGAGATTAACCAGATCACAGCAAGTATAGATACCAGTCCTGCTGTGGGTGAATCCATAGTTATTGGGGGCACATCTGGTATTGTAGATTCAGTTACCCACCACCTGAACGCAGATGAAGCTCTTACCAGTGTTGTTGTCAGGAGGTTGATCTACGATGTCTGATACACTTATAAACTATGGATATGTAATTGGTTTCAATGATAAAGATAAGAGTTTCTGTTACGTCACGGATGGGTTCTTCACTGTAGAAGCCTACATATCATCAAAAGTACCCGTACAAGTAGGTAAGGCATACACAGTGTACAAAAAAGGAACTACATATTTCGTGGGTACAGAGGTAAATGTTGCATGACCACTCCTGACGAATGTATCTGTGGGTTATGCGGCTTTTGTCAGGCTAAAGCAGAAGCTAAAGAGGCCGATACCACACAGCCCAAAGAAAACAAGAATAAAGACCCTCGAAAAAAGAAAAAACACCCAGTAATTCAACATGGAGCTACTGGGGTTAGGGTGTTTGTGCTTGGTACGTTAGATGCCCAGGATGGTAGTGTTCCAGGTAAGCAGATCGACGTATATAGTGGTCTAAATGGATTACACATACGAACTCTTCCAGGAAGACGTTGGAAGAATCCTGTACTTGTTGGAGCAGGTTATGGCTACCTGGCAGTAGTTGATAGATTTGTTGACTATGATGTCATCAGAATTACAGATCAGTATGCTGGTGCAGAAGAAACGGATTTTGATAGTAATGGTATGCCCAGCGATTCTGTAGACTGGGAAAATCTGGAAGACTTCTACCAGATAAACACTCCTTCCGGTACACATTGTACTGGTCTCAAAATCAATCGCAATGGTGTACTTATTGGGGGAGTCAGTGGAGACAAGGCTCGTTTCATAAAAGCTGATATTCGTGGACATGCGGGAGAGGAAGATGTTGTCTCTGCTTTTGATGGAGAGGTTGATATTACTCCAATCTTCTCAGAACGTCTAGGTGAATCCATTGGCAATCCTGCTGAAATTGAAGCAAGCCCCAGTGATAAGATGCACAACTTCATGGGCATATCTACTGGAGATGGTGCAAATGCTGTCTTCCACCTGAATCTAGTAACAGGAGAAATAGAGCGTCTACTCGGACTACCCATTGGTGAAGAACCTATGGCTGTGGGTCATGCAGGACAAATTGTAAGCATTCTATGTGGCACGGAAGGAGTAGCCACACGGGTGCTGCGCTTCAATGATAAAGACTCTTCTTACATGATGTCGGATACTGATAGTCCGAAATCCACTCCTGCCCCACAAACATTCCAGGTGAGTCATACGTTCTCTCCACAGGATTATCCTCTACCTGAAAATGCTTCGCCTGAAGAGATAAAGAAATACCTAAACATAACCAATGTGCTAAACAATGGAGAAGCCGAAGCTCAGCATGGTGATACCAGAGAAATAGTTCCCAGTCAGACAAGTGATGCTCTAAATGAGAATCGAACACAAGACCCAGAAGGTAAGGATTCAACGTCTTTCTATCAATCAAAGAATTATGATGTACCCGTGTCATTCATAAATGTTCCTACCAATTCTGGTCTTATCTTCTTCGAGTCGTGTTTTAACACGCTTACGGAGCTTTACAACAAGTTCGAGATCGCACAGGATGGGTCTCCTACAGATGCCATAGACACCACTCAGATCATATTCAGGGCTGTGAATGCCACTTATTATGACTACCTGTCTGATGGAGGATTTACCTACGGGTGTAGAAAACAGGCCGGAGGAGTATCTATCTTCACCAATGGCCTGAAAGGTATTCATCTAGCGACTGACCAAGATGATACTCCAGGTACGTTGAAGCCTCTTAGAGACCTAAAAGCTGCTCTTGTAGACTCTGGCACAGGACTCATTTTGTATCGTTACATGAAACCACTGGCATATCCATTTTATGCGGGTAGTTATGTAACGCTTACTCCAGTTACAGGAGCATCGAGAACTGAATGTACCACTGAGGCTGAAACTATGATAGAAAGCTTTGATGGTATAGCTCGACCTGGTTTTACTAAGAGTGAGGATTATCCAGAAGCTTTTGACAATGCCAATGAGTACGACTCTCCGTGGACTCTATTCATTAGACACGTTAGAACACCTCGAAACTTGGTCAATCTGAAGCCTAAAGCAGCTTCTTGGACTTCAAGAGATGATGACGGCTCATATTTACCAGAATGGAATCCTCAGACCAAAGAAAATCCAGTAGAAGGTGACGGTAACTGGCTACAATTCTGGCCCTGGACATCCGGTAGCCATAACACTCCTGAGTTTTCTTCCAGTGGTGCAGGTGGATTCTTCGCAGTCGATGGTAAGAAGTACAAAACAACAGCATATGCCCAAGCTAATGCAGAGATCGCTGATCTACAAGCACAGAATGCAGTGCTTCAAGCGGCCATAGATTCCAGACAACTCACCGAAGCACAAGCGGTTGCATATGAGGCTGACATTGAAAGTAACAATAACTCAATTGCTCAACTTCAAACCGTCTTTGAAAATCCTGATGAAAGTATATGGGCATATCCACCTGGATACTTCAACACGATATTCAACAATATAGCTCTATCTGAATCGCAGGATACCACAGACCCTAATGAAACTGACCCTACGGCAATTGAACCTGTGTCAGAAGTAGTAACTGCCCCAAGCACCATAGATGAAGCTGGTACAATCATATCTGTGCCTCCGGCTCTAAGTGTGGTACAGCTTGGAGAACAACTGGTAGATGCTTCTGGTAGACCTATGCATCGAGGGTGTGTCATTGAGCCAGGTTTCAAAGGATGGGCAGCCATCGAGGTCAATTTCACAAAAGAAGGTGTATCCAGTGATGGTTCTACAGGTTACACAAATCCAGAGTTTAGAGCGAATGGATTAGGGAAAATGGTTGGCTCTGCTCCTCCTTATCATGGCTACCCTGGTCATAGTGCTGGATATGTCTATGAATCGGGTTATACCGCAAGTGGTGGCGCAATCACAGACTGGGATGTTGATATTTCACTATTCTCAGATATGGGCCTGGCTAAAACAGGAGCAGACACAAAGAATTGTGCCCCCACTCTATTTCCATGTAGTGCCTATCAATTTCGGAGTCCTGATGAAGTGCTCGATCTTGCTCCACCCGATATAGGTAGCATCCTGGCAAATACCCTATATGTAAACCAATTACCAAGCATTGATAACGTGTTTCATAAAGGCTACGTATTTGGCTGCTATGACCCCTTGTGGTCTGTCTGTGTCAAAGCTATCTTAATGAATCTTGCCTTTGATGTTTACCGCTACGGGTATCGAACATTCCAAGTAGATCATCCCGGTACACCTATCTGTGCCGGTGCAGACCCAGGCTACTTTGTCAGTCACAACTGTGAAGCCATAGACTGTGGGAATGTTCAATGCCTGAGCTTCGTTTTCTATGGCAACAAACTTTATGCTGATGACCCTGTATATCCAGTAATCAGAACACCCATCTTGAGCGTCAATGGTTACTACAACATGAAAGAAGACCCTTATAAAGATATGGATATTTCAGTTGGTAGATTCATCTCGGTGTACATGGAATTGAAGCTCAACAACCCAGTATGGAACTTCGATATGGTGATGCCATGAAACCTTATGTTACCTACTCAGCCATGTTCAACGGGCTTGACCCAACTGACCCATATTTTGATGATAGTTCTCCTCTTGTGGCAGAACTACAGAGCTACACTGGGGCTTGGCAAAGCTATGGTATCAACACACCCATATACCTGGTAGACATCCTTGACAATCTAGGGTTCACTATCATGCTCAGTGTCAGTGGCAGGGCTGTAGACTGGGGAACAAATATCATACAAACTATCGGTATAGATGCCATCAGAACTTTTGAGTTTCCCTGGAAAGAAAAGTTTGATGGTTCTGATCGTCTTGATCTCGTACTATACTACTGCGAAAAATTACTTGAGGCCACTGTACCAGAAGAAGTCAGATTGGATGCTTGTGGCGACCCAATGGATGCCCAGGGAATAGTAAGCGGAGACACAGCTAAACAGCTTGTAGCCCTCATAAAAACAGATACGGATGCTTTACCCAGTGAACAGATCGTCACTCGATACTACCATTGGATGACACTTTCCTATGGGGGAAGCTCCTACACTGTACCTCAATCTACCAAAGATTACTGGGATACAATTATGATCGGTAGAGGCCAGATGCTATGGGATAGCCTGTACAAGGACGCTTTCACCTTCTATACTTCGGGACATCCAACCTGGCCTGGAATTGTGCCCATAGATGCCACTCTTGCGAGTAACATAGACTACTTCCTGTCAGCATATGATTCATGGATGGGTTCAGCACAGACTCAGAATTACGCATACTGGTGGGTTGCTTATGAGCGAGATTTGACCGCAGACGGTACAATCGACTACGACTATGGAGTTTTTGCGGCACAGAAAGTGATCGAGGCAGCCGACATTGCAGTCAAACAGGTTGCTGACAATCGTAGCTCACTCTTCGAGATCATGATGCTTCTAAGAGTAGGTCTTATCGCATATTACACTGGAAAACGCTTAGAGGTAGAAGGAGAACGTTCCTTTTGGAATGATCTGGTTACAAACTGGACAAATGGAACAAACTATCCCCTTAAATCGGCTGACTCTACCAATGCGTCTTGGGTGGCAAAGGTTGCTTCGATTCAAGCTGAAATAGATAGCTTACGGGTCACGCTTCTACGTGATGCTGATTTCATCAAAAACAATGGTACACATGGATGGGATGCTCCGGTAGATAGTGTAGATGACGACACAATGGCCTATAATCTGTTCATAGCAGTGCGATCTGCCCTTATCAGTACCATAATTGCAAGGGCAACAGCATACAGGGATAGCTTAGTTTCTTCTCAAGCGGCAAATGAGTTCACAGAAGACAGTCTAAGCACATTTATTCGGCCATATTTGTTGTAAAATAGAAGAGATGAAACGCATAATCGGAGGCAAGATCATACACTATGACTACTCAATGTTGCAGATCACGCTTATTTCATATACTACTGGCGACGGAAACTGACTTTGCTGAATTACTAATGGGCCTCATCTCGGTTGTTATCGGTGTCTGGCTTATCACACCTGCGGCCCATATAGGATTCAGTACCTTTTATGTGGTACACATGCTTCCAGAGGTCTGGGGAACACTTCTCCTTACTGCCGGTTTGTTGAAACTAGGAGGAGTCTATAACAGTAAGCTTCCACTACGAAAACTATCATGCTTAATTGCTACCTGGGTCTGGGGCTTTGTGGCCTTCTCTTTCTATCAGGCTGGTCTTGCCAATCTGACAGGTCTGCCCCTAGCTATCCTAATGCTCGTGTTCAACGGGATAATCTACATCAAGCTAGAGGTAGTCCTCAGCAGAAGGAGACGCAACTTATGAAGGAATACCTAACTCCAGCTTTCGTAGGGGTTATGGGAGGTATCTTTGTCCAGTTAATAGCAAAAGCAGTCGATTATATTCTCCAGAAGCGAAAAATCGTAGTAGATGATGAATCCTCTTTACGAAAATCACTCATGGAAGAACGACAGCAACTTGTCAGCGAATGTAGAGGGATTGCTGAACGCTGTGACAAGCTCGAAAAAGAGAATGCCGACCTTAACGATCAAATGGTCAAAATGAAAAAGGAACATGCAGAAGAAAGTATCAGGCTCAATCGTCGTATTGCTGAATTGGAGCAAGATGTTGAGCGTATGGAACGAGCCTTAGCTGTATATGAGCAATAATTATACAATACAAACTGATAGTGGGTTTAGGCAACATCATACTTCATACTGTCCAAAGTGTGGTACGCATGAACCCACCAGAGAAATATCCGGCGAACAGGACTTTGATGAGCACGGGTGGTTTTCTATTGCTACCCTAACTTGTCGTGCCTCTGCCTGTCTACATTCTTGGACAGAAAAAGTGTATATTACACAGCCCTCTCAAAAGCTCTGGTAAATCTACCAGGTTGCAAACCCTTTCTGTTGTGCTATAATGTGCTCAGTTCAAGGAGGCCGTTATGTCACAATTTTGGAAGGGGTTTATTGCATTCCCCATATGCCTTACCCTACTCATTCTCTTCATTCTGGTGCTCTCACGAGAATATAAAGCCTGGTATCGGTGGTTCAAAGGCTTGCCCGTGTTTCAATATCCTGCAATGTTCCTGCTCATCATAGGTGCAAAAATCCTCAATAATGAGCACTGCAAGTGGATGAGATACGAGAATAGGTTATGGCTATCACCAAAAGTCAGAGGCTTTGACCTTGAAGAAGAAACCAGGAGGCAAACCCAGCAATGACTGATACACCGAGCAAAAGGAAAACCACGACAAAGAAATTGAAATCAGCCGCAGAAATAGCTTCTGAGAAGACAGAACAAATGCCCTCAAAGATCGCTGGTGCTGATCTTGTTCCAAAGACCGAAGAAGAGATAACTGCTCCAATTAAGTACATGCCCATAGAAACCTTCCGATCACTGGGCTTTCTGCAAGAGATCAACCGTCAGATTCTACACCCCTGTGGTCTGGCCCTGGTAGTAGCTGATGATAAGATCATAGGCATACTCGATAAAACAGACGACCCAGAAGGTATCATCTTTGAGACTGTCAGTGCTCAGAAAGCATGGCAAGTGGAAACTCTCATCAAAGATGGCAGCAAACAACGCAGAAATATCCTCAAGTATGACATCCAGCCTGCTTATCCCAAGCTAACCAAAGCGGACATCAAACCTGGCAAAATATTCCGGGCCAAGAATCCGAAATACTGTACAGGACTGGGATTGAATGACCGTGTGGTACTTTCTGTGCAGGGGAACAAGGTACAGTACAACAGCTACGAAGTTCCTATTGGTACAACCTATCCAACCATCAAGATGGACGCATTTCTGGGATGGGCCAAGTTTGAGGTAACTGAATAACCCAGTAACTCTAACAGTAGGCACAAGACAAAGAAACTGATAAGATTGAACGGTAGGCTGCTCCTGCAAGCGGCCTACCAAGCTATGTGGAGGCACATTTTCATGAAAACCGTTGAGATAACACCACTTCTCGAATCTACAACTAAACGAGGTTTGATTTCATACTGGCAAGGTGCAGTGAAACAGGATGATGATGGAAATGTCTACCTCCAATTTCTCAGCTTCCAACGAGCAGATGGCTCTGAAGAGAATCAAAGTATCCTCAAGAGTGCCCCAAAGAAAGTAGTCGGCAAGAACAAGGGCCGATCTAATGAAACTTCCGACATCGAGCAGGCAAAATCAGAACTGAAATCCAAGATGAACG
>Ga0265297_10007265_pt1 | contig 15459 bp, 16 predicted proteins | sample Munlanlwell13791_FD_192502 | JGI IMG/M metagenome (GOLD analysis project Ga0265297, IMG submission 192502) | Leachate microbial communities from a municipal landfill in Southern Ontario, Canada - Leachate well 137-91 | ecosystem: Engineered > Solid waste > Landfill > Unclassified | place... | reverse complement strand
CAGTTGGCTACTCCAACAAGGCACTATCCAGCATATCCAAACGCACGACAGAAGTTTCTACCCTACGGACAATGTCCTAACGACAAGCGTAGAGTTCGGAATGGCTAACCAATATATTCGTGATTTAAGCACAAATACCAAACGCGGTCTTTACGCCAAAGTCGCGCGAGGCGACTATCCGGGGCCAGCGCCCATCGGCTATCTCAACGATTCGCGTATAAAACGCGTTGTCGTTGATAAGAATAAATCTAAAATCATAAGACGCGCGTTTGAACTCTACGCTAAAGGCGATCAACGCTTGGAAGATGTCGCCAACTTTTTTGCCGAGCAAAGTATCAAAACTAAAAATGGCAGACGATTACACAAAGACAAAATTTCCTATATTCTCGCCAATCCCTTTTACATCGGCCTCTTTCGCTACGCTGGAGAGATTCACGAAGGCAACCACAAACCGATTATTACGAAGCAACTTTTTGATAAGGTTCAGGTGGTTTTGAAAGAACGAAGCCGCCCGCATCAAAGCCACAAGAATAGTCCGCAAGCTCTTTGCGGGGCTATCCGGTGCGGAACTTGCGGCATGATGATAACTGCCGAGCATAAGATAAAACGGCAGTTAAACGGCAATGTCCACGAATACACCTATTATCGCTGTACCCGAAAGCACAAGACAATAAGGTGTAATGAGCCGCCTATCCGTGAGGAAGCATTAAATCGGCAGTTATCAAACCTTCTCAAAAAGTATGCTTTGCCGTTAGATTGGGCCGTAGAGCTTAACAAGATGGCCGACAGGGACGAACAGCAGGCCGCCCGATCTACGGATTTCCTTATTCAAAAGATAGATTCCGAAATACAGGGTATTTCTCAAAAACTCCAGCGTCTTCTTGACGCCTATCTTGACCAAGATATTGAGCGGGAAATCTACCGCCAAGAGAAGACAGAGCTTCTCTCGCGCAAAAAGTCGCTGGAGGAGAAAAAGAGAAAAATTGAACAAGGGGCAATTGTTTGGGTTGAACCTCTGCGCAATTGGATAAAAGACGCTCAAATACTCAATAATTTTGACGAAACGACCCCCTTACCCCTCAAAAAATCATTCGTTAAAAAAATCTTCGGATTGAACCTGTGTCTTTCCGACCGCGAAGCGGTCGGCGTTGCGAAAAATCAATGGGCTTCCATTGCGGAAGCCCATCAAAAAATTTCTAAAAATGGATTAAGTTGTGTTCTTGTGGGCGGTGAAGGATTCGAACCCTCGACCTTCTCGGTGTAAACGAGACGCTCTAGCCAGCTGAGCTAACCGCCCGGAATGTGCGGACGGTGGGACTCGAACCCACATGGAGCAAGCTCCCAGGAGCCTCAGTCCTGTGCGTATACCGGTTCCGCCACGTCCGCATTATTTCTCTTCTTTTTTAGCCTCTTCCTTCGCAGAATTCTCTGCCGCAGATTCGGCAGGCTTTTCCCAAATCAAATCTTCTGAAAAATCTTTTCTCTTCAAGCGGGATTTCTTGCCTTTTGCTTCTCTTAAGTAGTAGAGTTTTGCTCTTCTAACCTTTCCTCTCTTCAAAATCTCTATTTTCTCTATGTTCGGCGAATGCACGGGAATAATCTTTTCAACCCCTACGCCGGAAATAACCTTTCTTACGGTTATTGTGGCGGAAATCCCTTTGCCGTGCTTTCTTGCCAAAACAACGCCCTCAAACGGCTGAAGCCTTTCTTTGTCTTTTTCCTTTATTCTCTGGTATACTTTTACCGTATCCCCCGGATTAACGCCGGGCAATCCCTTTTTCAACTGCTCTTTGATAAATACTTCTTTTTTTGTCATAAGTTTTCAATTACTTCTTTTAAATCCTCTGCCAAATCGGATTTGAACTCTTTATAATTATTGTCCGGCATTCTTACTTTTATTGAACTCGCATGAAGAAACTGCCGATTAAGCCCTTTCGGACAAGACTGGCCTTTGAATCCGTACATCTTATCTCCTATGATAGGATGGCCAAGATATACCATATGGCATCTTATCTGATGCTTTCTCCCTGTCTTGGGAGAAACTTCAAGCAAGGTATAACTTCCGTATCTTTCCAAAACCCTGTAATCGGTTATGGCGTCTCTTTTGCCTTCGGACTTCGGCCCAAAAGGAAGATAGGCTTTCTGCTTTTTCTTCTCTTTCGGAGCTCTGCCGATAAGGGTTTCTATCCTGCCTGAATCATCCTTTATATTCCCCGCCACCAAAGCGGTATATTTCTTCTCTATCTCTCTATTTTTAAACTGTTTTTGGAAAAAAATCAAGGCCTCGGGGCTTTTTGCAATCAAATTCACTCCGGAAGTGTCTTTGTCCAATCTGTGTATTTTTTCCAACCCAGGCTTTTCTTTTGACAGAATCTCTATCATTTCCGTTGTTTCAAGGCCGGCAGGCTTGTCAACAACCAGCAAATCCTTGTCTTCGTATATTATCTTCATAATCCCTTGTGGGCGGTACAGGACTCGAACCTGTGACCTCATACACGTCAAGTACGCGCTCTACCAGCTGAGCTAACCGCCCATGGTGCGCCCGGATGGATTCGAACCATCGACCCTGCGATTATAAGTCGCATGCTCTAACCGCTGAGCTACGGGCGCGAAGAATTCTTCATTTTACATCTTTCATCTTAAATTTCAAGTTCGCCGGGCCGTTATTGCGCTTGCTGGCGCTCTTTTTAATCAAAGAGCCTGAGCCGTTTATAAGTTTCTCAAATTCCTCTCTTTCAATTGTTTCTTTTTCAATCAGGGTTTTGGCTATCTTCTCCAAAAGATTCTTGTTTTTTGAAATGACGCTCTCGGCAACTTTTTCCCCTTCCTTTATAATCTTCTCCACCTCCTCGTCAATGCGGGCCGCCACTTTCTCGGAATAGTTTCTTTCTTCCGATATTTCCCTGCCTAAAAATATCAGCTCGTCCCTTTCGCCGAAAGATATCGGACCCAAAGAAGACATCCCGTATTCTTTTACAATGCTGCGGGCTATTTCAGAAGCTTTTTTAAGGTCGTTTGAAGCTCCTGTCGTTATGTGGCCGAAAACAGTCTTTTCTGCGGCGCGGCCTGCCAAAAGAGTGGCTATTTCAGACAAGAACTCCTCCTTGTTTCTCATCTTCTTCTCCTCTATGGGAGTCTTTAAAGTATATCCTGCAGCCATCCCTCTTGAAATGATTGATATCTTCCTTACAGGTTCTGTGCCCGGGAGCAAGGAAGACACCAAAGCATGGCCTGCTTCGTGAAAAGCGGCTATCTCTTTTTCTTTCTTGGACAAAACATGGCTTTTTCTTTCAGGTCCGAGCAAAACCTTGTCTATTGATTCCAGAAAGTCTTCTTGGAAAATCTTCACCTTGTTTTTACGGGCGGCAAGTATTGCCGCCTCATTGGCGACATTGGCTATATCAGCCCCTGAAAAACCGGGAGTTCTTTCCGCTATTTCTCTCAAATTGACATCCAAGGCCAACGGCTTTCCGTTGCAATGAATGCTCAAAACCTGCTCTCTCCCTTCTATATCAGGCATGTCCAGAACAACCTTTCTGTCAAATCTGCCGGGCCTCAACAAAGCCGGGTCAAGAATATCGGGGCGGTTGGTAGCAGCAAGAATAATAACGTTGGTATCTCTTTCAAATCCATCCATCTCAACCAGAATCTGGTTTAAAGTCTGTTCTCTTTCGTCATGGCCTCCTCCCAAACCGGCCCCTCTCTGCCTGCCGATAGCATCCAGCTCGTCAATAAATATTATTGCGGGCGCCGCCTTTTTGGCCGTATTGAACAAATCCCTGACTCTTGAAGCTCCGACGCCTACAAACATCTCCACGAACTCGGAACCTGAAATATGGAAGAACGGAACGCCTGCTTCTCCTGCAACCGCTCTTGAGATTAAAGTTTTTCCTGTTCCGGCAGAACCCATAAGCAAAACGCCTCTGGGAATTTGAGCGCCCATTTTCAAATACTTGTCAGGATTCTTGAGGAAATCAACTATTTCTTTCAGTTCCTCTTTCGCCTCTTTTAACCCAGCCACGTCTTTAAAAGTAATCTTTTGTTTCGGATGGCCCTCTGCCCCGAATAATCTCGCTCTGGCCTTTGTGAAGCTGAACGTCTGGGCAGCGCCTGCTTTCGCCTGCCTCAAGATAAACCAGAAAAACACCCCGAAAAGTATCAAAGGAGCTACGCCAAACACCAAAATAGGCAAAAGCCAGGAAGAAAGGCCTTCTTTTTCCTTTTGGATGTCAATCTTGATGCTGTTTAACTTGGTTTCATCGGCTCCGTAACCAACCAAAGTTTCTGCCAGACCGACCTCCGGCTCTTTTCTTGATTGAGTTTCTCCGCCGCCGATATAAACGACAACGAGGTCAGAGCCGTAAGCCGTAATCTTTTCCACTTTCCCCTGATTTATATCCTGCACAAGCTGGGTGAGAGAAATCTCCTCGGGAGTTGAAAACGGTTCAAAGAAAAAGGTGAAAAGAGCGGAAGCTATAAGGAAAATTGCCAAAACCAGAAAGATATTTTTTATTAAAAACTTCATTTATTTTATGATTAATTGTTAACTTCTTTATTTTACCATAAATTTACAGACAAAAAAAGAGGGCCCTCGCGTAGCGCAAGAGCCCTTGTTGACGATGAGCAGAAAGAAGGTCACGCGACCGCCTCCTCTTCAACGGCAGCCTCATCTTTGGACAAGGCTTCTTCCAGTTCGGAGATGAACGCCTCCAGGTTGAATATGGCGGCGGTGAGTTCCTTGTCCCGCCTCCGCTGGCCTTCCGCATCCTCTCCTTCCGACTCGCCGAAAAGGGTGCCGTATCTTCGGTCAATCATGCGCTTGAACAGCTCCCGGTCGTCAACCCACTCGCCGTTCAGACCCGCAATGACATCCTCCTTGGCGCGCTCCATCAGAACACGCTTCCTGTCGCGCTCATGCTCAAGGAGCAACTTTGCCCTCTGGGCAACCGTGCGCCAGTATTCGTTGCGCGTCGGAGGAGCAGCGCCGTCGTTCTGGTCCGTCCAGTCAAGGGCGTATTCGAAGTAAACCTCGTTGCAGGGCTTGCAGGAATGGTTCCTGTGACCAGGATAATTTATCCTGGTCCAGAAAGACCGCTCCTTTTGCCCTTTCTCCAGCTGCGCGACCACGCATCCCGGACACACATTACTCTCTCTGCCGCCACTCTTCGTTTCCATGGCAAGTCTCCTTTGGCTCATAGAGCCTTAAAACTGAAAAAAACGTAACTTTAAGTGTACAATCTTTTATTATATATCTATTCTTTCTTTTTGTCAATGGGTGGCGCGTCATTCTCTGTTATCGCCAGCTCCCTCAAAAATTCCAGTTTTTCCCTTACTGTTTTTCTCTTTTTCAGCTCCTCTTCTATTCTGCGCTTGGCATCGCCTTCCATATGCTGTCTCCTTATCGTCAAAGAACTATCTTGGAAATAAAAAACCTCTTCGGGAAAAGAGGTAAAAGCACGTAGCGTTGATTCAAACTTACCCCCTTTCCCTAAAAGGCTTGATAATAATGCCAATAATGTTTAATATTCTAAAATTCATAGTATATTTCAGACTAACAAACAGAAATATATTGTCAACTCTCCCGGCCCAAAAGCTTTAATGCCTGTTTTATTCTTTCTTCCGCAGGCAGGGTTTTAGGGATGTCTTTCAAGGCCAGCTTTGCTTTTTGCCTTGGAAAACCCAAACCGACCAATCCTTCTTCAGCTTCGTCTTCCGAAGCCTTGGCATGGAAAGGCGACAGCTCCCTGATTTTCCCCGTCAGTTCCAGAATAATCGTCATTGCTTTTTTCTTCCCTATGCCCGGGATGCCGTCAAAAATCTTTTCGTCCCTGGCTAAAACCTTTTCTTTGATATCCTCCAAAGACCCCAGAGAAGATATTTCCAAAGCTGCTTTCGGCCCTACTCCCCGTATGCTTTCCAGCACTCCGAAAAATTCAAGCTCTTTCTGCGTCTTAAATCCGTAAATATCAATAGCGTTTTCCTTAACATTGGTAAAGCAGAACAAATTGATTATCCCGCCTGTTTCTGGTATCATAGATAGAGCCTTCTGGGACAAGAAGACCTTATAGCCTACTCCGTTGACGTTCAAAACAATATATTTGTCTTTTTTGAAAATTATTTTACCTTCCAAATAAGCTATCATATTAATACATTATAATGCCATTTGAATTAATTTCAAAGCTCAAACCGGCAGGAGACCAGCCTGAAGCGATAAAAAAGCTGTCTAAAAATATCAAAGAGGGCGTAAAAAACCAGGTTCTTTTGGGCGTAACCGGCTCGGGAAAAACATTTGTGATGTCCAACGTCATAGAAAAGACAAAAATGCCTGCTTTGATTATAAGCCACAATAAAACTCTGTGCGCCCAGCTGTACCAGGAATTGAAAGATTTCTTTCCCAATAATGCGGTGCACTATTTTGTAAGCTATTACGACTATTACCAGCCCGAAGCCTATATCCCCCAGACAGACACATATATTGAAAAAGATGCGAAGATAAACGAAGAGATAGACAGACTAAGACACGCCGCCGTACAGGATTTGATATCCAGAAAAGACGTCATAATCACAGCTTCAGTGTCCTGCATATACAACATCGGGTCTCCGGATAATTACGAGTTCGCTTCTTTGGAAATAAAAGCGGGGGATAATATGAAAAGGAGGGATTTTCTCGCCAAGCTAATCACCTTGCAGTACAAAAGGAACGATGTTTCTTTTGAGCCAGGTCATTTCAGGGTAAGAGGCGATACTGTTGAGATAAATCTGGTCACGGGAGAAGGAATTCTAAGCGCAGAGTTTTTCGGGGATAAAATAGACAAAATAGAAATCATCAGTCTTCCGGACGAAAAAAAACACAAAAAAGAAGGGCCGATAAAAATATTCCCCGCAACCTTTTGGATGCCTCCCGAACAAAAAATGGCAATGGCGATAAGCAATATAAAGCTGGAGCTTGAAAGCCAGCTTGATAAACTAAGAAAGCAAAACAAATTGGTGGAAGCCCAAAGGCTGGAGCAAAGGACAAATTACGACATAGAAATGCTTCAAGAAAGCGGCTACTGCTACGGCATAGAGAATTATTCAAGCCATTTGGAGTTCAGAAAGCCCAACCAGGCTCCTTTCAGCCTGGTAGACTATTTTAAAAAGTTCCATAAAAACTTCCTTGTATTCATTGACGAATCCCACCAGACGATTCCCCAGATAAAAGCCATGGCCGTGCAGGACAGAATAAGAAAAAGCACCCTTATTGAGAACGGTTTCCGCCTGCCTTCAGCGCTGGACAATCGGCCTCTGACCTTTAAAGAGTTTGAAAAAAGGCAGGGCAAGGCGATATATGTTTCCGCGACTCCGTCAGATTACGAAAAGAAGAGGTCAAAAAACCATATAGTCAATCTTTTGGTAAGGCCGACCGGCCTTTTGGAGCCAAGCATAGAAATAAGGCCGACTGAAAACCAGCTGAAAAACCTTGTCTCCACGATAAACGAAAGAATTTCCAAAAAACAGAAAGTTCTGGTTCTGACGCTGACTAAAAAACTGGCGGAGGCGATATCGGAATATCTCAGCGAGAGAAATATAAAAAACAAATGGATTCATTCGGAAGTCAAAACATTGGAAAGGCCTGAAATATTAAAGAACCTAAGAACTGGAAAGTATGATGTTTTGGTCGGGATAAATCTTTTAAGGGAAGGGCTTGACCTCCCTGAAGTTTCTCTGGTCGCCATTCTGGATGCCGACAAAGAAGGGTTTTTAAGAAACAAAACAACTTTGATACAGATAATGGGGAGGGCGGCAAGGAACCCCGACGGCCAGATAATTCTATACGCTGACAAAAAAACGGAATCAATGAAAAAAGCGATTGAAGAAATAGAAAGGAGGAGAAAAATACAGGAAGATTACAACAAAAAACATAACATAACGCCGAAAGCGATAATAAAAGAAATAAAAGAATGGGGGTTTTCCAAAAAAGAGGACACTGTCGCATCGGAATTTATGGTCATCAAGGATAAGAATCTTCTGGAGAAAGAAATGAAAAAGGCTGCCAAAAACCTTGACTTTGAAAGGGCGGCGGAAATCAGGGACCTGATAAAAAAGCTAAACTCTTGATTTATTTTCAGTTTCTGCTATTATTCAATATTATGCCGATAACAAAATCAGCAAAAAAATCTTTAAGACAGAATAAAAAAAGACAGTCGCTTAATAACATGTACAGGAAGAAAATGAAAGACCTAATCAAGAAGGCCCGCAATTTGATTTCGGAAAAGAAAACAGAAGACGCCAGAAAGCTCCTGCCGGAAATATATAAGATTCTGGACAAATCAGCGAAGAAAAACGTTATAAAGAAAAATACCGCCTCAAGAAAGAAAAGCAGGATAACGAGGATGATTGAAAAGAAATAACTATATCTCGGCTATCAAAAGCTCCAATCCCGCCTCGGGATTGACTTTGCCCGTCTTAATTTCAAAATCTATCCGAAATATCTTCTGGTAGATTTTTTTTAACTCTTCAAAGGAAAATTCCCTGCATTGGGAATAGCTTTTTTTAACAACAAAAGGATGAAGCCCGCTTTTTTTGATAATCACATCATAAGGCTTGCACCTCTCAACAAAATCCTTAACAACCAAAAGATTGCGGAACTGATAGTTTATCATGGAAATAAGGTAGAGAGGCGAGTCTCCGCTTTCCGAATGCTTCTGCAGCAGGCCTAAAGCTATGTCTTTTTTCCTTTGGGCGACAGCGTCTATGGTTTTAAAAATATCCGTTTCAATATACGGCCTTACCATAAGCCTCACATCTTCTTTCCCGATAACCCTGCCCTTGCCGTAATTAGACAGCTTCCGGATTTCATTGTCCATTCTCCAGAGGTCGGAGCCGACTCTTCCGACCAAGAAATCAACAGCTCCGAAATCCGTCTTGCCTCCGTATTTAAAGAAGCGTTTTTCAGCCCATGACTTTAGGTTTTGCCCTGTCAAAATATCAAATTCCTGGCACTTGGCTTTCTTCAGCAACAATTTGAGAAGAACGCTATTTTTGCTTGTCTCCCCCTCCTGCAAAAGAACCAGAATGTCATCAGACCCTGAAAAGGCGTCAATTTCTTCTGAAAATCTTTCCTTGAAAACAGGGCTTAAAAAAGGGTTGGCGACGACAACCAGTTTTTTTTCTTTGAACATCGAGGTTTGCCTGAATCTGTCCTTAAAATCTTTGAAGATATCTTCCGTTTTCTTGGAAATATCAAAAAAACTCAAATCAAGGCAGTTTTTGTTCGCCTTTTTATAGCCCTCGACAATCTCCGACAGTTTTTCCTTCATTCTGTATGTGTCTTTTCCGTGTAAAAAAATAATCATAAAGGCTGGCAGGCGGGGCAAAAATGAGCGCTGCGGCCGCCTATCTTTTTTCTTTTTATTATATCTCCGCAACGGGAGCATTTCTGGCCTTCTTTCCTATATACTTTCCTGACATTTCCGAAATTCCCCATCTTGCCTTCAATATCCCTGTAATCAGAAATGCTGGTGCCTCTGAGCCTTACGCCCTTTCTCAAAATGCTCTTCATCGCCTTATATATGTTTTTTAACTCTTTTTCCGACAATTTGGAAGCGTCTCTGAAAGGATTTACTCCAGACCGCCAGAGTATCTCGTCGGAATATATGTTGCCTATACCGGCTATCAGCTCCTGCCTCATTAAAACCTGCTTGATTTTTCCTCTTTTCAGGGCTTTTTTAAAATTATCAAAAGTAAAGTTTTCGTCCAAGGGCTCCTGGCCCAAAGAGCTTAGCTCTTTTTCCAATTCGTCTTCGGAAAGCAATTCTACTTTTGCGAATTTCCGCAAGTCGGAAAGAGCCAGAACTTTTCCGTTATCCAAAAAGAATTTCAAACGGATATAGCTGTTCACCTTGTCTTCTTCCCACTTGTCATAAAGCAGATGGCCGGTCATCTTCTGGTGCACAAGGAGATGAAGGCCTCCGGACAAATCAAAAATAATGTTTTTGCCCCTGCGCCATACGTTATTAATCTTTTTATCTATTATCTTTTTTCTGAATCCGGCGACGCCGTCTTTTTTTATTATCTTGGGAGTATCGGTCCAAATATCAACAAAGGTCCTGTTAAGGACCTTGTCTTTCAAACCCTGCACCGTTGTTTGAACTTCGGGAAGTTCGGGCATAAAACTATTCTTTCATAATGCTTCTGATTTTTTCAACTATTTCATTCGGAGTAAAATGGGCCTTGATAAGATAATCCACTGCGCCCATTTTGAGGCCTTTTTCTATGTCGTCCTTCTGGCCAAGATTAGATAAAATAATTACGGGAATGCCTGACATGCTCGGGTCTGATTTTATCCTTGAAAGCACTTCAAAACCGTCTATCCCCGGCAAAATCAGGTCCAGCAAAATCAAATCGGGATTCTCAGCCTTGATGGCGTCAACACCCTTTTCCCCATCCATTGCCTCCGCTATGTCATAACCTTCCTTCAAAAGCTTTTGGGAAATCAGCTCTCTTAAAAACTTGTCATCCTCAATTACTAATATTTTTTTAGCCATAGATTTGCGATATTTACTGCTTATTAATTCAATGTTATACCTTTGATAATAAAAATCAATAGAATTCTTCTGTTAAAAACTCTCCGTACTGTTTTCTCACGGGGATAGTAAAGTAGAATATTGTTCCCCTGTTTTCTTCGGATTCAAACCAGATTCTCCCGTCATGCGCCTCAATAATGTTCTTGGCGATATAAAGACCCAGGCCCGTGCCCTCGGTGTCAAGCTTTGTCACGTTGGACGCTCTGAAGAACTTGCTGAATAGTTTATTCTGCTGGGATAGCGGAATCCCCACGCCCGTATCTTCTATACGCACTTCTATATATTTATCATGATTGAATAAAGATATCGTAATGCTCCCGCCGCCCAAAGTATATTTTATGGAATTGCCGATGATATTTTTCACTGCCAATGTCAGCCTTTCTACGTCAATCATAATCTTCGGCAGGGAATCAGCCGGCTTAATAAGCTTTATCTTTATGTTTTTTTTCCTTACGTCCTCCCTATAATCCCCGACAGCCGATTCAATCAGGTCCTCAATGTTGGAAAGAGACAGTTTCTTCAAATATCTCCCTTCTTCAATTTCCGCAACATTGAGCAAGTCATTAATCAGGTATATAACCTTGTCGTTTGTCTTGTACGCCTCCTGAACGATTTCTTTCTGCTTGCTGTTCAACTTGCCCAAGCTTTCATCAAGCAATGCCTGCAAAGACCATTTGATGCCGGAGGTAGGAGTTCTCAACTGATGCGCCGCCAGAGTGACAAACTCGCCCTTCATTCTGTCTGCAAGCTTTTCTCTCGTAATATCGTGCAAAGTGATAAGGGTGCTCACTCTTTCTCCCTCCAGTCTCATATGCACGCTTGTCACCTCCAGGATAAATTCTTCGCTGAAGACAAGCTCCTTTTTAAAACACTCTTCCAGCCCCCCTCCAAGCATTGAAACCAAGGGGTTGAACTTTTCAAAACTGCTTAATTCAAGAACTGACCTGCCTAAAACTTCGTTCTCTTCAACCTCAAGAAATCTTTCAGCCGCGGGATTAATCAAAAAAAGCTTGTTTTCTGAATTAAAAACCAGCAAGCCGTCAACGAGATAGCGGATTATCGTGATATCGTTTTCATAAAGCCAAAGCTCCGGCTTTATTTTATTGTTCTTTTTTTTATTATCCCAAATCATACGGCTACAATAGTGTTAAGTTATTGCCTTCCTTTTCTTCTTTCGCATCAGGCAAGCGGTTGATAAGCGTTTTAAACTCATAAGCGTTGAACGCCTCTGCAATCCTATCTTTATCATACCCCTTAAACGCGCAGTCGTCTAAGTTAAAATCAACGGGAACGTCTTTATTGATATCAGCCAGCATCTTTGAAACCATTGCCTGGTCTTTTTGGTCCAGAAGCTTCTGGCGGACAGCCTGTTTTATCTCTCTCGCCTCCTCTGTGCCGGCCCTTAGCGCTTTATAAATATTGTCCAGCGAGCCGAACTTCAGCAGTAAATCTATCGCTGTTTTTTCTCCTATTCCCGTTATGCCAGGGATATTATCTGAAGGGTCTCCCCTCAGCGCCTTGTAATCAACAATCTGTCCGGGAACAAGTCCCTGCATTTTTTCTTTTACCTTTTCTTCGTCGTAGAGAACCGTATCCTTCACTCCTTTTCTCAAGGCATAAACTTTGATATTTTTATCAACCAACTGCAAAGCATCGTTGTCTCCGGTTAAAATAATGGTTTCTATCGGAGGGGAAATCTGCCTTCTCCCGGCCTGTTTGGCAACAGTGCCTATCAAGTCATCGGCCTCAAAACCCTGTTTCTCCATAATCTTAACGTCAAAAGCTCTCAAGATATCTTTTATCTTGGGAATCTGGTCGTATAATTCCTGGGGGGCTTTTTCCCTGGTAGCTTTATAGAGTTTGTATCTTTGATGCCTGAAAGTCGGGGCGGGAAAATCAAAAGCGGCAACAATAAAATCAGGCTTGAATTCTTTTATCGCCTTTAAAAAAACCAGCAGAAATCCGTATATTGCGTTTACCAATTCTCCTTTCTTAGTAGACAAGGGAGGCAAGGCATGAAAAGCCCTGTGGATTACCGCATTGGCGTCAATGACAATTAACACTTTCTTATCCATATTTACTTAATTTTATCACAGAGCTGTCAATTTTCAATTTTTGAAAAATAAAAAAGTGGCGCGTAAGCACCACCTTGTTGTTGCGGACTTGGGCCGCCATTGTGTCAGTCTTCTTTCGTTGCCCACACCGCCAATAAATTCGGCGGGAGGTCCTTCAACGGAAGCACCATAACCGTGTAGCCTTGTTCTTTCAGAGAGGATATCCCCTCTGCGAAATGTATCCCCCTGGCCAAGACCGGCTTGTTGCCGTCGCGGACTATTATCAAGGCCAGTCCGCCCCTGAAAAACAAGACGTCGCAATTGTCGAGAGAGAAACCCTCTGCGCCGAACGAATCAAACATCAACTCGTTCGGGTCCGGCTCGTTTGAATCCGGCTGACAGGATTGAACTCCTTGCCCACTTGGCATCGCGCTCAAGACGTAGATGAATCTGGTCAAAAATACCAGGAGCAAGAAAGCCGCAATCAAGACAATAAGCAAACCCTCTGTACTAACCGACCCATTCCTTCTCATTTCCAGTCTCCTTTAGAGAAAACGATAAAAAGTCAGCACAATGATACTGCCTTAATAATATCACATATTTTATAAAAAGTCAATAGCTCTTTTATCTTTGTCAACGAAATCAAAATTTATCCATCGGGCATTCTTGGGAAGAATCTTTTTGATTCTTCCGGCCCATTCTATCGCTACTATGTTTTCGGGATTTTGGATTATCTCCTTAAAACCCAGGCCTGAAATTTCCTTTGTCTTTTTAATCCTGTAACAATCAAAATGATAGAAATAAGCCAAGTTTGCTTTTCCGGGTTTTTTTATCCGGTACTTTCTGAAAATATTGAACGTAGGGCTGGTTACTTTTTCTTTCACGCCGAGCCCTTTTGCGAAACCCTGCAAAAAAGTTGTCTTCCCTCCGCCCAAGTCGCCCTCCAGAGCCAAAACAAAAGCGCTGTTTCGCTTTTTTTTATCCTCCAAAATCTTCTCGGCCAGCTCTTTTGCTGTTTTTTTAGTTTTCGCAACGCTCCGGCTTATCATAATATTTGACTTTATTGTTCGGATAATATAAATTGAAATAATTACTTCATATTAATACATTTTTGATTTTTTAAAAACATGCCGCAGATAAAAATAACAGGAGAAGTTCAGATTCCCCAGGCGATTGCGGAAGACATAGAAAAGACAATAAGCACTGTTGAGGATTTCAAGAAAAAGATTGAGAGCAACTTAGACAGGAAAACAACTGAACTTGTAGAAATAATTCTGGCGGGGGCTGTAAAGCTTGGTTCTTCAGATATACATTTTGAACCGGGGGAAGATGGCGGAAGACTAAGGGTTAGATTGGACAGCATTTTGCAGGATGTTTTGCTTATAAATCAAAAAGTGTCCAAGACGATAGTCTCCAGAATAAAACTTTTGGCAAGATTAAAATTAAACGTGAGCGACCGGCCCCAGGATGGTCGCTTTTCTATTGTCTTTGAAGAAAATGCCATTGAAATCAGAGCGTCGGCCCTGCCTTCGGAATACGGAGAATCCATTGTAATGAGAATATTGGACCCGAGAAGCCTTATTGACGTGGAGTCTTTAGGATTAAGGAGCGACATGACGGAAGCTTTCAGGAAAGAAATAGACAAACCCAACGGCATGATTGTGGTCACCGGGCCGACGGGCTCCGGAAAAACAACGACTCTTTACGCAATACTGAAAAAACTCAACCAGCCGGAAATAAAAATTATAACCATTGAAGACCCTATTGAGTATCATTTAGGGGGAATAAACCAAACCCAGGTTGACCCTAAAAAGGGATATGATTTTGCTTCGGGACTAAGGTCAATAATGAGGCAGGACCCTGACGTGATACTGGTTGGAGAAATAAGAGATTTGGAAACGGCGCAAATAGCCCTCCAGGCGTCCATGACCGGACACCTGGTGCTGACCACATTGCATACGAACGATGCCGCAGGAACCATAGCGAGGCTACAAGCCCTAGGAGAAGAACCCGTAAACATTTCTCCGGCTATTAACATAGCAATAGGGCAAAGATTAATCAGAAAGGTTTGCGATAAATGCAAAAAAATGGAGCCTGCCACCGACTACGAATTGAACAAAATCAGAAACGTCATAAAGAATTTGCCGGAAGGAATAAAGGTGCCGGAAATCAACAAAGACCTGAAACTGGCCAAACCCAAAGGATGCATATATTGCAATAACACAGGATATAAAGGAAGATTGGGTATTTTTGAGTTTTTCCTGGTTGATGACGAAATGGAAAAGTTTATTTTAAAATCGCCGTCCATAGTGGATATGAAAGAGCTAGCCATTAAAAAAGGAATGGTTCTAATGCAGCAGGACGGATTTATAAAAATATTGGAAGGAAAGACAACAATAGAAGAAGTGGAAAGAGTGACGGGCGAATAAACAAAAACAGGCCTGGGGCTAGGGGAGAACTTTGGCTTTAGGAACAAAAGTTAAGAATTCTTTCGAGGTGTGATTTCGCTCTCGCCAAATCATCCATCTGCAAAAAATTCCAATCCCCCAGCCCCAGACCTGTTTTCTGTCAATAAACAATTGTAATAATAATCATTCTAACAAATTATGGAAAATTTGTCAACCCCCCGGAAGGAAGACGATTTTCTTGATTCCGCTTTAAGGCCGAAGAGCTGGCAGGAATATATAGGCCAAGAAAAGATAAAAAAGAACCTGAAAATCATAATTGAGGCCGCAAAAAAAAGGAATGAGCCGATAGAACACTTGCTTTTTTACGGCGGAAGCGGACTCGGAAAAACCACTCTGTCATATATAATAGCAAAAGAGCTGAACTCTGAAATT
>Ga0265297_10007264_pt1 | contig 15461 bp, 21 predicted proteins | sample Munlanlwell13791_FD_192502 | JGI IMG/M metagenome (GOLD analysis project Ga0265297, IMG submission 192502) | Leachate microbial communities from a municipal landfill in Southern Ontario, Canada - Leachate well 137-91 | ecosystem: Engineered > Solid waste > Landfill > Unclassified | place... | reverse complement strand
GGATTACTTTAGCGTGCACAAATGTAAGTCTATCTTGTCTAGTTAAGACTAGATGAGATTCAACAATCTGCCGGACTCTCTCTCTTGTTAAGCCTACTTGTCTTCCGATCAAATTTAAAGAATAATTTTTAGTCTTATACATCTTAATAATCTTTTTATAACGATCGGTTATCCTTTTATTAACTTTGTTCTTCATATTAACATACCATGTTTAAACAATTTCTTAATTCGGATATCATGAACAGCGAGAACCACAAAGTAAATACTACTGTCAATCCTACAATTGTTAAACATATTAATAATAATGGATGATCTTTCATAATGTTATTCTTTATTTTTTAGAGGCCACTTAAATCTTGGCTGATTATAACACATGAATGTTCTAAAATAGTTTGCCCATTCTTTTGATGTGCATACCCTAACTTGCTTTTGTTTTATTATAAACAAGTCAGTCACATCCGGACAAGTAATAAGTATGTAGCCATTAGCTAGATGAGGATTCTCTCTAAGAAATTTTCTAGCTTTCTGTTCTGCTAGTTTAAAACTAATATCTTCTGTTAGTTTTATCACTTCATTAAATCTTGATTGTTCGGTCATAATAATCTTTTATTAAATTAAATTTCTTCTATACTTTCTATATGACAATTATAATGTTGTTTCTCAGCTTCAAAGAATATTTTTCTTGCTTTAGATTTTGAAATAGCTTTTATTATATACTTGCCTCTACCTTCAAAAAGATAATTGACTTGATATTTTCTTAGAGCCATACTATTCATAGTCGCGGACTCCAATACCTACTGGGAATCTTGGGATCCCATCATCAGTAAGTTCTTGGAACCGAACAATTAATTTTTTGTCAATTAATTTGTTTATATCTTTCAACCACTGCTTACGTTGGGCAAAAGATCCTCGGGGCCTAACGGCAAACTCTTGATTCTTTTTATTCTTAACAGTAAAGATAACACAGTCGACCTCTGTGCCAGTGCTTGACTGCCCTCCTGTTATTATAAACTCTTCGTCTTTAAATTCTTTATACTTCTGAAGATCCTTAGATCTTTTCTTCAAAGAATAGTAACCATCTTTATTACGAATGATTACTCCCTCATATCCAGCTTTAACATACTCATCATGTTTTATTTTAATTTCTGCTTCAGACATTACTAATTCAGTTTTAAGAAACTTAACATACTGATTATGATTCAATGCTGATTTAATACTATCCAAGAAGTATAATCGATTAACAAATGTTTCATTGCTTACAATGTCAAAGATATGATACTCAAGATCTTTACTTTGAGGCCGAAGCTTTTTAACAAATGAAATCATTTCTTGGAATGTATAATCATGAGAATATATTTCTCCATCCAATGTCATGCCTGGTGCCATGATCTTAAGTAATGATGGAGTTAAGTGCCCGAGAGTTGTAAATTCTTTGCCCATCCTAGAATAATATTTGATAGTTCCATCATCTAGTAATTTTGCTAGACATCTAACACCATCAAGTTTAGGCTGAACGTAGGCAGGATAAACTATATCGTGCTTACGTTCTTGAAACTTATGCGCAAGCATAGGTAGCAATACTTCGTCGCTAAGATTAGCTAAATTTTCTACGTAACCTTTATCTTTCTTATGCTTCCATGTAGCTTCAGCTTCTAATACTGCTTGATCAAAGGCCGATGTTTCATTTGACCTACCAAGATTCTTACCGCTTGTTATCTTAGATTCAGATACACGAACCTTACTGTCTCCAGCACCATACATAACTGTTATTATGCTAAGTTTTTCAGATTCTTTAGTCACAGAAATCTGCCAGTGTTTAACTTTACCCGTGCTTGATTGCTCATAGAGCTTAGGAAAATCTTTAATCATAATTAATTTTCTAGTTTATATACTACTTATTTAGAGATAGTAATCTTGTTAGAGATTGTTACTTTGTGTACAGATTTTATTTCGTACACAACAATACTATCCTTGTCCGAACTATCTTCATTGTCTAGTAAGTATTGGATTCTTGTCCGAACTTCTTCCATTGATTCATATTCTTCTATTGGATCAATGTCAAGATCATACTTGAGTAAGAATTTTACTTGCTTATGTTTATAATCTTTAACAAGAGATAGGCATGACTCGTTGACATTACTTATCTCTTCTCCTTCATCTTTGATTTCATAATCACCATCACTATCTATTGCTCCTGCAATTATGTGTTTACTACCGATATCACATATACCGCCAGGATTTAAATAAGTTCTATCCCTATCTACACTATAGTAAGGACGAGAAGAGATAACAACATGCTGACCTACTTTAAACTTTCCTTTTTTAATTGAATTCTTAATTGATTTAGGATTCATAATTTTTATTTAAGCGATAAGCAATACTCTTTTTCTATATCGCATTTTATTAAACAATTATTTAATTCATCAGAGTATCCAACACATTGGTGTCGGCAATAAGCTCTATCTTTTTCACATGATAATTCTTTATTTTCTTTTTTATTTTGCATTGTATTATTCTTTTCTAACTCAATACAAGCTGAACTATCACCATTATCACAATCTATTTTTAATCTAGATTCTCTATAACTTACTGCTAATAATGTTACTAGCAAACCTAAGATAGCGATGACAACTAACAGTTCAACCAATGTAAAACCTTTTTGTTTATTCATATTTATTCTTCAGCATAACCATCAAACCACTTTCCAGTCTTGCTTGTATCAGGATTGGAACAATGTTCTTTGGCCTGCTTTAATGTTAAACCTGTTTTAATTACTTCAGGATTCTTATTAGTATAGAACCTGAGTATTTTATATTTCGCCATAAGATTAGTCTAAGAAATAACTTATAATTTTGTCGGCTATAGTTTGATTTATGCCATCTTTCCATGTTGTCTGGAAGAAATGGTCCATTTGTTCCGGCAACATATCAGAATTATCATCAAGTATGGCATATCTTTCCACATCAGGATGTTGATCTAGCCATTCTTTAATCTCATAGCCTCTATCTAGGCCGCCAAGATGCGGTGTTACATCGTAAAGTTTAACTACTTGTGCTTCAACTTCTTCTTTAGTATGTTTCCATAGTCTCCATGTTGAAGACAGCACAACTTTAACGTTGGTTTTATCGACTATATTCCCAACGATTAAAGCCATATAAGGATCAATACCTATCACTCCGCGATGTCTTTGTGTTGTAGTGGCGCAGTTTACTACGCCATCTATGTCCAGAAATAATACATTCATATTACTAAGTAAATAATAATGGTTTGCCGAGCCTTTTAATGGCAGCTCTAACTAAATACTTATCATCATACTTACCGCATTGATCCATTTCTTTGTTTAACTCTATTAAAAAATCTAGATAGCTACACTCATAGAGTTTGCTGACATAGATTCTTTCAATACAATTGTTTGGGAAGATCATATCAACTACGAACTGATAGATATCTTTATGAAGCAACTTCAATAAGTTTGAGTCATTATAAACAAATCGAATCTTTCTTTTCTTAGGAGTGATTCTAATTATTTGAATTCTCATATCTTGAATTGTTTCTTAAGATTAAAGAATATAACTAAGTCTTTACCTCGGCCACAGTCGCATAGTTTAACTATGATTCCTGGGCCTTTGGTCCTATATGTTTTATCTCCAATGAAATCAGCTAGACAAAATTGTCCGCCGATTAGTTCAGTAGAGTAACCTTTATCCCAGCACTTAGTGCATTTAGGAAAGATAACCTCTTTCTTAATCTTTACAGATTTTCTTTTTAACATAAGAATTATTGTTTTAATTTTTCTAAGATCCATGCTGTAATATCCTGTCCGACTATGTCGAATAACTTAGCTTGATTATCAAAGTCAAACATAGAAACAATATACATAGCATTGTCTTGAATGTTATCAAGATTTTTTATCTTATCTATCTTGCCGCTGGCATAGCCATTAGTATCATCATAAGATTTCCAGATACTTATCGCGGCCTTTTTAATTTTAGCGAATACTTCATCTGTTGGCGGATCATAGTATGTACTAGACATATGTTTTGTGCCAGCCAAAGCTGGATTATTTAATTAGTATTGTATTTCTCAAACATCATATCAATTTTGGCTCTTACATTTTCTATAGGTCCATCAAAATCTCTACCTAATCCACAAACAGTATATAAGTTGTTTGTTTTATTCCATTCATTCCATGATGTATCAAAAACTATCTTGTAACCTCTGTATGTTTCAATATATTTTATTTCTTTCATGCCTTCGATTAATTAACTGGTATCAAAATTAATGCTTTCTCTCCCGTAGAAAGATCATCTTTTGTATACCCAGCTTTAATTAAAGTTGGTGTTAATTTTTCTAAACCGATCTCACCCGACCAAGTGCTCTCGGCTTTATATACTACATTCTTATAATCTATATCTGATAATGGACTGAAGCCATTACCCTCTGAATCGTTTTGAAGAATTACGATTCTATCATCATCTACTTTTTCAAGTAGCTTCTTAAGTTGTTTTACTTTCATAAGTTTAATCTTTAGGTAACGATTTATTAATATGATTAATGATTTCTTGATCACAAAAAGCTATCTTACCTTTAGGTATCGGCTTGTCAAACATACCAGTAAAAGCTTTGTCTTTTATAACTACAAGGTCGCCAGTATCTTTACTGATAAGCAGTACGCCCTTAGATAGATACTTCTTCCGGCATTCGTCACATGGATCAGGTGTGACCGTACGCATCTCGAATGTATCACGAAGTCTTTTATCTAGTAGAATCTCTCCAGTATCTTTTTGGCAGATAGGACAGACTGCTAGAGTTACATACGATTTGTCCATAGTTATTTTTTAACAGGAGAGATAGCTTGATATAGCAATAACTCCTTGAGTTTAATATTAATTAACTTTTGATTGATCAACTTCTTATCTTCATCTTTAATAAATCCGATAGTCTCGCCATAAGTTATGACTTCACCTTGTGGCATGACGACAGCATAAGATACTCCTGCTTGTAGTAAAGCTTGCTCAAGTGTCTGCCAGAGATCACTAATCGGTTGTGTCTTTCCTTTGTCTACCATGAAGAATTCTTTTCCATTAAGACGAACAGAATAGAATTTCCATTTAAATGTTTGATTATATTGTACCATAAAGTTTTGATAAGACTCTTATAGAATTGCTATATATAGACTATAGACAAAAATCATATAAGATATCATGATAATAAAGTGATAAAAACCCAGCAAAATCGTGCTTATTATGACACGATTTTACTATCTTGTGTGTAAGAGTGAAGATATCTTCAATCCTCTTTTTATTCCTTAGTTTTGACTTCCTTAAAGCCATGAAGTTCCTCTATCCTTTCTCTAACAGCAGGTTCAACTTCGGCCCTGGCTTCTTTGAAACTGTCATGAGTAACACCATAATCTTCAGTCTCGTACTTCTTATTAGGATCATAGTTACTCAAGGTAATCTTACGAGTAAATTTGAAGTCTCTGGCGCCTGTAAGTTTAGTAGTAATGAGTGAACTTAAGCCAGCAATCACGGCCTCTAACTTAGATAAACGATCTAAGACTTCTTCATCTTTTTTCGCCATAGTTTTATAATGTGAGTTAATAAATATATCAATGAATTATTTAGGATCTTCCGGTCTTTGGCCATTGCTTTTAACTGCTCCAATATATAAGAGGAATACTGAGAGGCACCCTAGGAATGAAGCAATGTAAAACTTCGGCCCCGTTATGGGTGAGGTAAGAACTATAAGGAACGCAGTATAGAGAATGAGAATGAGTTTTTGTTTTCGTGTAATCATAAAGCGATTAAGTTTAATGAGTTAAGTATATCAATGAGTTATCTCAAGGCAGAGTATAGCAAGGATATTCCTATAGTGAAGAGAGAAACAACAAGAAAGACCAATGAATACGGGCATGAAATGAAAAACTAGAGTAAAGAAATGATTAAGAAAAAGGCACCGATAACTAATACTATTATAGCTAGGTACCTACCTATCTCTCCTCTATTAAAGAGGTTAGTCCTGGCCGAATTGTAGGCTCGGCGCTTGTTGTCATCCATAAGGACAGTAAGTTTGTCCTTACCATTTGAAAGCATGGTCCAAAGTTTGATCATAGATTGAATATTAATAATAAAAATATACACGAAGATATATATACGCTACCAAAAACGTGGGTTAGACCTATTGGAAGTCTGGTAATATAAGAAAAGGGTAGGCCGAAGCCCACCCTAATCTTAACTCTGCTATTGAGCAGAAGCCTCATCTTCATCAGTGACAAGAGCTACGAAGTAGTCAGGAGCTTTGCTACCTGCTTCCTTGGTCTTGTTTGGTTGAAGATACAATCTTGAACCCTCAGCTAAGGTTACTTCTTTAAAGACTGACGATAACTCGCCGGTAACCTTGCTCTTAGTCTTCCTGCCTATCTCTATTGAGATGGCACCTGCGGCTTTCTTTGAATTCCAGGCCGAACCGATTGTTGGCCAGAAAGCTCTTTCTCTTGTTTGGGGTTTTACACCCTCAGCATAAGCTATTGTACTTTTCATAGTGTTTAATCTAGCTAGCACTATAAACCATTGGTTTGTATTGCTAAGCATTAATATAAATTAAAGTAAGCCTTTATCATGCGCATATGATAAGGCGTTGAGAAGCCCTGGGACTTCGCTAGAGCTGGCAGATTCTCTAATGTACGCCTCTTGGTCTGCCAATGTTGCTTTGACTGAGGCGGTTTGAAGAATTGCGAACCCTCTGTCTGACACGCAAAACTGTCGCGTCCACTCAGGTGTTAGCAATTCATAGAGTAGATTACTCATAAGACAAGCGTTAAGAATAAGAAAACCTACTTCAGATGTCGACCTTTAAGTAAGTTCACAATGCCAGATACTCGCTACTAAGAACGTGGGTTAGACCCCGGAGGTGTCTAATACACTACCGTGGGTTAGACCCCGGAGCTATGCTGACCACTTTTAAAATGACTAATAAGAATTTAACGCTACTAAAAACGTGGGTTAGACACCGGCCATTGGCTAGCGTTAATCAATTCTTTGATACGAAAAAAGGCGCAGCCCTTTAGGTTATGAGTCAGAGACTCATGCCTTTAAAAGCTACGCCTTATTCGTTTAATCGAAGTACTTCTCAGCTATACGTTCGTAGTTCATGTCCTCAGTATTATCAGGATAATCAGGACACATCTCGCATTCTCCGCAGTCATCAGTGTATTCATGATCAAGCGGGCAATATCTAGTGCCTTTAGTAGAAGCTTCTATAGCCATTAAATCCAAAGATGGACCGTCATCGGCTAGTAACTTCTCTTTGTTTTGGCCAGATACTTCGTGCCAAGAGGCAGAGTACTGACATGAGAAACAATCAAACCACATGATGCCGTCTTGATTCTTACAGACAGAACCAAGACCTTGACACTTTGGACAAGTTGTTTCGAAATGTGTAGGTTGTTTAACCATACGATTATTATTAGTTAATTAAATTACATAAGCAATTGATTAACGCAGCTAAGAACGTGGGTCAGACTACGTTAGAACGTGGTATAGATATATGTGTGTTTATATTGTATTCCCCCATGTGCTCTTATATTGTGTGTGTTTTTGTGTAGTCATACTGCGCAGATCTAACAATTATTTTTTAGAAGTCATACTGCGTGAGCGATCTCTATTTTTTTCAGTGGATACGCGCAAACCTCTTACTTTTTATTTTGGATTCCCCATTAGATCTATTGGTTAAGAGGCAATATGGGCCCGAAATTTTCTAAAAATTTTTCTGGATTGGGCCTTGACAATATCTGTGGGTATGCTATACTTATTGTAGATAAAAGATTTAAATCATTAACATGGGCCGGACAGCCCTCACCCTATATGTTATATACGTTTTACAATCTCTAGTACTCGTAGGTTTTATACCTAGGAGTTTTTTGTTTGCTAAAACCTAGTAGTAACTTCTCTACTTTTTCCTGAGAGTAGATGCGGGTTATTGCTAGATTTTAGAAGATAATTAGTACAATAGAATGTGACGCCTGGTCAGTAGCTTTGGCGTTAATAAAAGTGGCTGAGGATAAATGGTTGTACACCGTGGTCGTCGAGTGATCGTAACTGATACTAATGTATGAGTTATAGTCAGTCGAAATCCACGGAGAGAACGGGCCCCCTTCCATGATTCCACTATCAGATGGTCAAGACAAAGTCTAAGAAACTGTCTTCGGGCCTGGCTGATAGAACAAATAGGAGAATCCATGTCGAACAGTATGTGTAGATACTCTTATAACAACATTCTTACATAACATGAGTGAAGACGGGCCCTATAGAACAATAATATGAAATCAACAAAACACGCGGTAGAGTACCGACGCAAGCACAAAGAGGAAAAAAGGAACAGAGATTACATAAGAAACTACGGTATAACTACGGAAGTATATAATCAAATGTTTGTTAACCAGAACGGTAAGTGTGCAATTTGCGGAAGGTCTCCAGTTGGTGCAGAAAGATTTCATGTCGACCATGATCATAACACCGGAAAAATACGCGGGTTGTTGTGTCTACAGTGTAATCATGGGATAGGAAGATTCAAAGATAATGTATCTTTATTGTTAAAAGCTATAGAATATCTGTCTAAGAATTGAAGATATCTTCACTCTAAGAGATCTTATCGCCTTATAATTACTTGTTATAACTTCTCTCTACACTTTCTGTATTACCTACGACAGTTTGAGGGGCCCGTAGTGTCCAAAAAAGATTTTTAATTAACTATAGATACATTGACCACGTATAAAATATAACAATATGGCTCCAATCAAATTAAAAAGACAAGAATGTGAAGTTTATAGCCGAGTATGTGGTTATCTACGCCCGGTTAAACAATGGAATGATGGCAAACAGGAAGAATTCCACGATAGAAAGATGTTTAAAGTTGACAGTCTTATTAAATAATGCTAATATGTAGTTATATGAGCCAAAACGTAAAGTGTTACCCGCCAAAAGACTTCATGATCGCGTTCTTAGCGACAAGAAACGTCAGAGTTGTCGATGATAAAGAGAATGTACTGCACTATTTCGGTAAAAGCTACAGAGAATTAAGGAATATTGCCAATAGTGACAAGCCTGACCTAGTTATTATCCATAATCCTGAGTTTATTTGTGACGAGAAAGACCTTCAGAGGTTTAATTACGTGGTAGATTACGTTTCTAATAACAATGAGATCTATACTACGAAGACAATCAAGACAAACAACTTCAAATTGTGCCAGATTTACTACAGGAAGCTTGGTCTTCAGAGGAATATAGATATCTTTTATAAAAAACCAGAAGAAAAACCCAGCAATAAGCTTGATTCTTATAGGAAAAAGATCTTTGAGTTTATGAAATGGGCATAGATATTTGTCTCTCAACATATTCAGTAGGATGGTATGTTGGGAAAGCAACTATATACATTAAGATGACGACATGGGGCCAACCCAAACTCCAGAGCGATACCAATCCTTCCGAGGAACGGAATCGTCTGTATCCCTCAACATTTCATCTTAGTCGTATAGTCGCTAAAAACTGTGTGTTGAGGGACAACTATCTATATTTATAACGCCTAATCATCTCTGGCGTTCTGTTACATGATAAATACAAACAAGTACATTGAGACATTGTCTAAAGCTAAGACTGATCTAAAGAACGGAAAGCAATGGGGAGAAGTCTGGAACAATGTGAAGAAAGAGTTTAAAGATTTGCCTAGTGAACAAATAGACAATGACCTAGGTTTGGAATGGAGACAGGCCGGCGCCTATGATTTGTACTTAAAGGGGAAGTTAACTCCTATTAGACCAACAGAGAAGTATGATTACTTCTCTGATTTGCGTTTGGCGAAACAAAAGATTATAGACGGAGCGTCTATAGATAAGGTTAAGAATGAACTCAAGGCTAAATATAAGAGCGTAGATGACGTAAAGGTACTCGCTGATCTTAATCAAACACCTGGGCACCTACCAGTGGCCGGTCCGATGACTCCAGCCATCAAGAAAGAACAAACAGTTTCTCCCGCCGAGAAACTTAAGATAGAGGCCTATCAAAAAACGTTAGATCCAGCGTACCTTACAGGCGCGAAGGATCCTATTAAAGATTCTAAGAAGATAGAACTGGAAGCAATAGAAAAAGCGAAGAGTATTAAGCCCATAGAATCTACTAATCCTAAACCAATCGTAGAACCAGTAACTATTGTTGAACCTGAAAAGACGAAGAAGGTTGAAATAATAGAGTCTCAAAAGATCTCAGCTAAACCTAAGTTAGAACTTCCTAAGATTCCGTACGATATTCCTGTACAACCGTACACAGAACCTGTACAAAAGGTAGAAGAAGGCATGTCTAAACAGTTTATCTCGCCATCTATTAATATTTTAGACTCTGCATTTAATCCAGAAGATCCGGATATTATCAGTCTTAATAGAAAGTACGGGGATAATGCCAGTAAACTTACTGATCCAGAGAACAAAGATATATTTAATGAAGTAATAACAATAACGAAACCGAAGATAGATGAAATAATCGCACCGATACTTGCCGGGACAACGCCGGGTTATAACTATATTACAGAGAAACTTGATGAATTCTATAATGAAAGCAAGAATAGTAATGCGCTATTATATGAAACGAATAAAGCAATCAATAATGCTTCCATAGATAACAGCACTGTTCCTAATCCATTTTTTGCCGAGACAATAATACCTAAGTATAAGGCTGTAATTAACGATCTCAATTTAAATATCGACAACTTTACATCGATAAGTACTCCTAGTTTTATTGAACCTAAAAAAATAGAAGAAGATAAAACTATAATATTGATGTCTCCTATATCTGATAGCACTCCGGCCCTAGTTATTCCTGATCAAGATGTCAAAGACATCATTGCGAAGAGAATAGATAAGGAAACAAAACTTGAGAAGTGGCAGATAGATCTTGCTAAAGCCAGAAAGGATAAAGAATTATTGTTGACTAGTGAGTTACCGGCTGCGATAGCAGAATTTAATAAATTGGGCCTAGGAGACTTTGGGGACAGGATACCAACTGCTGAAGAAATAAATAAAGCATTAGTCGAAAGACAATTAAAAATAAGTAACATACCTGAAGATAGTCTCATCGGGCAAGTTAGAGTTGCCCAGAAAGATATGATCGTTCAGGAAGCAGGAATCCTTGGTTCTATAAGTGGAAAACTTTCCAAAGTGTTTAGCGGTACAGGTTCAGAATCGGCTAAAGATTTAAGAGAAAAGTTTGGTGCGGGCTCAGAAGAATTAATAAAAGCGTTAAGTTCTATAGATAAACTCGATGCTTCTGGCACAATAAGAAATGAACTCAATGATATTTATACTGAGTCTACTCAGACCGAAGCAGGTTTAATGCAGAAATATAAAGATGTAAATATAGAACTTGAAAAGTTATTGTCTACACCTGGCATGGAAGAGTATATATCTTCAGCTCAGAAAGATCTATCAGCGATATCACAGCAAGAATACGTCGGTCTTCTAAATTTCCAATCACAAAACAAAGCAACAATAGATAGACTTAATACACTCGGTAAGAGAATAGAAGATATAAAAGCTGAACTGTCAAGAAATTCTATAACAGGGAACAATGCCGTCGCCAGATATAAAGATATAAACAATCAAATAAAAAATAGTTTTAGTGGTCTTATCACAGTGATCACATCTAGCAATTTTAGAAAGATGGTCACATCTGGAAACATAATGTCAGCGTCAGAAGCTGATCAGCTTATTAAAACTGTTAAGCAATATGAAAAGAACAGAGTCTTTGCAGAACAGAACAATGATAAATTTTTAAATGAGTTGAACAAGTACGATGAAAAGACCCAGGTTGCACTATTAGAAGAAGGAGTTCTGCAGGATAAGGTACAAAATATATTTGATAACATAAGCAAGATATCAAACAAACTTGTCGATGCCGATAAGAGAGAGAAATATTATAGCGGCTTTGATGAGATATATGAATTACAAAGACAAAGCAAAGTAGCGCAAGCCGCCGCGGAATCATGGGATGTCTTACACCCATGGAAATTTAAGACACTTAAGCAATCAACAAAGGATGTGTTCGGAGAGAACGCAGCCTCATATGATTATAAAGATGTCCAGCTTGAAATGGGTAAACAAGTTGTGCCTGCAGTATTTGGTACCGTGTTCAATGCCGCCGGTGAAGTAATAACGTTTATCCCCGACAAAGTCCTCTCTTCTATAGATGGTCTTGTTAAACTGATAACAAAGGTAGGTAATTATGAACTTACTGGTCTTGAGAAACTAGGTGTAAGGGGAAGCATGATAGATACATTAAAGGAATACAATAATCAAATAATAAACTCTAAACCATTATCAGAAACAGTCGGTAAAGAATTAGCGGAAACAGCAGCATACATGTATAAGAATTTATATACTGAGTCGTTTCCTCAGATGGTAAACATGGCGAGAGATACAGCCACGTTGCTTGATATTGTTGGTGATTTCGGATCTAAGAAAGATATAAAAATGAGAGAATGGTTTCTCGGCGGATTAGAAAATATGGGACTTCCGTCAGAAGCAAAGTATTTTCTAGAAAGTTACAGCGATATGCTTGATCCATTTGTTCAAGGGACCAGGTTTATTCATGCTATAAGAGTAGGCATGAACAACCCGGACCTGCCAGAAAATGCAGATCTATTGTGGACTGAGTATGATAAAAAAGTTTTAGTAACACCAATGCAGGGCAAGTTAGAAAACTTTCTTGATCCTTGGGACTATGAACGTATTGATGAGATAAAGAGTTTGAATAAAAATATAAGTGACTTCGATGATATACCAGAAGGTACCGAACTTATTATATATCCAGGTAATCCAAAGGCTAGCAATTTTGCGAAGACAATGGATAAGAGAAACAAATTTATTGCTGGTAAGATATCAGAAGATAGATTCATAACGAACGAAGTAATGAGTCTATATGATATTGTAAAGCCTGGGCCAGATAGAGAAAAAATAATTTCATCTATTCTAGATCTGAATGATTTTAATGCATTAGGATTACATTCTGGGAATACAAAAGATTGGACAGAGATCCCTAAAGGAATAACAATACGCGTACCTAAAGCGTATGATGAACCGATATTGTCCAACATGCTATTCAGTACAGAGAACAGATTAAAGTGGGCTAAGGAACACCCAGTACGATATACATTGTTTGAAGAAGCTATTGTAAAAAATGTTGTAGATCCGATTAATTTCTTATGGGTACCGGGGCTCAATGCTATAAAGTTAGGATCAAAAACTATATTCAAATCTGGTTATTCAGGATTAGCCAACTCCGCTGAAAGAAGCGCGTATGCAGCATCAGCAAAAAAGATGGCAGACTTTACATGGAGTCTGTCCAGAGTTTTGTTTGAAAAGAAAGCTCCTTTGCCGGGGTTCTATAGTAACCCGGAGAAGCTTGGGTTGTTCCAGTTGATAGGTAAAGGAATGAAGTTTAATAGCCTGGACTTAACTACTCTATCTACGTTCCGGACCAAACTTGCTGCCATGTCAGTAGTTAATGCTCTACCGGAAATGTTTAGGCCGATAGTTAAGATGACTGATAATGATATCAACAATCTTAGAGAAATGAATACTATCAAGTATATTGAAAGTATAAACAAACTTGTTGATGAAAATGGACTGACTAAGGACCAGATAGAAACCTTTCTGGTTAACTATATAAAGGCTGGAGCTAGAACAACGAAGGAAGAACGTAATATCTTCAGAGTGTTCAGCGAAAACATGGGCCTATCCCTGCAGGAGTTAGAAGATATTATTGATACTAGTCATCCTGAATTTTATTATGACAAAGTATATACTACTAAAGAAACAAACCTAAAAGACATTGTTAAGCCAGAGATCTACAATGATCCTATTAAATTAAAAGAAGTTATAAGGATAAACGATTTTGAGAAACGTAAGATAGATCCGGAAAAAATTCCAGCTGGTCTTAAAATAAAAGTTAGTGAAGATAATTTCGTTAACAAAGTAAAAGACAGTATTCATTATTCTAGATATGTTACTAAGCCGGAAGCCGAATACATGATGTTAAGGATGGATAAACTAGATGACGTAGGTATGGAAGCGTTCTTTAATTTCTTTAGAAGAGTACCTGATGATAAGGCAAAGCCTTTCCGTTTGATCATGAATCAAAAAGAATTAGATCAAGCTATTTCTAGAATGCATACTAAGTACCCGACTGAAAAGAAATCGATTAACCAGGCCGTAGATCTAGCTAAAGAATTCAGACGTAGAACAAATTTCTTTGCCGATGCAGTAGAGAATGATATTCTTGTCCCGGTTAAAGTTACTGACAATATAAAATTATTTATCCTGGACAATAATAAACAACTGAAGAATTTTAAATTAAAAGATAAAAGCGCATTTACAACCATTAAAGATGCTGATACTGGTGAAATAAGATTGATCTACAATCAGCAGTATACAGGGAAGTTCGGTCTTGGCATGGATCTTATCGGGTATAGCACGAAGTTGTATGGTAAGAAGATCAAGAACTTAGACAAACCAGTAGGCACAATGACTACAGAGATGAAGTATATGGAAGTATCTGGTGGTAAAAAAGGCAATACTTGGTTTAGAGAAAACCCAGATGGTTCTACAGAATTAATGATTCAAGAAGGATCTGGACAGAAACCCGTCGTTGGTTATACATGGAAGAATGGAGGCAAAGGGAAAGAAATAACTTTAAGAAGTTTGCTAGTTACTGCTGCTATAAGAAAGGAGATAGGATGGCTCAGAACATTCTTTACGACTCCAGAGTACGCTAAAATATTTGGTAGTAGAATAATAAAAGATGGTAAAGAAGAATTTACACAAGGCCTACTAGACAAAATAATTTCTGTATCCGGCAAGAAGATAAAGGTAAAAGAATCTTATAAAAGAGATTTCTTTGATGTTATTAATGATATAAAAAGTAACAAGAAATTTTTTACTAGCAAGCAAGAGATAGATGTGTTTAATGGCGATACACAGGCAGAGTTCTTGTTATCTTTGTCAGCGTCGATACAAGAATTATATTTTTCTAACAGAAAACTTTTCAATGTAACATACGGTTCTCTAAAGAAAACATACGATATTCTCCAAAACGATATACAAAATAAATTGCGATCAGTACATCAGATGTCGCCAGTAGAAGAATTGACGATGTTGATAATGGAAAAGATAGATAAGAACCCAAACTTATTTGGTAACAAAAGTAAGATCATTGGTCGTCTTCTAAATGATGTTAACATAACTAGCAGTGAGATGAAGTCTATAACAAATGAATTAGAATCATTGGCTAACTCCAGAAGACAACAACTCAAGAAAGCTATTGTATTAAATAAACTTAGACAAGATGGATTATCAGAGTCAACAATAAAAGATATTAATAGCGGGATAAGAACATATTTTAAATTCAATACATCAA
>Ga0265297_10007263_pt1 | contig 15462 bp, 13 predicted proteins | sample Munlanlwell13791_FD_192502 | JGI IMG/M metagenome (GOLD analysis project Ga0265297, IMG submission 192502) | Leachate microbial communities from a municipal landfill in Southern Ontario, Canada - Leachate well 137-91 | ecosystem: Engineered > Solid waste > Landfill > Unclassified | place... | reverse complement strand
ATCGTATGCCAGAAGTAAAACCGGCTATAGAGACTTTCGCAAAAATAAAAGTGGTTGGCGTTGGGGGAAGTGGTGGTTCCGCTATTAACAGAATGGTAATCAGCAAAATAAAAGGTGTAGAATTTTTAGCTATCAACACCGATGTCCAAGCCCTTCATTTTTCAAAAGCCAATAAAAAAATAAATATTGGGAAACAAGTTACCCGTGGCTTAGGTGCCGGTATGGATCCGGATCTTGGGAAAAAAGCGGCGGAAGAAAGCCAAAATGATATTCGTGAAGCTTTGAAAGGAACGGATATGGTTTTTGTAACTTGCGGAATGGGCGGCGGCACAGGTTCGGGGGCTTCGCCGGTAATAGCGCAAATCGCAAAAGAATCAGGTGCCCTTACTGTGGCCGTAGTTACCAGACCATTTGCTTTTGAAGGCGCCCAAAGGCGTGAGATTGCTGAGAAAGCATACGGCCAGCTTGCTGAAGTTGTTGATACGATTATTACCATACCAAACGACAGAATTTTACAGATAATTGATAAAAAAACTTCCCTTTTGGATGCTTTTGATATAGTTGACGATGTGCTTCGCCAAGGCGTGCAGGGTATTTCAGAACTTATTACCGTTCCTGGATTGATTAATGTAGATTTTGCCGATGTTAAAACCATTATGCGCGATACAGGGTCGGCTCTAATGGGCATAGGTAAGGCCACAGGCGAAACCAGGGCTGTTGATGCGGCAAAAGCGGCAATACATTCTCCTCTTTTGGAAACAACTATTGATGGAGCTAAAGGAATATTGTTTAGTATTACCGGGGGCTTGGATCTCGGCATGAATGAGGTTGCGGAAGCGGCAAAAATAATAACTCAGAGCGCCGACAGCAATGCCAAGGTTATTTTTGGAACAGTGATAGACGAAACCTTAAAAGATGAGATCAGGATAACGGTTATTGCCACCGGTTTTGGCGCGGCAAAAATGCCTAGCGCCGCCGCAAAAAATAATTATGCTTTCTATCCTCACTCAGATTTTTTGAAAACAGGACCGTCCATACCTGAACCGCCAAAACCAGTGAGGCCAAAAGAAAAACCGCCGGAACCGGAAGAAAAAATTATTGAAAATGACGGAGTGGACGAAGTGGAAATACCGGCCTTTTTACGAAAAAAAATGTAGGATTGTCTTAAAAAACCGCAAAGTGATTACAATGCGGTTTTTAATTTGCCTTAAAATATGCTATTATTTAATAAATAAATACCAAAAATTAATAAAAAATCACTATGCGTTCAGATACATCAGTTGACATAAAAGAATTATTGGAGGAAAATATAGAGCTATCAAAAAAAGTTTTAATTTCTTCGGAAAAAACCAGAAAATACATGCGTGCATCGCAAATCATGGGTATCGTGCGGCTCTTAATTATATTAGTACCTGTTATTTTGGCTATATTATACATTCCTCCTTTTTTAACGAAATTCTCTGATACTTTTGGAAAATTGTACGGCGGTGAACAGTTTAATATTTTAGAAGCTTTAAAAGGGCAGGGAACTAACATGAATTTTGACGATGTAAAATCTTTTCTGGATAAGCAAACTAAGTAATTATGCTTACAACTGAATTTTCCAAAAAAGTTTTTTATTTTGTAAAAAAGATAAAAAAGGGAAGGGTTTTAACCTACAAAGAGCTGGCTTCGCTTTGCGGAAAGCCAAAAGCCGCAAGAGCTGTTGGTAATATATTAAATAAAAATAAAAATTTAGTGGAAATTCCCTGTCATCGCGTTATAAAAAGCAATGGGGAAATTGGCGGCTATGTTGGCGGCGCTACAGAAAAAATAAGATTATTAAAACGCGAAGGAATTAAAATAAAAAATGGGAAAATTTTTAATCATAAAGTCAAAGAAACATAAATCATAAACGCGCAATTAATTTTTTGAATTCGTTTTTATGATTTAATGCTTCCATTAGTATGCTTAAAAATTTGCGAAAAGAATATTATAAAAAAAGAAAGAGCGGAAAAATTATTATAGTTGTCTTGATATTCTTGCTTGGTTTCTCTTCTGGTTTTTTGGGGGGAGTATCAGCTTTAAGTGTTAAAGGAGAGGGCGCGCAAAAAGATTCCGCCGGGCAGATTATAGCGGCTGACGAAGAAAATGCTACAATAAACGCTGTCAAGAAAAACATTCCGGCAACAGTAAACATTGTTATTACAAAAGATATAGGCCAATTGTATAACCAAGCCTTGCCGCAAAGTACGGATTCTCAAAATTCCGAAAAAGTTGATATTGGCGGAGGTTCCGGATTCATCGTTAAATCCGATGGCCTCATTGTAACAAATAAGCATGTGGTAGCTGATACGGCTTCAGAATATTCAGTAATTTTGTCTGACAACAGGAGATTTGATGCAAAAATTATAGCCAAAGATCCTTTGATGGATTTGGCATTTTTAAAAATAGATGCGAAAGATTTGCCGGTTGTGACTTTGGGCGACTCTGATAAACTAAGCACCGGACAAACTGTCATTGCGATTGGTTATACACTTTCAGAATATCAAAACAGCGTTACCAAAGGCATAATATCGGGAATAAAAAGGCAAATTAGCGCGCAAGGCGAAACAATAGATCAGGCAATACAGACCGATGCGGCTATAAATCCGGGCAACTCCGGAGGGCCGCTTTTAAACTTGCAGGGTGAAGTGATTGGCATTAATACCGCCATAAATGAGCAGGGACAGCTGATTGGTTTTTCTTTGCCTATAAATTCCGCAAAAAAAGCCATCTCCAGCGTAGAATCTACCGGTAAAGTTGTTAGGCCTTGGCTGGGTGTAAGATATCTATTATTAAATCCGGCAGTAAGCAGTGCTAACAAACTGTCCGTAACTGCCGGCGCTTATATTATTAAAGGCGCTACAGCCGCTGATTATGCGGTTGTACCTGGTTCGCCTGCGGATAAAGCCGGCCTTAAAGAAGGTGATATTATCTTATCGGTTAATGGTATAAAAATTGATGATAATAATTCATTGGCAAGTTTGCTTGGCAGATATGATGTAAGTGATACAATCAATTTAAAAGTGCTTCGCGCAAATAAGGAAATGGATATTAAGGTTACATTGGAAGCATATAAATAAGTAATTTTAATTTTTAAATTTTTTAGCAGATGTAGGGACAACCCTAGGGTTATTCCTACGCTTTATCTCGTCCTATATGAAGAGAACAAGGATTGTATGCACCATTGGACCATCAAGTGAAAAAGCAACGGTTTTAAGCAGTATGATACGCTCGGGAATGAATGTTGCCAGATTAAATTTTTCTCACGGCACACATCAAAACCATAAGACATTGGTAAAAACTATCAGGGCGGTGGCAAAGAAAAACAAGAAAATCGTTGGAATATTGGCTGATTTGCAGGGACCAAAAATAAGAATCGGGGATTTGAAAGAGCCTTTGGATATAAAAACGGGCGGTACTCTTATATTAACTACCGGCCGGATTGAAAAAGAAAAAATTGGCGTCACGTACCCCAACTTACATCAAGACGTTAAAAAAGGTGAGAAAATTTTAATAGACGACGGCCTTTTGGAACTTTTGGTATTGGACGTAAACGGAAAAGATATCAAGTGCAAAATAATAAACGGCGGAAAACTTTCGGCGCACAAGGGTATGAATTTTCCGGATACAAAAATCAGCCTCTCCTCTTTAACGCAGAAAGATAAGGATGATCTAACTTTTGCCATGAGCCTAAAAGTTGATTATGTGGCAATTTCTTTTGTGCGCACCAAAGAAGATATTTTATTTTTAAAAAAATTGATTAACGCCAACGCTAAAAGACTTAAAGTTTTTAAGCCTAAAATCATAGCTAAAATAGAACAAGCCGAAGCGCTTCAAAATTTTATTGGTATTTTAGAAGAAGTGGATGCAATCATGATCGCGCGCGGCGATTTGGGGATTGAGATTCCGGCGGAAGATGTGCCGCTTCGCCAAAAGGAAATAATTGGCCTTTGTCGCCAATCAGCTAAACCGGTTATTGTTGCAACACAAATGTTGGATTCAATGATAAGAAATCCGCGGCCAACAAGGGCGGAAGTGTCTGACGTGGCTAATGCGGTAATGCAAAATGCGGATGCTGTCATGTTATCGGGAGAAAGCGCAACCGGTAACTATCCAAAAGAAGCGGTGGCTATGATGAATAAAATTATTTTAAAAACCGAGGAGTCGCCTTATGATGATGTTGATATAAAAACAGATTGCGATCCCAAGACGGGTGATGGGATTGGTGAGGTAGTGGGTGAATTAGTTAGACAAAAAAACATAAAACAAGTAGTGGACTTATCGGGTAAGGGTTTGTACAAATACATCAGCAAGTGGCGGCCGGAAGCGAATATTTTTGTAAAAACCGATGGATACGATTTGTATCCAAACCTTTTTTGGGGTGCGATGCCGTTTGCTTGCAACTGCAAGGAGTCGTCAAAGAATATTGCTTTGTTGAAAAAACAGGGATTTCTGCAAAAAAAGAAGCTTGTCTTGGTAAGCGGCAAGGAAAAAGTAGAAATTATTGAATGAAAATGAGCCCCGAAATGGGGCTCATTTTTAAAGCCTCAGGGCTTGACATTCGGCCTGTCTTGTGTTCAAATGTAATTAGTAGATTAACAATCAAAACCATCCAAAACGAGGTGTAAGATGGAAGAAAAAAAAGCGTCTTCAAGCCCAAAAGGTTTTATTTTTTGGGCAATAATTTGTCTATTGGTTGGGTATTACTTTTATTCTTATTATGGAGTGGAAAAGCCCCAAAAGCCAACAGAAATAAGTTTTGGTGAATTTATCAACTATGCGGAAAAAGGTGAAATTAAACCCCCTGTTATTATTCAAGGTTCTGTGGTTAGCGGAAAATTAAAAAATGAAACTAGCTTTTTAACCGTTAAGGAAAGAGGAAGAATGATTGGGCCGATTTTGGAAAAGTATAAAGTTGCTTACACGATCCAAGAAGAGCCAACGACTATTGATTTTGGAAATATTTTTAGCACCGTACTTATTATATTAATTCCTATCGCCATCTTTTTCTTCCTTTTTGGAAGAATGATTAAGGGAGTCAGCAAAGCCAACTCCAGCCAAATGACTTTTGGCAAAGCAAGGGCTCATGAGCCGACAAAGAAAGATAAAAAAACTTTTGCTGACGTTGCCGGAATTGATGAGGCGGTGGAGCGCGTAAAAGATGTAGTGGATTTTTTAAAAGATCCGGAAAAATACTCCAGATTGGGAGCAAAAATTCCCAAAGGAATTCTTTTGGTGGGCGTACCCGGTACAGGCAAAACGCTTTTAGCGCAAGCTGTAGCTGGAGAAGCGGATGCGGCATTTTTGAGTATCTCCGGATCGGATTTTGTAGAAATGTTTGTTGGTGTGGGAGCCAGCCGTGTGCGAGATTTGTTTTTGCAAGCCAAAACGAATATTCCGAGCATTATATTTATTGATGAGATTGATGCTGTTGGCAGACATCGTGGAGCGGGAATGGGGGGTGGCCACGATGAACGCGAGCAGACGTTGAATCAAATATTGGTTGAAATGGATGGTTTTGAAAATGATACAGGCGTAATTATAATGGCGGCAACTAACCGTCCGGATATTTTGGATCCTGCCTTGCTTCGCCCGGGCAGATTTGATCGGCGAGTTGTTGTTCCTGAGCCGGATATTCACGGCAGGCAAAAAATATTGGAAATTCATAGTAAGGGGAAAAGGATGGCGGAAGATGTTGATTTAAAAGTCATTGCGGCTCAAACGGCGGGAATGACCGGGGCGCATCTTAAAAATATCTTAAATGAGGCTGCGATAATTGCCGCGAAAAAAGACAAAAATTTTATTGAACTGATTGATATAGAAGAGGCTGAAGAAATAATACTTGTTGGTGAAGCTAGAAAAAGTTATTTGAGTGATGATAATAAGCATCATATCGCCGTTCATGAGATAGGCCACACAATCACTCATATAAAATTTCCAAAGGCCGGTCCTTTTCAAAAGGTTTCCATTGTACCGCGCGGGCAAGCGCTGGGTTTGACCTGGAGTCGTCCGGATGAAGACAGGGTTTTATGGACAAAGGAAGAACTGGAATCACAGATTATTTGCATTTTAGGCGGCCGTGCGGCGGAAGAAGTGATTTTGGGACGAGAAAAAATTACAACCGGAGCATCTAATGATTTGGAGCGCGCAACAAAGATTATTCGTGAGATGGTTGGACATTGGGGGATGGATGATAAACTGGGGCTGTTATCTTTTCCTAATGATAATGAGAATCCTTTTTTGGGGAAAACTTCGTCTTCCAATAATGGCGCAAGCGTAGAATCGCAGAACAGAACTGATAACAGGGCTAGAGAGCTGTTAGATGGTTTTTATGAAAAAACCAAAGATATCATAAAAGCTAATTTAAGTTTTGTTAAAGTTCTCATTGTGGAGCTGATAAAGAAAGAAACACTTGATGCTAAAGATATAGAAAAGATAAGACAATCGGGCTTTGAGGCATATCCTCCGGAGCCGATAAATTAAGATTTAATTCCAGCCTAGGCTGGAATTTTTTATATCTTGAAAATTGCTTACTGTCGGGTGTCGTAAACCCGACAGTAAAACTCGCGAAACATCGCTGCGGTCTTCAAATCCCTCTAGACAGATATAGATGAGTATCAAAAAAACCGACAAGCAGTCAGTTTCTTTGATGGCGGGTCGTAGGGGACTAGCCTACAACTCTCACCGCCTTCCGGCGGTTCGGTCGCAGGCCGCCCCTCGCGAGTTTCGCTCCTCAAATAACTCGCGAAACATCGCTGCGGTCTTCAAATCCCCACGCGAGCAAAGCAGTTTGCTCGCTTACGCCCCTACGAAAAAATCCCGCCAAAGCGGGATTTTTTCTACGGGTCGTAGGGGATTTGAACCCCTGGTCTCCTCCGTGACAGGGAGGCGTGTTAACCGGGCTACACCAACGACCCACAAATCTTTTATTATATTAACACAGCTTTCAAATACAGTCAATAATCATATCTAAATAATAGAAGCTTGACATTCCGGTAATCTCTGCTATTATTGGCTCGCTTATAATTAAATTTTAAAAATATGAATCATGAATTGCCAAAATTATCCTATGCTTATAATGCCCTAGAACCTTATCTTGATGAAGAAACAATGAAAGTTCACTATGAGAAACATCATCAAGCGTATTTGGACAAATTTAATGCCGTTATGAAAAATTATCCGGATTTGCACGATATGCAACTTGAGGATTTATTTAGAAACTTGAATAATTTGCTGGTTAGCGAGGAAGATAGAAAAGTTATCAGAAACCATGGCGGAGGTTATATGAACCATAATCTGTATTGGGAGGTTATGGGGCCGGAAAAACAAGTAGACGTGGCTCTTTTGGAGAAAATAAATGACGAGTTTGGCAGTGTAGAAGAACTTAAGAAGCAATTCAATGAAGTAGCTTCCGCTCATTTTGGCAGTGGCTATACTTGGCTCGTTGAAGACGAAAACAAAAGGTTAAAAATATATTCTTTGCCAAATCAGGATTCGCCATATACTTTGGGACACACGCCAATATTGCTTTTGGATGTTTGGGAGCATGCCTATTATTTGAAATATAAAAATAAACGCGCTGAGTTTATTGAAGCTTGGTGGAATGTGGTTAAAATAATATAATCTTGAAAATAACCGCGAAATAAGGTATATTAAAATTCCAGAATATTCTGGAATTTTAATATGGAAAAATTATTATTGCACATCTGTTGCGGGCCGTGCTCTACGCATCCAGCTACGCTTTTAAGCCAGAACCATCAAGTTGTTGGCTACTTTTACAATCCTAATGTTTTTCCTTATGAAGAATGGTTGAAGCGATATGAAGCTTTTAAAATTTTTGCAGAAGCAGAAGGTTCGCCGCTTGTGGATTATTATCCAAAATCGCCTTTAAATCATGAAGAATATGAGTCAGATCATAAAAGATATTTGGACTTTGTACGTGGTTTGGAAAAAGAGCCGGAAGGCGGAGCGAGATGCTCTGTATGTTTTCGGATGCGTTTGGATGAAGCGGCAAGATTCGCAAAAGAGAATAAGATTGGCATTTTTACCACCACGCTGACAATTGGCAGAAATAAACGGCCGGAAATAATAAATCCCATTGGTTGCGCCGCGGCGGAAAAATATTCTGTAAAATTTTTTGAAGCTAATTTTAAAAAACAAGATGGAGCGTTAAAAGGAAAAAAGATTTCCGATGAGCACGGATTATATCGTCAGCACTATTGCGGATGTGAGTTTGGAATATAGAATACAAGAAACCTTTTTTGTCATTCTTAGGGAGTACTCATTTATTGTCATCCGGAGGAGCCCTACTGTCATTCTGAGGGAGTACCCGACCGAAGAATCTAAATATGAGATTCTTCGTTGGTGATTACACCACCTCAGAATGACACAATACAGGATTGTCATCCTGAAGGAGTATTTATTTTTTGTCATTCTGAGGGAGTACCCGACCGAAGAATCTCGTAATTTATACGATTTTTCATTCCACGTGGTTACCCTGAGTTTTACGAATGGGTTTCATTTAGAATGACATGATAAGAGATTATAAAATATGAAATTGAATTTATTTAATTACGAACTGCCAAAGGAATTGATCGCTACGGAACCGGCTAAGCCCAGGGACGCAGCGCGTCTTTTTGTTTATAACAGGTTGGATAAAAATAGTATCCACCCCGTTAGAGATCTGCAGGGTGAAAAAAAATTGGTTTTTTCTCATGAAATCTCTAACGGGGTCCATACTTTTTTTAACAAAATCAATGAGTATTTTAAAAAAGGGGATGTGCTGGTTTTGAATAATACAAAAGTAATTCCCGCGCGTCTTATTGGAAGACTGGTGCATTCTGACGAAACTTTAGGCAGAAAATTTAAGATTTTACTTTTGGCAAAAAAGAATAAGAATGTCTGGACGGCCTTAATAGATGGCAGAGGAAGGGTTATTGGCTTGAAATTTGATTTTGGCAATAATTTGTTAGGCAAAACCGTAAAGAATAATGGTGGCGGGATTTGGGAAATAAAATTTAATAAAAGCGGAAAAATTTTGGAAGAATTAATTTCAAAAATCGGCCAAATGCCTCTGCCGCCATATATTAAACAAGACGGCTACAAGAAAGAGAACAAAGATTGGTACCAAACCGTGTTTGCTAAATACGCTGGATCGGTTGCCGCTCCAACGGCCGGACTGCATTTTACGCCTGGTTTGTTAAAAAAGTTAAAGACAAAGGGTGTAAAGATTGAATATGTTACTCTGCATGTCGGCATGGGGACTTTTATGCCGGTAAAAACGGAAAAGGTAGAAGAACATAAAATGCACAAAGAGTTGGCGATAATTTCTCCAAAAACTGCCAAAATTTTAAATAACGCGAAGAAAAAGGGCGGTAAAATAATTGCTTGCGGCACAACGGCGGCGAGGACATTGGAGTCTTTTGCTTTTACCGGAAAGATACGTGCCGGAAAAAAATACACAAATATTTTTATTTATCCGCCATACAAACCAAAATTTGTTGATGGCTTGATTACAAACTTTCATTTGCCAAAATCAACTTTAATGATGCTTGTTTCGGCTTTTTTGTCTCCAAGGGATACTAAGGGGATCAAAATTCTGCAGACTCTTTACCAAGAAGCGATTAAAGAAAAGTATAAATTTTACAGTTACGGCGACGCGATGTTGATAAACTAGAAACTAGAAAATAGAAAATAGAATTTAGAAAAAAGAATAATTGCGCGCGCAAAGCGCGCTCATTGCGAACTTCTATTGTCTAAATTCTATTTTCTAATTTAAAAAGCGGGCTTCTATGGCTCGCTTTATTTTTTGTTTTTAGAATTTGCATTCACAAACAATCTTGTCTGATATAGAAACAATATGAACTTTAAAAAATTCCAATCTTCCGTCTGCCCAAATAAACTTTACATCAGGATAATGCTTTTTGTTGCATAACTCTCGGCACATGCTTTTCCGTTCATTCTTAGCGGCATCGCTATTAATATCGTTTTGAGCGTAAAGCCCTAGGCTGCAAAGAACAAAAATGGCAAATAATAACCTACTCATTTTTTCCTCCTAAATTAATATTATCAAAAATTGCAAATATTATCCACTAATGTAGGGACAGGTCGCGACCTGTCCCTACTGTGTTTATTGCACATAATTCATTGCCAATTTATTTTGTGATATAATTATAAGGTATATGGATGAGAAGAGAGACAAGAATTTCTCCATAAAAATAACTAGTGGAGTGGGAATGCCATCCCGCCATCTTTTGGATTTGAAGAAAAAGCCGGAAGCTGACGTTAAAAAAAACCAAGAAGAAAAGAAAAGTGCAGTTGCTGAAGAGCTATTTGTGGTTGGATTTGCTAAAACTATTATTGCTTGGGTGTGTTTTTTTCCAAGGCAGGCATATAAGATTTTTCTTGCTATTGGACACGGCGTTGCCGGGACAGCTAATGGATTTTTGAAAATTATAAAAGGACAAAAGGATGCAATGTCGGATTCTCAACCCATCTATTTTGATTTTGCTCCGCCGCCGCATTGGTCGCGGGCAGTTGGGGCTTTTGTAGTCGTGGCCTTTATAATAGTTTTGCCAATTAAGGTTTTCAGTTCGTATGAAGAATTAAACGAACAGAAAGATAAAATAATCACCCAGAGTTTTGAAGCTTATGAACAGTTGAAAAAGAGCGATTTTAGTTCAGCCAGCATGAGTTTTGCTTCCGCTAAAAAGACAGTTGATAGTTTGGGTTTTCTGGTGAATCACATAGCCGCTTTGGTTCCTAAGGTTGGCACGGAATTGAGCGTCGGCAATGGGCTTTTGATTTTTGGACGGAGTTTTTCTGATGCCGCCACTATTTTGCAAGAAGCGGTTAATTATTTTGATAAAGATGTTCTGGTAACGGATAAAATAAAATTTTTACAGACAAAAGTTAAAGAAGCCATACCTCACATGCTTGTGGCAAACAGTATTTTACAGACTATTGATAAGGCTGGCGGTGTTTTACCAATTGATATAACTCCAATAAAGATAGCTTTGCAAGAAAGTACAAAGGCGCTTCTTATTTTTGATGATTTTTCAAATACTCTGCTTGACGTCTTAGGCGATAAGCATTTCAGGAGATATTTGATTGTTTTCCAAAATAATAATGAGATACGGCCAACAGGAGGTTTTATTGGCTCGTTCGCTGTTGTTGACGTAGACCGCGGCGAAATAAAACAAATAGATATACCGGGTGGAGGTTCTTATGATATAAAAGGCCAGCTTAAAGAACTAGTAATCTCGCCGGAGCCTTTTCATTTGATAAATTCGGCTTGGCAATTTCAGGATTCAAATTGGTTTCCTGATTTTCCTGAAGCGGCAAAAAAAATGATGTGGTTCTATGAAAAAAGTGGCGGTCCGACGGTGGATGGCGTTATTGCTATTAATGCAACCTTGATGGAGGATCTCTTAAAGTTAATAGGCCCGGTTGATATGCCCGAATATGGCCGGGTTATGACAGCTGATAATTTTATTGAAGAAACGCAAAAAATTGTTGAGTTGGAATATGATAAAACAGTTAATAAGCCAAAACAGGTGATTGCCGATATGACGCCTAAAGTCTTGGATAAGTTACTTAAGATTGACGCTAAAAATTTGGCTAGCCTTTCGGAAATTGCGCATAATGCGATTTTGGAAAAAGATATTCTAGTTTATTCAAAAGATGAAACAACCGAGGAACAGCTTTCGTCCTTTGGCCTTTCCGGAAAATTAAGGGACATTTCAAGTTTTACGGATTATTTGATGCTTATTGATACTAATATCGCCGGTCAAAAAACAGACGGAAAGATAATTAAAGAAGTAAAACATGAATCGGAAATTGCTGAAGATGGGAGTATTGTAAATACGGTTACCATAACCCGCCGGCATACGGGGGTAAAAGGTACGATTTTTTCCGGCGTTCGTAATGTAAATTATTTGCGTCTCTATGTGCCGGAAGGTAGCGAATTTTTGGGAGCGACTGGTTTTGGCGCACCATCAGGGAACCTCTTTAAAAGTGTGGCTGACGGATATTCGCCAGATAAAGATTTGCAAAGGATTCAGGGGCCTATATATGTTGATCCAAAAAGCGGTACAAGAATAAATAACGAATTTGGCAGAACTGTTTTTGGAAATTGGATTATGGTTGATCCGGGCAAAGAGGTTACTGTAACTTTTAAATATAAATTATTGCATAAATTAGCAGTTTATAGTCCAGAAAAGAGCGCAAAGGTCTCTTTTAAAGAGGTGTTGGGCTTGAACAATCGCTTTATTACGTATAGTATGTTGGTAGAAAAACAGCCTGGAGCAAAAAATACGACTTTCAAAAGTTATGTAAAATTGGCTGGCAGCCAAACAGTGGCTCGTGTTGGAAAAGACGTAGCTCTTCAAAATGACGGTTGGCAATATGAAACAAACTTAGATTCTGATAAATATTATGGAATAATTATACAAGATTAAAATTAACATAAAATATGCCCACAAGGAAAAACTTAAATGGTATTTCTAAAAAAGAAATTGGCGCGGCGCTCAAATCTATTTATGGGAAGAACGATGGAGAGAAGGTTGATATGCAAGTTCATAAAATGGGAAAGAGGCCAAGCAAACGAAAATTATTAGTTGGTCTTATAGTTTTTTTTGGTCTTATTGCTTCTGTTTCTTGGCTGGGCATTTTTGTTTTTGGAAAATTCAGCGGCAGTGCGGCTGATAATTTAAAATTGGTTATTACCGGCGAAGAAAAGCCCGTTGCCGGAAAGGAAGTTGAATATGAATTACGATATAAAAATAACGATGATTTTCCTTTAGCTTCAGCTGAGATAGGATTGTTTTTGCCAAAAAGTTTTATTGTAACTGGTTCGGAACCGTCATTGGGAGAAAAAAATGTTTTAAAAATAGGTACAGTTGAAATTGGGGGTGAGGGAACCTTAAAATTTAAGGGCAAATTTATAGCTACCGAAGGCACAAAAGAAACTTTGCAGGCGGTATTAACTTACAAACCGGCTAATTTTAATTCAAATTTTCAAAAAGTTTCCAATTTGGAAGTAACAATTTCTGGTTCCAGCTTTGATGGTTCGCTTGACGGACCGGACAAAATGTCCGGCGGGGATAATGTTGTTTATGTTTTGAGCTATCAAAATAAGTCCAACGAAGCTTTGGAAAAGGTGGCGATTGACGCCTTACTGCCGAGTGATTTTTTGGTTTCAACGACAACGCCATCCATTGGAAAAAATAATCGTTGGGACATTGGCAAACTTGATGCCAATAGCGAGGGCGAGATAGAGATAAAAGGATCTTTTGCTTCCGAAGCAAAAGGGCAAAGGGATATTGTGTTGAAGCTTGGGGTGATTGACGAGGCGGGTGGATTTTTGCCTTTTATAGAGAAAAAAATTACCGCTGAAGTTATTGGCAGTGACCTTGTTACCACTTTCACTATAAATGGAAGTTCGGATTTTGCCGGCGCGAGATGGGGTGACGCATTGAATTATTCAATAACATATAAAAATACCGGCAATAAAATTTTGTATAATGTAAAATTTATTGCCGGCGTTGTAGGGGTTCCCAGTGAACAAGGAAAATCAATTGTTGATTGGATGTCGGTAAAAGATTCTAATGACGGCACAATCTCCGGTGGAAAAATCACTTGGACTAAAAATGAAATTTCCGGCTTGGCGCAAATAAAGCCGGGACAGGAAGGGATGATTGATTTTAGTGTTAACTTGATTTCAAAACCGGCCAATCCTACTTATAGGGATTACAAAATAGAAAGCACTCTGGAATCGGAAATTGATAGAATTGGAGATATGGCGGTAAAAAGAAAAATGCAAAATAACAAAATCGTCAGTTTTTTGAATAGTGATACGGAATTTTCCAGCCAGGTGAGATATTATGACAGTAATAATAATGTCGTCGGTTCCGGTCCGTTACCGCCCAAAGTCGGACAAAAAACAACTTATCGTGTTTTTTGGAAACTTGTTAATTCAATGCACGAGTTAAATGATTTGAAAGTGACTGCGAGCCTGCCGGACGGTGTAGTTTTTGCTAACTCAAGTTCAGACGCGGGAAATATAGCGCTTGATTCTTCTCTGAAAAAAATAGTATGGTCATTGAATATGCTTCCAAATTCCGCCAATGTGATAACGGCTCAATTTGATTTATCAGTAACGCCTACGGATAGCAACATCGGTAAGGTAATGAGTTTGTTGGAGGGAGTTGAATTTAGTGCCAAGGATAAATCAACCGGCGCCACGATTTCCGTAAAGGCGGGGGACAGGACAACTGCCCTGCCGGATGATCCGTATGTAACCAACGGCGGAAAAGTGCAGAGTTAAGCTCAGAATCTAGAAAATAGAAGAAAAAAAATTAATATTTGAACATACCTTCTGTCATTCTGAGAGAATATTAATTTGCTGTCATTCTGAGGGAGTACTCGTTTATTGTCATCCTGAGGAGTAATCGACGAAGGATCTCTATTTTATGAGATTCTTCGTTGGTGATTACACCGCCTCAGAATGACAAATATAAGGTTTCGTTCAGAATGACACAAAAAAGAAAGACCCGTAAGGGTCTTTTAAAATTAAAATAACAGATAAAATATTAATGACGATGTCCAGGTAAGAGCCATCAGAACGGCTGATATGATTTTTACTGAACGGTAATAACGTCCAAGACTCGTTAAGAAACCGAACAAAATAGATAAAGTCAAGAATACGCTGCTGGGAATTATTAAGGCCGGTGATTTTGTTACGTATGCCACCAAGAACGAGAATAGTAAGACACTTGCTGCCCACCCTGCAAAATAGGCAAAAAACGAAAACAAATTATAGATTGTTTCCATCTCGTCATCTCTGGTAAGCGATTTATGTTTAAAATAAAAGAACGATAAAAGGCTTAGACATGAGATGATAAAAAGTACTAACGAAACAATTGACATTTTTCCCTCCCTTGTTTTTGGTTTGTAAGGAGCTATTTCCTGATTATTTTATACATCCAATACCAAAATTTGTCAATCGGAAAGTCGTAGGCGCCGGGCGCGCAGATTTCGGAGCCGCCGAAGCCTTTTTTAAAGCGGGAAATTCCGGCCCAATCGTGATTTGGATCTGATGTTACACCCCACCAATCATAAAAATTAAAACCTTTGGCTTTGGCGTATTTTATTATTTCCCAATGCAGGAGGTGCGGCGCCATTAAATTTTTATATTGCTCATCCGAACCGCCATGAAGATATGTGGCGGTATCATTATAAAAATTTACCATTGCCGCGGCTATGGGCTTATCCTCGTGATAGGCGACAAATATTTTATTGAACGTAGCAAGTTTTTTATAGTATTCTTTTGAGTGTAATTTTATTTTTTGCCGCGCGGAAGTTTTTTCAAGCAGTGTATAAAATTCATTGAATTTTTTATTCGTAATTCCTAATTCTTCATTCGTAATTATTATACCT
>Ga0265297_10007262_pt1 | contig 15463 bp, 14 predicted proteins | sample Munlanlwell13791_FD_192502 | JGI IMG/M metagenome (GOLD analysis project Ga0265297, IMG submission 192502) | Leachate microbial communities from a municipal landfill in Southern Ontario, Canada - Leachate well 137-91 | ecosystem: Engineered > Solid waste > Landfill > Unclassified | place... | reverse complement strand
AACGCATACGGAAACACATGAAGCTACCAGAATACGAGAACTTCGACCAGAAGCTTTTGAACCTCTGAGGAAAGATACTTTGCTGAAATCATTTAAAGTAGAAGACAGTGCCTCGCTCTTGGCAAGTTCGTCCAGTTTGTGCTTTGTAATCATGCCATTCAGTCCCGAATACGAATTAGTATACCGTCAATTGATTAAGCCCGCTGGCAAAACTTCTGGTCTTAAAGTTCTACGTGCTGATGATATTTACTCACCAGGAGTCATAACAGAGCAGATTAAAGCTGCTATCCATCAATCTATAATTTGTATTGCCGATGTTACGGGTAAAAATCCAAACGTACTTTATGAGGTAGGTATTGCTCATACACTTGGCAAGCCCACAATATTACTGTCACAGAGTGTAGAGCAGATTCCCTTTGATTTGAGAGCCCTTCGAGTTGTCATATATGACACAGAGAAAATAAAATTAGCAAGAGAAAATTTAGTGAGCATAATTCGGGAAATTTTGGGTAAGAGCAGACTTGTTGAAGCCGAAAAACTTCTACAACAAGGCAATGCTAGGGCAGCAATAGTTGAAACGAGTATTTATTTTGAACATGCTCTCAGAGAGTTGGTTTATCAAAATGAAGCTAGAATTGCTGATCTTTTGCGTGGACACAGACCTGAGCGTTTGTTAATAGGTCAAATGCTTGACCATCTATCAAAATTAGGTGTCATTTCAAAAAGTGATGTTCCTAAAATTCGGGAATGCGTAAATCTCAGAAATAAGACTGTTCATGAATTAGCAGAGCCAAAGATATCGGACGCAAAATTATTCATTAAAGTCGCGAGTGAATTTGTTAAGAAGTATCTAGGAAAAGACTTCAATGGTAAATAGAATAAGTAAGGACATCGGTTGGCATCGTATAACACAGCATACAAGTTACTGGCTAACACCGTTGATCTTCGGAACATTTGCCATCACAACGTCATATATGCTGGGAACTTTATGTGCAAATGCTCCTAATATCCCGGAGATTGAAAAATGATTGAAGACCAAAACTTAGAGAAAATAAAAGAGTTTTTGGCAATTTTAGATTCCAACTCACAACCAATTAATGAGATGGAAATCTCAGGTAAGGTTAAGAAATTTGCTGAAGAAAAATATGGAAAAAATATTCCAGAGGAATTGGTTACAGAACAGATGGCTTTTGATTTTATAGAGAACTACTCTGATGAGAAAACAGGATGGGGAATATATTTTGGCCCAATGTTTGTTTTACCTAACGAGGAAGGAAAATTTGTAGAGTATCCAAGTATAAGAAGGATTACACCTGAAATTATTGCATACTGGGAGAAAAGGGTTAAAGAAGCAAAACATCCTGTTCTAAAAGCACGTTATGCTAACTTAGTTTGGGATTTTTCAGAAAAAATAACAGGAAACAAACCACATTATACTATCGCTCAAATGATTATTGGTAGCATTATAGAGATTGCGGAAAATAATCTTCACAAATATCCAACTGATGTAATAAAGAAATTGGAACGTGCATTATCTCTTGCATTGAGTATAAATGACGTAGAACTTATAGAAAAACTTAAAAATGGTATCATTAATTATGAAAATAAAATTGCAGAAGATGATAAAGCAGGGTTATGGGGATTCTCTTATGAATTGCTGGTAAAAAACAAGAAAGTTTCTATAGGCCCTGACGAAGAAAAGAAAATTATCGATGCTTTAAAACAAAGATTTGACAGAACACTAAAAAAAGATAATATTTTTTCAGTCGAACATGCAGCCCTCTTATTAACTGATTACTATAATAGAATTGGCAATAAGGACAAATTAAAGAAAACATTAATTAAATTCGGTAGTATAGTTCAGGAAAAAGCTGAGCAGGTTTCAGCACTTCCAGGTATGGCATGGCTAGAAAGGTTATATTCTATTTATTTACAGTATGGTTTAATGGAAGAAGCTGATAAAGTTTCTATCATACTTAGAGAATTAGGAGAAAAAGCTAATTCTGAACTCAAAAAAATAGAGGCCTCAATAAAGATTCCTAAAAAAGAGATCGAGGAATTTATCAATAAATTGATTGATGGAAACTTAAACACAGCTTTAGCAAAGGTTGCTATTTATTATATTCCCCAAAAAGAAAAGATTATAAAACAACTCCGAGATCTTTCCCGAAAGGCACCAATTTCCTTTCTTTGTACTCGAAAAATACAAGACCATTCCGGGCGTGTAGTTGCTTCTGTGGGATCTTTGGAAGAAGATCTTGATGGAAATATAATTCATCAGATTTCACAAAATATGTCTTTTAATTCCTTTTTTCTACAAAATACAATAAAAGCTTTAATACATAAATTTAATTTAGATTCAGAAACAATAGTTAACTGTTTATTTGAATCACCTATTTTTGAAGAAAAAAAGAAAGGATTTTTTGTTGATGGTATAAAAGCCTATTTAGATGAAAATTTCATAGTTGCCTTACACATTTTGATACCACAAATTGAAGCTTTAATTAGAAATTTAGTAGAAAAGACCGGAGGAGCTGTTTTAAAACAATCTCGCTCAGGAGGGTTTTATTACAAAACATTGGAAGAGCTTTTAAGGAGTGAAAATGTAATCAATGCGCTTGGAGAGGACATGACCTTTTATTTTAGGGTATTATTTACAGACCCACGAGGATGGAATCTCCGAAACGATATATGTCATGGAATAAGTGCAATGGAAACTTTTAATAAAATGACTACTGATAGAGTATTTCATTCCTTACTGTGTCTATCTATTGGAAAAGAAAGAAAGGGTGAAGAATGAATTGGAGAACTGCGCATAACAACGGATATACGGTTACGTTTTGCTCTACTAAAATGCTCGACTTCGCCTCGCACTTCGCATGCTCGCCGGTGTTACATGAAATATATTTTTCCTTTTCGCACCGCTGGGGCGGGGCTAGCACTTTTCTATAACGAACAAATTTGATTTTTATCTTTTATAGAGAGGGGGTATATGTTGTTTTCTTCACTTCAGCTGGTCGCTCAGAATACGATTCAATAATTACCATAAATAATTATTTCACTTTCTTTATAACTTCAAATAGACTATCCCAAGCTACAGTTAAATCACCTTTTATTTCTTTTAAATCGTCTCCTAATACAGTAACCTCCCCGGCATTAACCCTGTGTGTTAATTGATTTAAATTATTTCCAATTCTCTTTAAATCTACTATAAGATCTCTTAATCCTGGTATTACTGTTATCTTTTTATCCAGTACACATTTTCTTATATATTCACTCTGACTGTAGTATGTTTTGGACCTTTTATCTCTATAAGCTATATATTCTCTATCATCCAAATAACAGGATATATGATGTTTTCTTTTTCTTTCTGGATGCTTAGTCTTTATATTCAAAATGTCTGTCCTTTCTAACTGAAGGGTTTGGGGATTTCCCCAATTTAGAGTATGTGTGGCACACATACATATCTCGCCTATATTTTTTATTTAATATCCTTTTATTTACCAGTTTAAGGTGTTTTTAGACAGCATAAAGGAGAAGAAATCTTTTTACAACTATGAGTTAAACTGACTATTCTTCTGGCTAATTGTGATGGGATACTGGTAGATTGCTTCCGGGAAGTAATCATACTTAGAACCTGTCCGCAGTCAAGGTAGTATTTTCCTTTGCGAACATAAACCGCTAAAGCTATTTATCCTTCTCAATCCTTGCAAGGCAAGGACCGGAAAATCTCCACCTTGACTTACGGACAGAACCTTCGTCCTCTTTCCCCCATGCGGAAGCAAAATATTTTTTTAATAGATAAGTAGTGGGAATTAATTAAAGTAATACAGAAGTAAGGTAATATTGGGATGTGAATATTATTATGCAGAATAATGCTTCTTTAAGAAATATAATTGAAGAGGATTTAATTAAGATAATAAAAGGATTATCCTCAGAGGAACTACTCGACACCTATAGGAGTTTAAGTGGCCTAAAGGTTGAAAGTAATAGTAATCTAAGGATCAGGGAGAAAAACAGTCCATTAGAAAAAGATGTAATAAGAGAATACACTACACATCTTAGATCACAGAATAAAGCAGATTCCACCATCAAAGATTACCTGAATATATCAGTCAAGTTTACCTCATATTTAAAACAAAAGAGGATTAACCTAGAGTCTTTGGCTATGAGCGATATTGATAAATATCTATCTTTAATTAGATCCAAAAATATCTCAAATAATACCTATGCTAAAATTATAAACTGTATCAGGTCATTTTTAAGATTTCTTAACTCTAGGGAATATATAGATAAGGATTTTTCCTCTCTTATAAAGATTCCATCAAAAATAGCATCAATTAAAGAATATCTCTCAGATACGGATATAGAAAATATTAAAAATTACTTATCTGTAAGAAAAGAAAAATACAAAAATGAGAATTTAAGGGACAAGATTATTTTTAACCTAGGGATTAACTGCGGACTTAGAAGGCAGGAGTTTATAAACTTAAACTGGGAAGATATAAATTTTAAAGAAAGTTCTATTAGTATAAAAAATTCTAAAGGTAGAAAAAATAGGATTGTCTATTTTAATAAGAATCTGGGAGAGCTCCTATATTTATATAGAAAATTAAGTGGAAAATATATAAATGCTCTAATCAGGGGAGTACATGGAAAAAGAATAACAAAATGTTCGTTGCAAAATATAATATCTAGGATTTTTAAAGAATCAAAAACATACAGAAAAAATTTTACCCTCCATAGTTTAAGGCATACATATGCAGAAAGATTAAGAAGGAAAGGTGTAGATCTTCCAACAATAAGCAAGCTTTTAGGCCACTCCAGGCTTGATACTACTGATATCTATCTGCATGTAAACAAAGATGATTTTAAAATGGCAGTGCTATAGGTCCGAATTAAATAGTGGAAAATCTTCTATTTCCTAAAAACGCAAAACCCCATACGCTTTTCGAGCAACTATCCAGAAGCCCACGCACGAGGAATTACTTGCTATTATCAGTTTAATAGTAATAAATATTGTGTCAATACCTCAAATTACTTTGACTAAAAATACTAGCCAAATGGTGTGAAATTTCAAACCAAATAATCATTGAATTACCAGACACAATAAAATTTATAAATAGTTTGCAAATCTATTATGAATTATTTAAACATTCCCAACTTAAAATATATGATAATTTTAAGTTTTGTTCAATTTTTCATCTATTAAATCAATAATCTTAGTTGTATATGATTCTGCTCCCTGGATATCTGTTATTAGAAGATCTAAAATTTTCACTACTCTATTTGAGGCTATATTAAGTTCTCTCTTTTGACCTCTTAAACTATTAATGCTATCTTTAAATTTACTAACTGCTTCAGAACTTTTTGAAAGTACATCTTTTAGATTATTTATCTTATTTTTAAATTCAATAGTTGATTTTTTATCTTCTTCGCTCCTAATTTTTACTATTTTTAATAAACCTCGCATATTATCATCTAATTCTACCCACGCTTTGTGAAATTCTGGCTGTAATTTTTCTAATCTATTAGAATAATTCATTAAATCAAAAGATGTGTTAGTTATTATTTTTTGAATACGTGAAGCAGTTCCAGGAACACCACTGTTATAAATTTGAGTAATTTCATCTGTCCTTGACTTAATCCTATCACCTATATTTTTAGTTTCATCTGTAATTTTTTTTGTAATATCGCTAATTATATTAGTACTGTTTTCCGCATCTCCAACAAAATCCCATAATCCTTTTTCTTCCTCACCATTAATAATTTTTTTTTGTTCTTGTTTTTCTAAATCAATTTTTTTATTTTCAATTCTTTTAATTCTAGCTTCTGGTAAAAAATCAGATACAGGATTACCAAAACTCAAATTGTTATTCTTTGCTTTATCTGCAATTTCTATAAGTTTTTTTGGCAATTCTGTTGCGTCATAATATCTTGTTGAATAAACTATTACTCTATAAGATTTTAAATCGAACGGAACATCTTCTATAGATTGTGACAATAAAACAGTTGGAACTTGCATAGCATGTGCAATACCCAATTCATAAAAAACGTTTGGGTTAATTGAGGTCAAATCTGCGATAATTAAATCTGCTTCAGCAATATTGCGGATAATATCTTTTAAAATATTATGCTGATCCAAAATACTATCTGCTCTAATAACTTCATAGCCTGACTCTTCTAATGGTTGCTTAATTAAATCATTAAAAATTTTGTCAAATTCTGAACCAAAAGGCATAATTATAAATGCTTTTAAATTAGGTGAATTCAAATTTCGGTGTTTTTCCGATCTTATTTTATTCATTAGTATAAAAGAATATTCTTTTTAAATAATTATTCTACTACATTATACTACTATGCTCTTATATAATAAATAATTTAGATAAATTTAAACAAACAAATGCATTGATTATTTTTTAAACTACTTAGAAACTGAAAAAGATGCTCCACCATATACAATCTTGAGCATAAATCTATATCTCAATCATCTTAATGGTGTTCTAATATTACTATTACCTTAAAATCTTTTAATTTTTTCAGTTTTTTTTATTACAATTGTAACGTATAATAATTTTAACGTAAAAAAATTGAAAAATAATTATATTATGGTATAATATATGTAAATGTGTAAGAGTGTTAATGTGTATATGAGTATTTATTTTCAAAGAAATATCTTTTAGAAAATATATAATATGAAAAGAAAAGTCTTTTTCGAAGAGGAGAATATTAAAATAATAAACGAGAGTATTTTTTCCACAAAAGAAATACCTGAGAATAGCATTGACCTAATAATAACTTCTCCACCATACAATCTAGACATAAAGTATAACACACATAATGACAAACTTACCTATAAACAATATTTAGAATTCAGTAAAAAATGGCTTACCATCTGCTTCAAATTTCTGAAAGATGATGGAAGGTTTTGTTTTAATATTCCTCTAGATAAAAATAAAGATGGACAACAAAGTGTTGGCGCAGATCTTACAACAATGGCCAAAGAAGCAGGATTTAAATATCATTCCACTATAGTTTGGAATGAAGGAAATATATCTAGAAAAACCGCATGGGGTTCTTGGATGAGCGCTTCTGCTCCTTATGTCATAGCACCTGTAGAGTTAATTGTTATCTTATATAAAAAAAGATGGAAAAAAACTAGTGGAAGTAGAAAATCAGATATAAGTAGAAAAGAATTTATGGATTGGACTAGTGGACTCTGGACATTTCCAGGTGAGAGCAAAAAAAAGATTGGTCATCCAGCACCATTTCCGGTTGAACTCCCAAGGAGATGTATAAAATTGTTCAGCTTCATAGATGATACAGTATTAGATCCCTTTGTTGGAAGTGGATCAACATTAATTGCTGCTTACCAAAATAATAGAAAAGCAATAGGAATAGAAATAGATCATAATTACTGTGAACTTACAAAAAAAAGACTAATAACAGAAGCACGGATTAATGAAAAACAATTATTTGAAGAAAAATATTATGCCCAAAGCTATAAGTGACTTAATAATTGAATATTTTAAAATGCACCCAAAAAAAGATATTAAGCATGGACCAGTAGTTGACTGGGTAACTGAACAATGGTTAAAAAATCATGATAAACCCCCAAGAGATCCCTGGAGGGCAATAAGACAGTTGCACCAGAATGGTAGACTCCTAAAAATTAAAAAAGGTGTATATAGATATGACCCAGATTATGTAAAAGAAGTAGAGGTCTGGAATTTTTCAGCTAAAGATATTAAAGCTATTTTAAAAAGAGATGGTTTTCGTTGTGTGGTTTGTGGAAGAGGTGAAAAAGACGGAGTAGAACTTGCAGCAGATCATATTAAGCCTAGAGATAAAGGTGGCACGAATGATATAGAAAATGGTCAAACTTTGTGTATGGAACATAATTTAATTAAGAAGACCTACTCTCAAACTGAAGCTGGCAAAAGATATTTTATAAAGATGTATGAAAAAGCAGTCTCAAATAATGATAAAAAAATGATTAGATTCTGTAAAAATATATTTAATGTTTATAATGAATTTAAAATAAATGGACATATAAAGAGACCTAATGGTAAATAACGAATGCCCTTCTAACAGGTAATGGGAATTATACATCTAAATCTTTAAAACAATATTTAAATACTTCATAAATACCTTAAGACATATAAAGTTCTCCTCATCTTTAATTGTAATATTTACAGATTATAAATATAATCCTTAAACAGAGGTGTAAAATAGAAATAAAAATTTTTACGGCTATAATTCATAAAGAAAAAGATATATTTGTCGCAGAATGTCCGGAAATAGGTACTATAAGTCAGGGGCTTACAATTGAAGAATCACTTTCCAACTTAAAGGAAGCTACAGAATTATATCTTGAAGAATTTCCTGTTTCAGATGTAAGCAGGCCTATACTGACTACTTTTGATGTTTCTAATGTCTGAATTAAATATAAATAATATTTAATATTTGATAAAGATTAAGTATTTTAATAATATATGAGTAACAGATCTCACCGCGCCTCTTAACAATGCGTACTAGGGTGAGACTTTTTATTTACTTATATCTTTCTCTTAATGAAGTATTAGAAAATGAAATTTATAGACAATTCTCTGGATCTGTTTACTTAGGATATTGTTTAAAAATATTCCCATAAATGAAACAAGCCCCCTCGGGGACTTGCCGATCGTGCTCCACGATCCATTAATAATATATCAATATTAGTATAATATTGTAAATAGCTTTTAATTTTTTACTAAATAATTATTGTACTAAATAGAAAAATTAAATTGAATTAATACAGTTCACATGTATAATTATAACTATAGAATTTTGCTTCTATAGTGTAAAAATTTAAGTATAGCCTAAGAAATATACCCTATTTAGCCGGCTTAAAGGACAAAATTTTTGTGGAGTTAGCCTGTAAGCCGAGTTCTGGACTAATTACATAATTATCATCATAAATAAAACACTTTAAGTAGTTGCCTGTAGCTTATTATTTCCGGATTATATGTAATCCTTACAACTTCAGCATGGCCAGTATTTCCGGAACAAACCTCCTCGTAAGTGGGATTTTCCACTGCTCCTCCGGCATAGCCGGATTCAACACTTTTTACTCCCTTGAGCTGCTCAAATATTGCCCCTATATCCTAAAAACATCCGCCTATAACTATTTAATTAAGCTAAGGACTTTTTTAAATTCCTCAGTTCCTGCTCTTCCCATAAGCTCATAAATAACCATTTCTGTTGAACTAACAACCACTCCGCTTTGATTTAAACGCTGCAATGCTATATCCTTGTTCTCCTCTGACCGGGATGATGTCGCATCGCTAATAACGTGGACATTAAAATTGGGTAAGAGTTCCAGAGCAGTTTGTGCAATACAAATATGGGTTTCTACACCGACAAGAATGACATTACTCCTTGAAAGTTGATTTAATTTTTTAACAAATTTGCTACATTTCCATACACTAAATTCAATCTTTGTAATTGGAACCAGATCAGTTAATTCTATTTTGATTTCTTTAACAGTGGCCCCTAGCTTTTCCTGTTCAGTCATTACTACCGGCATGCCAATTATTTCTGCAAATCGGATTAATTTAACTATATTGGCTATCATTTTATTGTGGTTACTTATAACAGGTACTAGTCTTTCCTGGACATCAATAACCACCAGTACGCTATCTTCCCTTTTAATCAATCGTCCATCAGGGCCGCCATTTAATTTTTTACTCTTTTTTATTGCTTTTCTCATATTTAAATATTAATCTTTCTACTGAATTCCCATCCTATCATTCAATAATATAGGTTTCAATATATCTTAAATATAAATCCGAATTATAAATGATTACAACAGGCAAAATCTTTCAGTTAATAATTATGCAGATTGCTGAAAACTATACCGAATAGAATATCTGGGAATTATCCCGGTCATTAAATCATAAAATAAATACTTATTATTATATTAAATTTTTAAACATAAGAGGTAAAGAAAGATTATTGGCTTCCAGGAAATTTTTATCTTTCAGGATACTTTTTGTATTGCCGTCAAAAATTATTTTACCTTTATTTAATATAATGGTCCTGTCCGAAAATTCATACGCCAGGTCCAGATCATGAGTCGCTATTATCATTGTTTTTACCAGCCCTTTGATTAATTTTATAAAATCCCCTCTGTTTTTAGGATCCATGTTGCTTGATGGTTCATCCAACAGTAATATCTCAGGGCTGTAGGATAATACAGTTGCCAGAGCTGCAAGTTTTTTTTCACCGAAACTCAGGAAATGGGGCATATTATTTTCGATGCCAAAAAGATTTACACTGGCCAGACTTTCATTAACCGCATTTTTTATGAATTCTTTATCCCTTGCCCTCGGATCTTTCTTCTTATTAAGAAGATTTATAAGACCAAAGGCAACGTCATCAAAAACAGTAGTGGAAAAGAGCTGATCGTTCGGATCCTGAAAAACAAATCCTATATTTTCTCTTAGATTATATAAGTTTTTATCATCCAGGATTTTTCCTGAAATGAGAATTTCACCACTTCTGCTCTTTTGTTCTATAAGTCCTGCCAGATTTAAAAGAAGTGTCGATTTTCCTGCGCCATTCGGCCCGATTATCGAAATTTTCTCTCCTTTTGCAACAATAAAATTAATATCGTGCAATGCCTCTTTATATTCTACAGATGTTTCATTTTTTTCATCTATTCTTCTAACCGATCTGTATTTATACTTAAGATTTTTGACTTCGATTATGATGTTACCGTTCATTCTATATTGACTTCCGGAAATTATAACTTTTAAATAAATACGACTAAGCTAATACTTTTAATAATTCGATTATTTTAACTAAAATCATCATTAAAATAAAACAAATGACGAAAATCCAATTTAATTTACCTGTATCGAAGTTTCTCTCAATAAAATAGAAATTGCCATCAAAACCTCTTGATTCCATAGACTTGTAAATATTTTCTGCCCTGTCAAATGATTTGATCAATAAATTACCAGCAAGAAATGTCAACCTTTTACTTAAAGTCTTATAAGATTTCTGAAAAATTCTGCTTTTTATAGCAAGCTGTCCTGTATTGGAATCTTCTTTTAATACAAAAAAATACCTGTACATAATAAAAATAATAGTAACTATTATTGCAGGAACGTGTATCTTCCTTAATCCATTTAAAAGTTCAATATCAGATGTTGAGATTACAAGCGAAGACAATATCAGTATTGAGATAAATGATTTCAAAAGGACTGTTAAAAAAATAGTAACGCCATTATCGGTAATAGCTATATTAATAAAGTCAAGATTTAACGTAAATAATATTCTTCCTTTATTTGCAAATGGAATGAATATTGAAATAAAAAAAGGAAATAAAAAAAGCAGAAGCGTTCTTTTTATTAAAAGATAAAAATCAGGCTTAAATAATATGGTTATTAAAATGCTTAATATGAAATAAAGCAATAAAACATAATAATGACCGCTGGCTGTACTTATAAGAAAAAATAAAAAAACAAGAGTTATTATTATCTTTGCCCTGGCGTTTATCTCAAAAATTTTTAATGCTTCTGCTATTTTTTTCAATTATTAATTACTTCAAACTCTTTTATTTCTTGATGCTGCTTTGTAAATTAAAAAAATGATTCCAAAGATTGCCAGTATTATTAGAACTCCGAATAAGCCCGCGAGCGCACCCTGCCATAAAGGATTATCCACGGCGCCGAATGTATAATCAGGAATCAAAAAGACATTGTCGCTTACAGTATTTTGAGCTTTTTCTATAAATCCAAAGTTTTCCGCGATTTTTTCAAGCCCATCCGGAAAAGAGGAAGCAAAAGGAGATATAAATACAGCAATAACTAGAGCTGCAATTATTCCAACCACAACAAATGTTGTAATTTTCTTATCATTCATAATTAAAGGCTCCTTTCATTAGTTAGAATTAAATCAGGTCTTATCCTGTCAACAAAAGCAATAATTGCTGTTGTAATAATAGCCTCGCCTACTCCTATTACCATATGAACAAGGACCATAGCTTTCAGCGTAACCGCCATTTCATAAGTGCCTGATATCCCAAGTTCAAGTGCAGCAAAGAATGATGCTAATACAACAGAGAACCAGGATGCGACAGCTATTGCAATATAGAAATTAACTTTAGATTTTGATGTCTTTCGGATAAGATAATAAACTAAATAGGAGCTCAAAACTCCTATTATAGCCATATTGAATATATTTGCTCCAAGCGCAGTTATCCCTCCATCGTTAAATATCAGTGCCTGAACTATTAAAACTACACTCAATATTATTGACCCGGCGGCAGGCCCTGCGACTATTGAAGAAAGCGCCCCGCCTAATAGATGCCCGGAAGTACCACCGGGAATCGAAAAATTGATCATTTGCAGAGCAAAAATAAGAGCAGCCAGCACTCCCATTATTGCTATGGTCCTGGCTTTGAAAATCTTTTTTACCCTGTAAATTGAAGCTCCCAGTCCACCGGCTGAAACTATGCTTGTTGTCACAACCGTCTTTAGATCCAAAAATCCATCCGGAATATGCATTTGTCCTCCTTACAATAGTGTTATTAATGTAAAAAAAGTAACACTACTGACCAGAATTGTCAATTGGAATTGTTATTAATTTTCAGGATTCTATGCTTATATATCTTCGGCTAATGTGGATTTTGAAAGAGAGATATGCTTTACACCCTTTGTGGATTTTAATCTTGATTCCAACTTGTAGATTTCATTAATTTTCCCTTTAACCACTACAATCTCCAGACATATACTCTGATCAAGATGAATATGTTGTGTGGATATTATAATTTTATGATAATCATGTTGTATATCTATCAGACTATCTACAAGCTCCCTTTTATGGTGATCATATACCAGGACAATAGCGCCTGCAGCATTTTTATCTAATTGCAGCCATTCTTCTCCTACAAGTTCTTTTCTGATTAGATCTCTCAATGCTTCCGAGCGGTTGGTGTAGTTTTTAGATTTGATATATCTATCAAATTTATCTATCAAATTACTCTCAATCGAAACACCAAATCTCTTGATACTATTCATATCAGCTCATTACTATTTTTATAAATCTTTAATATTATTGCACATTTTTTCCCATTATTCATTATTGTATTAAAGTATGAATGATTTTTATTCTTTTAATAATCTCTACTTATATAATTTTAAAAAAATAGTGATTTAAATACTGATTTACTATTATTTGTATATATAGATATAGTACTTTAAATTTAATATCAGTCCTATAATTAATATTTATGATAATTTATGTATATATATAATATTTGATTTATATATACTTTAATGATATAATAATTAAGTAATATATATATAATAAAAAAGTTTTATAATGTATTTTAATATAAAACATAATAAATGGTTTTTAAAATCATAAAAAATTATTGGTTATTTCATTATTAAATAAAATGAAAATAAGTAATAAAATTGGCAAATACAAAGAATTAAATAAATCCCATTTTGAAGAAGTTCCAAACAGTAAAGCAGCAATAAATGAAAAAGGGGCAACTGGTTCCTACAAAACTATGGTATTGAAACTTTCAAAATTGGCCAATATACAAAAAAAGACAGAAAAACTTTCCAAAAAAAATGAAGAGCACTACAAATCTTTATTTGAGAATTCTCTTGACGGTATCTATAAAAGTGGTATAGATGGAGATTATATTGATGTAAACCCGGCACTGGTAAAAATGCTGGGGTATGATAATAAGGAAGAATTACTCTCTATAAACATCCCTAACCAAATTTATATTTCTAAAAGATATAGACTATCTCTAAGGGAAAAAAATAAATTATTTGAAGCTCAGCTTAAGAAAAAAGATGGAACCCCTATATGGGTAGAGATCAGTGCCAGGGTAATTTATAAAAAAGAAAAACCAGTCTATTATGAGGGAATAGTAAGAAACATAACAGAGCGTAAAAAAGCAGAAGAGAAAATTGTGCACCTATCATTCCACGATAGTCTTACCGGACTTTATAACAGGGCTTATTTTGAGGAAGAAATAAAAAGGCAGGATACGCAGAGGCAGCTTCCCTTAAGTTTTACAATCGGTGATATAAACAGACTTAAATTAGTAAATGATGCTTTAGGCCATCTGGAAGGTGACAGGTTAATTGTTAAAGTAGCAGAATTATTAAAAGCATTTTGTAGAAAAGAAGATGTCATTGCAAGATGGGGAGGAGATGAATTTACAATTATACTTCCTAAAACCAAAAAAGAAAATGCGGAAGAAATCATAAATAGAATAAAAAATGTATGCATCTTAACCAGTAAACATAAAATACCCATAAGTATATCTCTGGGAACTGCAACAAAAGAAAAAATAAAACAGGATATTAAAGAAGTGATAAAAGAAGCAGAAGATAATATGTATAGACATAAGCTAATTGAAAGAAAAAGCATATATAGCTCAATAATATCATCGCTTGAAAGAACATTGTATGAAAAAAGTCTTGAAACCAGAGATCATGCCGAACGCCTAAAAAAACTGTCACAGGAAATGGGGAAAATTATAAACCTTCCTAATAATAAAATAGACGAACTCTCACTGCTTTCCACTCTTCATGATATTGGTAAAATTGCATTATCCGAAGAAATACTTACAAGCGGAAGAGGACTTACAAAAAAAGAATGGATTTTAGTAAAAAAACATCCGGAGATTGGTTATAATATTTGTGAATCAAATCCTCAGCTTGCACATATAGCCGAAGGTGTTCTGGGGCATCATGAATGGTGGAATGGGGAAGGATATCCGCATAACTTAAAGGGTAATAATATTCCACTTACATCCCGCATCATATCAATAGTTGATGCTTATGATGTCATGATAACCGGCAGGACTTATAAAAAGGCGGTCACAAAAAAAGAAGCCATAAAAGAATTAAAAAGATGTTCGGGAACACAATTTGATCCTAAACTTGTAGATATTTTTATTGGTATTGTTTCAAAAGTATAAAGGAAATATAGAAAAATCCTATTCTTTTTCGAATTTAAACCTTTTCTTCCTGAAAAGTTTCTGACATATATCAACAATTAGAGGATCATATTTAATATTTTTCTGAAGCTCTATTTCTTCCAATGCTTCATCGATACCCAGGGCCGGGCAGTATGGCCTGGGTAATTTATTTAACCGATTAAAACCAGTAGTGCTATTGTATAAAAGTAACTTTAAAAATTACTATCAGGATTCTTCCATATCCTTCTTTAGTTTTTCTGCATATTTTCCCGTCTGTTTTTTTACCTCTGCTGTCTTTTCACTAATAAATCCGCAGGTCCTGATGCAGTATTCCTCCATGCGTTCTCTTAATATTTTTCTCGTTTCTTCCCCTTTACGGGGAGCAATAAGAAGACCCGCAAAAACTCCTAACGCGAAAACAAGCAGAGTGGAGCGGAAAACAGAGCAATTTTTCATTATTTTTGTTCC
>Ga0265297_10007261_pt1 | contig 15464 bp, 13 predicted proteins | sample Munlanlwell13791_FD_192502 | JGI IMG/M metagenome (GOLD analysis project Ga0265297, IMG submission 192502) | Leachate microbial communities from a municipal landfill in Southern Ontario, Canada - Leachate well 137-91 | ecosystem: Engineered > Solid waste > Landfill > Unclassified | place... | reverse complement strand
TGGAAGAAAATGAAGTATGAATGGCTGCCTTTCAAGACCTTTACGACCACTGAGCTGGAACAGGCCATCGACAAAATCGGGGATGGCTTCAGCTCTAAATACCAACTTACTTTCTGCTAAGAACTTAGGAACTAATCTTAAGAACAGTTATAGCTTAAGGTAAGCTATAAATTTAATGGGGTGAACGACGGGGCTCGAACCCGCGACAACCGGAATCACAACACCACCAACAGCAAATAATATCATTAAAACCAATTAGTTATTTGTTTTCCACAATTAATAACCAAGGTAAATAAGCCTAATAAAACCATTACGATATTACGCACAGTTGCAAAATCGTTGCGCAAGTCAAACCTAATTCCGACCATTTACAATAATTGTGAGTCCACGCGGGGCGCGACATTAGGGCTAAGGCTGATCACGCCGATAGCCTAGTTTCAATCCACGCGCCCACGCGGGGCGCGACGATTTGCTTTTTACCACTTATATATTCCTTGTGTTTCAATCCACGCGCCCACGCGGGGCGCGACGATGACCGTCTGGCGGCCGCGCGACAACGTTGGTTTCAATCCACGCGCCCACGCGGGGCGCGACACCGAAACAGCAATCGGCTGTACATCAAGGGCCGTTTCAATCCACGCGCCCACGCGGGGCGCGACGCCGCCGCCAGGACAACAAACCGACTCGCAACCGTTTCAATCCACGCGCCCACGCGGGGCGCGACCGGCAATCGGGAAATGATTGACTCGCGCCTTGGGTTTCAATCCACGCGCCCACGCGGGGCGCGACTCAAAATGACTTTTTTCAAATCCGACCATCTGCTGTTTCAATCCACGCGCCCACGCGGGGCGCGACGAGATTGGGAGTCGCCGCGAAGCAACCGCTATGTTTCAATCCACGCGCCCACGCGGGGCGCGACACCATTCCCGGCTATAATCAACGCTCAAAATCGTTTCAATCCACGCGCCCACGCGGGGCGCGACTAAACGCCGTAGCAATGGCTACGAATATAGCGTTTCAATCCACGCGCCCACGCGGGGCGCGACGCAATCGATGCGGCGTTTCCAAGTATCGTCTGCGTTTCAATCCACGCGCCCACGCGGGGCGCGACTTTCTTTAGCCGCCGGACGCTCGTATTTAGACGTTTCAATCCACGCGCCCACGCGGGGCGCGACGCCTACTGTCAGAGTCCCGGTGCCTGTTGTTGTGTTTCAATCCACGCGCCCACGCGGGGCGCGACAGCAATGCCGAAGCCGCCGCACTGCTTAAGTCAGTTTCAATCCACGCGCCCACGCGGGGCGCGACCTGTATTTGCTCCAAAGACTCTTCTTCGCCAAGTTTCAATCCACGCGCCCACGCGGGGCGCGACAGGTGTCTAGGCAGGGTTACGTCGTATTATGGGTTTCAATCCACGCGCCCACGCGGGGCGCGACATCTGCATTCCAGGCGGTCGAACCAGCCCATGAGTTTCAATCCACGCGCCCACGCGGGGCGCGACATACAGCCCAGCATTACCGCCAGTACCGCCATTGTTTCAATCCACGCGCCCACGCGGGGCGCGACTTGTCCACGGCCAAGTTGATCTTTGAGCCTGGGTTTCAATCCACGCGCCCACGCGGGGCGCGACTTGTATAGACTCATCAAAGATGGCAGATTGGTGTTTCAATCCACGCGCCCACGCGGGGCGCGACATCCTGCTTAGTGCGAGAATCCTTACTCAAAAGTTTCAATCCACGCGCCCACGCGGGGCGCGACAAGTCTTGCGGTGGGAATGCCACACGACGATTGTTTCAATCCACGCGCCCACGCGGGGCGCGACCTTCAAAATTGTGCCAGGCATCGGACAGGTTAGTTTCAATCCACGCGCCCACGCGGGGCGCGACGTAAATGGAGCGATGACACGGATAACAAGCGAAGTTTCAATCCACGCGCCCACGCGGGGCGCGACCTGGAGCAAGGCGCGGATAGCCAAACAACTCAGCGTTTCAATCCACGCGCCCACGCGGGGCGCGACATGCTTGTTTAGTCCAATTATGCCTAGGAATGGTTTCAATCCACGCGCCCACGCGGGGCGCGACATTGCCGGACTGTGCCGCCGCTATCCATGCCTGTTTCAATCCACGCGCCCACGCGGGGCGCGACAAAAGGCGTTTACTCGCGTGGTGCTGGAAGAGGTTTCAATCCACGCGCCCACGCGGGGCGCGACATGCAAACAGCACAAATCAGAGGTCTATAAATGTTTCAATCCACGCGCCCACGCGGGGCGCGACGTGGTGCCAACCATTCCATTTGGCGCTTTATTGGTTTCAATCCACGCGCCCACGCGGGGCGCGACCGTTGACTCCGGTTGCTGGAACGCCCTATCAAGTTTCAATCCACGCGCCCACGCGGGGCGCGACAACGTACTTAGTGCTCTGTACGAGGCGGAAACAGTTTCAATCCACGCGCCCACGCGGGGCGCGACTATCCCGGCGCTGTCGGTTGACCTGAAAGGATTGTTTCAATCCACGCGCCCACGCGGGGCGCGACGTATCCAGCGGCTTAAAGAATGCCCACTCGTAAGTTTCAATCCACGCGCCCACGCGGGGCGCGACCCATCCGCCAGATGTTTTGGTCTCTATCTGTGCGTTTCAATCCACGCGCCCACGCGGGGCGCGACCCTGTTCCTTTTTCCCGGCATTGGCGATACAGGTTTCAATCCACGCGCCCACGCGGGGCGCGACAACTCATCAATACAGCGGTGGTCCATGTAATTTGTTTCAATCCACGCGCCCACGCGGGGCGCGACCCAGTGGGTCGAGCTCACCGAGCTGCTCATTTTGTTTCAATCCACGCGCCCACGCGGGGCGCGACCAGCGTTCCGTCAATCTGCCCCTGCCCCCAATTGTTTCAATCCACGCGCCCACGCGGGGCGCGACTTGATGCAACTCCACCCATTCCTTGTATAGTTGTTTCAATCCACGCGCCCACGCGGGGCGCGACAAGTTCTGGAAGATCCGCTCCAACTGCGTAAAGTTTCAATCCACGCGCCCACGCGGGGCGCGACCACCCACGCATCGATCTCGGCCTCGTCGTATTTGTTTCAATCCACGCGCCCACGCGGGGCGCGACCACCCACGCATCGATCTCGGCCTCGTCGTATTTGTTTCAATCCACGCGCCCACGCGGGGCGCGACCGCGCATCCATAGCTGTCAACGTGGCGTTAATTGTTTCAATCCACGCGCCCACGCGGGGCGCGACTCGAACCCTTATGCCAGACTGCCTTAGTTCCGGGTTTCAATCCACGCGCCCACGCGGGGCGCGACCTCTCTGGTGTAATTCGATAGTACCTTTTGCAGTTTCAATCCACGCGCCCACGCGGGGCGCGACAACCGATAGCTACACTATGACCATCAGCCTGTGTTTCAATCCACGCGCCCACGCGGGGCGCGACGCCACAGATATTTTGTGCATTGCTGAGGGCTTGGTTTCAATCCACGCGCCCACGCGGGGCGCGACGGCGACAGCTACCGGGTTGCTCATGACGGAGGGTTTCAATCCACGCGCCCACGCGGGGCGCGACCCGAAGTCGGCGAGGCCGTTAACGAATGCCGGGTTTCAATCCACGCGCCCACGCGGGGCGCGACTTATAAGTTCTATGGTTTGTTTTCTTATCTGATGTTTCAATCCACGCGCCCACGCGGGGCGCGACTGTAATAAGTTCAATTGATGCTCCTGTTTCTGGTTTCAATCCACGCGCCCACGCGGGGCGCGACTCTCCGCCATGTCGTCCGTATAAAGATGAGCTGTTTCAATCCACGCGCCCACGCGGGGCGCGACTTGCGACATCGTAAGGACTTAACGCTTCAGCAAGTTTCAATCCACGCGCCCACGCGGGGCGCGACTTTACGGGTTAGGCTGGAGTATTGATTATGTTTGTTTCAATCCACGCGCCCACGCGGGGCGCGACCATTGGCATCGGTCGTAGAAATATTCTCAATCACGTTTCAATCCACGCGCCCACGCGGGGCGCGACATACGTCCCATCGATGTCACAATTTTTCGACATGTTTCAATCCACGCGCCCACGCGGGGCGCGACGGTTCGCCTGTTTTTTGGTAGCCTTAACGGTAGTTTCAATCCACGCGCCCACGCGGGGCGCGACAATGAAATAATTTCACTTTTACTATAGACAAGTGTTTCAATCCACGCGCCCACGCGGGGCGCGACCAGCACGGTCGGCGCGGTACGTTTCCCGTCTGAGTTTCAATCCACGCGCCCACGCGGGGCGCGACGTTATCGCTGCTTTTGAACGGCTAAAAGATAAGTTTCAATCCACGCGCCCACGCGGGGCGCGACACAATGGCTGAGTGTTCTCATAGCGATACAGCGGTTTCAATCCACGCGCCCACGCGGGGCGCGACATCTTCAACGGTTAATCTTCGTTTTTTCGCAATGTTTCAATCCACGCGCCCACGCGGGGCGCGACTCCTGGGGATAGTGATCTAAATTCTAAGATATAGTTTCAATCCACGCGCCCACGCGGGGCGCGACCCCGGAGTTTCTGAAAACGCCGCCGGTCAAGCCGTTTCAATCCACGCGCCCACGCGGGGCGCGACTGTTTTTCTTCCGCAAACCTAACCCCGTCGCGGTTTCAATCCACGCGCCCACGCGGGGCGCGACATCCTGTCAAAGGCATTCGCAAGCCGCCTGCAGGTTTCAATCCACGCGCCCACGCGGGGCGCGACCTTCCAAGTTTTAACCTTGTCTGTCAATGACCGTTTCAATCCACGCGCCCACGCGGGGCGCGACGAATACGGGCGAATAACAGCGTCACCGCGCGATGTTTCAATCCACGCGCCCACGCGGGGCGCGACCCGGCGATAGCGCCTTTAAGCCCGGCAATCGCGGTTTCAATCCACGCGCCCACGCGGGGCGCGACGACTATCCTTGTTTTTATCGGGCAAATTAACCGTTTCAATCCACGCGCCCACGCGGGGCGCGACTCGAATCACCCGACGGCGACTTTGTGCGCTGTGTTTCAATCCACGCGCCCACGCGGGGCGCGACGGGGTGCCGGTAATTAATGTAATCATTTGAGGCGTTTCAATCCACGCGCCCACGCGGGGCGCGACAGCTGTGCGGCCTTCGCGTCAGCTTGTTCCTTCGTTTCAATCCACGCGCCCACGCGGGGCGCGACGCTTTTTAATCTGAGCACTATTGGTTTTAATTGTTTCAATCCACGCGCCCACGCGGGGCGCGACTAATTCGATTGCTTTTTCTGCACCGAGAATTTGTTTCAATCCACGCGCCCACGCGGGGCGCGACGAAGACATTAAGCCCTGCCCTTTAACGGTTACGGTTTCAATCCACGCGCCCACGCGGGGCGCGACACACAAATAGCTGGGCCGTTGGCCGGTTATGTGTTTCAATCCACGCGCCCACGCGGGGCGCGACGGCATTTGCTTAACTGACTGAATCTAATAGCCCAAAAGCCTATTATTTGCGAACCAATCAAAACATCTGCCAAAAGCATTTTAAATCATTTAACCCATAACAAAAAACATTTACCAATCAATGCACTAAAGCTACTGCGAAACATTGGCTTTTTATGCGAGCTTCAGGTTCGCATTACAATAATAACAAGCCGTTTAAATCCAATGCAGTTTTGGCACCGATATGTTCAATCCGCCGTTCCCAATTATTGCCCAAGTAGTAAAACCGTAAGCTATCCAACGACTCATCCATCACGGCTATCAAATCGTTTTTTAACTTCGTCCATTGCGCCATATCAACCTCGATTTCAAATACCGAATACTGTACCCGCTGTCCGTATACTTGGCATAATTTGGACATTCTACGCAGACGTTTCGGCCCGGATTCATTTTGAAAACTCACGTCGTAAGTCACTAAGATCATCATGCTGAATACTCCCCTATTTCCACAAAAACGGCACGTAACTGTCGCAGTCGCCGCGTAAAAACCTTGCCAACACTTGTGCTTGCAGCCAGGGCAATAAACCGACCGGCACGGTTTCTTCAAACCACGGATGCATCAAAGTATCCTGTTTGCGGTCTTGCCATGCGGCTAACAATGTTTTGCGGGCGTCATCTTTTAAGGTGATCGATCCGTTCGGCCAGGATTCGAAATCTTTGCCTACCAACTGCCGCCTGTTGATTAGCGACAATACGAAACGATCAACCATGGGTCTGAGTTCTTCCGCCAAATCCAGCGCTAATGAGGGCCTGCCGCTACGCAATTGATGAAGAAATCCGCTGGCAGGATCAAGCCCGGTGGTTTCCAATGCGGAACGGCAATCATGAGTCAGCAACGTATAACAAAATGATAATAAGGCATTAACAGGATCTGTGGGCGGCCTCCGCCTGCGGACGTCGAACTCAAAGTCGGCTTGTCGTATCAAATGGTTAAATACGCCGAAGTACACTTGCGCCGCTTCCCCTTCGCGTCCCATCAGTGTGTCGATGCCTTTGCAATCGGCCAGTTGCGCCAAACAGCGGGTCAGGCGTTTTTCTGCGGTTTGCAATTGGGCAAGTACGGCATCGTCGCTGATGTTATCGCCATGATCGCGCAAATACCGTCTGAGTACGTAGCGCTGGTTATAAAGCTTGCCTGACAGCATGGTTTGGGCAATGGCGACGCTTTTTTCCACATCATGCCCGGTTAAATGCTGGGTGCGGCGCAGCAACACGTTGCCGCTAACCGGCCCTTCAACACGCGCCAGGTATTTGCCGAACATGTTTAAAAAGGTAATGGTGATGCCGTTTTCCGCACAATGCGCCATCAGGTAGGGCGAAACCGTCACTTGCCCAAAGCAGACTAAACCTTGTAATTTGTGTATCGGCACCCGCGCCTTGGTTTCCTTTTCGACTTTTAAGACCAGATTGTCATTGTCTTTATGCAGCCAGGAATTTTGCGTTTGAACATAAATGACGTTGCGTAAAGGGCGCATGTTTAATCCTTGGTCAGTTGTTGTGCCAGCCATGCGGCGGCGGATTTGCCGAAATCTTTGGGATGGCATTGATCGATTAACGAGCAACCTCGGCATTTTTTAGCGTGGTACTTTGCTTTGGGGGTAATTTTAGTTTGCACAATAGCGCGGCAGGCCAAGATGGTTTGCCTGGTTAAATCACGCAATGCCTCATCGAAAACCACGGGATGCCGACGGCGCACTTCGCCGTAAAACAGCGCGCCCTCCGGCACTGCAACGCCGTGCATCTCTTCCAGGCACAGCGCCTGGGCGCAAAGCTGCACCTCATCGGCACTGTGCTTTTTCGGCTTGCCGCGTTTGTATTCAATTGGGTAAGGTGTTTCCGCGCCATCGGGTTGTTTATGGTATTCCACCACATCGGCAACACCTTCTATGCCCAGTTCTTCGTTGGACAAGCGTAGTGCCCATACGGTGCGCACATCTTTGCGTTTTTGTTGGTCGGCCTGATTTACCCGTTGATGCAATACTTGGCCCTCGGCGGTGAACTGGTTTTCTGTCCAGATGTCTTCCAGTTCGATGAGCGCGAATTGCCTAGGGCAAAACAGGTAATGTTGCAGGCGGGAGAGGTAGATGGGTTCTTGGGATTGCATAGTTGTCATTAAATTGAGCTGTTCGTGACCAGTCCTTCGGCTCGGTTCAACCTAAAAACCACAGTTTTTAAGTTGCGTTTTTTTGAAAGCCTTCACGCCCGCCTGTTTTTTGGGTTTATGGGCATCTACACAACGCGTCATCCCGGCAGGGAATGCCGGGATCCAGAAGCCATGGATGGCAATCAACGACTTCTGGATCCCGATATAAATCCGCCCAAAGACCAGCGGCAAAACGGTTGTTTTTTCGTATGCACAATCCATCATATCCCTGTGCCCTCGGCAACGGCTCCTGCGTTGCTCTACCTCCTGCATCCGTGCAGTCGTGGATCCCGGCAATCCCTGCCGGGATGGCGTTGATACAAGTTGTGGGGATGACTAATACATTGGCTGAGAGGGAGACAAAAAACAACTCATGCCCATGCCGGTGTTGCATCGTAAGTTTTAAAACCCGTCAATAATCTCCGGCTGCAAATCTTGAAATCCATTTAAGTCATAGCTGCCGTCGGGATTAACGGTCAGGGAATTATGAACTTTGGCAGACGAATATTGCCCCGCTTTTGAATTATGCGACCACCAAATAACTTTGCTGACCGCCATCGAGCCTTCCGGTCTGGCGGATGAGGCGTCGCCTTCGAATAATTTAGGCAGAATCGCTTTAATGCTGTCGGCATCTTCATCGCTAAAGCCGGTTTTATCGGCCAGTTGCGGGGTCATCGCACCGTAAGCCACGTAAACTGCGCTGTCCACACGGTGCTTCATGCCCATGGTATCCGAGCCTTTTTTACTGCCGTCGCCTTCGCCATTTACGCTTTTGGTAATCTGGGTGCTGGTGATGCTGACGGGTTCGACGCTAAACGCCGATTGAATGGTCACCGGGCCTCTAATGGCAATGGAAACACCGGCTGCATCGGCTTCCTTGCCGAATGCGAAGACTTGACCGAAGGCGCGGACATCCAGCCATTTTGCACAGGCCAGCACCGCAGTCTGATCTTTGGTATTTTTCTTCGGGTTGAAGGCCTCTTTGCCGAGGCCTACCGTATCGGAATCGGCCCTTGCCTTAAGGCTGGGTAGACCGTCGGTTTTTTTCTCGTCGGATTGCACAAAAATGGGATGCCCTTCTGTTTGCAGACGATCACGAATTTTACGCTTCAGGCAGACATCGGTGATCTCACCAAAACCGTCGTAGTCGGTGCGGGGGCGATTGCCGTTCAGCGGGTCGCCGTTGGGATTGGCATGTTTAACGCTGAAGATAATCGCAAAATCTACTTTGTGGCTTAATGCACTCATTCTGTGCCTCCTTGTGATGGGGTTTCGTCGGTGGTTTCGGTTTCGGTTTTGGTTCGTTGTTTTTGGCGTTGGCAGTGGTAGCCCAATAAAAATTCGCCGGATAATGCTTCTTTGCTGCTAAATTCCTCGTGCTTAAACAGCGCCAAGATCAAGTCCATTTCCTTTAATTGATTCGTTAAAAATCCTGCTCTTGAGACTCGCAAACGCTGCATGTAAGGCTGTAAAGCCAATTCAATAGTTCGCCAAGTGGCATAAGGGCGGTCGGCAAAGCGTTGCATTAGCCGCGCTGCGGTCGTCGAACGATTTTCACCGCTTACACTTAACGCCACGTCTTCTATGCGTTCGGCAATGGCTAACAGCCGTCCGTACAGGTAATCGCGCGAATGGTAGTTTTCTTCTAGTGCCATGGCATAGTTTCTCCGTTGGTTTAAATCAGGGTGTCGACGGTGGTAGCCTTTGAATAATGCGCAAGCTACCCCTAAATTTTTTTCCCATAGCCACTGCATATCGCTGGCGTAGCCGATCCGGTTACTCGCTTTTCGTACACAACTATCGAGCAAATCCCTGGGAAAGGTTTGACCGTCGATGATGCAGGGAATAAGGCGTTCAATGACTTTTTTCTTCAGATTGTCCGGCACGTTTTCGCCGTAAGCGGCCTTTGCTATCGCCATAGGCACCGGCGAACTGACCGGCCAAATGACTTTGGTTCTAGGTTTTTTGCCGGGCTTGTCGGCTATTTCACGGGTATGACGTTGCGGCCAAGCAAACTCGGTATGCCAAGTTTCAAGCCGGTTAAGAAAGTCGTCCCTTAACAGCTCCCGATAATAGATAACGCCCATTCGTCCCGGTGTGGCGGAATCGATGCCCATGACGATGATTTGCTCGGTCGGACTTAATTTTGCCGCATAGCCAGCCATGTAGTTTTTAAGTTGCAGCGCAAAGTATTGGCCTAAATTGCGGCTGTGATCCGGCCGTGTTTCCTGTTCCGTCTCTGGATTTACGTCCACTTCATCAAGGTCGTATTCGCTGTCTTCGTGCAACCATGAATAGGTATCGGCCAAAGGCTCGGGTATCGGTTTGCCCGATACGGCCCAGGACACATAGGCTTGATCGCTGTTTCTAAAACCTTGCCTTGCAATAAGCCAACTTAATGCATTGTGCGCTTTTTGCGAAACATCGAAACCGATGCCGCAGGCTTCGGCATCGTCGATAAATCTGCCCCGGTAGGTATAACCGCCGCTGTCGTTCGACGAGATCAACTTGGCCTTATCGCCGGAATGGCGTATTTTGGCCGGATGCTTGGTGGATAAGGTCTGCTCGTTTCCGGTGATAAAGCATAAGCCCGTATTGCTGCCATCCGAAGTATCGTAGGCTATCCAGCTGGCCTGGATGGATGCGTCTTTCCAAGTGTCTGCGTTGGGATCGGAGGCTTTTTCCACCGTCCAACAAACTAAGGCCGAACCTTGATCCAACAGGCCTTTTTCTTTGGGTAGAGCTTTAAACAGGGGCGGCGTTTCGCCCGCATCGCTGTTCCATTGGCTTAAAAGCTTATCGTCCGGGCCGACGAAGACAATGTTATGCGCCAGCAAATCCTGGATTACCGTGCCTTTTTCGATGTAGTGATACACGGCCCTGACTTTATCATGCGCTTGGGCTGATTCGCACCATGATTGCAATTGTTTCTTGTAACTTTCGAAATAGGCTTTTTTCTGTCCGCCATAGGCTTGATAATCTTTGGCGACATATTGCAATTTATCGGCAAGCGGATGCGGCGCTTCGCCGCTACTGCGGCTGGCAGAGCTTTCCGTAGCCGGTAAAACAATCTGTGTTTTTTCCAAAACAGACGCACGTTTGAAATTACCTATGCCATCAAGCACGATGTTGATATGCGCATTTTGCAAGGTATGGCTGGTCGGCATCGGCAGTTGCGCCTGGGGCAAATCCAGCAATATGCCTGCTTCATAAGTCTGATAAAGCTTTTCCATCCAGCTCATAATTGTGCCTCTTCATCCTCAACGGCCAGCAGGTTTGTGCCGACACCGAATTCTTTTACGCTCATCGGACGGACAAAGCGCCGCACCAAGCAATCTTCGGGGCGGGGGAATTCTAAAATACCCTCCTTAAGCGTTGCCTGCCAAAATTGGCTATGCAGCTCATCAATACCGGTTTCATCCGGGTAGGTAAAGCTATGAAACATCAAGCCAAAAGCCAATTCTTCAAGGTTGTCGTATGCGCCCTCGCCTGCACCGAACTCACAAGGCTCGACATAGGCCTGACAATCGCGGGTGCCTAAAAAAATATCCTGTCTGCCGCCTTTTTCCAGAGTGCGTTTCAGGATGTTGTAATGCTTGCCGTCAATCCGGTCGCCTGCCAATTCTGGGCGATGGAGGTTCCATTCAAAATGCGCTTCAACTTGGTATTCGACATCGCGTAAAAAAGTGTAAATCGCCAGACTATTGCCGCCGCCCCAGACTAACGGCTTGGTGCCTTTGGTTTGGGTGCGTAACGGCTTCATGACCCTGACTTTATCTACATGCCAAATCAGCGTCGGCTTCCAGTAGATGGACTTGAGTACGCCCTTTATCGCCTCGTAAGTCGGCAGGTGGTACGAACATTTTTCGCCGCCCACTTTGGTGATAGGATCGGTAAATAACGCGTACCGGCCCCATAATCGAAAACTGATGCTGTTTTTCACTTGCGCTCCTTTGGGTTTGGTTTATTGGGGCTTTCAATTTTTTCTTGCGCTCGTCCCCAAGCTCCAGCTTGGGAATGCAGTCTTGGAAGCTCCAGCTTCCTATCCAGTCTCGCGAAGCTAGAGCTTCGCATAACTGGGTTCCCAAGCCGGAGCTTGGGAACCAGCGAAAAACTGATGCTGTTTTTCATGACTTTCCCCTCGTTCCCACTCGCTACGTGGGAACGAGGGGCTGGACGCGCTGCGTCCCGTATGCGCAAGACGTTGATCGTGACTCGCGGCGCAGCGCGTGGGAACGAGGTAACACTAATGCTGTTTTTCATAGTTGTTTGTCCTTATAAAATATCCGCTTCGGCTTTGCTGACGGGCTTTGATGATAAGCCGAATTCTTTGCTGTAATAGCGCTCATCCAGGCAATACACGCCTTCGCCAGAATGAATTTCGTACACTGCATTTTGTTCAAGCAATTGTTTCCACACATTCGGGAAGACGTTGACGCTGAATTTTTGCGCCTGTTTTAAATAGGTGTAGTAACTGGCGGCATCAAACTTTTTGGCAATGCCACAGAGTTCGGTAATCAATTCTTTTCCCTGTTCATACGGCACAATGACCGACTGGGTCGGTGCGTCTATGGCTTTAAACGCATCACCTGCGGTCTTGAACGATTGTCTTAATTGTTTAAATCGTAGCTGAGGCGGTTCATCCGGGTGGGTATTTAATTTATTTTCACTCAGCAAACTCAGCATAGAATTTGGTATTCCGGCCTCTTTTGCGGTTAACGGATAAACCATTTTTTCCGCTCGCTCATCATCATAAAAATAATAGTTAAAATACTGAGCCATGACTTCCGGGTCTAATAAAGCCTTGTCCTTAAACTCGCTTAATACGCGCCTGGTTTTTTCCTGCCCGACTTTAATGTCGATCAGCTGATTAATGGTTTCCTGTGCCGGGTTAATGACATGCACGGTAGCCGTTTCCAAACGGCCATTTCTATTGCAACGCCCGGCCGCTTGGGCTATCGAGTCCAGCCCCGCCAAAAAACGGATAACGCTGGCAAAATCTATATCGACACCGGCTTCAATCAGTTGGGTGCTGAAGCATAAGACCGGCAGCTGAGCATCCAAACGCAAACGCATTCTGTTGAAAATCTCGCTACGGTGTGCAGAACATTGGTTGGTGCTTAAGTGGAATAGGCTGTCTTTATCGACGGTTTCCGAGCATTGCATATACAGGGCTTGCGCCCAGGCTTTGGTGTTGACGATAACCAGGCAACTGCCTTTGCTGCCCAGTTCGGACAATGCCAGTGCGGCTATTTCCTGTTCCGACCAGCCTTCCGGTTTGGTTTTATTGCTGATTTCAACGCGTTTTAGTTTCTCGAACAACTGGCGTTTATCGTCGATTAATTCGTTTTCCTTGGGAATCAGTAATTGTCCCTTTTCGGGCGACTTCAATTGATCCAGCAACGGTTGAGTCGCCGTACATAACACTGCCGTTGTGTTGGCATAAGCGCTTAAAAAGTTAAGCGCGTTACAAAACAGATGGGTGCAGTTAATGGGCAAGGTTTGGATTTCATCGAAGATAATGACGCTGTTAGCCAGTTGATGTAGGCGTCGGACGCCGCGCGTACCGCCGCTAAACAGTGTTTCCAGAAACTGCACCATCGTGGTCAGCACTATCGGGGCATCCCAGTTTTCAGCTGCCAGTTTGCTGTGCCAGGTTTGATTTTCGGGCTCCAAGTTCGAGTGGTGTTCAAGCACCCAGGGATATTGATCGCCTTCCTGTTCGATAACCTTGCGAATGGCTGAAGCGTTTTGCTCGATAATCGAGGTGTAGGGAATGATGTAGATAATCCGTTCCAAACTATGTTTTTTTGCATGATGCAATGCATACCGAAGGCTGGCGTAGGTCTTGCCGCCGCCGGTAGGTACGGTCAGGGTATAAATGCCTTGTGCATCCTGCGCCCTGTTTTTGCAGGCTTCGGAAATCGTGCGCCGTATAGTGTTGATGCTAAGGTCTTGGTCTTTATTTGTTAGTTGCTCGGTTAAAAACAACTCCATACGATTAATCGCAATGTCCCACGGCACGGCTTTATTACGGCAAGCTGCTTGATGTGGATTTTCAAAATCGGCGCTGTTGATACGGTCTGCATCTATTAAGCAGCTGAATAAAAACCGCGTCCAAAAGCCGATATAAAAGTGTTGAATGGCTTCTGATATTGCTTGCCCATGCTGCTCTTGCCGAGTTAATAATTTTAATTGGTCGAGCATGACTGTAAGTAAAGACTTACCGGCCAGGTTCAGCGCCTTAGCTGAAATAGATATATCGGCATTTTGTTCGCATTCAACCAGCTGTGATTCCGCATCCGGTTTTTCGATACGTTTTTTGAAGCCGTTGACTCCATCCGGTTTTAAACAATCGATCAATCCGCTGTGATGTGAGGCAATACAAAGCGCCAATAATTGACCGCATAATTTGCCCTCGCCGTTTTTGCCGTATTTACTCAGCGCCGCCCATACCCACTGTGCACCTGCTGTGGAATGGTCTATTTTGCCTTTTAACGCAATCGCATCAACATAATCATCGTCAATATCGGCATTCAGCAAGCCGGTACCGGATTGTATGTAGTTCTGAAAAGACGTGCTGTATTTACCGAAATCATGCAAAAGCCCTATCAGTTCTCCTGCTTCAGCTGCGTTGATTTTGGCGGCTAATTTTTTGGTGATTTCTGCAACTTCAAGTAAATGAGTTTCTAACTCTTGAATGGACTTGTCTGATGTTCGAACATGCGCGATGTGAAGTTTGTTTGATTGGATTTTTATCATCATCGACATCATTCTGACAATGTGAGCTTTCAGGAATAAAGGCTCAACGGCATTTTATAATTAGATTGTAAGCCAAAACCAGTAAATTAGCGCCTAATATTTGCCAGTAAATAGCGTCATAACTGATCACTTACAATCAATATCATATTGTTTTTAATGACTATTTAACTAACTAGAAGAGCTAATGCCGAAGGCAGTAAATATTGTACGCTACTTTACAGGCATGGCCTTCTAGTTTGGTACCAGCCAGGGCTTATTCATGTACTACCGCTTAAATACCCGACATTCATACCCCCTTTCAAAAATTATGGGTCATTTCCTGGGGCGATAACACCATCATGATAAAGCTGCATGCCCAACAAATTACAAAAGCCGAAAAGCTAATGGTTCATAAACTTCAAACCATAGCAATTTTATCAGGGAACGCATACCACGCGAACAACAATGAATTTTCTAAAAAGCCTAACTTACCATACTCAAAATGATATGCGACTCGCAGTACACTGAACACGGCAAACGGATAGCGTCACAAAATGGAGAAACACAATGCTCTTTAAACGTAACGAAATCTGGTATTACAAATTTACAATTAGTGGAAAAACAATATACCGATCTACTGGCGCCACAGACAAAGCCAAGGCTAAAAAAGCGATTGGTGTACCGTTAAATGATGATGCTGTGCCGTACTCAAAGCACAAATAGGAAAACACCACACCCATATGTTTACCTCTAAAGGTAAGCCGGTTGCAAAAGCAGGAACACTTGTGTGGCGCAAAGCACTAAAACGTGCTGGCATTGAATTATTTAGGTGACATGATTTACGCCATACTTGGGCAAGCTGGCATGTGCAGAATGGAACGCCACTACATATTCTAAAAGAATAATTGGGCGGTTGGGCAAGTTATGAGATGGTACATCGGTACGCCCTTGCGCCTGAACATTTAGCCAAGTTCGCAGCGAACTGTAAAGTTACAGGCCAAAACGCTACTATTGTTAATGCTGCTTAAGCTACTGTTTTAATGGGGTGAACGACGGGGCTCGAACCCGCGACAACCGGAATCACAATCCGGGACTCTACCAACTG